>FXBF010000066.1_pt1 | contig 28737 bp, 27 predicted proteins | sample 5335321 | NCBI WGS metagenome assembly FXBF01 (sample SAMEA103928391, study PRJEB20085) | sediment metagenome | isolation source: sediment
CAAAAGCTAAAAATAATTGAGATTGATGCGGTCGGCGTGAGTATCGCATTGTGATGCGCGAGTTGATTGTGACTTTTCACACAGCCTCCTTCGCGGGAATGACACATAAGTGGGACAGCAGTGGGGCATTGGCTTTTATTAAAAAGCATGGCGTTATTTTCCCAAACCTTATCGGGGAGCCCGAGAAGGTCGCAGAGCTGTTCTTGAAACTGACAGGTGTTGACCTGACAGGCACACCGGCCATTCTGATCTACTCCCCCTGGGGGAAACTCCTGGCCGCCCAACTGGGGGCAGTGCCAACCTTCCTGATCAACAATTTTATTAATCAAAACAAGGATAAAGCTGATAAATAATCAACAAAGAAGAATATTACAACCTTCGGAAAAACAATCCTCCCTTATCGGCCTGGCCAGCCCGGATATTTCACCAGGATCCTGGGAGCCGGCCGCTCTCACTCCAGAACCGCCTTCGGCGTTTCATCGAGTACTTCCTGAATTCGCATGGCTTTGCCATGCTCATTCTGGTCGCGCACATCCATAGGCTCCGCGGGTCGTTCTCGACCATCCATTGTCTCCACGACACAAAGGCATCCTGCCTGTCACACTTGTCCCCCTCGAGGGGGGATTGAAAAGAATACGTCCCTGTACATTGCAAGACCAGGTGTTCAAGATCAAGCCAGAACCGGGATAAGCCACGGGCGGAACACAAAGTGTCCTGGTGGGTTGTGCTCATTGAATCCGCTTATTGTCATTACTAATAGTTATTCACCTGACATCCCGTGACTGCCTGGTGAGATATCCGGGCTAATGCCGCTTAGCCTGTTCAACCGGATCGATGAGACCCTGGCCATAGGCATCATGGACATACCACATGAACTCGGGTCCCGGTAGACCGCCATCACAGATCACAGCCAGTCCAAGTGCGCTATGGACGCTGTCGGCACAGGCGATGGTATCGTCCCAGGGCCGGTCGCGGGATTCGATCTTGACAATCAACAAGTCTCCTCCCCCTTCTGTCAGGGCGATACTGACCAGGGCATCTCGAGCCGTTTCATATTGTTGGAATCGTCGTTCGTTAATGAACACATCGGCCAATGGTCTGAAGCCACCAAGAATGGGTTCCAGCCAGTTGCAGACATCATCGCTGCTTGCCCCCTGGATGAAAACAGTATAACGGCGTTTAACCTGTTTACTACTAGCAGTCATAGTAAATTAAACGCAGCCCCGCAGATTACGGGTTCTCTGTGATAAGTCAGGAATTAATAATGACGACAGGGACCGCCAGGGTAAGAGAAAACTGCTGATAGTGGCTACTAATAGTGGGGTCAGACCAGCCCTTTGGTCTTCCTGGAATCGAGCTTGGTGCGGGCCGCGGAGATCTTCTGCTGGAATTCGGCGATCTCCTTGTCCATGCCAAGACCAAAGCGGATATTGCAATATTTCAATAATGGCAGGAACCGCAAAACCAGCACCAGGGCGTGGGGGGCGATAGAACCCGTGGTCTGATTTGCCAGAATTTTCATGCCGGCATCGAGGTGGGAAACGGCGTCCTTGATTGTGCCAGAACTATTGGTTGGAACTACTACCTGTTGCTTGCCATTCTTGGGTGTACCAGCCTTCCCGGCGACCGATTCAGTTGCCTCGGCAAAATCTTTCATTTGCGCCCGGACGCATTTCAGTAACTGATCGGCATTGAAGGGTTTGAGGATGAAGTCATTGGCCCCACAAGCGTAGGCGCGCTCGCGGGTAATATCATCCTCGGCACTGGTAATGACAATAATCGGAATTTCGCGCAGCCCCGGGTCATCGGCCCCGCGGATACGGCAAATCAGACTATAACCATCCATTTCCGGCATCTGGATATCGGTCACGACAGCCTCGATTCGGCTATCGTTAAGCAACTGTGTCCACGCCGCACCGCCATGAATGGCCTCGATGATATTGTAAGACCCATCCATCAACTTCATAATCGCTCGGCGGACAACGCGCGAGTCATCGGCGACCAGGACCCACGGCTTATTTGGATCGGTTGTCGTCTCGGTCATAGAAATCCACTCTGCATGTCTTATTTTATGCCTAAGCAGGTGTTTGCCCTAGAAACAATAGCTTATATGCAAGATTTAGGCCACAAGCCCCTAATAATAAAGGGGGTTTATGCCCTGCTAGCCATCGCTATGCCTGAGAAATCAGGCCCCTGATTAATACCCAGCCAGTGGTAACCAGCCACAATTACCGATTTGAGGCAAGAGACCACGAATTGATTATTGGATTTCGTTTAGCGACCATTGTCGAATTCCGCCCACATAGTGCAGACTGGATGACTCACAACTAACGAGATTAATGACTTGCCAGGAATCAATAATAAACTGGAACTACCAGATGCCAAGGAGGCATTACCCGGACGAGAAGAGGTCATGCCGATTTCAGAAACCCATTATGTCAACGGCAACCCGCTGGCGCCTCCTTACCCTGCGGCAATGCAGATAGCCATGTTCGGCCTGGGTTGTTTCTGGGGTGCAGAACGCAAGTTCTGGGAAATACCGGGGGTGTTCACGACTGCCGTGGGTTATGCCGCCGGCTATACGCCCAATCCCACTTATGAAGAGGTGTGCACCGGCATGACAGGCCATAACGAGGTGGTTCGTGTCGTGTTTGATCCTGACATTGTCGCTTATGAAACCCTGCTAAAGACCGTCTGGGAAAGCCATGATCCCACTCAAGGCATGCGGCAAGGGAATGATGTCGGCACCCAGTACCGTTCAGGTATTTATGTCTATGATGCTTTACAACGGACGGCTGCCGATAAGTCAAAACAAAACTATCAGCTTGCGCTGAATGAGGTGGAGCTTGGTAACATCAGCACAGAGATCCTTGATGCCCCGGTATTCTATTTTGCCGAGGACTATCACCAACAATATCTGGCAAAGAACCCCGGAGGCTATTGCGGTCTCGGTGGCACCGGTATCGATTACCCTGCTTTACCGCCCACTAAATAGATGGCTATGAGAATACTAGACATAGCAAATAGACTCGAGTATCCATTGTAGCAATTAGTTGTCAATATACATACTCATGCTAAAAAACCTATTCAAGATAGCTGGTAGCTGGCTGGCTAATTATCTCAACAAACCTATCCGTGGTTACCAGCCTTTTGCGATCAGTAACCCAGAAAAGCTGGCAGCGGTCTTGAAACCATGTGACGTCCTGCTTGTTGAAGGCGACCGGCATGTCAGTACCACCATTAAATATCTGACCCAATCAACCTGGTCCCATGCCGCCATATATGTCGCTGATGCCTTGAACCAGGGGATCGATCCACAGCAATCGCCTGTATTGATTGAAGCCGATTTAAGAGAGGGTGTAATTGCAGTGCCACTGGCTAAATACGCTAGACTCAATACCCGTATATGTCGACCAGTTAATTTAAGTAAAGAAGATCAAGAAAAGGTAATTAACTTTATTGTTTCACGAATTGGCCATGCCTATGACCTTAAGAATATCATTGACCTGGCACGTTATTTACTCCCTACACCTCCTGTTCCTGTATTCTGGCGACGGCGAATGCTGGCACTGGGAAGCGGTGACCCAACACGTGCAATTTGCTCTACCCTGATTGCCCAGGCATTCCAATCGGTGCGTTATCCCATCCTTCCGCATATCGTTAAACAGGAAATTGATCAGCATGAGGAATTGGGTTACACCGTCAAAGAAATTCTACACATCCGCCATTACAGCCTTTTCGCGCCCCGTGATTTCGATATATCACCCTATTTCCGGGTCATCAAGCCTACAATTGAACACAACTTTGACTATAAAACTCTGCAGTGGGGTGATCCTACTTCCTTGTCAGAATAGATAAAGGTAATATCATTTCAGATCTCCGCAGGGAAAAAATATAAAAATGGAACTATCTCTGTCGGACTGGGTAGTCGTAGCGCTTTACTTTATTATTGCCGCTGCAGTGGCGATAGCGATGCTGTCCCGCGCCCGTCGTTCTTTGGGTGATTACTTTGTCTCCGGTCGCACACTGCCGTGGTGGCTTGCCGGCACTTCCATGGTGGCGACCACCTTCGCCGCTGATACCCCCCTGGCAGTTACTGGCCTGGTAGCCAAACACGGGGTCGCCGGCAACTGGCTGTGGTGGAACATGGCCTTGAGTGGCATGTTAACGGTCTTTTTCTTTTCCAGGCTGTGGCGCCGGGCCGGTGTCGTCACCGATGTCGAATTTACCGAATTGCGTTATGGCGGCCGCCCGGCGGCCGTCCTCCGCGGGGCACGGGCCTTCTACCTGGCGCTGCCGATCAACCTGATTATTATGGGTTGGGTCACCCGGGCGATGGTCACTGTCATGGAGGTCGCATTCGGTGTCGATGCCTGGACCGCGGTCCTGATTCTTTTTATCCTGACTGCGGCCTATGTCATTGCTTCCGGACTCTGGGGGGTCGTGCTGACAGACTTTCTCCAATTCATTATTGCCATTGCCGGCGCCATCATCCTCGCTATCTTTGCCGTTCACAGTGTTGGCGGCCTGGACAAGCTCGCTACTATGGCCGGCCAGCGTTTCGGCAGTACCGAAACGGCATTAAGTATCCTGCCGCCGATCGATAGTGCCTGGTTACCGCTATCAACAATTCTGATATTTCTCGCCGTTCAGTGGTGGGCGACATGGTACCCGGGGGCCGAGCCGGGGGGCGGTGGTTATGTCGCCCAACGCATGCTGGCGACCCGTAATGAACGCCACAGTCTCTTGGCCACACTTTGGTTCAATATCGCTCATTACGCCATCCGTCCCTGGCCCTGGATCCTGGTGGCACTAGTAGCGACTATCCAGTACCCAGGACTGGAGAATCCAGAACAGGGCTATGTCCGGGTCATGGTTGACGTACTGCCCTCCCCCTTCAAGGGCCTGTTGATTGCCGCCTTCGCCGCCGCTTATATGAGCACCATCAGCACTCACCTAAACTGGGGGGCCTCGTACCTGGTGAACGATGTCTATCTTCGGTTTATGCGACGCCAAGCCGACAGGCGGGAACAATTATTAGTCAGCAGGGTCGTCACGCTAATACTCATCATCCTGGCAATAGTTGTCATGGGCTTCCTGCCCACGGTCGAGGCGGGGTGGAAGATCCTGCTCGCCATCGGCGCCGGTACCGGCTCGGTATTGATCCTGCGCTGGTATTGGTGGCGGATAAATGCCTGGTCGGAACTGAGCGCGATGGCGGCCTCATTTATTACCTCGCTGACACTTCAATACGGTCTCGATCTCGATGCCGCAGACCCGGGCGGCTATGGATACGCAGTCGTTATGCTCTGGACTGCAGGCATTACCACAGCCGTCTGGCTGCTGGTCACGCTGTTAACATCGCCTGAATCGAATACAACGCTGACCAACTTCTACCGTCGCGTCCGGCCAGGGGGGATTGGCTGGCGGAGGATCGCGTCCCAATTGGGCTATGCCGGTGACCGTATACCTGGCGGTGTCCTGTCCTGGGTAAATTGGTTGGCGGCCTGCTTTGCCGTCTATGCCATGCTTTATGCACTTGGCGAGATCCTGTTGGGGACGGCCATTGTCGGTCTGGCCTGGTTAGGTGCAGCCATCATCGCTTTCGCCCTGATCGCCCGTAACCTCGCCAGGGATTCAGACTTTTAACGATAAACCACAAGTGGAGAACCATCATGCAGGTCACCATTGTCCATGTTCATGTATTGCCTGAATATGTAGATGACTTTATAGAAGCGGCCCACCTCAATCATGAGGCGTCTATCAAGGAGTCGGGAAATTGCCGGTTCGATATCTTGCAACTGGCCGATGACCCGACACGTTTTGTCCTGTATGAGGCCTATGCTTCAAAGTCAGACGCCGTGGCCCATAAACAGACCCCTCACTACCTACACTGGCGCGACACTGTTGCCGATTGGATGGCAGAACCACGCCAGGGTGTGGCCTACAATGGTCTCTTTCCGGAAAGTTTTTAGGACCCATGTTACCCTTCTCTATCTCCCGGCTACCACGGATCGAATTCGGTCCGGGGGTATTCGATAATCTTCGTGACATCCTTCCCCGCTTTGGTCAACGGCTGTTATTGATAACTGGTGGGCGCTCGTTCCAGAGCACCCCGTATTGGCAAGATCTGCAGGAAATGCTCAAACAACAGCATATTGACTGGGAGCACTGTCGTGTCAACGGTGAGCCCTCGCCACAATTTGTTGATGAAACGGTCAAGGAATTCAGCCGAGCCAAGTTTGATGTCGTCCTTGGCATCGGTGGCGGTAGTGCCCTGGATGCGGCCAAGGCCATCGCCGGCCTGTTACGCCTGCAACGCTCGGTCATGGACTACCTTGAAGGGGTAGGACCTGAACTCACCTATGAAGGGCCAGCAATCCCGTTTGTCGCTGTCCCGACTACCGCCGGTACTGGCAGCGAGGCCACAAAGAACGCAGTACTTAGCGTCCAGGGCCAGAATGGATTCAAGAAATCCTTTCGCCACGAAAAACTGGTGGCCCAATATGCGGTCGTAGACCCAAGACTCTTGGCTTCTTGTCCACAAACGGTGATTGCCGCCAACGGCATGGATGCCCTGACCCAGCTGATCGAATCCTATGTCTCTGTTAAGGCCAACACCTTCACAGATGCCCTCACCATCAGTGGCCTGCGTGCCATACGGGACGGGCTGCTACCATGGTATAAAAGCGGCCCGACGGCAGAAACGGCCCAGGCGAAGATGGGCTATGCGGCGCTGATCTCTGGTATTACTCTGGCCCAGGTGGGCCTGGGTTCGGTGCACGGCCTGGCATCACCACTCGGTGCCTTCTACCCCATCCCGCACGGTGTGGTCTGCGGTACCCTGGTCGCTGCCGCCACCGACGTGAATATCCAAAGCATGTGCCAGCGTGAGCCAGAGAACCCTGCCCTGGACCGTTATGCGCGGGTAGCCGAGGTGCTATGGCAACAACGGCACTCCAGCCGTGAGATCGCCTGGCAGGCCCTGATCGATCTGCTCACCGATTGGACAAAGCGTCTGAACCTGCCTCGTCTCAGTCAATATAATATAACCGCTGACGGTCTCGACCACATAATTACCCATTCACGTGGAAGCAGTATGAAAACCAATCCTATCGACCTAACCGAAGCAGAAATCCGGTCAATATTAGCACAGCGCCTCTGATCAACATTGAAAAACATACTGCCTACATATATCTGCCCAGTCATGAGCTGGCATGTAAACTATTTTCGCCTATAATTTTTACTATCCATGAGATTCTTATGTAACGACATGGGATTGCTGTTGACTTACACATACCGGGGGTACCTTTTGGTAAAGAACAAAAAACCATCAATCTGCCTGATCAGCTCAGTGCTAATTACCTGCCTACTCTTAGTCCTGCCAGGACAGGAGGCACGCGCTGATGAAGTAAAACAAAAAATCAAGTTTGGCTCGGTCGCTATGGATATCCCCGCTGTCATGCACAAACGGCTGATACCGTTGACCAAATATCTAAGCAAGGCCCTAGACCGGCCTGTGGTGCTTAAACTCTCCCCCAATATGTCAGCGGCAATTGAAGAAGTTGCCAGCGGTACCGTCGACCTGGCCTATTTAACACCAGTGGCTTATCTGCGGTCCCATGCAAAGGGTAACGCGACACTGATTGTCAAAACAGTCACCAATAAACGGGGTAGTTTTCAGTTAATGATTGTTGTTCGCGAAGATAGTCCGATTAAAACCGTTCAGGAACTAGCCGGCAAACGATTTGCTTTCGGTGACCGGGCGGCGTTATTGCAACGGGCAGTAGTGGTAGGCGCCAAAATGCCGCTGAAGAAACTGGGCAGTTACAACTTTCTGGGACATTATGACAACATTGTCCGTGGGGTACTGCATGGTGAATATGATGCCGGTATCCTGAAAGACACCATGGCCTTCAAATGGCAAGGCAAGGGTATCCGGATCCTCTACAGTTCACCGCAGCTCCCGCCCTATAATATCGCCGCCAGGGGGAAACTCAGCAGAAAATTGATCGCCAGGCTACGGAAGGCCTTCCTCGCACTCGATAGGAATAATCCCGAGCATCGCCCCATAATTAAAGCACTGGATAATAAATACGACGGCTTCGCCCCGACGAGCGACGCCGAATATAATGTGGTACGCCGTTTGATCAAGCCCTTTGATAACCAAAAATAACCCGCCTGTCAGGAATTCTCATTACTTTTCAGTCAATTGGCATAGTTTCTGCTCTTATTTTCAGTCCGTAACCTAGCGTCTATGCTTATAGCAGAAGGGGATTACGTGCCAATTCGGCCTCCATCATGATTATACGGAAATTAATCACCGCCAGTCGGCTGGCTCTGCGACGCCTGAGTGTGCAGCTGGTGCTGCTTTTTATCGCGCTCTTCACCGCATCCATGGCGATCTTCACCTATCATGCTGCCGATCAAGAAGCGGAACGGATCACCCGTTCCATGATCAGACAGGCGGATGTCCTGGCGAAAAACCTGGCCTCGACCAGCGCCAACTATCTGCTCAATCGTGATTACACCTCGATCGAATATCTGTTGCTGCAGACGGCCCGTTTCCGCGGCATACATGCGGTCCAGATCTATGATGCCAACGGGCGGATATTGGGTGATGTCGTGCATCAGTCGGGCAAGGAACCTGAGGCCCGCTATGGCCAGCCACCGATCACACTGCCCTCTGGTAATACCCGGAAAATTGTAACTGGCGATGACACGATGATCGTCTGGCAGCCGTTGATCCTCGGCGACTTGATTGGTTGGGCGAAAATGACCTACAGCCTGCAGGAGATCGAAACTGCCAAGGCGAAACAGTGGAAGAACAATACAATTAGCGGGGCCATCATTATTGCCATTGCCGTCTTGCTACTGTTTCTGATAATGCGTCGACCGCTGGCATCGATTGCGGCCTATACAGAATTTGCCGACAGACTTGATGAGTCTCACGGTGAACAGACGCCAGTCAATACCAGTGCGGTTGAGTTGGAGAGACTGGGTAAGTCGTTGAACCAGGCATCATCAAGACTACATTTGCAGAACCATGAAATCACCAGGGCTATAAATGAACTGGAGCGACTGGCGGCATTTGCCGAGAACAGCCCAAATTTTGTTTTGTCCATGAATGAAGAAGGCGATATTGCTTACCTCAACCCGCGTATTCTGAAATTTCTGCGTGACATCGAACTGGCACCAGAGGATATCATGTCGATAATCCCCAGAAGCAAAAACGAGCTGGTTGAGAAATGTATCCGGAATCAGGAAACCCTGCGTGAAATCGAAGTCAATTATGATCATCATACCCTCTTATGGTCATTTGCCCCGGTAGTGGGACAAAATATTCTTCATGGTTATGGCATCGATATTTCAGAGCGTAAGAATGCTGAAAGGAAGGTCCACCAGGCATTAATCGATAAGATCCGGGCAGAGGACGCCAGTGATGCCAAGAGCCGCTTTCTGGCAAATGTAAGCCATGAGCTTCGGACACCGTTAAATGCCATCATTGGTTACAGTGAAATGCTCGAAGAAAACGCTGAATCCGAGGGACATATGCAGACTGCAGCTGATTTAAGAAAGGTACACTCAGCGGCAAAACACCTGTTGAACCTTATCAACGAGGTGCTTGATCTGTCCAAGATCGAGGCCGGAAAAATGGAGATTTACCCTGAGTCTTTTGATGTTAGGCCGCTGGTCGATGAGGTAATCGCTACGATTGAACCGATAGCCAGAAATAATAACAATGAAATTGTCCTTCTGTGTCCCAACGACGCAGGTGTGATGAAGTCAGATATGGTCAAGCTCAGGCAAACGCTATTTAATCTTCTAAGCAATGCAACCAAATTCACGGAAAATGGAACGGTACAACTTAGTGTCTCAATTGAAGAGGGGGAAGAAGTTGACTGGATAACTTTCCATGTTTCGGATACCGGTATCGGTATGTCCAAAGAACAGCTGGATAAGCTCTTTGCCCCTTTTATCCAGGCTGATGTATCAACAACTAGAAAATATGGTGGCACCGGTCTTGGTCTAACTATTTGTAATCATTTTGCCGAAATGTTGGGCGGCAACCTAAGAGTTGAGAGTACGCTTGGTCAAGGTTCAACATTTACATTACGACTGCCAGTCACCGTTGACACAGGATCAGATTTATTAAATGGGCTCAGCAAGCAGTTAGACAACTCCAGGAAATTACGGATACCTGATGAGGGCATTAATCAAGAACGGCGCCAGCACATTAGTACTTTGCTCGTTATCGATGACGATCCAGCTATCCTGGACCTGATGGTGCGCTATATGAACAAGGAAGGCATAAAAGTGGAGATCGCCGCTAATGGGACAGAGGGCCTGGAAATGGCAAGAAAGCTCCAACCAGATATCATCACACTGGATGTAATGATGCCGGGGAAAAATGGCTGGGCAATTCTGACGGCGATTAAAGACGACCCTGAGCTTTCGAATATTCCGGTTATTATGATAAGCAGTGTGGGAAATAAGATGCTAAGCACCGGCTTGGGGGCGGTAGATTACCTCTCAAAACCGGTGGACTGGAAGCGGTTAGATGGGATCGTGAAAAAATGCCTACGTAACAAGGAGCTTTATAATCAACACACAGGCAATCATGGCGATTCGATCCACTGAATCTGCGCTTACAGAATATCAGCGTGTTAGGCAGTGAATACTATGTCAGGTTCTTGCAGACAAACTGATCTGAGCGTTTTCATATTATAGAAAACGAAAACAGGGGGCACTATGCTGTGACGCGGATTCATCAGTATAAAACCCTGGATTTTCCCTTTAAACATAATTAGTTACGTAAGAACGCTTTTCATGTAGGAACTGCAGCCTATACTTGTAATATATTTGGGAAAGGAGCGACAGGGGGTTGAAGATGCGTTTATTTAGGGGATTAATTGTTGTATTGCTTCTTCACCTATCGCTTGTTATCAATGCCGCTACTCTTGATGAGGGCTTATCTGCACTTAACGCCGGAAACCACAAGAAGTCTCTCAAATTACTGCTCCCATTGGCTAACAAGGGTAACGCCAAGGCTCAATATTATGTCGCGAATATGTATGTCGAGGGTAAAGGTGTCGCCACTAACATCCTGACAGCATTAAAATGGTACAAGGTGGCGGCAAAACAGGGACACTCAGCCTCCATGTTCATGCTGGGTTCTATCTATTTTGAAGGCAAAGGAGTTACCGTCGACCAGAGTGAGGCCTATAAGTGGTTCTATCTGGCCAAAACCTTTGGCGATAGTCGCGGCGGTAATCTGCAGGCCGCCTTGGCCCGCGGGATGACGGACAACCAGATCAATCAGGCAAAACAGATGGCAGATACCTGGCGCAGGCAGAATGGACTTTAACAAGTCGGGCTGCTGCTACAGTTTGCAAGCAATTAACTGGCTGTAATTTTCTGTCCCTCACTTAAGGTTCCGAGCCAGAATGATAAGTCCCGATCGAGAAATTCTTCCACCGGCATATAATGCGAGCCATCACATGAAAACGTCAAACCAAGCATACCATTCATAATATTGATCGAACTCGATCGTAAATATATTGTTTCGTCAGCAAAACGCAGCGCTCTAAACTCAGCAAATACCTCCTTGATCAATTCCGGTCTGGTCTTGGCATTCATTGGATATTCCTGTAGCGGATAGGCCAGACAGATATCCGGGTTGATGAGATCGTCAACAACCAGGATCTGGTAATTGTAAGGGTCGTTATAGAGCCAGATCGAACACCGACCACTAGAGAAATGGATCTTGCTATGAAATACCCCGTGCTCACACATCAGGTTATCGATTAAATCCAGGACCTCATCGATATGTTCGTCCAACATACTCTGGACCCGTTCCTGCATGAATACAGTCCCCCTGACAGCCGGGTCACCACGGAACTGCTGCCAATGAAACTCGGGTGTAACCAGCTTGGAATCATGCAGGAGGTCATTCACAGAAAAATCGGCGGCAACAAACCCCGATAAATTACTGTTACGGCTGACGGCCTGCAGGGCAGTAATACATTGATCGTGACTGAACATGCTCTGATATACCGATGACAACATAATACCCTTGAATGGCAGGTGATTTTTCAGATAAGGACGTTCAGATAAATCCTTGCCCCGCCAACTTCGGTCCACACTTGCGGCCTGGACCATTGATGAGAGCTCAATCCCATCAACATTCCAGGCATACAACAATTGGCAGTTTGGGATTGTACCAATGCTTTCCTGCAATACTCGATCGAGGGCATCGGCGTCCGGCCAAACCCCGGCACAGCGCTTCCCCAGACCGGCCATGGCCTTGTCTATGGCATTGGCCAGCGCCTCTTTTTTTTCCAGGATTGCCTGCTGTATCGCGCCCATTAGTAAAGCGTTAGGTTGGTTGAGAGAATATAATACTTATTTATACAATGAACCTGGTTGATAAGGAAATTCCCCTGCCGAAATAGGAAGACTGGTCCGTTGCTTAGGCAAAAATAACTAACCCCCAATATGGGGGTTAGTTAGTGGTAAAGCCGCCAGATAAAACTATCTATCTTCATCAGGTAACTTATAGAGAGTTTACCAATATTGCTTTTCGTATGTTTATTTTATGGATTATTTCAATTTCCAATCGGTTTCCAGGACGACATCAGCCTGTGCCAGTCGGCCATCAGACAGTTTTACCTGGACAATAATCGGAGTTTTACCGGGTTGGGCATATCTTATTATATCCCAGGCCTTAAAAGTGGCATTAATAGTTTTTGCATTGGCGTTTGTTACAACCTTAATAGGAGTCACGGGTTTATTGATTATGAAATCAATGATCTTGACCAGTTTTATATTTTCAGGTGTAGCGGTAAAGCCATTTTCCAATTCTGGCGTAAATGGTAATACGAGAATAAAGTTATAATCGATTTTCCCTTGGGAGAATTTAATTCTTCGGGTTTTTTGGAACTTTCCTTTCAATTGTATAGCTGCTTTTATTACAACGGGTAATGAATGGGGTTTGGATACATTTATTTTTGTATTACGTTTGGTGTCTAGCTCATATTTTGTGCCTCTTAATACAAAACCTTCGCGTCCTCTTGCAAGTATTCCAAAGGCGAACATTCTGCCTGTCGTAGCACCGCTGCCCTGCGATGAAAGAGTCTGTCTTGCCAGGAGTACCTCCTGCCCATCTACGGCCAATACTTTCAGAGGGAGGAAGCTGATAACTCCCCCTTTACCCATTGCTGCCTTCCTTAGAATTTGGGTGATTCTGGCTTTTACCAACGCTCCTTTGGCAATAACGGTTTTATTACCTACTTTTACATCCTCTCTAACTCTCAGCTTGATGGTTTCTCCCTGTCTATTGAGACCACCATTAATGTTTTCAACCAGTTCCACGGAAACTTCGGTCCCTGCAGGCAGGGTAATCATCCCCGAATGGACAGTAGATGAGACCAAAGCCAATAATGAGGAAAAAAAGAAATAAGAGTACGTGTTGAATAGTTTCATGACCCCTCCCTAAGTACCTATTCTTATTTTAGAACTTAGAACTTTGTTTTAATATTTACTATAAGCTAAGCCCGAAATGCACTAATTTTTACCTATTGCTGCTGATAACAATATCGACCTTGACCAAAAAGACATACTGACCAGAAAAGTATAACATTTTCATAAAGATTATCTTACACTTAGGCCAATAACAATTCCCGTTGACTGCAAAGATTTCCGACACGAGCCACCTCTAACCCACTAATTTTGATCTGAATTTGAGCCAGACATGGAATCATTGACTGCCATTTTAGATACGATCAATGATGTCGTTTGGGGTTTGCCGATGTTGATAATTATCCTCGGCACCGGTTTTTTCCTCATGCTTGGCCTGCGGGCGATACCCTTAATCAAGCTGGGCTACGGTTTCAGAATGCTGTGGAAGGGTATCACCCCTTCTGGTAAAGGCGATATCAGCCCATTTAACGCCCTGATGACCTCCCTGTCAGCGACAATCGGCACCGGCAATATTGCCGGGGTCGCCACCGCGGTCTTTCTGGGTGGGCCGGGAGCCCTGTTCTGGATGTGGGTCACCGCCCTGGTGGGGATGGCCACCAAATATGCCGAAGCTGTTTGTGCCGTGCACTACCGCGAGGTTGATGAGCACGGCAAATATGTCGGTGGCCCAATGTATTACATCAAAAACGGCCTGGGGCAGAGGTGGCTCTGGCTGGGTGTTGCCTTTGCCATCTTCGGTGGTTTAGCGGGATTTGGAATTGGCAATACCGTCCAAGCCAATTCCGTCGCCGATGTCATGAAGAGCTCCTTCGGCGTCCCGGTCTTGACGACGGGTATCACTCTTATGGTATTTGTCGGCATCGTACTTATCGGCGGTATCAAGTGGATCGCCCATGTCGCCGGGGTACTGGTGCCATTCATGGCGATCGCCTATGTCCTCTCTGGGCTCATCATCCTGATCATCAATATCACGGCCATTCCGGAGACACTGGCGCTGGTGTTCAAATATGCCTTTACCCCGATAGCGGCCCAAGGTGGGTTTGCCGGCGCTATGGTCTGGGTGGCAATCCGTTTTGGTGTCGCGCGGGGAATATTCTCCAACGAGGCCGGTCTCGGCAGTGCACCTATTGCCCATGCCGCAGCGGCGACTACCAGCCCGGTCAGACAGGGTGTAATCGCCATGCTCGGTACCTTTATTGACACCATTATTCTCAGTAGCATTACCGGTCTGGTCATTATCACCTCTGGTGCCTGGACAAGTGGCGCCACTGGCGCCGCCCTGTCATCGACGGCCTTTGATCAGTCTCTGCCCTTCCTGCCGGGTGTCGGCAGCAAGATCGTCGCGACTAGCCTGGCATTATTTGCCTTTACAACTATGCTTGGCTGGAGCTATTACGGTGAACGTTGTGTGGAGTACCTGTTCGGTGTTAAATCGATCATCTTTTTCCGGATTGCCTGGGTGCTGGTTATCCCGTTGGGCGCCGTTTGGGAACTGGATTTTGTCTGGAAACTGGCCGATATGCTCAATGCGCTGATGGCCTTACCCAACCTCATTGCCTTGATTCTGTTAAGCCCGGTAATTTTCCGATTAACAAGGAAATATTTTAAACGGCAAGACCTTTCCGGTTAAACAAAAGGAAAAGTAGAAAGATGGCGTTAATCCTATTTTCTCCGGTTTTTCAACACAGCAAAGACATGCCTGTCCAATATACCTGTGATGGTGACAATATTTCACCACCACTGGCATGGGACCATATACCAGCAGGCTGTAAAAGCCTGGCGTTGATCGTTGATGATCCCGATGCCCCGGACCCTGATGCCCCCAGGCTTATCTGGGTGCATTGGGTACTCTATAATATTCCAACAACGATAAGAGCCCTGGAAGGAGGCGCCAGTACTGAGAATCTGCCTGATGGCATAAGAGAGGGTACAAACGATTGGCACAAGTCCGGCTATGGTGGCCCATGCCCCCCCATCGGCCGGCATAGATACTTTCATAAGCTTTATGCGTTAGATGTGTTATTACCTGACTTGCAGCAACCGACTAAACAAGTACTGGAACGGGCGATGCAGGGGCACATCCTGGAGTATGCGGAATTGATCGGTACTTATCAGCGCGCCAAATAAGCCTAGCGTTATTTCTGTTGTTATCTAGCTATTTTGCTTCGTAGCCGTATTGTCCTGACTGTCCTGTGATGCTAATAGATCAGCCAGTGCACCCACACCCGATTTCCCAGGTATGCTGATCATGGCGATGAGCCCGCCTTTGTACTCCTGTTTCGTGGGAGTAAATCCCACATCAATGCGGGCCTCAAATGTTTCGTTCAAGAGAAAGATCGAATCGATATTCATTAATTGATAAGTCTTCCATCGCGGTTTGTCTTCGCCGGCATCCTTTTGCCCCTTTGTCTGATAGCAATCCACCCGGATTATGCCGTCTTTGCTGATATAGATGACATGAGGTTCAATAACTCGAACATGGTGTTGATTATCGTAGCGAATTGCGGCGACGTGGCCTGTAAGAATAGCCTTATTTAGAATATTCAGTACATTTGACATTTAACCTGAGGCCTCCGTCCATGGTGATTGACAGTCCCTTCGTAGCAAGTATAGCCGTATTAAAAAATTAGAGAAATTAGGGAGTAGGATAGCCGAGCAGAACGGCCGGACCGATGGTTTACCCTGGAAAACAAGCCAAAAAACATATGAATTAATGAGTCTATCCTACTTTCAATACCGAAATTAGATGCTTTGTGGACCGATATGGGTCCAAGCGTGCTGTTCAGCCAGCAACACTTACCGATGGCGTTCGCTCGCAGATAGGCATCTCTTCTCGGTCAGCTGTGGGTAGCAGTTTGGACAGCAGACACCGGCCTGGAAATATGGTGATATTTTTTCTGCATCCAAGACCGAATATAGACAACCAGAGCAAAGCTCATAACTGCCGGTCTGCAAACCATGTCCAACTGAGAAATCTGGAAGCCTGACAAATTTATACAAAGGGCAGCAATAACGTAGATAACTATGATTTTGTTTAAAAAAATAATTCGATACACAAAGAACCCTGATAGCCTGGCATTTTTATATGTTTATAACCCAGAATGTACCTTGGATTGCACAAAACATAGCTAAAATAGGGTAGAATCAATATTCTTGCGCAGGGCTGTCAGGTAAATCTGACAATACCATTAAGACATTAACATTAATTAGGCGGTAGACATGACAACAGATATTGATGAACTCAGCGTAGACTATGAAGAAGATGGCAAACTGGTCTCCAAACAGCTCGATAAGGTCATACTCAGCAAAGGCGCGTGGTCAACAATTATCTACCGCTACCAGGATTGGGACCGGAAAAAGGAAGTCTATGGCCCGGATAAATATTCCATTCGCCGTTATCAAAAGCGGAATGGCGTCTATCAGCATAAATCAAAATTCAACATCTCCAGCAAGGATCAAGCGAGAAAAATCATTACGGCACTGGAAACATGGATTGCCGAGGCTGAGAAAGAGGCCGGTTCATAGAGAGTCTGGTTCGACATGCTAGTAAACAAGGTCCGAATAACTACCTTGTACCTTCAACATTTATATTACCTCCCATACCAGGAAAAGTTGCTTTATCTACCCGTTTACTAGATATTGCATCAATGTACTAGTATTCCCAATATCTCCCCCATCTATTTTATAGATCATGACCTTGCTCTCCCTGGAAAACGTGACCCTAGCTTATGGGCAACAACCTTTGCTTGATGACGTCAATCTTAAGATTGACGCTGGTGAGCGTATTGCCTTAATTGGCCGTAATGGCTGCGGGAAATCGACGCTTATGCGAGTCATCCACGGTAAAATCGTTCCGGACGGGGGCGAGGTGTGGCAAAAGGATGGGCTACGGATTGCCCGTCTGGACCAGGAAGTACCCATTGAAGATAAACGCTCAGTCTTTGATGTCGTCGCCAATGGTCTGGAAAAAACCGGTCTGATTCTGAGTGAATATCATAACATTATCAATCGCCTGTCAGTGGAAAAATCACAGGCACTGTCAGAACGCCTCGCTGAATTACAACATCAACTCGAAATTGACAATGGTTGGCAACTTGAACAACAAGTCAATACGATCCTTACGCGACTCCGGTTGCCGATTGACCAGATGATGAATAAACAATCCGTCGGTGTTAAACGTCGTGTAATGCTGGCTCAGGCGCTTGTCAGTGAACCCGATCTGTTGATCCTTGATGAACCAACAAATCATCTCGATATCGAATCCATACTATGGCTTGAAATATTTCTCCTCACTTTCCGCGGCGCTATCCTTTTTGTCTCCCATGATCGCTCCCTGGTACGTAAACTGGCAACACGAGTCATTGAGCTCGATCGTGGCTTGATTACTTCCTGGTCGGGAGGTTTCGATGCCTATTTAAATAAAAAGGATGAGTTGCTTGCCAATGAAGTGGCGAAAAACAGAAAATTTGATAAAAAACTGGCTGATGAAGAGTCCTGGTTACGCCAGGGTATCAAGGCCAGGCGTAAACGAAATCAAGGACGCGTTCGTAAGCTAATGACACTACGAGCTGAACGGGATGCACGGCGGGAACAGCTCGACAAAGCGAATCTCAATCTAGATGCTGGGGATATATCTGGCAAAGTCGTAATTGACGCTAACCACGTTTCTTTTGCCTATGATAGCAAACCAGTAATAAAGAATTTTTCTACGACACTACAACGTCATGACCGGGTCGGCATTATAGGACCGAATGGCTGCGGCAAATCCACATTATTGAAAATACTCCTCGGTGAACAGAAACCAGACAGCGGCACAGTTCGTCTTGGTACCAGATTGAAAATTGCTTACTATGACCAGGCCCGGGTTCTGCTCGATCCCGAGAAGACCGTGCTGGAGAACCTTAATCAGGGCAAAGATCGGGTTACGATCAATGGCCGTTCCAGACATGTTATTGGGTATCTGAAGGAGTTTCTGTTTCCCCCACAGCAGGTACACTCCCCGGTGAAATCCCTGTCTGGCGGTGAACGTAACCGTCTATTGCTGGCAAGGCTGTTTACCCAACCAGCCAATCTGCTTGTACTGGATGAGCCTACCAATGACCTTGACGTCGAAACCCTGGAGTTACTGGAAGATCTGTTGAGTAGTTACGATGGGACACTCCTGCTGGTAAGCCATGACCGAGCCTTTCTCGACCAGATCGTAACCAGCACGCTGATTTTTGGAGATGACGGTAAGATCACAGAATATATTGGTGGTTATGATGACTACTATCAGGCCACGCATAACTTTGGTAGTACCGTAAAAAAACAATCACAGAAACGAAACCTTAAAAAAGACCATTCAGACTCGACAAAGAAGCTTAAAAAACGCAAGTTAAGCTATCAAGAGAATCGGGAGCTCGGGATTTTTCCGGAACAGATCATCGCCCTGGAGAATGAACGGGATGAGCTGCAAATCAGGATTAATTCAGATGACTTTTATCAGCAGGAAAGCGGATATATTACCAGCACCATGACACGTCTTAAGCAGATAAGCAAAGAGTTGGACGCCGCCTATTCACGCTGGCAGGAACTCGAGGATATTGATAACTAATTATCCATATTGTCATGTCGTCGAATGAAACAAAAGGATATCTGTTATCTATTGTTGAGTTAGGAGGATATCCCAATTTCACTCCGCTTTATAGGCAACTGGGTTACGATGTCGAGATCGTTCGGTCAGTACGCAAGGCGCTAAATGCAATAAAAAAACGAAGACCAGATGTAATTATTACCGAGTTTAACTTCCAGTCTGATTTTCGAGATAGGACCAGCAGCCTGGAATCACTGCTGGCAGTAATCCAACAGCACTCACCTGAAACCAAAGTAATCATTTTCTTTGATCAGCAACAGATCAATCAGTTTGAGATAATTATTGACAGATTTCCTATTTATGCATCGTTCCAATTTCCGATCGATGAATCGGCTCTAAGCAATACACTGGCACAGATACAATGATAGATTAGGCTGATGCACTAGAATGGGTTTTCTCTGGCCGGAAGATAATAAAGCTGAGGTCATCCGGTTTATGCGGGGTACCTTCCTTGATTTCCCGCATCCGCTTAAGGACTTCAACTAACATCCTTTTTGCAGCGTTATCGAGTGGTCCTTTGCGGACATATTCCTGTATTTCCCCGGTAAATAAATTATCCGACAAGCCATCGCTGGCGACAACAATAGTGTCAAATTGCGAGAGCTTGATCGTCGGTCCGATATCAATACGCATGTCACTGGAACCAATAACATTCGAAACAACATGTCGTTCCTCGTGTACCACTGCATCAATTTCATCAATCATACCTGACTCTACAGCATACCCCACTGGAGAATGGGGAATCGCCTGGAACTTCACTTTTCCCCGTTGTCCGGTTACCAGGATCATGGAATCACCGACATGATAAGGACGAATTCTGTCTCTCTGAATTTCAACAGCTGCCAGTGTTGTCGCTGCACCGATTGCCAGATCAATCACTGCGTGATTGGCCTGCTCGATACCATCGAGTATCGCCTCTCGTAAGGGTATTTCTTTAGAAGCTGCATGGAGAATTGATTCATCCATTGCCTTGATGGCAAGACGTGCTGCGGCCTTCCCGGCTCTTTCACCACCCAAACCATCTGCTACGACCAAAACTCCTGACTCTCTGTCATATGGTAGCAAGGCAATAGCATCTTCATTGTCTGTTTCCTTTTCTGGCGATCTTGCAGTAAATAGAGCAACAGAACCAGATACAAAATGGTGTAGTTCTATTTTCTCGAGTTCCCTCTCATAATAGGTTATCTTTGTCGTTAATATCTGCCTGTTCATTCTGTTGTTATTCTCTTATCCCCATTCCAATGTCTCCAAATAATCTCGCAATCGCCCTACTCGGCGGAATTTTTTGAGAATCAATGATTGCTTCAAACCACAGATTACCGACTTAATCTCGGCTGGCTGCTTTGCATAATGCTTTTGTCCACCGAGTACTTCATAAAAAACATGGATTAGCTCAACAATATCCTGCTGCCGGTTCTGACCCTTTGGTGTTTTATTCTGAAATAGATCGATAACTTTAAGTTCAAAGCCCAAGCCATAACGCTGGAGGATAATATTATCTGTGTGCAGATCACCATGATACTCATCAAGACGATGTATGCACTCAATACCACTGGCGAGTGTATGTAAAAGATGCAAAGCAATAAATGATGATAAGCGTTTACCTGGCTGCCTTTCCAGAAAGGTACTTAGCAGTTCCCCTTCAACAAATTCAGAAACCAGGAAGGTTATTGGCATACGGGAATGGGTTATTTTATCTTGTGTTACATACTGAATAATGATGGGGCAATGACGAAGCTTATGTAATTTCTTTGCATAGAATTTAACAGCCCGATCACGTATGTTTCGTTGTGGGAAGAAAAACTTGGCTGTTCGCTCTATGCCTGTCGCAAGCTCTCGCACTAGGTAGACCTCGCCCTCCCAGCCCTCTCCCAACTTATTGACAACCTCATACTTTCTGGCAAGAATGCGGCCCGGGTAGAAATCGAATGAATCGATCTTTGGGAACTTCTGTTTTATTATCTTAGCCATGGGGCCTCTATAAAATATATATTATTGACCCTGACACGCCTGATATAATTACAGGACTGGGTAGTTTAGATATTCACATTCTAGCAAACGACAGCTTTATTAAGTATTAAAAATATACCCCTGTCATTCCAGTAACAAATCTGTATAATCGCGCGCCTTGTATCGGTTTCTATATATCAACGATGAGCATTATATCTACAGAAGTATCCCGTCGTCGGACATTTGCCATTATTTCCCACCCAGACGCTGGTAAAACAACCTTGACCGAAAAATTGCTGCTTTATGGAGGTGCCATCCAGCTTGCCGGCACCATTAAGGGACGGAAAGCAGCAAGGCATGCCACCTCAGACTGGATGGAATTGGAGAAACAACGTGGCATTTCAGTCACATCATCAGTTATGCAGTTTCCATATCAGGATCGCATTATCAATCTCCTGGATACGCCCGGGCATGAGGACTTTTCGGAAGATACTTATCGTACCCTGACTGCGGTTGATTCGGCGTTAATGGTTATTGATGGTGCCAAAGGTGTAGAAGAACGAACAATCAAATTAATGGATGTGTGCCGACTCCGCGACACGCCAATCATTACCTTCATTAACAAACTGGATCGTGAAAGTCGGAGCCCAATTGAACTGCTTGATGAAATTGAAGAAGTATTAAAAATCCGCTGTGCACCGATAACCTGGCCTATCGGTAGTGGTAAGCAGTTTAAAGGTGTATATCATATCCTCGAAGATGGTATCCATATATTTAGTCCAACACATGGTGGAAAAGTCATGGAAGGGGAAACTATTGTGGGGTTGGCTAATCCAGTTCTTGACAAGATGCTTGGGGAACAAGCCACTGAGCTTAGAGAGGATATTGAACTGGTAAACGGTGCAAGTAACAAATTTGATATAGATGAATTTCTCTCAGGTAAGCTCACGCCTGTTTTCTTCGGCTCAGCAATAAATAATTTCGGTGTGAAAGAATTATTAAATAGCTTCATTGAGTACGCACCATCACCTCTTCCCCGTAATGCAAACTCAAGAATAGTGAGCGCCGATGAAGAACCTTTATCAGGGTTCATATTTAAAATACAGGCTAACATGGACCCAAAACACAGGGACCGGATCGCCTTTCTGCGAATAACTTCAGGCATTTATAGGCATGGTATGAAAATACAACATGTCAGATTAAAACGTGATATACAGATAACAAATGCTATTACCTTTCTCGCTCGTGAACGTGAGAAAGTAGACGTGGCCTATGCCGGGGATATAATCGGGCTCCATAACCATGGCACGATTAGTATCGGAGATACATTCACCCAGGGTGAGCAGCTTAAATTTACCGGCATCCCGAATTTTGCACCTGAGCTCTTCCGCCGGGTACTATTACGTGACCCCATGCGTATGAAGGCATTACAAAAAGGGCTCGACCAACTGAGTGAGGAAGGTGCGACCCAGGTTTTTCGCCCGCTTAATAATAATGACTTAATACTTGGTGCTGTCGGAATCCTGCAGTTTGACGTCGTCGCCTATAGATTGAATAATGAGTATGGCGTCGACTGTAATTATGATGCCATTAATATTAATACAGCGCGCTGGGTATCCAGTGAGGATAGCAAGAAACTCGAAGAGTTTCGAATAAAGAATGAGGTAAACCTGGCCATAGATAGTGCGGGTAATCTCACCTATCTGGCTCCATCTATGGTCAATCTCAATCTGACAATGGAGCGTTGGCCAAATATCCTATTTACTGCAACCCGCGAACACTGAAAATAACTTTCCCAATTATTTTCTACCGCGATGTTTATCTATAGGGATAATTTTCCTGTCTTTGGTCTTTGCTAACCATGTAATCAGGTTATCAAAAGGCAATGGATATGACGGGTAGAATCCTTGGGCAATATCACAGCCGATCGTTGCTAATCGTGATAAGGTCTCGGCATCCTCTACCCCTTCTGCTACCACTTGCATACCCATATTGTGGGCCAATGTCGTAGTAGAGCGGACTATGGCTTCGTCATTCTTATCTTTTACCATCTCAATAATAAATGTCTTGTCAATCTTGATCTCATCTACAGGTAAAAGCTTTATATAAGTTAATGATGAATAGCCTGTACCAAAGTCATCCACAGACAGTCTTAGGCCCATCTTCCTTAGTTCAGATAAAACATTCAGGGCATGGTTTGGATCTGACATTACTGAACTCTCAGTCAGTTCTATCGTTAACATATTCGACTTTAATCCAGATTTTTTTAATATCTTCGGGACTGTATCAATTATCTTCGGATCATGTAGATTTAATGCCGAGAAATTTACTGACACACCAAACTGATACCCTAGTTTCTGCCAATTTTTACAATCATCGAGCGCCTGCTTGAGTACCCACAGAGTGAGTTGTTCGATAATACCGCTCTCCTCTGCCAGTGGAATGAAATTATCCGGTAATAGCATACCCTTTTCCGGATGCTGCCAGCGTACCAGGGCTTCTGCGCCATGTACTTTACCGCTTTGAATATTGATTTGTGGTTGATAGTAAAGTACCAGTTCATTATTTTCGATTGCTGTAATAAGATCACGTTCCAGATTTAGCAGATGGAGATTATGGGAATCCTGTTCGCTCTCATAAAATACAAAGCTTCTTTTGGTTTTCTTGGCATAATACATAGCCACATCAGCCCTTCGTAATAGAGTATGTTTATCCAGACCATGATGTGGATAAAGGACAATGCCGATACTTACATTTATAACTAATTTGTTGTCATGGATAATAAATGGCTTCTCAATCGCCTTCAGTAATTTTCTAGCTACTGCCGCAGCATGCTCTGGCGTGGCAACGCCAGGTAATACCGCTGCAAATTCATCTCCACCCAATCTGGCTATCATGTCCTGACCAGTAAAAAGTCTACCATCTTCTTGGAAATTTACAGGAATATCAGATATCCTTAAAACATGTCTAAAACATGAAGAAACCTCTTGGAGTAATTTATCACCGGCGTGATGGCCCAAGGTATCATTGACTTCCTTGAATCGATCAAGATCCATTAGGAACAATGCAAACGGTTTATTTATTTTCTGGTTCTGTGTGATAAGGTTTTGGATCTGGTCATGAAATAAGTTGCGATTTGGTAAGCTAGTCAGGGGGTCTGTATAGGCCATGTGCTCCAGAGTCTCATAGAGCGTATTGAGCTCAGTTGTCATCTCATTGAAGCTACTGGCAAATTCACCTATCTCTGTATTCCCTTCTATATCTAGTTGCTCACTGAGATTCGCCCGATTTGATCGAACCCGCTGTAGTTGTTGATTTAAAGCGCTCAGTGGTTTAAATGTTGATATCCTCAATAATAAAAGACCAAGACCGATTGCAACCAGTGTTATCGAGCCAGCGATAAATATCACGATATAGCGTGCGTTTCTCATCTTCGAATAGAGCGCACTATAGTCGCTCGCTAACCCCAGAATAAGGGCATTTTCACCATTATCAGTCTTAATGGCGTATTTAGTAATGACGCTATCTTCCATGCTTCCTGTGGTTGGCCATTTTCTGGATTGATAGACGATCTCTTTATTTGGTAATGAAAGTTGCAAAGGTAGTCCGAGTCCTATCTCGGTTTCAATCAGATTATGTGATGGATCAGTAATTACCTGCAGATAGCCGATTGGTCGCAAACTATCGATTGGGACAATTACCATATAATAAGGTCGCCCTGAGGATAGACACATCCCCGAGAAAACTTGTACACGATCAGCACCCTTACGCTGGCTTGCGTTCTTGATCTGATCCGGGCAGATAATACTTCCCTTGGTTATTCTTGATGAGGGTGCTGTTGCCTCTGCAATAAGGCTGTAACGTGTATCAAACACTGCGAGACGTTCCAGCTTGATTACACCAGCCGTGACAAAATACTGGGTAAATTGATTCCTAAGTTGTTTTTGGAAATTCACTATATCATTCTTGATATAAGCGGTCCGAAAGGTTTTATCACTTTGAAGCGCAAGACCCAGATCTCGAGAACTAGTTTCTAGTCTTGTAAGAATATAATTAGTCTGCAGGCGGATCAGATCAATGATGGAATCTTGTTGGTTTTCCAGTGTTAGATTCTTATGGATAATTCCACTTATTAATACAAGGATAATTCCAAGCGCACCCATCAACCCGATAACCAGGCTCAGTATTGTTCGTATTGATAGATTAACTTTTATCATCCTGTTACTTTTTTAAATATGGGTAACCGAGTTTTCTCCACTCCTCAAAACCACCCCGATACCAATAGATATTTTTATAACCACATTTTCTTGCCTTGATAACAGAATTAGCGCTCCGGTTACATTTCGGGCCATTACAGTAAAACAGAACAGCTTGTGATTTAGATTTAATAACCTTACGCAAAGTCTCGCAGTTAGTCTTTATATCCGGAAGACTGATTGAACCTTCGATATAGCCCTGCTTACGATCCGTAGATATTCTGGTATCTATAATTAATAGTTTGGGAATACGTTCTACAAGGTCGATCACCACTTGGGCATTAACCCGTTTTGAGCCGAGTATAAACTCTGGCGCCACAATTTTTGTTTCTACATAGGCCCCAACTGTTGTCACCAGTACTGAGTACATGACGAGTATGGTGCTGTAGAAAAACTTCATAACACCTTCCATAACCATTCCCCTTGTGCCATCAATTCCCGGAATGGCTATGTAATATTGTGCCGCTAAAAATGAATTAATTATTTATTGGTGGAGACCAGGGCTAGACGGGTCACCTGACCCCAAAACACCAGTAGCAGCTTATTGGCAGTTCCTGAGAAAAGTATAGACAAAAATCAAGGGCTTAGTTGCCTGAATAGCAAATAATCTGCTGCTAACTACTTGATTTTATAGGTCTGGTATATAAAACGGGGGAAATTATTCGTTTGGCGCTAACCCTCTATATCAACTCGGGCCTTAAGTGCGAGCTTATTGTTATGTACTGAAAAGATCAAGGAGCTCTGTATCCACCTGGCGAACTGGCAGCCACACCGACCCCGAAGATGGGGGTTCGGTGTGCCAACAAACCCTCTAATATTTACAATCCGTCAGCTCTTTTGCGGTTTCTTGATATCGATCAGTTCAATATCGAAAATCAGGAGCTCATTCGGACCGATTGTACGAGAGCCACGGGGACCATAGCCCAGTTTTGGCGGGATAAAGACCTTGATCTTGCCGCCTTTACGCATCAACATGACTGCCTCGCGCCAACCGGGTATGACCCCAGATAACGGAATCGTTGCCGGTTTACCTGCTTTATAGGAGCTGTCGAATTCCTTTCCACTTAAAAGGGTGCCACGATAATTCACGGTAACCTTTTCGGTTGCTTTAGGCTTGCGCCCCTTACCGATCTTAATAACTTTGTATTGCAAGCCACTCTTGGTACTGACAATACCCTTCTTTTTCTTATTAAGTTTCAAAAATGCCTGGCTCCTCTTCAGGTTCTCCTGCGTCAGTTTTTCAAATATCTTCTTTAACTTCGTACGCCTGGCCTGCATTTTTTTTGTCGCCACCTGATTAGCTTGTTTCATCTGGGCCGGGGTTAGTGCAATTTTTCGACCTTGATTGAAATCATTAATCGCCTGTGTGGCCGCCTTGGCATCCAGGTCCAGCCCCTGTCGCTTCATATTCAGGGCAAACTGATAAGCAGCGAGATAACTGATTTTCTGTTTATTGGTTTTCAGCGGCCCACCAAAGGTGGGCATGCTAAAGATGACAGTAACAAGAATTAATACCAAGCTGTGTTTCATTTTATTCCCTCTAAAAAAATTGTACCGCAGTATTATCGTAGCAGTGAGATTGATAAAGATCGCAATAGTACCATTTTCTACGGTCTATGCTACATCCAGGATGAAGACACACCACTGTAACGGGGCCGGTTATCTGCTCAAAAATACCCCCTGACGTGCACACAGGGAGTGAAAATTTATACTTAACATTTACAGTAGAATTTGTAAATAATGTCGGCGCTGCTCATCTATACCAGGCAAAATACCATAATAATTCCTTCATACCACCGTTAGGATCGACTATATAAGTTAATAGGGATACCAGAAAAGGTGGTGAAATATGCAATATCACTATCCAACGCCACAGGAAATTGGCCTGCAGATACCCAACGACCTAATCCCTGAACGCTATTGTGCTGGTTTCAGGCACGCCCTCCAGGGTGGTAAGCTCAACCAAGTGGAATTCTTACGTAAATCGTTTCGGCTGGGCTTCCGCGCCGCCAAACTCTTTCTACGCGAAGTCAGACGCCATCAAGGAATTATCGACTTCCCCTTGCAGGGTCGGTTCAGATTTCGTGCCTTATCCTGATCAGATAGATTCTTATTCTTTCAATTGTCTCACATACAAACACTTACTCTTAGGTGTATTGCTACTATCCTTCAGGTCTTGAGATTGTCAAATATGAGCCGATAGGGATATGGTTGAGGCAAAGCTGGGGCACAGCCTGGGTCTTAACCTGATCACTTTAAATGGCTTCGGCAATATCCTCTGGGCCGGCATCTATCTACTGATCAGGAAGATCGCCAGCAGTGCCGGCTTCTATACCCCCTTGGCATTTCTGATAGCCCGCTGGTAGCAGCAGTAACGGCGCTATCCTATGATATTTTTAGCTGGACGATTACACCCCTATGGGTGTCGAATGCCCCCAATCACTGCTGGCCGGTTACCAAACTTACAACGTTGACGGTGAACTGAAGTTAATCGTTAGACCTGCTTATTTTTTTCCCCGCAACCGCCTTTAATGCCGTTTTGATACCCTTCGGGGAACTCATTATCTTGGTAAATCCATGGGCACCCATCATTTTTGTATCCGGATAATGGAGTGCAATCCGGAAACGTCCACGGAGTGCGATTGCTTTATTCCCAATTACCATTAATTCATATGGCAAATAGGCAGTATGTCTAAACTTTTTATAATCGACGATATCTGTAATCTCCTTGTCAGTATCTTTCCTACCTGTTGATATTCCATCTCCCTTGTTGATAGCAACGCCAAATACGCTAACCTGTTTATCAGGGATATCAACACGATATACCTTCATGGTGCCGCCTTTGCCCGCCGCAAGATTCTGCTCAACTGTTCTAACTGCTATAGCATGATTTTGGAATGTATTGAGAATATCGACATCATCAAAATAAGGCATAAACATCGCATAATGATAGTTTCCTGGCATTAGCTTATTTGCCTCAATACCATCTTTAGAACCGAAGGTTAATTGACTGCCTAGGGCGTCTTTTAGCATTTGTTTTGTTTTCGGTAATCTTCCTAATCCATAGGCCGTGCCTAAATATTCTGGATTAACATAAGCAATCTGAAATTCATTATTGACCTTGGTAATTGCCACCCGCTGCACTACACCAAAACCACCATTCTTGGCGATGGCGGCAGCGGCCCTAAGCTCTGCATTAGTAACAGCTATAACAACCGCATTAGCAAATGGTTGATAACTCCCGGCAATCTCAAACCCCTGTTTCTTTAACGCAGCAGTTGTTTTTACCGTGATTTCATTGATACTTCCTGTTGATGTGCTGCCCAGTATATATGGTTTAAGTGTTTCACCAGATACGGGTAATGTGTTAAACAACAACGCCAGAAAAAAATAGATAATTAATGATTTGAATTTCAT
>FXBF010000067.1_pt1 | contig 28667 bp, 23 predicted proteins | sample 5335321 | NCBI WGS metagenome assembly FXBF01 (sample SAMEA103928391, study PRJEB20085) | sediment metagenome | isolation source: sediment
TATCCGGATTGAATTTATCTGGCCGGGAAACTAATCAAAAGTAGCCAACGGATTTCTGTAATAGCCTGAACATTCTCATTTATTAACAAAGCCATACTCCTTCAACAGCGCCGGGGTGACCCTGCCCGCCTGCGGTAATGCTGCCTCCCCTGTTAGCAACCGTTCAAGATAGCGCGCCAGCAGATCGACCTCCAGATTGACCCTGGTCCCTGTCTTGAAGTAGTGCATAGTCGTTTCCTCCATTGTGTGCGGGACGATATTGACCTCAAACTCACTATCGTCGACAGCATTGACCGTCAGACTGATACCCTCGATACAAATCGAGCCTTTCTCAGCGATATATTTTGCCAGCCCCTTTGGCGCCCGTATACGGAAGCGCACCGATCGGCCGTCATCTTGCAGACTCAAGACCTCACCGACACCATCTATATGACCGCTGACTAGGTGGCCGCCAAGCCGTGATTGCAAGGTCAGCGCCTTTTCCAGATTGACCACAGTCCCGACCTTGAGGTCGCGGAAGGTTGTCCGCGCCAGAGTCTCAACCGAGACATCGGCGCTGAATTGCTGTTCACTCACCGTCACCGTCGTCAGGCAGACACCATTAACGGCAATGCTGTCTCCCTGATTGACATCGCTGAAATCGAGGACAGTGCTATGTACTGTCAGGGCAATATCGTCGCCACGATGATCGATCGCTGTGACCTTGCCCATGGTTTCGATGATACCGGTAAACATATTTTCGTGATTCGTGATGGAACGCTAGATCCGAGCTTAATGTTCCTTGCTACTAGCTCCTCGTTACTCGTTACTCGTTACTTTACCAATAATCCGCCAGTCATTACCGATGGCGCGCACGTCCGTAATTGTCAGGCCGATGCGATCCTCCATCTGCAGTAGCGGCGGCAGGTGCAGCATACCACGGGCACTGTCGCCCATGAGGTGTGGTGCCAGATAAATGACCAATTCATCGACGAGACCTGCCTGGATAAGCGAGCCGCAGAGAACGGCCCCGGCCTCAACCAGCAGCTCATTGACCTCTTGTTGTGCCAAATGGTCCAACAGTGCTGCCAGGTCAACACCGTCTGCGGATGACGGCAGTCGAATGACTTCGGCACCGGCCTTGATCAAACTATCCGCTAGATCGGCATCGTCAGATCCGGTTGCGACCAGGGTACGGCCCTCGAGTTGTAACATCTTGGCCGTCGGTGACAGACTCAGATGGCTATCGACGACGACGCGTAATGGTTGCCGGCCGATGTCGAAACGACGGACGTTTAACGAGGGATCATCAGCCAGGACCGTACCGATACCAGTCAGGATCGCCGAGCTCCGCGCCCGCAGCCGCTGGACATCGGCACGGGCAGTCTCGCCGCTAATCCATTTACTGGTCCCGTCGGCCAGGGCCGTGCGGCCATCAAGGCTAATCGCCTGCTTTATACGGACAAAAGGACGGCGTGTACGCATACGTTTAATAAACCCGGGATTGAGCCCGGCGGCCTCAGCCTCCATTAGACCGGTGCGGGTCATGATAGCGGCATCCTGTAATTGCTTAAGGCCCTGACCGGCAACCTGTGGGTTCGGATCTGTCATGGCAACCACAATCTCGGCGACCTTGGCAGCGATCAGAGCATCAGTACATGGTGGCGTTTTACCCACATGACAGCAGGGCTCAAGTGTGAGATAGACTGCTGCCCCTTTGGCCCTATCACCGGCCGCTTTTAATGCGTGGATCTCGGCGTGGGACTCACCGGCGCGTTCATGCCAACCTTCACCGACAATGTCTTCACCTTGAACGATTACGCAACCGACCCGTGGATTGGGGTCCGTCGTGTAGATGCCGTGCTTCGCCAGTTCAATGGCACGTGCCATGAAGCGGGCCTCTATCGAGGTAAAACTCATTTCTTTTCGCTGTCAGGGATCAGTTTTAATTGCCGGCGGCGGGACTCCGGACTGGGTTCATTCTGTAAACGCTCCAGCTCCTCGTTAAAAGCGTCAAGGTCCTGGAAGCTGTGGTAGACCGAGGCATAACGGACATAAGCTACCGGATCGAGCTCTTTCATTTCCTCCATGACCCAATCTCCGATGCGGCGGGACGGGAGTTCACGCTCGCCGGTCGCCATCAGCCGGTGGCGGATACGACCGATAATGGCCTCTACCGCCTCGGCATCCACCGGCCGTTTCTCCAGCGCCCGGATCATACCACTGCGGAGCTTGTCTTCGTTAAATGCCTCCCGACGGTCATCCGATTTGATGATCTGCGGCAGGCGCAATTCAGCCCGCTCATAAGTGGTAAAACGTTCATGGCAGCTCAGACACTCGCGCCGACGGCGCACAGAATCGCCATCATCGGACAGACGTGAGTCGACGACCTTGGTTTCCTCTGCCGAACAGAACGGACAATGCATGTCCCCTCCTCAACGGTAGAAAGCTACCGTTTCAGTTTACATAAACCGGAAAGCTTTGGCACAGTGCCAGCACCTTTTCTTTTACCCCCTCCCGGATAGTAACATCGTCGAGATTGTCGAGAATGTCACACATCCAATGGGTCAGCTCACTGGCCTCCTTTTCTTTAAACCCTCGAGTCGTAATTGCCGGAGTCCCGAGCCGGATACCGCTGGTGATAAATGGCGATTGCGGGTCATTCGGGACGGCATTCTTGTTCACCGTGATATTGGCCTCACCCAGTGCCGCCTCGGCATCTTTGCCGGTAATGCCCTTGTCTATCAGGTCAACCAGGAACAGATGGTCATCAGTACCGCCAGAGACGACCTTATAACCCCGTACCAGGAAACCTGCAGCCATGACGCGAGCATTGGCCAGTACCTGCTGTTGGTAGACCCTGAACTCGGGTTGCAATGCCTCTTTAAAGGCCACTGCCTTGGCGGCGATGACGTGCATCAATGGTCCCCCCTGGGTGCCCGGGAAGATCATCGAGTTCAGTTTCTTTTCAATCTCGGGATTGGCCTTGGCGAGGATGAAGCCGCCACGCGGGCCGCGAAGAGTCTTGTGTGTTGTTGATGTTGTGACATCGGCGATCTTCACCGGACTCGGATAGAGCCCGGCCACGATCAAGCCGGCGACATGGGCCATGTCAACAAACAGATAGGCGCCGACTCCGTCGGCGATGTCGCGAAATCGTTGCCAGTCGACCACACGCGAATAGGCGCTGAAGCCGGCAACGATAATCTTTGGTTTGTTTTCCTTTGCCAGTCTTTCTACCTCATCATAATCAATCTCGCCGGTTTCGTCGTCGATCCCGTATTGCACAGCATTAAACAACTTGCCGGAAAAGTTGACCTTGGCCCCGTGGGTCAGGTGCCCACCGTGGGCCAGACTCATCCCGAGGATGGTGTCGCCGGGCTGACACAATGCCAGGTAGACCGCGACATTGGCCTGAGTACCTGAATGTGGCTGGACATTGGCATAATCGGCACCAAAGAGCTCCTTCACCCGGTCAATCGCCAACTGCTCGGCGATATCGACATATTCGCACCCGCCATAATAACGCCGGCCAGGATAGCCCTCGGCATATTTGTTTGTCATCACCGATCCCTGGGCCTCCATTACCCGGGGGCTGGCATAATTCTCCGAAGCGATCAGCTCGATATTTTCCTCCTGACGGACCTGCTCCTGCTCGATCGCCTGCCACAAATCATCATCGAAACCGGCTATGGTCATACTTTTACTGAACATCTTGTTTCACTTCTCCAGGTGCAAAATATGGGGGCAGCAAACCCGCCCGCCCCTATGGAATGGGGTAAACTGTATCTGTGAGGCGGCCAAGGATATACGATTCCGAGGGGCATTGCATTTTCAGTGCCGGATTTTGCGAAAAAACAAGGGGCCGTCCCGGAAAGGGAGCATCCATGATCACTCTCTACACAGCTGCTACCCCAAATGGCCACAAGGCCTCTATCATGCTGGAAGAAACCGGACTTGATTACCGGGTCCACCCCCTCCAGTTAGGAAAAAAAGAACAGAAGCAGGACTGGTACCTGAAGATCAACCCCAATGGCCGCATCCCGGCGATAGTCGATCACGACAACGGTGATTTTGCCGTATTTGAATCCGGCGCCATCCTGATTTATCTCGCCGAGAAGAGTGGCCGTTTATTGCCTCTGGGTGACAAAGGGCGATCGAAGGTCATCCAGTGGCTGATGTTCCAAATGGGCGGCATCGGTCCCATGCAGGGACAGGCCGGGGTGTTCTATCTGTATGCGCCAGAAAAGATTCCCTACGCCATCGAGCGCTACCAAAAAGAGACCTTGCGACTTTATCGTGTACTGGAGAACCAATTAAACGGCCGTGATTATCTGGCCGGGGACTATTCGATCGCTGATATTGCCACCTTCTCTTGGGTACGCAGCTACGGATTGGTGGGGTTGAGTATTGATTCCTTGCCCAATTTACAGGCTTGGCTGAAGCGAATAGAAAAGCGCCGGGCAGTACAGCATGGTCTCAAGGTGCCGGAAGAAATCAAAGTGGATAAGCAAAGCGAGCAGGCGCGTATCGAGACCGTACGGAAGCTGCTTTAATGGCTGTCCACAGCAACCCCGACCTGTGGCATCTGTGCCAACCCGGTTTCACGGGCATGATCAACAAAACCCTGGTTGCGCCAGAAGAAGGCGCCTGGCATTGTTGTCGGTATCACCAGGACATAAAACAGCGCCCGACCGATCACTGCCGTGACGGTGATAATCAGGGCCGCCAACAACCAGCAAACAAACCCGAACGTACCTGCGAGCGGAAACATGGCCAAGCCAGCAACTACCAGCGTGCTCACAAACAGACCGGTATTACGGGCAAGGTAGGTCTTGCCGAAGGTGGACCGTTGCACATAATGCGAGACAGCACCCTCCCCGCCCTTTTTAATCAGTTGGCGATGATGGCAATACAGACCGAGGCCTTCCAGTATCAAACCTGCCATCACCGGCCAGACCAGGACAGATATCAAATCTGTTATGGATTTACCGGCACCGATCAATACAGCCGCATAAACCAACCCCACAATCAGGCTGCCTAAAGTCAGCATATTTCCGTAGAAGGATGTGAGTACCTGCCAATGGTTCCAGAACGGTCGTGCCTGGATACGGTAGATGGCATACATAAAATAAAGGGCAGCCGATCCGGCGACAACGGTACCCCAGCCGATAACAGCTTTAAATGTGTCAAAGTGTGCCGGCGGCAACCAGGTAAAGAGGCCTGGAAAAGTGGTCAAAACCGCATAAGCGCCGAGCAGATTGAAAAACACGGTGATGCCGGCAACCTCACGACTGACCGGAGAGTAACGCAGGTTATTAAAGGCACGATAAAACCGGTGGGGTTTACCCAGATGCATGGTCGAGAGTGCCAGGGCAAAGGTCTCCAGTCCCAGTAAGACAAACAACAATACCGAATGCGTTAATGGATGGCTCCTTGCCGATAGTACCTCGAGGCCAAACAGCGGGCCCAGGAACATGAACAGAAATGCACCAACTACGGTCTGCGTAAGCAAAGTAAAGACTACCAGCGGATCTTCGCGCGAGCGGAGTCTGGATAAATTCCACTGGCGATCGTTTTTGTCTTGACGTACCTTGGTTTTGAACCCATCCTGCCCCTGTTCATCACGTTCATAGCGTAAGGGCATTGCGTCCGGGCGCGTCATCTCCCGCGGCAGACTCCGGGTTTGCTGGAAACGGATATTGGGTTGAGTGATCAATGGGTCCGGGAAACCGGGTATGCTGGTCTTTAATTGATCCCGGTTATCCGGTGTGGTCTCGATAATACCGAAGTCCAGGGCACCGGCCAGGCAGGCACTGACACAGGCTGGTTTCAAACCAACCTCGAGCCGGTCTACACACATATTACATTTCTCCACCTGGCCGTTGACCGGATCCAGCTGTGGGGCGTTATAAGGACAGACCCAGGTACAGTAGCCACAGCCGAAACAGATATCCGGGTCCTGTAACACCGCACCATATTCGGCAAACTTGGTATAGGCCCGGGTCGGGCAGCCCTTGAGACAAACAGGGTCATCGCAGTGGTTACAGGCCATGGAGATATTGAGCCGATGATAGTCCGGATAGGTACCACCTTCGATATAGCCCACGGAGCGGAAAGCGAGGTGTGGCGACAGGTTATTTTTCTCGCTACAGGCGGATTCGCAGGCATGACAAGCAATGCAGTTATCGGCATCAAAGTAAAAGCCGTGTTGCTTGTAGCGGTTGGGATTATCACCAATGCTGGCATCGCCATTGATATTAAGACTCCTGCCAACAAGCGGGTCACGATCGTCGACCAACTGAATTGATTTCCCATATTGATTGTTCGCCGGTGCCTCGACATCCGGAATGAAGGCATAATCCGGTTCGTCCTCGCGTATGGGTTTACTCTTGGTTCTCGTCACATCCAACATAACAAATACCTAACCTAAAAAGTACGTGCAGCAACATTGCGCGTGGCGGCGCCCGCTTGATCAACCGCCGGTTCAATGTTGACGGTACATTGCTTAAAGGCCGGTTGTCGCGAATGCGGGTCCAACAGACCAAGCGTCAAGCGATTGACACATTCATGAAAATGAAATGGAATGAATACCATGTTCGGTGGTACCCGCTGGGTCAGCTGTACCATCACCACGGCATCACCACGGCGGGAGATCAGGCGAGCATAGCCGCCATGCACGACACCCAATTCATGAGCGGCGTCGGGGTTCATTTCCATATAAGGTGTTGGGCTGAACTTGTTCAGATTGCCGACCTTGCCGGTACGGGTACGGGTATGAAAATGTTCCACGACCCGGCCGCTGTTGAGCCAGAATGGATATTCTTTATCCGGTCGTTCGTTATTATCGATAAACGGCAAGGGGATTAATTTGGCTTTGCCGTCGGCATACTGGAATTGGCCGTCAATATAAAGCCGTGGCGAACCACTCTCGGCTTCGTCGTTACAGGGCCACTGGATGCCCCGTTGCTGCTCCAGTTTCTCATAGCTCATGCCTGAGTAATCCAGCATGTGGCCCCTGGATAATTCACGGAGCTCGTCAAAGACCTCTTCTGCCGTTTCCGGAAACCTGATCGCCTCCCCTTGCTTGAATCGTTTTGCTACCTGATTAAATATCCACAGGTCCGGTTTCGATCCGGCATAGGGGGCAGCGACATTACGAACCAGGTTGACGCGACGCTCGGTATTAGTGAAACAACCTTCCTTCTCGGCCCATACTGCTGCCGGTAGGTAAGCATGGCTGTATTCATTCGTTTCCACATCCTCATAGGCATCCTGCACAACCAGAAACTCGAGTTGTTCCAGAATTTTACGGATGCGGGCGGTATTCGTCATTGATGTCATGGGATTGGTAGCAATGAGCCACAGGCCCTTGATTTGCCCGGTCTCAATGGCCGGGAAGATATCGGTCTGGAACAGGCCGCGTTTTTTCGGAAAGAATTCGGGATCGATGCCCCAAAAGTCGGCGATTTCCTGCCGGTCCTGTTCATTTTCCAAGACGCGGTAGCCAGGCAGGCCGGAGCAAGAGGACCATTCGCGGGTACCCATGGCATTACACTGGCCGGTGATCGACAGGCTGGTCCCACCCGGTTTACCGATATTGCCGGTAATAAGATTGAGGTTGTTGATAGCGACTACCCCATCGGAACCATGCGTACTCTGGTTAATGCCCATGGTCCAGATCGTCATCGCCGCCCCGGCCTTGGCATAGGTCCGGGCGACATTACGGATGGTGTCCTCATCGATACCACAGATCCGTGACGCCGTAACCGGATCATACTGGCCGACCAATTCGGCAAACTCGTCGTAACCACTGGTATAGGCCTCGATATACGCCTGATCCGCCAGACCCTCGTCGAGAATGACATGGGCCATGCTATTTAATAAAACCAGATCTGTCCCAGGCGTGACCGGCAAATGGATATCAGCCATCTGCGCAAACATGGTTACCCGCGGATCAACGACAATCACCGGGTACTTGCGATTTTCCAGTGCCTGTTTCAGTCGCCAGAAGATAACCGGGTGTTGCTCCGGGAGATTGGTACCGATCGCCAACAGGCACTCGGTGTGTTCAAAATCATCGTAACATCCAGGGGGACCGTCTGAACCAAAAGAACGCTTGTAACCGGAAATCGCCGAGGACATGCACAAGGTCGTGTTGCCATCATAATTGTTGGTGCCGATCACACCGCGGGCGAGCTTGCCGAGGGTATAGAACTCCTCGGTCATGATCTGACCGGTAGAAACGATGGCAAAGCTGTCACGTCCGTAAGTTGACTGAATGCGTTTGATCTCAGCGGCAACATGATCAAGAGCGTTATCCCACCCAACTTCCTGGAAGTCTTCATAATGTTTCTTACGCAGCAAGGGTTTCTTACCACGACCGGGGAGACGGAACAGCTCATGTCCAAAGATACCTTTCAGACAAAGTTTGCCGCGATTGACCGGTGCGGAACCGACACCACGGCTAGCAACTGCTTCTCCATCCATGTTCAGGCCAACTTCGATCGAACACCCGGTGGAACAATAACCACAGGTGGTATATTTCCAGTTGACGACACCTTTGTCGGAAATCTTGATCGAGTTCTTGCGTTTACGTCCTAAAAGCATTTTTATAAAATCTTCAATTAATCAATTCCGAATTATTTATTTGAACAGTCGCTACCTGTTTGCAGAGACAGAAAAATCGTATCTCCTTCAAGCCGCACGGGGTAAGAGGCCGCACAACCCTCGTCAGGGGCAACGGCCTCACCGGAATCCAGATGGATGCGCCATTCATGTAACGGGCAGGCAACCTTCTTGCCATGGACAATGCCCTGCGATAAAGGCCCGCCTTTGTGTGGACACTTATCGGCGAGAGCAAAGACCTCATCATCGACAGTCCGGAAAACGGCAATATTGCCTTCGGGGCGCTCTATCACTCGTGCGCCTTGACGCGGAATGGAATCGACTTTGCCGACCTCGATCCATTCGACCTGGTTTTTGTTGACATTACTCACTGCTTGCATTTTTCCCCCAATCTCTTATCCAACCTTCTTCAAAGGTGTGAATTCATGCTCATCAACGCCCTCGGCACGTTCCTTCCACGGATCTAACTGGGCAAATTTCTGTGAGAACAGGAATCTTTCCGCCAGTTCCTTGCGCCCATCTTCACTATCGACAATTTTTTCCTTGACATAAGATAGGCCGACACGCTCGACCCATGGCGCTGTGCGTTCGAGGTAATGGGCCTCTTCACGATAGAGTTGTAGAAAAGCAGCACAATATTCCTTAACCTCCTCAGGGGTCTTGACGTTGCAGAGAAAATCCGTGGCCCGGACCCTAACGCCGCCGTTTCCGCCCACGTGCATTTCCCAACCGGAATCGACGGCAACGACACCAAAATCCTTGATCGTGGCCTCGGCACAGTTCCGTGGACACCCGGAGACCGCCATCTTCACCTTGTGCGGCATCCACGAGCCCCAGGTCATTTTCTCCAGATCAATACCCATCCGGGTCGAATTCTGGGTACCGAAGCGACACCACTCGGAACCGACACAAGTTTTAACCGTACGAACCGCCTTGCCATAGGCGTGGCCGGAAACAAAGCCGGCCTTGGACAGATCGCCCCAGACCTTGGGCAAGGTCTCCTTACTGATGCCGAGCATATCGATCCGCTGGCCGCCGGTAATGTGGACTGTCGGCACCTCATATTTCTCGGCGATCTCGGCGATCGCCTTCAGTTCCGCCGGTGTGGTCTCACCGCCCCACATCCGCGGTACCACCGAGTAGGTGCCATCTTTCTGGATATTGGCATGGGCCCGCTCATTGATGAATCGCGACTGATAGTCGTCCGCATATTCATCCGGCCAGGCACAGACCAGATAAAAATTGAGTGCCGGGCGGCACTTGTTGCAACCATCCGGATTCTTCCACTCGAAATACTGCATGACTGCGGGGATATCCTTGAGCTCGTGCTCCTTGATGCCGACCCGTACCTCGTCATGGGTATGGTCAATACAGCCGCACACCGGCTTCTTTTTCGGTGCATCGGAGTAATCACTGCCTAGCGTTGTCGCCAACAACTGTTCAACCAGCCCGGTACAGGAACCACAGGAACTCGAGGCTTTAGTATGGGCACGGACATCTTCGACCGTAAACAGACCCTTGCTGGTGATCGCCTGTACGATCTCCCCCTTGCAGACGCCATTACAACCGCAGATTTCCGTGCTGTCACTCATGGCAGCGGCTGCATTCTCACCGCCATGACCGGCATCACCGAGATGGGCCTGTCCGTACATGAGGTGACCACGCATATCACTGGTATCCGTGCCATCGCGCATTAACTGGAAGTACCAGGCACCATCAATAGTATCGCCATACATTACTGCGCCCAGAATACGGTTGTCTTTCAAGACCAGTTTTTTGTAGACGCCACCGGCAGCGTCCTGCATCACAATCTCTTCAGTGGTGTCATCACCAATGAAGTCACCGGCGGAAAATAAATCAATACCAGTTACCTTGAGCTTGGTTGAAACCATTGAGCCTTCGTAACGGGCATAACCCAATTGTGCCAGGTGGTTGGCACAGACCTTGGCCTGCCCGAACAGGGGCGCTACCAGACCATAGGTCTGATTTCGGTGTTCAACACACTCACCGACTGCGTAGATGCGTGGATCATAGGTCTGCATGGTATCGTTAACAACAATCCCGCGTTCGAAATGCAGTTTGGCTTTTCTCGCTAACTCAATATTCGGCCTGATACCAACGGCCATCACTACCAGATCAGCTGTAAGTTCGAAGCCATCCTCCAGCACAACGCCATGGACACGTTGCTTGCCAATGATTTCCTTGGTTGAGGCCTTGGTTAAAAAGTCAATGCCGCGTTCTTCCAAGGACTTTCTGAGCATTTTGCCGGCGACTGTATCCAGCTGGCGTTCCATCAGGGTATCCATTAAATGGACCACGGTAACCTTCATTCCCTGTTTGTGCAGACCATTGGCAGCCTCCAGCCCCAGGAGACCGCCGCCGATAACCACTGCATGGCGGTACTCTTTGACAGCGTCGAACATGGTGTTGACATCACGGATGTCACGAAATGAAATCACGCCCTCCAGGTCGCTGCCCGGGACCGAGATAATGAAGGGGGTTGAACCTGTTGCCAGAAGCAACCGATCGTAGTCAGCCGTCATCCCATCTTCAGTTATAACCTGTCGCCGCCGTCGGTCGATCTTGGTAATCTTCTTCCCCTTGTACAGGGTGATATTGTTATCGGTATACCACTGCTCATTATTGAGCATGATTTCATCAATAGTCTTTTCGCCCGTCAGCACTGGCGATAGCAAAATACGATTGTAATTGCCGTAAGGTTCTTCACCAAACACGGTGATGTCGTAGCGGTCGGGATCGATCTTCAACAGTTCCTCAATCGTCCGCATACCGGCCATACCATTGCCGACTAGCACCAGTTTTTCTTTCATCCTTTGCTCCCCAAAAATAGTTGGAACGAACACAGGGCCCGTTTGTACCCTGTATAGCAACCGCCGTGCCACATATTAGCAACCCATAATATTATACAAGTCTTTGATTAATATATATTATCATCGCCATCAGGGGCGGTGAGTGCCCCATATTGATGCACGGCTTCAATCCTATGCACCAGCACGGAACAAAATATTTTTATCTATCTGGCTATCTACTTGAGTGTCAATATTGTTCTCGCTGGCAAAATTATATGTCGATATCATCGTGTCATCACCTTCGATTTACAAGACCATCTCGAAATTATAATTACGCACAGCAGTACTCTTGGTAATGCACTAAGGATGAACAAATTCACATTTCTATGCATTGTTGCTGTGCATATTATTGTGATCGATATGGGCAACACACATTATTTATCGATGAATTACATTGATAGTTTTTTGGCACAGCGATTGCTATAGCTTACGAGAGATAAGATTATTAATTTCATATAGGGATAAAACAATGTCAGTACCAAAATTGAAATTACTATCATTTAGCGGGAATATTCGAATTCTGCATCTGACATGGTTTGCGTTTTTCATCAGCTTTTATGTTTGGTTTAACTTTGCGCCACTATTGGTATCTATTCGCGAGGCTTTTAATCTAACCCCACAACAGGTCAAGACCTTACTGATCATGAATGTGGCTTTGACTATCCCGGCACGGATTGTTATCGGTATGCTGGTTGATGCCTTCGGGCCGCGCCGGATGTATTCGATGCTACTGTTTGTATCGAGTTTCCTGGCCTTTGGCTTCGCATTTGCTGAGGATTATGAGCGCCTGGCGTTGATGCGTTTCTTGCTTGGCTTTGTCGGTGCCGGCTTTGTAATCGGCATCCGCATGGTCAGCGAATGGTTCCCGGCCAAACAGGTCGGCGTTGCTGAAGGCATTTATGGCGGATGGGGTAATTTTGGTTCGGCCGCCGCTGCCTTGAGTTTACCCACTATCGTCCTTTTCTTCGGTGGTGATGATGGCTGGCGTTATGCCATCGCTACCACTGGTGTGCTTGCCCTGGTGTACTCGATAATTTACTTTTTTTGTGTCAGTGATACTCCGAAGGGATCAACCTATTTCAAACCAAAAAGAACGGGGGCGATGGAGGTCAGCAGCCCGGGAGATTTCTACCTCTATCTGATCATGAATATCCCACTTTATGCCGCTTTGGCTGTGCTTGCCTGGAAACTCGGACCGACGAATCTGAAGATGCTTAGTGGCGAGGTTACTTATGTTATATATGCTGTACTTGCAGCTGTTTATATATTCCAGACCATACGTATCTATCAAATCAACAAACATGTCTTCAAGAAAGAAGTTTCGGAGATAGAACGCTATAAGTTTAAACAAGTAGCAGTACTGGACCTGGCCTATCTGGTTACCTTTGGTTCTGAACTGGCTGTTGTTTCCATGCTGCCGTTGTTTTTCAATGATACCTTTGCTCTAAGTCAGGTCGCTGCCGGTATACTGGCCTCGGGTTATGCCTTCATGAACCTGATAGCACGGCCTGGTGGTGGTTTACTCAGTGACAAGTTCGGCCGTAAGCGTATTTTGATTATTCTCCTCATCGGCTTGGGTATAGGTTATCTTCTCATGAGTCAGATCAGCGGAAGCTGGCCGGTATTGCTTGCCGTCGTTGTTACCATGGCTTGCTCGTTTTTCGTCCAGTCTGGTGAGGGCGCCGTGTTTGCTATTGTACCCCTGGTCAAGCGCAGACTTACCGGCCAGGTTGCAGGTATGACAGGCGCCTACGGGAACATTGGCGCCGTCAGTTTCCTAACGGTATTGTCATTTGTGACCCCGCAGATTTTCTTCCTGGTTATTGCCGGTGCTTCAGTGATTGCTCTGGCCGCGGTCATTTTTTTCCTGGATGAGCCCAAGGGACAAATGGCTGAAGTCCTACCTGATGGAACGGTGCAGATGATCGATGTCACTTGAATATTAAAAACCATTAGCTCCCCCAATTGGTGGTGCCTTATACTGGCACCACCTTTTTTTTGGTTGCCGAGATAAAAATTGACTACCGAACCTCCAGTTATTACTGCCCAGTTAAGTAAGGCCGGAATCAAACCGGACAATGAGGATGCCTGCGGCATCGAGCTACCCGACCAATCTCTGCTGCATACAAAAGGGATTGTCGCCGTGATCGCCGATGGCGTAAGTGGCAGCGAGGCCGGCAAAGAAGCCAGCACCACCTGCGTCCAGGGCTTTCTCAGTGATTATTTCAGCACTCCGGAGTCCTGGACGGTCAAGACCTCGGGACATAAGATTCTGTCCGCCCTGAACCGCTGGCTGTACGGGCAGGGACATCAACTCTACGGCAGTGCCAAGGGAATGGTAACAACATTAAGTGTGCTGATCCTGAAGTCCGGCTCGGCCTATCTGTTCCATGTCGGCGATACCCGCATTTACCGCCTGCGTGATGGTTCCCTCGAACGGTTGACTCAGGATCACCGGGTTCGGGTCGCGGGTGATAAGAATTATTTGAGCCGAGCCCTCGGAATCGAACTCAACATCGAGATCGACTTTCGCAGCCTGGGCCTGGAGGCCGGTGATCTGTTCCTGCTGACAACCGACGGCATCCATGATTTTGTCGATGACAAATCGCTGTTTCAAATCCTGCAACAACATATCGACAACCCTGAACATGCCTGCAAGACAATGATTGCCACCGCCCTGGAAAACGGCAGCAATGATAACCTTAGCTGTCAGATTCTGCAGGTAATCAAACCACTTAAGCGGGACGAGGCCTCGGTCTATCAACAGTTGACCGAGCTGCCCTTCCCGCCCCCTCTCGAACCGGGAATGACCCTCGATGGCTATAAAATCCTGCGGGAACTACATAGCAGTAAACGCACTGAGTGTTTCCTGGCGCTGGACGAGAATAGCGGTGACCAAATGGTGATCAAGGCGCCCTCGGTGAATTATGAGGATGATCCTGCATATATAGACATGTTTTTTCATGAAGAATGGGTAGGCAAACGATTGAACAATCCGCATGTCTTGAAGATACTTGAACCTCCAAAGCGACGACAGTTTCTGTACCACGTCACCGAATATGTTGAGGGTCAATCACTGCGCCAATGGATGCATGATCACCCCCAACCTGAACTGCGTGAGGTACGTAATATCATTGATCAGATCGTTAATGGCTTACGTGCCTTCCATCGGCTGGAGATGATTCATCAGGACTTGAAACCGGAAAACATCATGATCGACAAATACGGCACCGTTAAGATTATCGATTTTGGTTCAACCAAGATTGCCGGTATTGAAGAAATCAGCACACCGATAGAACGCCTGAATGTACTGGGCACGGTAAATTATACCGCACCGGAATACCTGCTCGGTTATGCCGGCACTAATCGTTCGGATATTTTTTCGCTTGGGGTGATTGTATACGAGATGCTGACAGGCAAACTACCCTATGGGCAGGCAAAAGCACAAAATAAAGCACACCGCTTGCAGTATATATCCGCTATCGAATATCGACAGGATTTGCCGCCATGGGTAGACAGTGCCTTGGAAAAGGCTGTCGCCCAGGGCCCGGAGAAGCGTTATAGCACTCTTTCAGAACTCCTGTACGATCTGTCGCATCCGAATCCGGCTTTTATTAAAAACCAACCGCTCCCATTGATTGAACGCAACCCGGTAGGATTTTGGCGAGCAACGGCTATTGCCTTACTCTTGATCAATCTTATCTTGCTTTTCTGGTTGGTTCAGTCCTTATAGCACTGCCCTTGTAATTCATGCTAGAGATCTTCTTTCTTTCAAATATGCAAAAAACCCGGCAGATGCCGGGTTTTTTTACATACCAGTTTGTTTTTCAGCCTTTCTTGAAAATCCGTGGTAGGTGATCGAGGTCATTGATCACTTTCCAGTCGGCACCGGCATTACGCAGGCGTTTCTCCCACCAATCGAGGCGGCCGAGATAATTTCGAGGATCGATATTGTCTTTACGCAACTTGGTGACATTCACCGCCACAACCTGGATACCACCCATCTCTAGCGGGAAGCTGCGTACTGTCTTTTTATCCAATTCCTCACGCATATCGGAAAAGATAATAATGGTTTTTCTGCCGGCACCGGTCTCCGTCAGGAACATAGCGCCCTGGATGAGCCCACCGGTGATATCCGTATATGCGCTGCCACGCTTCTGCATTTTTTTAGCAAATCTATTGATCTGGTCACGGAATACCCGTTTCTGGGCATTGGCCTGGATCGGATCATCGGTAAACGTAACTTTAGCGATAATATCCTTCTCCGAGAAACTGCGGCTGTGCACCCGCGCTACTGCCAGTGAATCACCGGGATTAAGGGTTGCCAGCAGGAAGCTGACGATTCTTTGGGCCTTAGGCAATTCCTCGCTATAGGTGCCTGAGGTGTCGATCAATAAATACACTGCATGATTCCGGTTTTTTCTGGCACTACTGCCATCACCGCCACCACACGAGGCCAGGAAAACGGTCCCGATTAGAATAATGAAGAATCTGAGAAGATATTTCATATGATATGCTCCCCCGTAGCGGTTCGACTACGTTTTGGAAACGAGGTTACCCCGGCACTGTGTTGGGCCGACTCATCACTTCCCCCTTTCCTGAAAAGTTTCTCTATCAGTAAAGGGAGAAAGATAACAACGTCATACAACATCGTCAGACCTGTTCCAACGTGTTTAAAGATATTGCTCAAAACGCGTAAGGTGAATCCGATGGCACGGAACAATACCACCATAAAGACACCCAAAACGGTACGCGCCGAATAAATAAAATATTCCAGCGGTATTGCCAGGAATGCCAGGGCGAACGGCAGCACAAATCCCAGGATCATCTGCGCGACAATGGGCATATTGCCGACCCAGCCGGTCTTCGTTGCCGCTGAGGCCGCTGCAGCCTTGGCCGCCTCCGGGTTCAGGGATTCAATCAGATTGATATTGGCCTGGACGATCCAATCACGCATAACCGCCAATCCGACTTCAACCCCGGCCAGAATCAGGAGAATAGTAAAGGCCACCCACATAAATCGCCGGCGCATCCTGTCCGGGAGATTACCGATACGCGGAAACAGATGGGTAAATCGCAGGCTCTCCATCAGAAACAGCCCCATCGTGGCCTCAATAAAAATAATCACCAGCGCGGCCACATCTGCTGCCCGCAGGTCACCGACAAGATAATCGCCGGCGCCAACCATAGCCGACATCGGCAGTGCAATCAGCTTGAAGTTTACGAGGGCACCGCCGAGGGCGATAAACATAACGATAGAGGCGATAGCAAACTGGACGCCGGCCGATTGCGACAGGGTCTGCTCCGCCATATCGGTCTGTCTCTTGATGTGTTCGTATTTATCCATCTGGTTGTCGATGGTCGCAGCACCCTTCTGCAGACCGGATATATCCCTGCCGACAGTTTCCATTGATTTGCTTAATGATCGCCAGAAAGGAGCAAAGCCTTTGAGTATGCTATGGCGATCTTGATAGGAACGCCGGTATTCAGCGATGGACTTATCATAGATCCTTTCCATCGACTTGCTGATATCTTCCAGGATCTTCTCAACCAGGCCGTCGCTGCCCGGTTTAATCTTGGCAATGGCGGCCACGGCCTTGGCCCATTCCGGCGGCGGCGGCGGTACTTCAGAACATTTTTTATAGTCTTCCTCTATCCGGGTGATCTCATCGTTCAGCTTACGCTGGACTGTCGGGAATCCACGGAGCTCACGTTCGACCAATGTGGCAATCCGCTCGAATTCTCGCTCGATGGTCTGTTCCAGCTCATCGCGCCCGTGAGCCAGCAGCACTGCCTTATTGCGTTTACGCATCTCATTGGCGCCGTGCATCATCCAACGGGAACCCAGCCGTAGTGGCCCGCTGATGGCACGAGTAAGTGAACGTAGAAAACCGTGCATGGGTACCCTGGCGGCATACAGAAACGGCACAGCAATCACAAACAGTATCAACGCCGACAGTAATTCATTGCCAGGTACAATCATCCAACTATCCATCAGATCCCCCTGTCATTAAATAGGTCTGAATTAAAAATACGGTATATGTTTATGGTCCCGGTCAGGACCGGATTCAGTATTTATCTAGCTAGTATAGTCCAATAGCATGGGCTACCTCGGCGAGACAAGATAACCCCGATAAAGTCGCTGCTATCTGGGATTATTGGTAGGGGAATCAATTAGCTAGGGATTGATAGAGGGCCAGGCGGCAATCCAGCCGTTTGTTGAAACTGCCTAATAATTAATCAGTTCAGATATGCCTCGGTCAATAATCGATGAAGCCGGGCTTTTGCTCAACGCCTTCTTTTTTCACCAGCATCATGTCTTCCCTGGTGATACCAAGCAACATCACGGCCGGTGAGGCGATATAAATCGAGGAATAAGTACCAACAAATATGCCGACGGTAAGCGCGATCGCAAAACCCCGCATGATTTCACCACCAAAGAAATACAATGCCAACACCACCAACAGGGTTGTACCCGAGGTAATAATGGTACGCGAGAGGGTCTGATTCAACGAGGTATTCATCGTCTCCAACACACTCTTCTTGCGCATAGTGCGGAAATTCTCACGAATACGGTCAAACACCACTATGGTGTCATTCAGTGAATAACCGAGAATCGCCAGCAGTGCGGCCAGCACCGGCAAGGAAAACTCGAGCTGGGTAAGCGAGAAAAATCCGAATACCAACATGACATCATGGGCGGTGGCGATGATCGAACCCACTGCAAAGCGCCATTCAAACCGGAACATGACATATATAAGGATACCGGCCAGGCTACCGAGCAGGGCCCAGATGCCTTTATTGACCAGTTCCTTGCCGACCTGGGGACCGACAAACTCCACCCGCCTGACCTGTACCTGACAGTCGGCCGGTTTGCTGGCCTTAGCAATCAGACACTGCTGTAATTGATCGGGCCTGCTTTCTGCCAGCTTCTCGTCAAAGCGGGAACGGATCTGCTTGATCACCTGGTTGCTGAGTGTTGCACTGTCCTTGGTGTCGCCGACTGGCAGGCGGATCATGACATCACGCGCAGTACCGAAATGCTGCACAACAGCATCCTTGACGCCATTGTCTTTCAGATGCTTTCTTAACAAGCTTATGTCGGCCGGTTTGTTAAAACCCAGCTCAATCAGTGTGCCACCGGTAAAGTCGAGGCCGAAGTTGAGCCCTTTGACAAAGAAAACGAGGATAATAGAAGCGATCACCGCCAACGATGAAATAATTATCGGCAGCCGCCGGTGACTGAGAAAATCGATATTGGTCTGTTTCCTTAAGAACTTCACGCTAGCTCCTAGATAGATAGTTTCCGCAATTGACGACCACCATAGACCAGATTGGTGAGCCCACGGCCGGCAAAGATGGCAGTAAACATGGATGTCACGATACCGATACTCAGGGTGACGGCAAACCCCTTGATCGGGCCGGTACCAAAATTAAATAACATGATCGCCGCGATCAGGGTGGTGATGTTGGCGTCGGCAATGGTGCTGAAGGCCTTCTCGTAACCGGCATGGATGCTCGCCTGGGGGGTGTTACCATTGCGCAATTCCTCGCGGATGCGCTCGAAGATCAGGACATTGGCGTCTACTGCCATACCGATCGTCAGCAAAATACCGGCGATTCCGGGCAGTGTCAGCACCGCCGGGGTCATCGACAGAATGGCTATCAGCAACATGAGATTAAAGGTCAGGGCAATATTGGCGATGATACCGAACACCCGGTAATACGCGAGCATGAATAGCAACACGGCGATAAAGCCGATAACGATCGCCAGAAAGCCCTGATCGATATTGTCCTTACCGAGACTCGGGCCGATGGTGCGTTCCTCGATAATGTCCATCGGCGCCGCCAGCGACCCGGCACGCAATAGCAACGCCAGTTCATTGGCCGCCTGAACTGTAAAACCGCCTTCGATCTGAAATCGGCTGCCTAGCGTACTTTTGATTCGGGGGGCAGTAATCACCTCCTCGACCAAACGGGCCTCTTTAATCACCCGCCCATTTTTATCCAGTATTGGCTGACCATTTTCATCGAATTTGGGTTCCAGCCGCCGCTCAATCAGGATAATAGCCATGTGTTTATTGATATTACGGCCGGTAACGCGACGATTGCTCGCCGCCCCTTCAGAATCGAGAGAGATGGTGACGATGGGCTCGCTCGTCTGACTGTCAAAACTGGCACGGGCATCTACAATGTTATCACCTGAGTAGACTGTGCGGTTCAGCAACAGAATCGGGTAACGGGCACCGGTACGCTTGTCCTTACTGCGGTAGTAGAGCTTACTGCCCAAGGGGGCCTTTTTACTGATGGGAGAGAGGCCGCTGTGTTCTTCGTCCACCATCTTTGCCTCCAGGGTGGCGGTACGGCCAATAATGCGCTTGGCAGCAGCCGTGTCCTGCACGCCTGGCAATTGGACAACGATGCGATCCAGCCCCTGTTGCTGAATGATAGGCTCTGCAACCCCCAGTTCGTCGACACGCTTCCGCAGGGAATCCATATTTTTCTCGATAATGCCCTGTTTCTTGGACTTGAGCTCGTCCGGGCTGAGGGTGGCGATAATAAAAAAGGAACGCCTATCGTCGGTATCCTCCAATTTTAGGCCGGGCAATTCCTTCGTGATCTCGGCCACGGCCTGGTCCCGCACCGCCTCGGTGACAAAACGGATCTTTATCCCTCCCTGACGCTGACGGATAACAGACTTATAACGGATGCGCTTTTTCTGCAGGGCCCGGCGTATGCTGTCGGCATTGCTTTTCTCGGTTTTTTCAATGATCGGTTTCATATCAACCTGTAGCAGGAAATGCACACCGCCGCGCAGATCCAGGCCGAGGCTCATGGGCTTACTGCCAAACGACTGTAGCCAATCCGGTGTTGCTGGTAACAGCGTTAATGCTATTGAGTAGCCCTGATAAAATTTACGCTCGAGCTGATCGCGTGCCTTAAGTTGCGATTCGGTATTCGGAAAACGGACCTTGATGTTCTTCTTTTCCAGTACTGCGATCTTGTAAGGGATGTTTGATGCCTTCAGATAGTCCTCGATAGCTTTCAGTGTGGTGCTGTCAAGCTTGGCCCCACGGCTGGCGGTGATTTGCACCGCTGGGTCTTCACCATAAAGATTGGGCAGAGCAAAAACCACGCTCATTACCAGGGCCAGAACGATAATGGTGTTCTTCCAGAGTGGATACTGGTTAATCATCGCGGAAACTCAGAAAGCATACAGACTTGGTTTTGATTATTTATTTTCTTCCGACCTAACACTTACAGTGTTTTTATTGTGCCTTTGGGTAAGACCGTTTGCACGGCGCTGCGTTGCAGTTTCATTTCTACACCATCGGCGATTTCCATCGTTATGTAATTATCGCTGACAGCGGTTACACGTCCGACCAGGCCGCCGGATGTAATGATTTCATCGCCCTTGGCCAGCCCGGACACGAGCGCCCGATGTTCTTTCTGCTTCTTCTGTTGTGGCCGGATCAGAATAAAATAAAAAATAGCAAAGAACAGTATCAAAAAAACGATGGGGTTGCTGAAAAGTCCCCCCGCTTGACCAGCTGCGCCGCCTGCTTCGCCAGCGGCCCAGGCCTCAGAAATAAATAATCCCATTTTCTCTCCTCATGTAAATCAGATTGTTAATATCCGCTACCTTGCCTGCTCTCTCAGCAGCACGCCCTCCCAGAGCGACTTTTTACCTCCCTGGTGGGGACTAGCCCGCCCTTGGGCAGCGAACGCTACCGGTACACCCCTCAAGGGGGCTCTTTTTAGTACCCCCTTGAGGGGTGTACCGAGGTCCTGCCTCACGCGCGCCCCACATACTCGAAATAGTACAGTGGAAGGTCGCTCCTGCACGTCCTTGTGCCCGCGACATTCGTACTTCCTGTACATCATGCCCTTGGGGCGCATTTATGCCCTATGGGTGCTAGCCCGGTCGCTCTTGTATATTCACGCGAGCCGCTCTCGGCCATCCCTGGGCGGCGGACGCTACCGGCATCCTGCCTCACGCGTCATTTATGCCCTCTGGGTACTTGCTCTTCCCTGAGCGGCGGTCGCTCTTGTGCGTCCCTGCACCCACGACACTAGCCCTTCCCTGAGCGGCGCATAAGATAAAACTTCTCGACGAATTCATCCAGCTTTTTTCGCCTAATCGCCTGTCGCAGGCCCCGCATCAGGTCCTGGTAATAGTACAGATTATGGATTGTGGCCAGCCGGGACCCCAGGATTTCATTCGCCTGCTGCAAGTGCCGCAGGTAGGCGCGGCTGTAATGGCGGCAAGTATAACACTGACACGCTGGGTCTACCGGGCCGGTGTCGCCCTGATACTGGCGATTACGGACTTTGACCGGACCGGTTCGGGTAAAAAGCCAGCCATTTCGGGCATTTCGCGTCGGCAACACGCAGTCAAATAGATCAATGCCCCGCTGAACGGCCTCGACAATATCGTCGGGTTTGCCCACACCCATCAGATAACGTGGCTTGTCAATGGGCATTTTCGGCGCAGTGTGGTCCAGGATGTTCAACATTTCTTCCTTGGATTCCCCGACTGACAAACCGCCGATGGCATAACCATCAAACCCGATTCGGGCCAGTCCTTCGAGTGAACGGTCGCGGAGATGCGGGTACATCCCGCCCTGAACGATGCCAAACAGTGCCCCCGGATGACCTGCATGGACCTGCTTGCAGCGTTTGGCCCAGCATAGTGAGAGTGCCATCGACGACGCTGCCCGGTCTTCCTCCACCGGATAGGGAGTGCATTCATCAAACACCATAATGATGTCTGCCCCCAAGGCCTGCTGCACCGCCATGGATTCTTCCGGCCCCATAAAAATCGGCGACCCGTCGACCGGTGACTGAAAATGCACACCTTCTTCCGTAATCCTCACTGTCGAAGGACGGGTGTTGCCGGCGGCGCGCTTTCGTTCCTGGGCATCACTCAAGCTCCAGACCTGGAAACCACCGGAATCTGTGAGGATGGGCCCTTCCCAGTGGGTAAAATCATGCAGATCGCCGTGGGCCGCAATGATCTCGACCCCGGGACGCAGCATCAGGTGAAAGGTATTACCGAGTATGATCTCGGCCCCGGTATCACGCAGCTCCTCCGGTGTCATCGCCTTGACCGTGCCATATGTACCTACCGGCATAAATGCCGGTGTCTCGACGGATCCGCGTTTGAAGAGCATCTGGCCGACTCTGGCCAACCCGTCGGTTTCTTTAAGTTCGAATTCCATATTCACATGTCCGCGTAACGAGGTGCGAGTAATACCTTATTCCCTGGCCCCTCGTTCCTCGTTCCTCGCTAGCTTGGGTGTTACGAACATGGCATCCCCATAACTATAGAAACGGTAACGTTGCTGAACTGCATGCCTATAGGCATTGAGTACATTTTTGGTGCCGGCAAAGGCACAGACCAGCATTAACAATGTCGATGCCGGTAAATGAAAATTCGTAACCATAGCGTCAACCATAACAAACTTGTAGCCGGGGTAGATAAAGATATCGGTTTCACCGGCAAAGGGGGCGAGTCTGCCATCGACGGTTACACTTTCCAGCGCCCGCACGACAGTGGTACCGACAGCGATAATACGTCCGCCACTTGCCTTGGTTTCATTGACCAGACCACACAGGCCAGCATCGACTGTCAACACCTCGGCATGCATGCGATGTCCCTCGACAATATCTCCCCTAAGTGGTTGGAATGTCCCTGCTCCGACATGCAGAGTCAAAAAGCCGGTTTTGACGCCGGTGTCTTGCAAGCGGCCGAACAACGCCTGATCGAAGTGTAGCCCGGCTGTTGGCGCTGCGACTGCCCCGGGTGACTCTGCATAGATCGTCTGGTAGCGACTCCGGTCATTAATCGTATCGGCCCGGTCGATATATGGCGGCAGGGGGACATGGCCGCTCCTTTCCAGGATCTCGAGTACAGTCTGACCGTCCTCGAATTCAAGCTGAAAAAAATCATTCAGGCGCTTGCTGATCTGTAATGTCGTCCCATCCTCCAGGTGTATCCGACTGCCGGCTTTGGGTGTTTTGCTTGCTCGCAGTTGTGCCAATGCCCGATGGTCATCAAGGAGCCGTTCGATCAATACCTCGACACCACCGCCAGTCTCCTTTTTGCCAAAAAGCCTGGCGGGAATAACGCGGGTATTATTGAATACCAGTAAATCGTGGGGTGTGAACATTTCTGGCAGATCGGTGAACATCCGGTCACTGACTTTGCCGCGCTTACCATCGAGTTTCAGCAAACGGCTGGCAGATCGCGGCTCGATCGGGGTCTGTGCGATCAGGTCGGCCGGCAACTCATAATTGAACACTGACTTGTACATAAATGTTTGAGAGTACCAGACTTGGAACTGTCACCTGTAGCCGGGAATCGCTATAATAGCTACATATAGCCGGGGTGGCGGAACTGGTAGACGCGCCGGATTCAAAATCCGGTGGTGGCGACACCGTGTCGGTTCGAGTCCGACCCTCGGTACCAACATCTGGTACTCTGACAGCGAACACTTTACAGCTTACATGGTATTTCGTAAGGAGTAATACAAATGAGATATTTGTCTATAACCTTTATTGCTTTGGCGCTCTACGGTATTGCCCTAACGTCTCAGGCCGCCACCGAGGCAACTACGACCGACGGCAGGACAGTCATTCTCAATGATGATGGTAGCTGGAGGTACAAGTCCGCCGACCCGATCTCGGATTCATTATCTCGTAACAGACCGGCCGGATCATACCGGATCATTAAAAGTAATAAGGGTTTCGTCAATGTCCGCTATGACCCCAATAAATGGGTATTCAAACGTCTGCCCGCCGGCTCCACTTCGGAATTCACTTTCAAACATGTCAAAGGTGATGGCTATGCCATTGCCATCATCGAACGTATCAGTGTACCGATTGAAAACCTGAAACGTATCGCCCTCAATAATGCCAAGAATGCGGCTCCTAATGCCAGGATTACCCATGAGCGCATGCGCACAGTGAATGGTAAAGAAATACTGGAGATGGGTATACGTGGCACGATTCAAGGCATCCCGTTCCAGTATGTCGGTTATTACTGGTCCGGCAAATCCGGCTCAATACAACTCATCGCCTATACCGCCCAGAATCTGTTCAGCGAATACAAGGCTGATTTCAAGAAATTACTCAATGGCCTAATGATCAGTAGCCGTTAGGGTATTGCGGTCACTTTGCCTCAAGGCCCGTCTGGACTTTTCCCTTACCAAAATCTTAACCATCGTATATCATCCACCACTCCTTGCTTCTTCATTCCTCGCCATACTTTACAGTAAACTAGACAACAGGAAATGGTCACCCATATTATAGTAAGGAACGTGCCATATGAAACTCGCTCTCATCGGCCTGGGTAAAATGGGCGCCAACATGGTACGTCGCCTCCGTCGCGGCGGTATCAGGGTGATAGGCTACAATCGATCCACCGAAATCATCAATACGCTGGCTGCTGAAACCGGCATGCAACCGGCCACCAGTCTCCAGGACACCGTCGACCAGCTCAGCCCACCGCGTATCCTCTGGTTGATGGTGCCCAGCGGCCAGGCCACCGAATCCGTGATCGAGGGATTGGTTCCTTTGCTGACGAAAGGTGATGTCATCGTCGATGGCGGCAATGCAAATTACCACGACAGCCAACGCCGGGGTATGGAATTAAAAGACAAAGGAATCCAGTTTATCGACGCCGGTACCTCCGGCGGTGTCTGGGGACTCGATAAGGGCTATTGTCTCATGGTCGGCGGTACCAGCGAGGCAGTTAAATTGATCGAACCGGCACTCAAGGTTCTGGCGCCGGCGCCGGACACAGGCTGGGCCCATGTTGGCCCCATCGGCGCCGGCCATTTCACCAAAATGATCCACAACGGCATCGAGTACGGCATGATGCAGGCCATGGCCGAGGGGTTTGCCCTTATGCAAGGGAAAACCGATTTTGCCCTGGATCTTGCACAGATCGCCGAACTCTGGCGTCACGGTTCGGTGGTGCGCAGTTGGCTGCTCGATCTGACTGCCGGCTTCCTGCAGAATGACCAGCAACTGGCGGATATCAAACCCTATGTGGCCGATTCCGGTGAGGGGCGATGGACCGCGATCGAGGCGATCGATCAAAAACAGGCGATACCGGTGTTATCACTGGCGCTGCAAATGCGATTCAACAGCCAGGACGAGAGTGGTTATGCCAACAAATTACTCGCTATGATGCGGAATGCCTTCGGTGGTCATACCGTTAAAAAGGATTAATGGCAATGACTGATGCCTGCACCTTTGTTATCTTCGGCGCTACCGGCAACCTGGCACAGAACAAGCTCTTACCGGCCCTGTATCACCTGGAACAGGCCAAGCGTCTACCGGCGCAATTAACCATTCTAAGTATCGGTCGCCGTGACTGGGACGACAGCCAGTGGCGGGAATATGTCGCCGGCAATCTTGATCAGCATGCCCGTGGCGGTATCGATCAGCGTGTCTTCGACCGGTTCAGCCAACGCCTGTATTTTCTCCGGGGCGATATCACTGATAACAGCTTCTACCCGCGGTTAAAGGATGTCCTCCAGCAGCGAGAAAACTGCTTCGACAATATCATCTTTTACATGGCCATACGCCCTGCTGACTTTGGAACAGTCAGTCAGCACCTCGCCGCCGTCGGACTGAATACCGGGCAAACGGGCTGGCGCCGGCTGGTAATAGAGAAACCATTCGGCTATGACCTTGAAAGTGCCCATATCCTGGAAGAACGTCTGCATCGGGACTTTCAGGAAGATCAAATATTTCGTATCGACCACTACCTGGGAAAAGGTACGGTACAAAACGTACTCGTGTTCCGGTTCGCCAACCTGATGCTGGAACCCCTGTGGAACCGGAATATTATCGATCACGTTCAGATCACCCACTCAGAGACTCAGGGGATCGCTAACCGTGCCGACTACTATGATGGTGCCGGCGCCCTGCGCGATATGATCCAAAGCCATCTGCTACAGATGTTGACCATGGTGGCGATGGAACCACCACCCAACCTGGATGCCGAGTCCTTACGCGATGAAAAGGTCAAGGTACTGAAGTCCATCCGGGCTATCCCGCCATCGGCGGTCCACGCGCATGCGTTTCGTGCCCAATACGCCCGGGGCAAGATCAATGGTGAGAACGTCGCGGCTTACCTGGAAGAGGATGGTGTCCCCAAAGACAGCACGACCGAAACCTACGCGGCCTTAAAACTTTATATCGACAACTGGCGTTGGCGCAATATTCCGTTTTATCTGCGTACCGGCAAACGCATGGCCGATAATAACTCGCTGATAGCCATCCGATTTAAGCACCCACCGCAGCAACTGTTCCGGGAAACCCAGATCGAACAACTCAAACCAAACTGGATCCTGCTCGGAATCCAACCGAATGAGTGCCTGCGCATGGAGATACAGGTCAAACAACCCGGCTTGGAGTTGCGTGCCCACACCACTCGCCTGGATGCCAGTTATTGTACGACCGAATCCGCGCCGCTCGATGCCTATGAAGCGCTGTTACTTGATGTCATCGAAGACGACCGCTCCCTGTTTCTCCGCTATGACGAGGTCAGTTGGGCGTGGCGGGTGGTCGACCCGATCCTGAAAGTTTGGGCGACCGAACGTGACTTCATTCATACCTATGAGGCCGGCAGTTGGGGGCCGGTAGAAGGCAACCGTCTGTTCGACCGCGATGATCAGTACTGGCGCAATTCGCTCGATGCCGGCTGATCCTGACCCCGTACAGGAAGCTTTCAATGCCATTTAATGGGGTAGACGGCTGGTTAGCCCGGATATTGCACCAGGCGGCGGCTGCACTGGAGCGAAATGACGTAAATTCTGTCAAGTACAAAATGCTACACGTTTGCCGCGTATCCCGGCCCTGGCTTGATCTCGAACGCCAGGACTTGCTCTTCACTTAACCCATAGCGACAGCTATGGGTTTCGCTCCAGAGCGGCGCCCAGCCGCCCGATCTCTTCGCCATCATCCGGGATCCTGGTGTAATATCCGGGCTAGTACCGCCGCCCCCATCACGCCGACCTTGGGATTCATGATCACCTTGACCGGCATATTCACGGTCAGATCGGACATCCTGCCCTTGTCATTGAAATGGTCTAGAAATGCACCATCCCGCAACTTGTCGATGATCTGGGGAACGATCCCCCCGGCAATAAAGACACCTCCGGTCGCCAGACAAGTCAACGCCAGGTTACCGGCCTGGGAACCATAAATCTCGACAAAGAGGTCGAGGGCCGCCACAGCCAGGGCATCGCGCCCGGACAGGGCGAACGTGCTGATGACGGCCGCTTGGTCACTGTCTGCCAAATCAGTAAGTAGCTCAATTGAAGCCTGCTTGCCGGTATACTCCTGCAGAAACTCGTAAACCATCACCAACCCCGGTCCAGATAAAATGCGCTCATAGGTCACGCGCTCGTACCGGCTCTGTAAGAAATCAAGCAATGCCTGTTGGCGTGTATCGGTAGGGGCAAAATCGACATGCCCGCCCTCCGAGGCATAGACCTCATAATGATCAGCCTGCCAGATACGATAGCCTTCCCCCAACCCGGTACCGGCACCGATGATGGCCTGCGGGGCTCGCCTGCTCTCTTGGCCTGCCTGGAGTGTAACCACATCAGTCGTCGATAAGGCCTCAATCCCATAACCGATGGCCTGGAAATCATTAATCAGGTGAACAGGTCGTTTATCCAACATTTCACTGATGTCGGTGGCATCCAGCTGCCAGGGCAGATTGGTGATCTTGGCCAAGCCGGCACGCACCGGACCGGCGACACCGAAACAGGCGGCCTGTATATCGGCACTCGACGTTACCGGCAGAGAATCCAGGAAGGCGTTGATAACCTGGATTAAACCGCTAAATGACTGGCTGTCGAAACGCCGCTCGTACAGTTTCTGACATGTACAATCGGCAACCTCTGCCAACCACAACAGCGTCTTAGTGCCTCCGACATCCCCGGCCAGCACCTTCATGTTTGCTGCCCCAGGGGAATCAGCCTCGCCGCAGTCTGATCAACAAACCATTCTACGGAATCTCGGGGTTCAATTAATTGCACAGGCATGGGTAGTTGATCGCGCTCGCGGACATAATAACACCGGATAACGTCGGCCTTGGCCTCACCGGCGGCAAGAAACATAACATGGCGGGCATGATTGATAACAGGAAGAGTGAGGCTGACACGC
>FXBF010000068.1_pt1 | contig 28576 bp, 26 predicted proteins | sample 5335321 | NCBI WGS metagenome assembly FXBF01 (sample SAMEA103928391, study PRJEB20085) | sediment metagenome | isolation source: sediment
GGACACGCTCGCGTACGCGAATGCCGCCGACGTATTCCTGGTAGACGGTGGGCAGGGTCTGCAGTTCGCATGGATGAGCGCCGTCCCGGAACGGCGCCACATCCTCGAGTGCGTGTATTTTTTCCTGGCGCTGAAGAACGGCGTTCCGTTCGGATATATTCAGGCGGCCGGCCTTTTTGGTTCGGCCGAGATCAACTACAACGTTTACGAAACCTTCCGGGGCGCCGACGCCGGCTGGGTGTACGGCCGTGCTTTGGCTGCAGTACACCACCTGATGCGTTCGGACTGTTTCGTTCTTGACCCCTACCAGCTCGGTGGCGAGGGCAACACCGATGGCCTGAAAACCGGTGTCTGGTGGTTCTACTACAAGATGGGCTACCGGCCACGCGATGCGGAGATTCGTCGCCTGGCGCTTGATGAAGCGCGCAAAGTCAGGGAGAAGCCCGGGTATCGCACTCCGCTGCCCGTTTTGCGGGAACTGGCTGAGGCCGAAATGTATCTATACCTTGGCAAGAAACGCGACGATGTGCTGAGCGTATTCCCTTTGGATAATGTCGGGCTTCACATCACACAAATGCTGGCAGAGCGATTTGGCGCGGATCGGGAACAGGCTATCGCTACCTGCGTCAAAGAGGCGATGTGGAAGCTTGATGTAGCGACGCTTCACGACCTGAGTAAGGATCAGAAGCAGGCCTGGGAGCGCTGGGCGCCTCTGGTCGCCGTTCTTCCTGGAGTCGATCAGTGGAGTGCTCGCGACAAACGTGCCCTTGCTTCCCTGATCAATGCCAAGGGATCACCGCATGAGCTCGATTACCTGCATATGTTCGATCGTCACCGCAGGCTCCGAAATGCCATCGCGAAGTTGTCATGCACCCAGCTGGCGTAAGTGCTGGCGATAAATTCCCCTTGCGTAGAGATTCGATAGTAAATTGGTGTCAATATGATTACACGACGCGACTGTCTAAAATACTCGACCCTGGCTAGTGCCGCGCTAACATTGCAGCCCGGTTTGTTGAAGGCAATTGAGAGCGGAAATCTCATCACCCGAGCCATTCCCTCCTCGGGAGAGAAACTGCCGATTGTCGGACTTGGGAGCGCTGCAACTTTTTCCAGAGTTGCGGGCAGTGCAGACGTCAGTGCATTACGCGAGGTGCTTCGCGTCCTATTCGAAAATGGTGGCAGCGTGTTCGATACGGCGCCGAGCTACGGTGCGTCCGAGGAAGTTGCCGGCAGGATCGTCCAGGAGCTCGATGCTATGGAAAAAGTTTTCTGGGCCACCAAAGTCAACGTCGCAGGACGCGGTGGTGCTTCGGCCGACCCGGCCGCCGCTCGCGAGCAGATCGAGCGGTCGTTCCAACGCATTGGCAAGGACCCGATCGACCTGATCCAGGTGCACAATCTTGCAGACATCCCGACGCAGATGGCCATATTGAAAGAACTCAAGGCGGAGGGCAGGGTCCGGTATATCGGTACCACATCGACGAGGACGAGTCGTTATTCGGATCTTGCCAAGGTAATGCGCGAGGAGCCAATTGATTTCATCGGCGTGGATTACGCCGTGGACAACCGCAAATCGGCCGAGACGATTCTGCCGCTGGCTCAGGATCGTGGCATCGCCGTATTAGGATACGTACCGTTCGGTCGTACGCGGTTATGGCGCCGCGTGGCCGGTCGCACCGTGCCAGACTGGGCGACGGAGTTTGGTGCCAACACCTGGGCACAATTTTTCATTAAGTATGCGGCTGCTCACCCCGCCATTACGGCGGTAACGCCGGCTACCAGCAAGCCCAAAAACATGCTGGATAACCTGGGAGCAGCAGTCGGTGAGCTTCCGGACGAAGCCACGCAGCGACGCATGGAGGCGCTGGTCGAGTCGTTGCCATTCGGCTGACATCCAGTTTTATTCCCCTGTAGCTGGCATTATCATGCGACTACGGTCAGGAACGGATAGGACGCATGCCAGGTTTATATTTTGAGGAATTCTCGGTCGGGCAGAAGTTCGAGCATACGTTACGAAGAACAATTACCGAAGCCGACAATGTGTGGTTCAGTGCGCTGACACACAATACCGCTCCGCTGCATCTCGATGCCGAGTACATGAAGGGCAGCGAGTTTGGCAGGCCGATCGTCAACAGCTGTCTGACACTGGCATTTATGGTCGGTATTTCGGTTAGCGACACCACTGTCGGTACCACCGTTGCCAATCTGGGCTGGGATGAAGTGCGATTTCCAAAACCACTTTTCCCTGGTGACACCATACATATCGAGACCGAAGTGCTGGAAGTCAGGGATAGCAAGTCAAGGCCTGACAATGGCATCGTGGTTTTTGCCCATCGTGCATTCAATCAGAACGATGAACTTGTGGGAGAGTGCAAGAGATCGGCATTGATGTTCAGGGCGCCCGAGTGAGCCGGAGCTTTCTCTTTGTGCCCGCCGACAGCGAGCGCAAGCTCGAGAAGGCCGCGGACTCGAATGCGGATGCATTGATCATAGATCTCGAAGATTCTGTTGCCAGCGTCGAGCGGCCAGCCGCACGAAAAATTGCCTGCAGATTTGTCTCGAATCACCAGGATCGAAATCTGTGGGTCCGCATAAATGCACTGGATACCGAAGACGCACTCGCCGACTTGAGTGAACTAATGCCGGCGGGTCCTGCAGGGGTTGTTCTGCCGAAACCGCAAAGCGCCAAGGACGCCATTCGACTTGCGAAATTACTCGATGTGCTCGAGCAGGAAAACGACCTGCCGCAAGGACAAACCCAAATCATGCCGATCGCGACGGAGCGGCCGGCAGCACTCTTTCATTTGCACGAATATGCCAATGCGACGCCACGTCTGGCGGGACTGACATGGGGTGCGGAGGACCTGAGCACCGCGGTCGGCGCCACAAATAACCGTGATAGCGATGGAAACTGGCTGCCACCATACGAGCTGGCCAGATCGCTTTGCCTGTTTGCGGCATCAGCGGCGAGTGTAGCGGCGATCGATACGGTGTTTACGGATTACAAAGACGAAAAGGGTCTTGCACGATACGCTGCAGACGCGCGCAGGGACGGGTTTTCGGGCATGTTGGCCATACATCCGGATCAGGTCGATCCGATCAATGATGCTTTTATGCCGAGCAGTGAAGAGATCGATCGTGCGACACGTATCGTCGAGCTATTTGCTGCAAATCCCGAGGCAGGTACGCTGGGCATGGACGGTGAAATGATCGATAGACCGCATTGGCTGCAGGCTAAGCGGATTCTCGATATTGCGGAACGAATCGGATCAGACCAGTAGGATGAATCGGTCGCGATAAGTTAATCGAACAAAAACAGAACAACAAGGTGACATGATGACCAAGATCTATGCAGTCGACTCGGCAACTGCCGAACGTGCTTTGGTTGATGCTGCCGGTTACGAGGAGATGTATCAAAAATCCGTGACCGACAACGCAGGTTTCTGGTCGGAGCAGGCCCAACGTATCGACTGGATCAAGCCCTTCACCAAAGTCAAAGATGTCTCGTTTTCTAAAGATGATCTGCGTATTCGCTGGTTTTACGATGGTTCATTAAACGTCTGTTACAACTGCGTCGACCGACATTTGAACGGCAAAGGCGACGATGTCGCGATCATCTGGGAAGGCGACGACCCCACTCGCGATCTCAAAATCACGTATCGCGAGCTACACGGTCGTGTTTGCCGATTCGCAAATTCACTTAAGAAACTCGGCGCAAAAAAGGGCGACCGAATAACGATCTATATGCCGATGATTCCTGACACTGCGATTGCAATGCTGGCGTGTGCACGCATAGGTGCTGTTCATTCAGTGGTGTTTGGCGGATTCTCGCCGGACGCACTCGCAGGCCGTATTCACGATTGCAGCTCGAATATCGTTGTCACGGCAGACCAGGGCATTCGGGGAGCGAAAGCAATCCCGCTCAAAGCCAATGTTGATGCGGCGGCAGCAAATCCCGATGTCACGACGTTAGAAAAAGTACTGGTCGTGCGCAACACCGGTGCCGATATTGGCTGGGTCGATGGCCGTGATGCCTGGCTGCACGAGTTGGAAGAACAAGTGGATGAGGATTGCCCGTGCGAGGAAATGGGCGCTGAGGACCCGCTATTTATTCTTTATACGTCAGGCTCAACCGGCAAGCCTAAAGGCGTGTTGCACACCAGCGGCGGCTATCTTGTCTACGCGGCACTAACCCATGAATACGTCTTCGACTATCAACCGGGTGACATTTACTGGTGTACGGCGGACGTGGGCTGGGTTACGGGGCACAGCTATATCGTCTATGGGCCGCTGGCCAATGGCGGCATAACCCTGATGTTCGAAGGCGTGCCGAATTACCCGTCTGCTTCCCGGTTCTGGGAGGTCTGCGACAAACATCAGGTAAACATTTGTTACACGGCACCTACCGCGATAAGGGCATTGATGCGCGAGGGCGACGAACCAGTGAAACGAACGTCCCGCAAAAGCCTGCGCCTGCTCGGAACCGTCGGTGAGCCTATCAATCCCGAAGCCTGGGAGTGGTATTACCGCGTCGTCGGTGATGAGCGTTGCCCGATCGTCGATACCTGGTGGCAGACGGAAACCGGCGGCATCCTGATCAGTCCGTTACCGGGCGCAACGCCTTTGAAGCCGGGGTCTGCGACCAAGCCCTTATTCGGTATTCAACCCGCCATCGTCGACGGAGACGGAAACATTCTGGACGGTGAGACGGAAGGCAATCTCGTCATACTCGACAGCTGGCCCGGACAAATGCGTACGATATATGGCGATGACCAGCGATTTGTCGACACGTATTTCTCGACCTTCGAGGGCCGCTTTTTCACGGGCGACGGGGTCCGTCGCGATGAGGACGGCTACTACTGGATTACCGGCCGCGTCGACGACGTACTTAATGTGTCCGGCCATCGCATGGGCACGGCGGAGGTGGAGAGCGCCTTAGTGGCACACAGGGACGTCGCTGAGGCTGCGGTCGTTGGCTATCCGCACGAAATCAAAGGACAGGGCATTTACGCGTATGTAACGCTCATGGAAGGCGTCGGCGCCGATGACGATCTTCTCGCCGAACTTAAGTCTTGGGTGCGAAAGGAGATCGGCCCGATCGCCACACCCGATCTGATTCAGTGGGCGCCGGGCTTGCCCAAGACACGTTCCGGAAAGATTATGCGGCGAATCTTAAGAAAAGTTGCAGAGAACGATTACGGCAATCTCGGCGATACCTCGACGCTGGCCGATCCGGCGGTCGTCGAGGACCTGGTTGAGAACCGCATGAACAGGTAGATCGGTCAGACGAGAGGGTTGGCTTGCGCTTCTACGGACTGGTCTTGCAGCGGCTCGTCTTCTTCCGGCTCGTTTAGGACGGCCTCAACAATGCTGGCGCGATCGCTGTCATCGGTGGCACGATCCAGGCGCCTGAATTCGGCGATCTGTTTTTCGTATTCCCTGACGAACTCTTCACCGAACATGTGCGGGAATTGTCCCGAGCCGCGCTGCGTCATGATGGGATAAAGGTCGCAGTAAAGCCGCCAGTATCTGAGCTGATTCAATGTTTTGAACAGTGGCTTTTTCTTGAGTGTTCTGTCGAAGTTTTCCTGCAACTCATCAGGATCGAATCGATCGGAAAATGCCCCGAATGAAGAATTCATGGCGGCAAAAACTGCATCGTGATGGAATTTCAGGTCGCGGCAAACTTCCTTGACGGAATCGATCGGTCCGAGGTATTCACCTTCCTCGCCGACGAGCAACTGCTTCATCGCAGATCTGACGTCCTCGGACAATTTCAGCGGATTGTTATGCCGCGGCAGTATGGTTGTCTGATCGAGGCGAAAGACACTCTTGAGATTCGTGCGGCACTTCAGGAGATCGGACATTCCCGTAATGAATTCATTCAGGACCTGACCTGCGTTACGCATCACCTCTGTCGGATCCACCGACGGGTGAATCTCGGAGCGGCTGATGCCGGCACCGTCAAACAATGCGTCCACAAGATCGGCAGGTGTCAGCTCTTGTGGCTCTTCCGGCGGCGCGAACGGGTTTGACTGTTTGTCGATTTTATTGCTGACCTCTTCAACTTTGTCTTCCTTTGCCGGGCGGCCGAACAGCGTCGACTGAAACTCCTCGTCACCGGTGATCTCTTCTTCGCCGAGGAGGTCCATGCCGGTCTTTATCGAATCTTCCGGAACGAGTTGCTCTATGTGATCCGGCACGACGGTCATCGGTGCCTCAGGCGGCATCCTCAGGCTTTCGCCCTCGTCCAGAGAAACCTGAAACTCGAAGTCACCCATGCGGATTTTGTCGCCATCGAACAGCCTGCGTGGGTTTCCCATTCCAAGCGGATCGCTGTCGCCATTAACATAAACACCGTTGGAACTGATGTCGGCCAGGTAATAAGCACCGCCCTGGTAATCGATAGTCGCGTGCTTGCCGGAGATAAACCGGTCCGGGTCGGGAAGAATCCAGTCGCTCTGGAGCGAACGGCCAATGGTGCCGCCGTCTTCATTGAACTCCCGGACGCAGTCGTCCCCCAGGAGCTCTTCATGTTCGCTTGTTATCTTCAGCACCAGTGCCATTGCGCTACCCGCTTATGCCGGTACGCCGGCAGCCGAACAATGCGGTGCCGGGGTACAGATATGCCAAATAGTGCAGTAAATTAAGGACTTGGCGCTGCCGAGTAGTTCACATAAATCAAATGATCGCCATGCCAGCTGAAGCCCAGGATGCGATAATCAGACCACATATGACATATTCTCCGATGCTTCGATAGCTGCGGTTTTGCTGCAGGATTTTGGGTAAACTACCGCACCGTTTTGGGCGCCGACAACAGCGACAATCAAATAGCAATGACAGCCAAAAGAATTTACAAAGTCATATTTGTGAGCCAGGGACAGGTGTACGAGATTTACGCCCGCGACGTCGGCCATGGTGCCCTGTTCGGATTCGTCGAAGTCGAGAAACTGGTCTTCGGGGAACGCAGTTCGGTCGTCGTCGATCCCTCCGAGGAGAAGATCAAGACCGAGTTTGCTGGAGTCACCAGAACGTATTTACCGATGCACGCCATCATTCGCATCGATGAGGTCGAGAGGCAGGGTACGAGCAAGATCAGTAAGCTCGAGGGAGGGAACGTCACGCAATTTCCTGTCCCTATCTATACACCCGGCGGCGAAAAAAAGTCCTGACGCTTACGGCTAGCCGGCTAATCACGGCTTCGGTATGATCCCGGTTCCTCAGAATCTCTCCTGTTACCCATAAGGTTCTGTCAGTTTGTCTAAACCTGCGACTGATCTGCCCGCTCAATCTTCGAAAACAATGCTGGAGCTACCGGGTCAGTCCGCATTATCAGAATTTCGACTCAGGAAACTCTGCTCCAGTCTGCGACAGTCTGAGCCGGGTATCACCACAATCCATGCAAGGTACGCCTATTTCATCAGCGTCAACGGACGACTGAGCGCAGAAGAGCGTGAGCGTCTCGATGCCTTATTGCTCTCCGGCGAACCCGTTCTGCAGCTGCCGCCAGACGCCCGCCGATTTATTACAGTTCCCAGGTCAGGGACGATTTCACCCTGGTCGAGCAAGGCCACGGATATCGCTCATGCCTGCGGCCTGCATACGATTGATCGTATCGAGCGCGGCATTTGTTACGGACTACAGCTTAAAGCAGGAGCTGCCAGCGAAAGCTTCGCTGCGCTGAGCCGGCACCTGTTCGATCGGATGACTGAGACGGTGATCGAGAATGGCGATGACGCCAGGCTGCTGTTCGAAACGCATTCGCCGTTGCCGCTCGGGAAGATTCCGTTGCTGACAGAAGGTCGGGATGCACTGGAGCGGGCAAACAGGGAGCTCGGGCTCGCTTTATCCGACGACGAAATCGATTATCTGAATGCCAATTACAGGGCGTTGAAGCGCAATCCCAGCGATGCCGAACTCATGATGTTCGCGCAGGCGAATTCCGAACATTGTCGCCACAAGATTTTCAACGCGAGATGGATCATCGATGGCGAGCCTCAGGAAGAAAAACTTTTCGACATGATCCGTAGCACCACCGATGCGAAGCCGGATGGTGTCATTTCGGCTTACTCGGACAACGCCGCCGTCATGGAAGGCTGGCAGGGCAGACGTCTGATGCCCGATGGCGCCCGTCGATATCATTATCACGATGAGCCGATCCAGATCCTGATGAAAGTGGAAACGCACAATCATCCAACAGCGATATCTCCGTTTCCGGGCGCCGCGACCGGGTCAGGGGGAGAAATTCGTGATGAGGGTGCGACTGGCCTGGGCGCAAAGCCAAAAGCCGGGCTGACCGGCTTCACGGTCTCACATTTGCGTATTCCCGATTTTGCCCAGCCTTGGGAGCAGGAATTTCCTCACCCCGACAGAATGGCTACGCCGCTGGAGATTATGCTGGATGGGCCGATCGGGGGCGCTGCCTTCAACAACGAGTTCGGCCGGCCGAACTTGCTTGGTTATTTCCGTACCTTCGAGGCGCCGGGTCCGACGGATAAGGAAATCCGCGGCTACCACAAGCCAATCATGATCGCCGGCGGCATAGGCAATGTCCGCGACGAACATGCGCTGAAGATCGAAGTGCCGGTCGGAGCCAGGCTGCTGGTGATCGGCGGCCCGGCAATGTTAATCGGACTTGGCGGCGGCGCTGCATCGAGCCTCGCCAGCGGTGCCAGCCACGAGGATCTGGACTATGCATCGGTCCAGCGAGGAAATCCGGAAATCGAACGTCGCGCTCAGGAAGTGATCGACCGCTGCTGGGCAATGGGAGACAAAAATCCGATCCTGCTTATTCATGACGTGGGTGCGGGCGGTTTATCGAATGCAGTGCCGGAGGCGGTCGACCACAGCCGGCTCGGTGCCCGAGTCGAGCTGCGTGACGTACCGAACGCCGAGCCGGGCATGTCGCCAATGGCTATTTGGTGTAACGAAGCTCAGGAGCGATATGTCGTCGTCATCGGTGACGATCGAGTCGAGGAGTTCTCGAAAATATGTGATCGCGAACGTTGCCCGTACTCAGTCATCGGCACGCTCACCGATGATCGAACGCTCATAGTTAGCGACAGGGAATTCGGCAATCGCATCGTTGACATGCCGATGGACATGTTGCTCGGCAAGACACCCGGGACGTCGCGCGATGTTTCTCGACTACGGCCCTTGCAGATGGAACTGGATCTGCAAGGCATTGAACTCGGGGAAGCCGTACTTCGTGTGCTGCGATTCCCGGCAGTGGCCGACAAGTCGTTCCTGATTCATATCGGCGACCGAACGGTCGGCGGTCTTTGTGTCAGGGACCAACTCGTCGGACCCTGGCAGGTGCCTGTCAGTGATGTCGCAATAACGGCAAGCGGCTATGAAAGTGTTACCGGGGAAGCCATGTCGATGGGCGAGCGGACGCCGCTCGCGACCATGAATGCACCGGCGTCCGGTCGCATGGCCGTCGGCGAAGCCGTTACCAACATCGCTGCGGCGGCAATCGACGACATCAGCAAGATCAGACTCTCGGCAAACTGGATGGCTGCGGCGGGGCACCCGGGCGAGGATGCCAATCTGTTCGATACCGTCAAAGCGGTCGGCCACGAACTATGCCGTGAGCTGGGGATAGCAATACCGGTCGGCAAAGACTCTCTTTCCTTGCGCGCGCGATGGCAGGATGAAGACGGCGAGTACCAGGTAGTCGCACCGGTGTCCTTGATCGTCTCAGCGTTTGCGCCGGTCAGAGACATACGCCGCCACCTGACGCCGGCTCTGAAGCGCATCGAGGAGGCCAGCAATTTGCTTCTCATCGATCTGGGGATGGGGGCGCACCGCTTGGGCGGCTCTTGCCTGGCTCAAGTCTATTCGCGGCCCGGTGGCCAGACCCCCGATCTCGACGACCCACATCGCCTTTCTGTATTTTTCCAGATAATACAAGAACTTAATCAGAAAAAACTGATTCTTGCTTACCACGACCGTTCGGACGGCGGGCTTCTGGCGACCGTTGCCGAAATGATGTTTGCCGGACGGCTCGGCGCCTCGCTCAATTTGAGCGGATCGGAAGCCGTTGTCCTGGCACAACTGTTCAATGAGGAACTCGGCGCGGTGCTGCAGGTGGCTGAAGGCAAGGTTTCAGAAGTGCTGGCGATCCTCAAAAAGCATGGCACTGATGCGGTGAGGATCGGCACAGTCGAAAAAGACAACCGACTGACCATCTACAGCGACGAGAAAGTCGTGTTGCAGATGGAGCGTATCCGGATGCAAAGAGAATGGTCGGAGACGAGCTACCGGCTGCAATCTTTGCGCGACAATCCGGAAACAGCACGGGAAGAGTACGAACGCATACTTGACAGCAATGACCCGGGGCTGAACGTTCGACTCAATTTCGATCCATCCGAAGATATAGCGGCCCCGCTAGTTGGTGGCGCGAAGCCCCGCGTCGCAATTCTCAGGGAGCAGGGCGTAAACAGTCAGTATGAGATGGCGGCAGCCTTCATGCGTGCCGGCTTCGACACGATCGATGTGCACATGAGCGACCTTTTCGAGGGCAGAGACGAACTGAGTGATTATCAGGGCATTGTTGCCTGTGGTGGTTTTTCTTTCGGCGATGTCCTCGGCGCCGGCGGTGGCTGGGCGAAATCGATTCTCTACGACTCGCGCACACGTGATCAGTTCGCGGAATTTTTCGGGCGTGGCGACAGCTTCGCACTTGGTGTTTGCAACGGCTGTCAGATGTTGTCGCACTTGCGCGAGTTGATTCCCGGTGCCGCATACTGGCCGAATTTCCTCCGCAACAAGTCAGAACAGTTCGAGGCAAGGTTTAGTCTTGTTGAAATCTGTGACAATCGATCCATTTTCCTGCAGGGCTTGGCAGGTTGCCGAATGCCGATTGCAACATCGCATGGTGAAGGTCGCGCAAGCTTTTTCAATACAACCGATCAGGCAGTGGCAGAGACACTGGTCGCCCTGCGATACATCGATAACTACGGCAAAGTCGCCCGGAAATATCCGGCCAACCCGAATGGCTCCGTCGATGGGATCTGTGGCCTCAGCAACGAGGACGGTCGCGTCACAATCATGATGCCGCACCCGGAGCGGGTCGCCAGAACGACGCAAAATTCATGGCACCCCGATGACTGGGGTGACGATGGTGCCTGGATGCGGATTTTCAGAAACGCCCGGGTGGCGATTTCGTAGCAGCCTGTCCTGACAGGCGATACGACGGAGGTGCCTCGAAGGTGGTTGGTATCTCGCAGGAGCCCGTCCTGACGGGCGATCACTGATCTGCTGATATTTTTGTTGCCCGTCAGGACGGGCTCCTACGCTGTCGGTCTGAGACCGCCGTTAGCCTCCTGGACGAAAAACCGCCTGACCTTGATGGCCCGCGTGAGTTTTCCGCGGCGCACGAAGCATTGATAGAACAAGTCTTTGACGACTTCGAGGAGAACACCGGCTTGTGCCCGGTTGAGTATGGGCAGATCTTCCTCTTCGGTCGCTTCGAAAAGGACTTTCTTGATCGGCGCAAAACTTTTGTCATCGATTTCCGCGATATTCTGCGCCACCATCACCTCATCAAAGGCGCGTAACTTGCCGCTATCGCCCATCGCCGAAAACGAACTTGCTGCAGCGCGCCGGCACATTGATGCAAACGCATTGAAATTACTATTCGAATAACAGGACAGCGCTTCTCGAAAGAGGATTTCCGTATGCTTTGGCAAGTATGAAAACGCGAACTTTTCCTTCGGTCTCTCGAGCTCGATAAAGTTCCTGTAAAGCTCGATGCCGTCTTCTTTGTATTCCTTGACGGCGAATCGAAGAAATATCGGCGCACGACAGGCGTCGCATTGATAGACGAGCCCAACGTGTTTCGGCTTGTCCTTTAGCAGCGTTGCCGTATCGGGCACGGATTGCGGTGTCATGTGAGCATAGACACCACAATAGGGGCACTCCAGACCGAACTGCTCGTCGGTCTGCTGCCGAAGCCCCTGATTTCGCTCGATTATGATTGCCATCGTTCTTCTGTTTTTAAGCTGCCGGCTTATTCTAATGTAATGCCATACAGCGCCTTAGCAGTATATCCTCAGTATCCACCTCAGCTAGTTTGGTTGAACATAACTTGGGAATTGATATGCGTCAGTATGTACTAGTACTGACACTTTTTACTCCTGCGCGGTTCCCCAGCGGCCAACGGCCTCTCGGGCCGCGTTATTGACCGGTCGCGCTATCACCGCGTCCCGGCTCAGGCTGACGTCATATCGCGCACCATCCGACATCGGCACGTAGGTCGCCGATCCGTAATATGCGTCCACTCCAGGGGTCAGCAGCGGAAACTGCCTGGCGACAGTCCAGATATCCAGATACGGGTCCGGCGATAAAGCGTGCACGGTTCGGATCTCAGTCCGCTCGCGGTCGATCTCCGAGAACCGGCCACTCAAACGCTCCAGCCGGTAGATGGGGTCCAGGCCGAGGATCGTTGCAGGCGGCTTCCAATTGATGAGTCGCGCATCCAGCTGCCATTCATTGCCGCGCAGATGAAAGAGACGGTCTCGCTCTCCCCGGATCATCAGCCGCGCCTCGTATTCGTCGCTTGCCGTCTGTCGGAACTGGACGCTCGAAATCACTTTTTCCGAGGTCAGGCGGCCATAGCTGTAATAGCTGAACGCGAGCAGCAGGGCAACGCCTGCCAACGCCGCGGATAGGACACAACTGATACAAGAGCCGCCTGCCCTGAGAATATGCCCACGCCGGGCGCAGCTAACGGTGCGTAGCAAGAAGAAAATTGCAAAAAGCATAAATAACAGGCTGATTCCGATAATCAGATTCATCAGGCACTCAATCGTTTGTACTTGATGCGATGCGGTCGTTGGGCGTCACTACCCAGGCGGCGTTTGCGGTCTTGTTCATATTCCGAATAGTTGCCGGCGAACCAGACGACCTTGCTGTCGCCCTCGAACGCAAGTATATGCGTGGCTATTCGATCGAGGAACCATCGGTCATGCGAAATGACAACGGCGGATCCGGGGAATTCCAGCAGCGCTTGTTCCAGCGCCCGAAGCGTTTCGACGTCCAGGTCGTTTGTCGGTTCGTCGAGCAGTAGCAGGTTACCGCCTGCCTTCAACATCTTTGCCAGGTGCACGCGGTTTCTTTCGCCGCCGGACAGAAGACCGATCTTTTTTTGTTGTTCGGGCCCACGGAAATTGAATCGGCCGACATAGGCACGCGACGGCGTCTCGTAGCTGCCAACCCGTATCTGGTCCTGACCGCCGGAAATCTCCTGCCAGATTGTCTTGCCGTCGTCCAGGCTGTCGCGCGATTGATCGACGCTGGCCACGCTGACGCTGTCCCCCAGCCGTATCGATCCCGAGTCGGTGTGCTCCGTGCCGGTAATCATTCGAAACAAGGTCGTCTTTCCGGCTCCGTTCGGCCCGATGATTCCGGCGATGCCGCCCGGTGGCAATATGAAGCTCAGATCATCCATCAGTAACCGCTCGCCGAAACCTTTCCGAAGGCTCTTCACTTCGATGACGAGATCGCCGAGCCGCGGCCCGGGCGGAATGTAGATCTCGTTGGTTTCATTCCGTCGCTGATAGGTTGGCGACGACAGTTCTTCGAACTGTTTGAGGCGCGCTTTGGACTTGGCCTGACGACCTTTCGGATTTGCCCGTACCCATTCCAGTTCTGCCTTGATCGATTTATGCCTCGCCTTCTCTGAGGCCTCTTCCCGAGCCAGCCGCAGTTCCTTTTGCTGCAGCCAGGATGAGTAGTTGCCTTCCCAGGGGATGCCGTAGCCGCGATCCAGCTCGAGAATCCAGCCAGCCACGTTGTCGAGGAAGTAACGATCATGCGTGACAGCGATGACGGTACCGGGATACTCCTCCAGGAAGCGTTCGAGCCAGGCGACAGACTCGGCATCGAGGTGATTGGTCGGTTCATCGAGCAACAACATGTCAGGCTCGGAAAGTAGCAGGCGACACAGCGCGACGCGCCGCTGCTCCCCTCCCGACAGTTTGCTGACGTCGGCGTCCCATGGCGGCAAACGCAGCGCGTCGGCTGCAACATCAAGCTTGCGATCGAGTTCCCACGCGCCGGCAGAATCAATGGCGTCCTGCAATTTGCCCTGTTCCTCGAGCAATGCAGTCATCTCGTCGTCGTCCATTGGTTCGGCGAACTTCATGCTGATCTCGTTGAACTTGGCAAGGAGAGCCTTGGTTTCGGCGATGCCTTCTTCGACGTTTTCCCTGACGTTCTTGCTCTCGTCGAGTTTCGGTTCCTGAGGCAGGTAGCCGATATTGATTCCCGGTTGAGGACGGGCCTCGCCGTCGAATTCCTTGTCCAGGCCGGCCATAATCCTCAGCAGAGACGATTTGCCAGAGCCATTGAGTCCGAGCACGCCGATTTTTGCGCCCGGGAAAAAACTCAAGGAAATGTCTCTGAGGATAAATCGCTTGGGCGGTACAATCTTGGCCACCCGGTTCATTGTGTAGATATACTGCGCCATACTTTAAGTCGCCGCAAAAACGAATCGCGCATTATCCGGCATGCTGCGGTGAGAAAACAGGTCGACGTTATTGGGGAAAGACATGTCAGACAGTCCGATGTTCGTATACAAAGGAGACGCCTTGGCCAATTATGGCTTTGGCGACGAACACCCTTTCGGCTTCGATCGGCATGATGCTTTTCAGACTGAGCTCGCAGAGGCGGACCTCGGGACAGCGATTCGATATGTCAAGCCGCGTCGAGCCAGCGTCGATGATATCGCCCTGTTCCATACACCCGAGTACATCGACCTGGTATCGAAGCGGTCGCAGGAGGGCACCGGCTTTCTCGACGCCGGAGATACGCCGGCATATCCGGGCATTTTCGACAAAGCGTCCGATGTCGTCGGCACTACGCTCGCCGCCGTTGATGCGATTATGGCGGGCGAGTCAAAGCGCGCGTTTGTGCCGATAGCCGGACTGCATCATGCGGGTCGCGGTCACGCTGCCGGCTTTTGTGTGTTCAATGATTGCGGGGTCGCGGTCGAGCACCTGCGAAAAAACCACGGATTGCAGCGCATCGCCTACGTCGATATTGATGCACATCATGGCGACGGTGTTTTCTATGGTTTCGAGGATGACCCGGATCTGATCATTGCGGACATCCACGAAGATGGTCGATTTCTCTATCCAGGTACTGGCCATGCGGAAGAAACCGGCAAAGGCAAAGCCAAAGGTACTAAGCTGAACATACCGATGCCGCCCGGCGCCGGTGATTCCGAGTTCGAAACGGCCTGGGCACGCGTTATCCACTATGTGGATCATGCCGCGCCGGAGTTCGTCATTTTCCAGTGCGGAGCCGACAGCCTGGAAGGTGATCCGATCACGCATCTGCGCTATACGGAAGCTGCCCACGCCAGGGCAGCCAGTGATCTCTGCGAACTCGCCGACCGTCATTGTGGAGGCCGCATCATCGGCACGGGCGGCGGTGGCTACAATCTTGGCAACCTGGCCCGTGCGTGGACTCGTGTGGTGCAGTCATTCGCAGCGTAGGAGATCCAGTCCGCCTGCTCATGTCAGCAACTATGTTTCGACCGGTGCGGACTGACATTTATTGCCTGGCCAATTCGGAGCGCGGCGCAACTGGACGGGCGACCCCTTCACGACTCGCTGACCCCATCAATATCACCTTGACGAAGTACTAGAATCCATCTCTTCAGGATTTATGAGATGGGTTCTAGGTACAATGCGCATCTTTCAAAGCCCAGCCCGCCGGAGATTCCCTAACAATGTTCCTCGAAACGACATCAATCGAAGAATTCGATTCAGAACTTTTTCACGCAATTGCGGATGAGGCACGCCGCCAGGAGGAGCATATCGAGCTGATTGCCTCCGAGAACTACGCGAGTCCCCGTGTGATGGAGGCTCAGGGCTCGTTGTTGACCAACAAGTATGCCGAGGGTTACCCGGGGAAGCGTTACTATGGCGGTTGTGAATACGTCGATGTCGCTGAGACGTTAGCGATCGAGCGTGCGATGGCGCTGTTTGGCGCGGATTATGCCAATGTTCAGCCACATTCCGGATCGCAGGCCAACGCTGCCGCGTACCTGGCGCTACTCGATGCCGGCGATACGATCCTGGGTATGAGCTTGTCGGATGGCGGCCACCTGACTCACGGTTCTCCTGTGAATTTCTCGGGCAAGCTGTTCAACGCAATTCAGTATGGGGTGGTGACGGAGTCCGGGCTGATCGATTATGACCAGGTCCAAAGCCTGGCCACTGAGCACAATCCGCGCATGATCATTGCAGGATTTTCGGCCTATTCGAGGATCGTCGACTGGGAGCGCTTCAGGCAGATCGCTGACAGCGTCGGTGCTTATTTGATGGTCGACATGGCGCACGTTGCGGGACTGATTGCTGTAGGCCTTTACCCCAATCCCGTTCCGCACGCCGATGTAGTGACGACCACGACACACAAGACCCTGCGGGGACCGCGGGGCGGCCTGATCCTGGCCAGGAAGAACGATGAGCTGACAAAAAAATTCAATTCGCTGGTCTTTCCGGGCACGCAGGGCGGGCCGCTGATGCATGTCATCGCCGCTAAAGCGGTCGCGTTGCTCGAAGCCATGAGCCCTGAATTCAAGGAGTATCAGGGCCGGGTCATGGATAATGCAAAGACCATGGCCGGGGTTCTCATGGAGCGCGGCTACGCTATCGTCTCTGGTGGTACCGACAATCACCTCATTCTCGTCAGCCTCATTGACAAAGAGATCACCGGTAAGGATGCGGATGCAACGCTTGATCGTGCGAACATCACTGTTAATAAGAATACGGTTCCCAATGATCCACGCTCTCCTTTCGTTACGAGCGGTCTGCGTCTGGGCACGCCGGCGATCACGACGCGGGGATTCGGTATCGAGGAGACACAGCAGCTAAGCCACTGGATCGCCGACATTCTCGACGACATAGAGAACGAGGTTATGATCAAGCGTGTGCGAGGCGAGGTGCTCGAACTTTGCAAGCGCTATCCGGTTTATAGCTGATCTCTCTGATAAGCTGGGAGCTAAAATAATTTGATGGTCACGCATGTACTGTCCGTTTTGCAGCCACGAAGAAACCAAAGTTATCGATTCCAGGTTGGCCGGTGACGGCCGGCAGATTCGGCGCAGACGTCAGTGCCTGCAGTGCAATGAGCGCTTCACTACATTCGAGACCGCGGAACTCGTTTTGCCACGTGTCGTCAAGAACGACAACAGTCGCCAACCATTCGATGAATCGAAAGTTCGCGACAGCATGCGCCGGGCTCTCGAGAAAAGACCTGTGCCGTCGGACGAGTTCGAACAGGCCGTCGGCCGGCTGGTGCATAAACTCCGCACCATGGGTGAACGCGAGGTGCCGTCCCGCCTGGTCGGCGAACTCGTCATGGAGGAATTACGGGGACTCGACGAAGTCGCCTACGTACGATTTGCTTCTGTCTATCGCAGCTTTCAGGACGTAACCGAGTTTCAGGAAGAAATAAGACGTCTTCAGGAAATAACCGACGCGACTGCCAGTCGCGAACAAATGTCGCTGTTGCCGGAGCTGCCCGACAAAAAGCGTTGACCTGGTCATGACTGATTTTTCTCCAGCCGACTGCGAATTCATGGCGCGCGCGCTGCAATTGGCGCGTAACGGATTCTATAGCGCACACCCCAATCCCAGGGTCGGATGCGTATTGGTTCATGAAGGTAAAGTCGTCGGTGAAGGATGGCACCGGAAAACAGGCGAAGCGCATGCGGAGCTAGTCGCGCTACAGGATGCCGGTGAATCCGCGAACGGTGCGACTGCTTACGTGACGCTGGAGCCCTGTGCGCATCATGGAAAAACAGCGCCCTGTTCCGAGGCTCTGATAGAAGCAGACATCGCAGAAGTAGTCGTTGCGATGCAAGATCCATTTCATCAGGTTGACGGCAACGGGCTTAGCGCTCTGAAAGCAGCTGGCATCGGCGTTCGCATCGGCTTGATGAACGATGAGGCGATGCGGCTCAATGAAGGATTCATATCCCGCATGACCCGAAAAAGACCCTTTGTCCGCTTGAAGACTGCGGCAAGCCTTGACGGTTGCACGGCGATGGAGGATGGCGAGAGCCAATGGATCACCGGTCCGGAAGCAAGAGCTGACGTGCAGCGCCTGAGAGCGTCATCGGGAGCCGTTTTGACGGGTATTGGTACGGTACTTGGCGACGATCCGTCGCTGACTGTGCGTGAAGAGAGCCTCGTCAGTCAGAGCATGCAGCCTCTCCGTGTCATTCTGGATAACAGCTTGCGGATGCCCTTATCGGCACGCATGCTCGCTTTGCCCGGGAAGACGGCAGTCTTCTGCATCGACGATAGCAATAGGGCCGCACTCGAAGACGCCGGGGCATCTGTATACGTTGTACCAGGACGGAACGAAAATACGGATCTTGACGCAGTCCTGCAGAAACTTGCCGAGCTCGAGATAAACGACGTGCTTGCAGAGGCGGGGCACACATTGGCAGGCAGTTTGCTGGCATCCGGGCTTGTTGATGAGCTTGTCATTTATCAATCGCCCCATATCATGGGTAGTCAGACACAGGGCATGTTTACAACGCCTGCCTGGCAGCAGATGGGCCAGCGCATGCAGTTAGACATCATTGATGTTCGTCGCGTAGGGGCAGATACCCGAATCACGGCGCGGCCAATGGCCACAAGTAAAGAATGAGGCCTTATGTTTACTGGAATCGTCAAAGCAAAGGGTAGGGTCCGGTCCCTGAAAAAGCAGGGCGGGGACCTTCGCATAACCGTTGAGTCGAGAGACCTGGACTGGTCATCGTTCGATGTTGGCGAAAGCATTTCGGTGAACGGCGTCTGTCTGACCGCCACCGCGCTGCATTCCTACGGTTTTGATGCAGACGTATCAGTGGATACGATGAATGTCACTGCGCTTGGTGCCCTGATCCCGGGCAGCGCGGTGAACCTCGAACCCTCGATCAGTCTTGGTGAACGCCTCGGCGGGCATCTTGTCAGCGGCCATGTCGATTGTATAGGTACCGTCGCGGCTCGCGGCAAGAACGCCCGGTCGGTTAGACTCAGGATCGAGCTGGCGGAGGAATACAGCCGTTATCTGGCAAAAAAAGGCGCCGTCTGCGTTGATGGAGTCAGTCTTACCATCAATGAAGTATCGGCTCGGGCATTTGAGGTGAATATTATTCCGCATACTGCCGAAGAGACGATCATCGGTGACTACGCTGTCGGCACGGCAGTGAATATCGAAGTAGACCTCGTCGCCCGGTATATTGATCGATTGCTGACAGGGGCCAGTGATTCGGATTCGGATTCAGCTTCTGGCATCTCAATGGCTTTTCTAAAGGTGCACGGCTATGCATGACACGACTCTACATCCGCGAGCATCTGCGTTCAGCGAAATAGAGGAAATCATTGCTGACATCCGCGACGGCAAGATGGTCATCATGGTGGATGACGAGAATCGCGAAAACGAAGGCGACCTGATCATGGCGGCCGAAAAAGTTCGTCCGGAAGATATCAATTACATGGCCCGATACGGCCGCGGCCTGATCTGTCTGACATTGTCACGGGAGCGTTGCTCGCAGCTTCGGTTGCCGCTGATGGTTCACGAGACGGATGAGTACCATGCGACAAATTTCACTTTGTCGATCGAGGCGGCTGAAGGCATCACAACCGGCATCTCGGCTCATGACAGGGCCAAGACAGTGCAGGTTGCCGTCGCGCCCGGCGCCAGGCCGGAGGATCTGCGTCAGCCCGGTCACGTTTTTCCTATCATGGCTCAGCCCGGCGGCGTTTTGACACGAGCCGGACATACCGAGGCAGGCTGTGACCTGGCACGCCTCGCAGGGCTCGAATCGGCGGCCGTCATTGTCGAGATACTGAACGAAGACGGCAGCATGGCGCGGCGACCGGATCTCGAGAGGTATTCTCGGGAGCAGGGTGTAAAAATCGGCACGATTGCCGCTCTGATTCGATATCGGGTGGAGAAGGAACGATTCGTCGAACGGATCAATGAGACGCCTGTGCAGACTGCACATGGCGAATTCACTTTGTATAGCTATGACGATCACGTCAATCAAACAGTCCATCTCGCTTTGGTAAAAGGCGACATCAAGGCGGATACAGAGCCATTGGTTCGGGTTCACCGGCAGGACACACTCGGCGATATTCTTGGCATCCAGAATCCGAGCCTGGGTTGGCCCCTGGACGGTGCGATCGAGAGAATCTCGAAAGAAGATCTCGGTATCATCGTCGTTCTGCGGGATCAGGAATCGACCCGCGAACTGATGAACGCTGTCAGTAGATTATCCAAAACAACGGACGAACTTGAAAACAAGCGTAGTGGCGACTCAGTCCTCCGGACTTATGGTGTGGGTGCGCAGATTTTAAAGGACCTTGGTGTGCATCGTATGCGCGTGCTGTCGGCACCGAGGCAAATGCATGCAATTTCGGGTTTTGATCTCGAGATCACAGAGTACGTCTGAGAACTTCGGCCACACGGCAAACTAAATGAACAAAGTAAAAATAATCGAAGGTGATCTTATTGCGCGGGATGCGCGATTCACAATCGTTGCCTCGAGATTTAACGACTTTATTGTCGAATCCTTAATCAAGGGTGCCGTCGAATGCCTTTGCCGGCATGGTGCCAGTGAAACGGATATCGAACTCGTACGTGTGCCCGGTGCCTACGAAATGCCGTTGGCTGTCGAAAAAGTCGCGTCGCAGCGCCGTTGCGATGGCATCGTTGCGCTGGGCGCTGTGATTCGGGGTGCGACCCCGCATTTCGACTACGTCGCCGCAGAATGCACGAGTGGCGTTGCGGCGATCAGTCGTCAGCACGGCATGCCGATCGGCATTGGTGTGCTGACAACCGATACGATCGAACAAGCCATTGAGCGTGCCGGTACCAAAGCTGGTAACAAAGGCGAGCAAGCCGCGCTGGCAGTCATCGAAATGGTTAACCTGCTGCGCAAGCTCGATTAATCGATTTCACATTTGCGCACGCCAAGGGGACGAAAATGAGCAAGGCTGGTTCGGCAGGCGCACGCAGCCGCGCTCGCGAGTTAATAATTCAGGCTCTTTACCAGAAACAGCTGACCGGCCACGACTCTGTGGAGCTCTTGAAACAGTTCAAAGCCCGCGACGAGTATCGGCGCGCTGATATGGAGTACTTTAACGAGAATTTGCCGGCGATCTGCGAGGGACAGGCCGAGCTCGAAGTAAAGATTGGCGAGCTGACGGACCGTCCACTGTCACAACTCGATCCCGTGGAATTTGCGATCCTCCTGCTCGGCTACTTCGAACTCGAGGCACGGCAGGACGTACCGTTTCGGGTCGTCATCGACGAATCCGTCAAGCTTGCCAAGCGCTTCGGTGCGGTGGACGGTCACAAGTACGTCAATGCTGTCCTCGATAAAGCAGCTGACAAATTGCGTCCAGCCGAATCAACCGGATTAGCCGGCTAGCCGAATATTGCACGAGAGCGCCCGGGATCGTTGACAGCGATTTGATATGAATGCACTTAATGGTATTCGCCGATGGTGACACTTCGTCGTTTTCATTGGCTGTCCGGTTTGTGGCCGGATCTCGTTACACCTGACTGGCTCTTCCCTCTGGCCATAGCCGGCTATGGCTCTCGGTCCAGAGCGGCGTCAGTCACAACGACCTCGCGCCCACATTCCCGTACTCTCGTGCAATCTTCGGCCAGGAGTCCCTTTCGCGGTGGATGAGTTTGCTTTGATTCGCCGGTTCTTCGACCGACCGCTGAAGGATGAAAGCGTGCGGCTGGGTATCGGTGATGATGCAGCAGTAATCGCGCCAGACGCTGGCCGGGAATTGATCTGCGCCGTCGACACGATTGTTGCGGGCACTCATTATCCCGATGATCTGCCGCCATTCGACGTCGGATACCGGTCAGTTGCCATTAACCTTTCGGACGTTGCAGCCATGGGTGGAAGGCCTCGCTGGATGACGTTGGCGCTCACGATTCCGAACGCCGATACAGGCTGGCTGTCCTTGTTTGCCGAGGGACTGTTCACTGCGGCGGCCGAAGCGAATGTGTCACTCGTCGGCGGAGATACGACTCGCGGCCAGACGACTGTCGTCAGCGTTCATTTGTTGGGCGATGTCGACCCGCATGAGGCCATGACGAGATCCGGCGCCAAACCAGGCGACAGCATTTTTGTAACGGGAACGCCGGGCGATGCAGCCGCCGGTCTTTCACTGCTCGAAAGCGGCTCCAATCAAACGGGAGAAAGTGAGTATCTGATCGGCCGTTTTGTACGGCCGAAGGCGCGCGTCGCATTTGCTTCGTCAATCGCAAGTCTTGCGAGCGCCGCAATCGATTTGTCCGATGGTTTGTATGCTGATCTGCAGAAACTCCTGATCGCAAGCAAGGCTGGTGCGAGATTAGAATTGTCACTGTTGCCATTATCCGCAGAGATTCTAGCCAAATTCGATTACGACGATGCCGTCAACTTCGCTCTCGGCGGCGGCGATGATTACGAACTTTGTTTTACGGCTTCGGAATCGGACGATGTTCAACTACATGCCCTTGCGAAACAAAATCAGGTGCAGGTGACGCGCATTGGCAGGGTCGTATCGGGTGACGGCATTGAGTGCAGCCGAGACGGTGCACCTTTCGAATACACGGATCCCGGATACCGGCATTTCTGAATGATGCCAACTGAAAACGCAGAAATCAGGCGAAAAGTACTGCGTGATCCGGTAAACCTGCTCGCGTTCGGTTTAGGTGCAGGCCTGTCCCCTGTCGCACCGGGCACCGCCGGGTCTCTGCTCGGTTTGGCACTGGCCTGGGCGACCATGGATTTGCCGTTAGAATCACGCCTTATGGTCACAATTGCCCTGATACTGAGCGGCGTTTGGCTCTGTGGCGAGAGCGCCCGACGCATAGGTGTTCATGACCACCCAGGTATCGTCTGGGACGAGATCGCCGGCATCTATCTGGCGCTCCTCGTCGCACCCTCGTCAATATGGGTCTGGGCCTTGGGATTCGGGCTTTTCAGACTATTCGACGTGTGGAAACCCTGGCCGATTCGCGACCTGGATCACAGACTGAAAGGAGGCCTCGGAATTATGCTGGATGACCTCGTGGCTGCTCTGTACACCGCATTATTACTAGTGTTTGCGGGGTGGTTGATGTTCTGAATAGTTGAGAAAAATGGTCCGTTCCGTAACCGAACTACAACGCCCACCTGACGTCCCCGAGAAGATTGGCAAGTACGTCATTATCAACAAAGTCGGCAAGGGAAGTACCGGAACGGTCTATCTCTCACACGACCCTTACTATCGTCGCGACGTTGCGATCAAAGTGTACAACATCGAGGAAGACTCCGATCCGGATCGTGCCCGGGTATCTCGCAAGATGTTCTTCAACGAAGCGCACATGGTGGGCATGTTGCAGCACCCGAACATCATGCCGATCTACGACGCCGGCGAAGAAGACGGCAAATACTACGTGGTTACCGAACATGTTCAGGGCGCACGAACGCTGGCAGCTTATTGTCGCCCGGATAATCTGCTGCGTGTCGACGATGTCGTGGAAATCATTTACAAGTGCGCCAAGGCCTTGCACTACGCGCACGGTCGAGGCGTCATTCACCGCGATATCAAACCGAGCAACGTGATGCTGACCATCGACAACGACGTCAGGATCATCGACTTCGGCATTGCAATCTGTAACGACTCGGATGTTTCGCGCATTGAAGGTATCGCCGGGTCGCCGAGTTACATGTCACCTGAGCAGGTACAGTCTGAAGAATTGACACCTCGATCGGACCTGTATTCCTTAGGCGCCGTTCTTTATGAACTGCTAACCGGTTTCCGTCCGTTCCGCGCGGACAATCTGTCCAAATTGTTGCATCAGATCGTCTACGCAACACCGCCACCGATTCATACCTATCGCGATGACATTCCGGAAGAGCTGGAGACTGTCGTGGCGTCGGCCATGCAAAAGGATCCGGACAAGCGTTGTGCCAACGGCACGGCGATGGCTGCTGACCTGACGCGTGTGTATCAGGATCTTCGCACCAAATACGACAGCCTTGATAACCAGGAACATTTCGATCTGCTGCGTACGCTCACGTTCTTCCACGAGTTCTCGCATGCCGAGATCTGGGAAGTACTCCGAGCCAGTGACTGGCACGAATACAAAGACGGCGAAGAAATTGTCCGCGAAGGTGAGATGGACGATCGCTTCTACATCATCGTATCCGGACAAGCGGCGGTGGAAGCCAACGGCAAGAGTCTCGGTGTGCTCGAAGACGGCTCCTGTTTCGGCGAAACGAGTTACGTCCGCGGCGCAAAACGAACGGCGTCAATCAAAGCCAAAGGCCCGGTCACCATTCTTCGAGTCAGCTCGACGCTGATGGAACAGGTCTCCTCCGCCTGTCAATTACGATTCAATAAAGTCTTCCTCCGCTCATTGATCACACGCCTGCAGGGCGACGGCGGCGCCAACACCTGAGAACTCCACACACGGTGATATGATGTTTCATCATCATGCCGAGTACCGAACAACTTGATCAAAGCGCTCCATCCAGGACCCTGGATCGCGAAAGCATTCCGAATCTTGATTTGCAGGGCCTGTTCCCGGGCGGCGATGCGGAACGTGAAGTGCTGGTTCGGGAGATCAGGACTGCCTGCCTCGAGACCGGCTTCTTCTATATTCATAACACTTGTGTGGAAGACAAAGTCATCCAGAAGACCCTGTCGGCAATGGAAATGTTTTTCGATTTGCCGGACGACAGCCCGGTCAAGCGTGCTGTGCACAATGAGCATGTGAGCGGTCTCAAAGGCTGGACACCGATTTTCGGGGAGCCAGCCTATCAGAAAGACACAATCGCCCACGTCGAATCTTTCGATATCGGCCAGGACCTGACAGCGGATCAATATGAGACTCTGGGCCTCGAGCCAAATGTTTGGCCGGACCTGCCAGGATTCCGAGATGCAGTTCTCGGCTACAACGCACAGGTCACCCACCTCGGGCGAGCACTAAGCGAAGTCATTGCAGAGATACTCGGGGTCGAACGCAACTTCATTAGCGATCGGAGCGGCATCAAAGCGCCGCGCACGATGCGCCTGCTGCATTATCCGGAGAATGATGCGCCAGCCGACAGTCGCAATGTCGGCATTGCAGCACATACCGACTTCGAGTGTTTCACCATCGTGAACCAGACGGCACCGGGACTGGAACTCACGGACGTGAGCGGCCAATGGTGCGAGGCACCATCAGATATCGGCACCTTTACGATCATGCTGGGCGACATGATGGAGCGGTTTTCCAACGGCTGGCTGAAGGCAACCGGGCATCGCGTCGTCAACACGCCGTGGACCCGCTATTCGATGATCCTGTTTTTCGCTGTCGACGGGGACTACGAAGTTGCGCCATTACCGCAATTTGTCACTGCGGATAATCCGCCTCAATATGATCCTGTAACGCAGGACGAGCACATCAGGCGTGAACTGGATCGTTCCAATGCTTACCTGCGGGAGGTCTCGGGTCAGGAGTCCAATGGTGCCGGGCACCCGATTTCTCTAGTCCTCGGCTTCGAACGCCTCGAGTGATTCCTCGCCACCTGCACTTTTCAGGAGAATCTCCACCTTTTGCTCGGCTTCCTTGAGCGCAGCCTGGCAGCGTCGCGTAAGCTTGATGCCTTCTTCGAATTTCTTCATGGCTTTTTCGAGCGGCAGGTCACCGGACTCGAGTTCATCAACGAGGGTTTCGAGATCGGCGAGCGCTTTTTCGAGATTGACGGGTTTCTTGGCAGTCATTGATCCGGGCAATCGATGTCAGTGGGGAGCGCGCTAAGCTACATGGCTGCCATGGGAGCGTCAATGCGCTCTCGTTGTTGACATTTCGGCTTCCCCGGCTTACAGTGCACATATATTTAGACTAAGTCTAAACCTAAGAGTGAGCAATCAAGAGAGGAACGATTCATGTCATTGAAAGGCAGCAAGACCGAACAGAATCTGAAAGACGCGTTTTCCGGCGAGTCACAGGCAAACAGGCGCTATCTGTATTTCGCAGCCAAAGCCGACGTCGAAGGCTACAACGATGTTGCCGCGGTGTTTCGCTCGACGGCGGAAGGCGAGACCGGGCACGCACATGGTCACCTCGAGTATCTCGAAGAGGTCGGAGATCCCGCGACCGGGCTGCCGATTGGTGCAACATCGGCCAACCTGGCTGCGGCAATCGCCGGTGAGACACACGAGTACACGGACATGTATCCGGGTATGGCCAAGATGGCGCGCGACGAGGACTTCGAAGAAATCGCCGATTGGTTCGAGACGCTCGCCAAGGCGGAGCGCTCACACGCGAATCGCTTCCAGAAAGCACTGGATACACTGGACGACTAAGAATCATTCGTGACATCGGCCGGATACATCGTCCGGCCCATGTCTGTCGCCTGCAAGCAACCGTGAGCAAACCGACCGATAATCGCGAGGGCAGCCTGGATGCGCCTACGCGGCACCCGATTGCCTGGCAAAACGATGAGTTCTATGATGCCGAGGCGCTCGACGCAGAACTCGAGCGCGTCTTCGACATCTGTCATGGCTGTCGCCGCTGCTTCAATCTGTGCCACGCATTCCCGACATTATTCGATGCCGTTGACGAATCGGCCAGTGGTGAAGTCGACACCGTTCCCAAAAAAGTCTTCTGGAATGTAGTTGACCACTGCTACCTGTGCGACATGTGTTACATGACCAAGTGCCCATACGTTCCTCCACACGAATGGAATGTCGATTTTCCGCACCTGATGTTGCGAGCGAAATCCAAACGCTTTAAAGATCAGGGTGCATCGCGCCGAGACCGTCTGCTGGCATCCACGGATACCGTAGGCAAGCTCGCAGGCATCCCTGTCGTCGTACAGGCAGTCAACGCGACGAACCGGAGCAAGACAGGGCGTAAGCTGCTCGAAAAAACCCTGGGCGTGCATCGCGATGCACCGGTGCCTCCCTATTATTCGAATACGGCTCGCAAACGGCTAAGAGATCGGCAGAGTACGAACGGCGGGCAGGCGATAGCAACGACGACGACAGGCGGCAGGGTCGTTTTGTTCACGACCTGTTATGGCAACCGCAATATGCCATCGCTCAACGAAGACCTCGTTGCCGTTTTCGACCACAACCACATCCCCGTCGCTTTGGTCGGGCAGGAGGTCTGTTGCGGTATGCCAAAGCTCGAACTCGGGGACCTCGCGGCGGTCGCCAGGTTGAAAGAAACGAATATTCCGGTTCTGGCTGCCTGGGTGGACCGGGGTTGGGACATCGTCACGCCGATACCTTCCTGCACCCTGATGTTCAAGCAGGAGCTGCCACTGATGTTTCCCGATGACGCCGACGTGGCTAAAGTCCGGGATGCGATGTTCGACCCGTTCGAGTACCTGATGCTCAGGCACAAGGATGGGAAACTGCGGACTGACTTCAAGAATTCACTCGGTAAAGTTTCCTATCAGGTTCCCTGTCATTTGCGCGTACAAAACATCGGCCTGAAGACCCGTGACCTGTTATCGCTGGTGCCGGACACCCAGGTCGAAGCGATCGAGCGCTGCTCCGGGCACGATGGCACTTATGCCGTCAAGAAGGAATTTCACGAGGCATCCAGAAAAATTGCACGGCCGGTGGTACGCAAAGTCAAGCAATCGGACGCCTCGCATTTTGTCAGCGATTGTCCAATGGCGGCCGAGCAGATCGCACAGGATCTGGAAAAACAGGACGCAAAGCACCCATTGGGTTTGCTGCGGCTGGCCTACGGAATCTGAGAGGAAATCGATGCACAAACTGACCAGAAACGATCTCTACAGCCTGGAAAAATATGCTGAAGAACGTGACGACTTGCGAAACAAGGTGATGGAGCATAAACGCGACCGACGTTTGCCGCTTGGCACCAATGCGGCGTTGTATTTCGAAGATGTGCTGACGATGCAATACCAGGTTCAGGAAATGTTACGCATCGAGCGCATATTCGAAGCGGCGGCTATCAAAGAAGAGTTGGATGCATACAACCCGCTGATCCCCGACGGCAGCAACTGGAAAGCGACTTTCATGGTCGAGTTTCCGGATGAGGGGGAACGACGGGCAATGCTGACCCACCTGGTTGGCATTGAGAACAGCGTCTGGTTGCAGGTCGGCGACGCCGAGAAAATCCGCCCGATAGCCGACGAGGATCTCGAGCGCTCCGACGAGGACAAGACATCGGCTGTTCATTTTCTACGTTTCGAATTGGACGAATTGCAAGTTGACGCCCTAAAGGACGGGGCCAGTCTCTCGGCAGGCATCGATCACGAGAACTATCAGGTAGACGTATCGCCGGTTGCAGAGAACGTACGTAACTCGCTGCTCGGCGACCTCGATTAATCACTGAAAAGGTTTTCATTTCCGCTCGAGCATTAGTGGTCCAGCAAGGCACTACTGATGGACTCAGAGCCACTCAGATGAACCAATACCGCGTTGCAGTCCTTGAAAGGACATGCCATTCCCTGCGGACTGCGCCTTGTCCTGGATCATCTGGGTAGCTCCCTTAGGGCGAGCCGTGAAGCAGTCGTCCGCGGTGTTGCGCCTCTTGGCAAGGACGTACC
>FXBF010000069.1_pt1 | contig 28284 bp, 22 predicted proteins | sample 5335321 | NCBI WGS metagenome assembly FXBF01 (sample SAMEA103928391, study PRJEB20085) | sediment metagenome | isolation source: sediment
ATATAACGCTGGGTGTAATTGGTATATTGTATACAATATATTAATTATGTTATTCTTTTATACTGTAATCCTCCGTAGAAGTGATGTGAGTGTTAGCTCACTTGACCAGCGCCGCGCGCCGGACCGACAGGGTTCTGCGTCTGGTTGCGCGCACTGGTTTTTTTCCTGCCTCGCTGCCCCCGCACTCATTTGCCGCGAGGCCGATCGAGCCGAGGCCGGCAAGCGCGCCACTGACATTGTTATAGCGCGCGTTACGCCATGTACGTCGCGGGATTTCGAAAAATGACCGGGGGCGACGCGAGCAGCCCGAATATTTCACCGCTGAGCACGCAAAGGATGCAGAGAAAGGATAAGTCAAGCGGTTTTGGCCTGATCTCGAAGGGGCTGCGGTGTCACACTTTGCCCCGCGGGCCGCTTGCCACGGGCGCTGTTTAACGATTTGTTCCCTCTGCGATCTCTGCGCTCTCTGGTGTGAGTTCATGCAATATTAGCGCTAGGAGGTGCGCCGGCCCCGGTTGCCGGAAGCAAGACCCGTCGATGCGAGCCATGCGGGCGCGGTCAGGCGGCGCCGGTGCGCCACGAGATCGTGGAGGATATGAACGGCGATAAACGACGGGCCCGCCGTCGCGCCACACCCTGGAGGAGACCGTCATGACCCATTGGATCCGGTTCGAGCAGGCAGGCGAAACCAAATTCGGCGCCCTGGAAGACGGCACAATTGCCGTTCACGACGGCGACATGCTCGGCAGCGCCACGCCGACCTCAGAGGGGGTCCCCCTCAACGAGGTCAGGCTGCGGACACCGATCGACGCCTCAAAGATGGTCGCGTTATGGAACAACTTCCACGCCATGGCGAGCAAGTTCGAGCTGACGATCCCTGAAGAACCGCTTTATTTCTTGAAGTCCACGAGCTCGTTGCTGGCGCCCGGTGAGACCATTCGGCGACCGCGTTCCTATGACGGCCGCGTAATCTTTGAAGGTGAGCTCGGCATCGTGATCGGAAAACCGTGTCGGGCGGTCTCCGAATCAGACGCCGAGCAATTTATCTTCGGCTACACGTGCGTGAACGATGTCACGGCATTCGAGCTGATCAACAAGGACAAATCGTTCGCGCAATGGACACGCGCCAAGAGCTTCGACACCTTCGGCCCCGTCGGCCCGGTGATCGCAACCGGACTGGACCCCAACACACTGACGATCAAGACGATTCTTAACGGCGAAGAGCGGCAAAATTACCCCGTGAGCGACATGATTTTCGGTCCCGCGCGTCTGGTCAGCCTGATCTCCCAGGATCTGACGCTGTTCGCGGGCGACGTGATTACCTGCGGAACGTCGATCGGGGCCGGCACGATGAAGCCGGGGAGCACCATCGAGGTGGTAATCGATGGTATTGGCCGGTTGACAAATTCCTTTGAGTAAACAATACAGAGCCAAGGGGCCGACGGGAAACAAACAGCGTGTTTGCCGGTCTATTGTAACAGTGAGCGTTTAGGCCTTCGGATTAAAAGCGGGAGAAAACCATGAAAATTTGCATCATCGGAGCTGGCGCGATCGGCGGGTTGATGGGAGCGAGGTTCGCGCTTGCGGGCGAACAAGTCATATTTGTCGAGCGTGATACGGCACATCTGGATGCAATCAACAAGAAGGGCTTGAAACTACTGATGCACGATGGCGAGGAGCTCGTGGCCGGCGATGTTAAGGCCGTGGCCTCGATGGACCAGGCGGGCACACAGGATCTCGTCATTATCGCTGTAAAGGCATACCAGATCCCGCTGATCGCACCGAAGATGCGGGTGCTTTTCGCCCCAGAGACAACGGTTATGACCATCCAGAACGGGATTCCGTGGTGGTACTTCCATAAGCACGGCGGTGAGTTCGACGGCCGGCGAATCGAAGCCGTCGACCCGGGCGGCGTGATCAACGCCAACATTGAGCTGGATCGGATTATCGGCTGCGTGGTTTACCCGGCAGCGGAAGTGATTGCGCCAGGGGTGATCAAGCACGTCGAGGGCAATCGCTTCCCGGTGGGTGAGCTCGACGGTTCCCACAGCGCGCGCGCGGAGGCAATCTCGCAGACATTCACCAGGGCGGGCTTCAAGTCCTTCGTTCTGGATGACATCCGCTCCGAGATCTGGCTGAAGGCCTGGGGAAATCTATCATTCAATGCGATCAGTGCGTTAACGCAGGCAACGCTGATGGACATCTGTCAATTCACGCCGACCCGTGAGCTCGCGGCCAGGATGATGGAAGAGGCGCAGGCGATTGCGCACAAGTTCGGTATCCAGTTCCGGCATACGATCGAAAAACGCATCGCCGGGGCGGAGAGCGTGGGCAAACACAAGACGTCGATGCTGCAGGATGTCGAGGCCGGGCGTGCCCTGGAAATCGAGGCGTTGGTAGGCGCAGTCGTCGAATTGGGGAAATTAACGCAGACACCGACACCTCATATCGACGCAATCTACGCCTGCACGAAGCTGCTCGATAAAGTGATGCGCGAGCAAAGGGCCGGGATCGGGCTGAAGAACGTGGCCTGATCGCATCGCTCGGCTTGACGGCAGCGGCCCGCCGTTAGCGAGCGACCATACCCACAATAAACCAAACCGGGTGAGCAAATAGCGCTTCTACAACGCTGTGGGGCCGCGCCGGGACCTGCGCCGGTGCGACAAGACAAGGCCATCGGCAGGGGTTGCTCACTTGCCGTTTTTGTCCCCGTTCTCGCGCATCGTCTGCACGAAATCGGTGAGGGCCATGGCGAGAACACCGATAATGATCAACCAAAGCGGCGGGAACGGCAGCTGGATGACATAGTAACCCAGGAATATGACAACCAGCGACATACCAAACAAACCCGTAATCCACTTAACCACGTCGATTCCCCCTAATTGTTAGCCCGTATTTTTCACCAGGTCGGCGAGCCAGCGGGCCGTGCGCAGCAAGCGCGCATCATCGCCCTTCGGCGCCACCATTTGCACGCCGATGGGCATGCCATTCGATCCCTGCAGCAGCGGCAGCGTGATTGCCGGCACCCCGCACAGCGTCCATATTGTGCAGAAAACCGGGCTCCCCGTCGATTCCAGGCCAACCGGCGCCTCCCCGCTCGTCGCCGGCGTAATGATCGCATCATACTCCTCTAGCAGCTCATCGAGGCTATCGTTCAGTGCCGTTGTGTGCTCGACCGCGTGGTTGTACTCGATCGCCAAGTGCTTGCGACCGCGCTCGATCATGTCCTTGAGCGTCGCGCTCAGCTTGTCCTTGCCCTGCTCGTACTCGCGCGCGAAGCTCCTCGCCAGATCGGCCTCCATGATTGTGCGGTGCCAGGTAACGCCGTGGTCGAACCGCTGTGGCAGTTCCACGGACTGCACGCGCTCACCGAGAAACTCGACCAGCTCGGCGAATGCGTCTTGTGTATCTTGCTCAGCCTGGTCCCAAACCGGTGTTTTAACGAATGCCAGCTCGGGCGCAAGCGGGGGCTCTTGCGCCGCGGCCTCGCTGAGCGCGGGGCGCGCGCGCGGGTGCATCGCCGGGTCGGCCTGGTCGAACGCCATCAGCACCTCGGCGACCAGTGCCGCATCCTCGACCGTCCGCGCGAACACGCCCACCTGATCGAGATGCCACGATTGATGTAGCACGCCGTGACGCGATATCAGGCCGTGGGTCGGCTTGTAGCCGTAGACGCCGCAATATGAGGCCGGGCGGATGACCGACCCGTTGGTCTGAGATCCTACCGCGAGCGGCAGCATATGCGCCGCTACCGCGGCGGCCGAGCCGCTGGAGGAGCCACCGGGCGTGCGTTCGGGGTCACGCGGATTGCGCGTCTTGCCTGGCGCGTAGACAGCAAGCTCGGTGGTCACGGTCTTGCCCATGATGACCGCACCGGCTTGTCGCAGCAGCGCAACCACCGTAGCGTTCGTCATCGGCCGGCGCCCGGCGTGCAGCACGGTACCGTCCTCCGTGGGCATGTCCTCGGTGTCGAAGATGTCTTTCACCCCGACCGGTATGCCATGCAGCGCGCCATACGCCTTGCCTTGCTGCCGCGCCACATCGGCATCGCGCGCCTGCTCTATCGCGTGGTCCGCGTCCAGGTAGGCCCACGCACCCACGGTGGATTCGAGCTCCTGGGTCCGGTCAAGACAGGCCCGCACCAGCTCTTCGGCTGAGATCTCGCCACCCTTGATCAACTCGGCGGCCTCGATCGCACTCAGCTGGACCAGATCCATGCCGAACCCCGGTTATGAAACATCTTGATCGACGCGCGCTTGGCCGACGCCCTCAGTCACGGCAGGCACGCTCCGCAGTCAACGCCGAATGCCCTATCCCCCGCTAGCCCCTGAACGCGTAGATATAGTCGGGCAGCCACAGGGCAAGCCAATCGAAGTTGTACAGCAGCACCATGGCCAAAAGCACCACGGCCAAGAACGGCATGGACCCGCGGAAGATGTCCATTAGCTGAACGTGGGGCGGCGCCACACCCTTGAGATAGTAGGCCGCCATTGCCATCGGTGGCGTCATGAACGAGGTTTGCAGATTGAGCGCCACCAGGATGCCGAAGAACAACGGGTTGATCCCGAAGGGCTCCAGTAGCGGCAGAAAGATCGGCACGAAGATGATGATGATCTCGCTCCATTCCAACGGCCAGCCCAGGAGGAAGATGATGAGCTGCGCGATCACAAGAAACTGCCAGGGTTCGAGATCGAGCCCCATCACGACTTCAGCGATAACCTCGTGGCCGCCAAGGTAGGAGAACACCGAGGAGAACGTCCAGGAGCCGACAAACAGCCACGTCACCATGGCAGAGGTGCGCACCGTCAGGTACACCGATTGCTTGAGCGTCGACCAGTCCAGGCCGCGCCAGGCAACACCTCCCAGCACACCGCCGTAGAAGCCAATATCGAGCGCGAAGTTGGTTACCGTGATACCGGTGTCCTCCAGAACTCCGGCAGCCTGTAGCAAATAGCCGACGATGAGATATACGACACCGGCAGCCAGCCCGCCGACGGCACCAACGCCTGCCGCATGCATGATGGCACGCGTCGCCATGGTCTTCGGCGTAAGACGTGCGAGCAGCGGGATGTTTCCGCCAAGCAGCCGGTGGGCACCGGCAACGATGAGCCCTATGGCAACACTGAGCCCTGGTCCACCTACGAGCTCGCGCTCATTCGACAACGGCAGCGCGAACGTGTCCTGGAACATGCGCACCGTAAAGTATGGACCGACGTAGACGACCAACACCGCGACCGCGCCGACGGCGATCGTGATCCACCAGCTTTCCTCCGAGCGGCCGTACTTGTCGATCCAGGCCGGGGTGACCTTGCCCGCAGCGATCGCGGCGAGGCGATAACTCGCGGCCAGCACAATGCCGAAGAAGGCGCCGAGCGATGCCGCCTCCGACGGCGTCGCCCAGCCGCCGAGGATGGCGCCGAGCACTGCCAGGATCAGGATCGCCAGCGGAACGAACGAGGTCAACATCTGCCAGAGCAGCTGCCGCGTCGGCATATCGGTCTGCTCCTTGGGGGGCTTCGGCGCTAGCTTCGGGTTCAGCACGGCCCGTCCGATAACGTAGACAATGTAGAGGCCGGCGAGCATGGCGCCCGGGAGCATAGCTGCGGCATACATCTGCACCACGGACACCCCGGCGGTTGCCGCGTACACGATCAGCATGATGCTCGGCGGGATCAAGATGCCGAGGGTGCCACCGGCACAGATCACGCCGGCGGAGAACTTGGTATCGTAGCCGGCCTTCAGCAGCGTCGGTAACGCCAACAGCCCCATCAAGGTCACCACTGCACCGATGATACCGACAGCGGTTGCGAACAAGGCGGATGTCACCATCGCCGCGACCGCCAGCGATGCGGGCATGCGCCGGGCGGCAATATAGATGCTGAAGAACAAGCGGTCGACGATATTGGCGCGCTCGACGATATAGCCCATAAACAAAAACAGCGGCACCGCGACAAGCACGTCGTTGATCATCACGGCGTAGGTCTGGTTTACCAGCAGGTCGAAGATATTGTTCTCGAAAATAGGGCTCGTCTGCGTGGGGGTGTAGTAGGCGTAAAAGCCGAAGCCCACGGCCATGGCGATCAAGGTAAAAGCGATGGGGAATCCCAGGAGAATGACGAACAGCAACAGCCCCAGCATGAGCAGGGCGATTTGCGGGTCGGTCATTTCGCGCCCTCACCAGGCCCTGTAGATTCGTCTAGATGCATCTCGTGCTCGAGCTCCTGCTCGCGTTCCGCGATCAGCTCCGTCTCGAGCTCCTCTACATCCTGCAGCCGCCGGGGCCACTCACCGGTCTTGATGCACAGCACACAGCGGATCGTCTCCGCGATTCCCTGCAACGCAAGGAACGCAGCCGCCACGGGGAGAATAGTCTTTAGCGGCGACACCGGCACACCGGCGGGGCTATTGATGCTGATCTCGCCTACGTGTCCGGCGGGACCGTAGGGCCGGTAGCTCCAGGACTCACCGGCATAATCCATGCCGGCATAGATCAACGCGGCCATGCCGGGGAAGAAGAAGAGAAGATAGAGAACCAGCTCGATGATCCCCTGCACGCGCTGAGGCCAGAGCCGGTAGACGACGTCAGCGCGGACGTGGCCGTCGCGCGATAGCGTGTACGCCCCCGCCATCATGAACAGCGCGCCGTACATCAGGTAGCTGATGTCGAACGCCCATACCGTCGGATCCCTCAGTGCCTTGCGCACGAACACCTCGTACGTCACGCCCAAGGCCAGTACCAGGATGGACCAGGCGAAGCCCTTACCTACCCATGTGCTAACGGTATTGATGAAATAAACCAGCCGAATCACTATCGCGCCCTAAGCGAAGAAGGCTCGGGAGTCATTGGCCGACCAATGCGGACGGGGCGACGCTGACCGCGCCGCCCCGAACTCGCATCCGAAAACTGCGTTAGCTGCAAGTCGACCCGTTAGAAGCCGAGCTCGTTCGGGAAGTAATGCTCGTAGGCGAGCTTATAGTCGGCCGAGTTGAGCAGGAGGTAGAACGCCGCCCGATGCGCAAAGTTCTTCTGCGATTCCACGACACGCGCAAAGAATGGGTCCTGCATGAGCTTACCGAGAACCGTGTCCCAGGCCTTGAGCTGTGCGTCCATTACCGACTGCGGCGTGCGATAGACCTTCACCCCGTCCTCCTTGATCAGCTTTTGCAGATCCCGGGAGTAGTTGTCGATCCCCAGGCCGAAGTTAGACGTGTTCGCCGCCTCAGCCCCGTACCTCAGGATCGCCTGATGCTCCTTCGGCAATGCGTCGTACTTCGTCTTGTTGAAGATGATCTCGAAGAACTCCGCTGCCTGATGGTAGCTGCCCATCATGTAGACCTTACTGACGTCCTGCGCACCGAAACGGCTATCCGAGGTCGGGTTGTTGTACTCGAATGCCTCGATTACACCGCGCTCCAGCGCCGGCACGATCTCGCCGCCGGGTAGCTGGGTCACCTTCAGCCCCAGGGCCTGCATGATGTCGGTCGCCAGGCCTACGGTACGGTACTTCAGGCCCACCAGGTCCTTGACGCTCTTGATCGGCTTCTTGAACCAGCCGAGCGGCTGCGTGGGCATGGGCATGGCGAAAAAGCCGACCAGGTTGAGCTTCAGGATGTTCTGCACCAGCTCTTCATACAGGGCCCGGCCACCGCCGTTATTGATCCAGGCGAGCGTCGTGTGGGCATCCTGCCCGAAGACCGGGCCGGTCCCGAACAATGAGGCCGCGCGGTTCTTACCATACCAGTACGCCGTCACCTGGTGGCCGGCGTCGAGCACGCCTTTATGGACGGCGTCCTGCACCTGGAACGACTTCACCACCGCGCCGGAGACCAGATAGTTGATTTTTAAGCGGCCACCTGCCATCTGGTTTACGCGATCCACGTACTCCACGGCCATCTCATTGAAGATGTCCTTCGCGCCCCAGGCACCTTGCATCTTCAAGGTAACCGTCTGCGCCCGCGAGATCATCGGGAAGCCCAGTGCGCCGGCGCCGGCCACACCGGCAGCCGTCGCGGCGCCGGCCTTGAGGAACTTGCGCCGGCCGTTCTCGGCCTTTACGTTTTTGCTACTACTCTTAAGTTGTTTCATCAGTTTCACCCTCCTCTGATTAATACATCTACAGTTAGTCAGTGGTGCTCCAGAGTCGAACAGTAGTAAGCGGAAAGCCACGACCGCAACCTGTGCCGCGTGTTCGGTTGGCTATCTTACCGTACCGCGCCCGCCGGTTTCGAGGCGAAAGAGCGGCAAGGAACTGCAGCCTGGCCCAATATTTCCGCGACCTATGGGGGTCTCAGCCAGATCCTCCTTCGTGGCAATGTGAAGCGTGACACTATGGTCTTTTTATTGGTACCCCAGACCGGGTCCGGTCTGATATCTCGTATACCACAACAGCCTGGACAGAACAAACCTTGCGGCAACCCAATTAAGACCATTGGAGCCAGCCCCCCATTGCATCGACCGGCCGCATTGCCCTTCGCTGCGCTGCAACAAAAACACCGGCTCAAACCAACCGGTCGCGTGGTTCGCGCCCCGCAAATACGGCATCGAGATTATCCAACGCCCGCTGCCCCATGGCATCGCGTGTCTCACGCGTGGCGCTGCCGATGTGTGGCAGCAGGAAGGTATTACTGAGGGTACGGAAGGCCGGATCTATGTCCGGTTCGTTGTTGTAGACATCGAGGCCCGCCGCCGCCAGCTTACCGGAACGAAGCGCGTCGAGCAGCGCCGCTTCATCGACGATGCTTCCGCGCGCGGCATTGACGACGATCGCCCCGTTGGGCAGCAACGCGATGCGCCGCGCGTCGAGCAGCCCCTGGGTATCCGGCGTCGCCGGGCAGTGCAGCGCCAGAAAGTCGCAATGCGGCAGTAGCTCATCCACACTGCCGTAAAATACGGCACCGGCCTCGCGCTCGGCGGCCAGACGCCGGCGATTATGATAGTGAATGCTCATGTCGAAACCGCGCGCACGCCGCGCCGTCACCTGCCCGACACCACCCATTCCGATGATCCCCAGGCGCTTGCCGGTCACCTGGATCCCGACCATGAAGCTCGGGCTCCATGAGTGCCACCTCCCGGAGCGCACGAGCTGCTCGCCCTCGGCCGCCCGCCGCGCCGCGCCGAGCATGAGTAACAGGGTGAGCTCGGCAGTAGCGTCCGTGAGCACATCCGGTGTATTCGTGACCGTGATCCCGCGCGCCTTGGCGGCGGCCAGATCGACATGATCCACTCCAACGGAGAAATTGGCGATGGCGCGCACGCTTCCGGGGAGACGAGCGATGACCTCGGCTGATAGGTGCTCTGTATGGCAAGCCAGTATGGCGTCAGCGCCCTCAGCCCGCGCGATCAACTCGTCGCTGCTGTAGAGCCGGTCTTCATCGTTGAAACGCGGCTCGTAATCGCGACGCAGCCTATCCTCCACGGCCTGCGGCAGCTTGCGGGTAACCAGGACAATAGGTTTGTCAGCCATCTATAGCCTCACGACTGATAAGCGCGAATGCGGATTCTGCATCGGAAGCCAACCGCTGGCAAGCGCTGCCCGGCCGCTCGCTGCAACTGACCCACGGTCGACGTGTGCCGGGTCTAGATCGCTGAAAAGCCGTCTTCAGCGACCTGCTAGGCCTCGCCACGCGCGGGGTAGTTTTTTTCGACGATGAAGTCGATCGCCCCCAGGATCTCTTTGAAGTGGGGGCGCGCAAACGGCATGGTCGCGATCGAGGCGGCATACAGAGTTTGATCCGGCTTTATAAGGAACAACCCGGGCTCATTGAACTGGTCCGGCTCGACGACGCCGGCCGATGTCTTTCCGCGGCTGGTGGATATGTATAGACCCCACTCACGCGCCCTGGGGACGCCGAGACCATAGCCGATACGAAGGTTCTTGAGCTTCCACTCGTCCTTGGTCGCCTGTGCGCGCTCGCGCGTATCGGTGCTGACGGCAATGACCCCAACGCCGCGTTTTGCGAAATCGTCCGCCATCCGGTCGAGCTCGGACAGGTAGGTCCTGCAGATCGGGCAGTGCAGCCCCCGATAGGCCACGATCATTGTGAAGGTTTTCGGGCTTTGCTCTGATAAACGCCATAGCCCCGCATCCAGCGTTTCAACCTCGAGCTCCGGGGTCTGCGTACGCGGTTTCAACGTCGACATGTTTTTCTCCTAACTATATACAAGACAGCAGTTGGTACCCACAATTAGGGTCTACCGCGGCAGGAGCGGGATTACCAAGCCTCGATCTCAGGTTTCTTCGTTATCGGTAAAGAATTGTGGCTGCATTGGTAGTTGTTGTAAAGCCGGACCAGTGTCAACGGCGCTGGTACTGAATGGCACCGAACAGGAACTCGCGCGCTTTTTCGTCGATGTCGCGACGCAAGCCGCGCAGCACTTCTATCCCGCGTTGTACTGCCGGTCTTGCGGCAAGCTCTTCGAACCACAGCTTGAGATTGGGAAAGTCGTCGAGATCCTGTCCCTGCCGCTCGTACGAGCGCAGCCATGGAAAGGTTGCGATATCGGCAATCGAGTAATCCGTGCCCGCAAGATATGCCGTCTTGCCAAGGCGCTTGTCGATCACGCAGTAGAGACGCCGGGCCTCGTTAGTGTAGCGATCGACCGCATACGGAATCTTCTCCGGCGCGTAACCACGGAAGTGATGTGCCTGGCCCAGCATCGGGCCGACGTTACCCATCTGGAACATAACCCATTGGATGACATCATAGCGTCCCCTAGTATCGCGCGGCATCAGCTGCCCGCTCTTTTCCGCCAAGTAAATCAAGATCGCCCCCGACTCGAACAGGCTATAAGTTTCGCCGGCCGGTCCATCGTGATCTACGATGGCCGGGATCCGGTTATTCGGGCTGATCGCGAGAAACCTTGGATCGAACTGCTCGCCGGCACCGATGTCGACAGGAATAATCTTGTAGGGCTCGCCAATCTCCTCCAGCATGATGGAGATCTTGATGCCGTTCGGGGTGGACCAGGCGTAGAAGTCAATCATTTCTTTCCTCGTGAGGGGCAAGGGTTGGGGGGTGGACAAATCCCCGTTTCGCGTCTTACACCTCAGGCCGCACGGGCGCGGAGTTTGCGTCCTAACGAATCTGCTGCACCATCTCCGCGAGCGAGTGGGCCGGCACCACCGTCTCGGTGACGTCTTGACCGAGATGCTTGCTGATCTGGGAGATCGAGAATAGCCCGATCACTTTCTGCGTTTGGCTGGCGTCATCGACCTCTACCACCAGGGTGTGCTGGCGCTCGAGCTGGTGCAAGGTCTCAATAATGTGCCCGACCTGGGCGTTGCGCACGCTCAGTATGTTCAGCGCCGTAATTTCGGATTGCGGGGTCATGATGGCCTCGACCGCGATCTTCGATCGCTGTACCCGTGTCTCCTCGATGATCCGGATCGGCTTCTCACCCTGAATGTGCTTGGCCGTTATGAGGCCGATGATCTCGTCAGCCTCGTTAGTAACCAGCAAGAGGCGCACGCCGGCGGTTTTCATCCTCTGCAGCGCGTCGTCGATCGGCACGGCGGGACCCACGGTCACCGGCTGCACGAACCTGAAATCCGTCATGACCGTGGTGGCGGGACTGTCCAGGCGTATGAGCTCCGGTGGCTCCGGCGGGTGCTCGAAGGTCGTGGCCGAATCGAGGGGAATATGGAAAAGCGGTACAAAATCGTGTTTCACGGCACACCTCTCTTACAGACGCGCTGCGGTTGGGCCTAACTATACACTTAGAGACCTCCCGCCGCTCGCGTAGTTCGGTTACCGGTGCTGTTGTTCAACTCGCTGTGCATCAGCATGTCGAACAACTGGCCCAGCCTGAGGTACGCCAGCAGGACCGGCAGCAAAATAAAAAAGCCCTCGACGAACTTCGTGCCCATCTGTCAAGGATGAATCATAAAAAGAGGACCGTCTTATCGATTGTCTAGCAAGATGCTGAGAAAGTCCTTGCTGCGCTACGCCCCTGCGCTTCGCAGTTCCTGCTGCGCTTGGGTACCGGCCCGAGCCTTTCCTCGCTCCCGCTGTCCCTGCTTCGCTCGAAAGTCCGGGGCGTGCCGCCCGTGGCACGCCCGTTCACCGGGCAAAGGGTCCACCGGACCCTTTGCAAGGCGCCGGTTCACCCGTGGCTTGGGCGTTCGCCGGGACGAGCGTCCACCGGACACTCGTCTTTGTCCGGCTCACCCACGGGACCCTTTGCAAGGCTCCGGTTCACCCCCGCACCGTTCCTCAGCTCGCAGAGCAAAAAACGTGGTTTTTGCTTTACTCCATCTTTACAAACACTTAGGCGCTTGAAAGATGCGCAGTGCATCCATACACTGCCTAGCTAGCTGCCGAAAAGTGTTTTTCAGCAGCTAGCTAGCCCGAATATCTCACCGCGGGGCACGAAGCGCACGACTCCAGCGACGGACGACTGCAGGGAGGCAGGAGGTAGAGGAACGCAGGGAGCAGTTGCCGAGCTAGAGCAACGCAGGGAGCGGTTGCCGAGCTAGAGCAACGCAGGGAGCGGTTGCCGAGGTAGATCGTGTCTGGAACAAGCGATCGAGAGGACGCACAGACAACGATAAGTCAAGCGGTTTTGGCCAGATCTCAAAGGGGCTGCGGTATCACACTTTGCCCCGCGGGGCGATAACCGCGGGCGGTGTTTAACGATTTGTTCCCTCTGCGATCTCTGTGCTCTCTGGCGTGAGTTCATGCAATATTAGCGTTAGCTGGGATCATGGAAGCTAGGAACTTGTATTTCACTACGCGGTACGTAATGGCGCACGAGCAACAGACAGGGCGATTTGCCGGCAGATGATGGCAGGCGGCACATCCGGCACATTCTTGACGGGCAGCGCACGGCGCGTCGCCAGTGCGTGGATCGTTGCGTTGTCGCTCGGGTTACCGGCGATGGCCCCGGCGGCGGAGGACGGTGCCGGTTTTCCGCTCGAGCCGCCGGATACCTCGAGCCCGCGGGCCACGCTCAAGACGTTCATCGACAACATTAATGATCTCTACCGCATTTACCGCATGGAAGGGGTTACAGACACGAACCGTGCACAGTTCGAGACGCTGGCCGCCCGTGCGCTCGGCACCCTCGATCTGAGTCAGATTTCACCGACGCAACGCAAGACCGCGAGTAGGGAGGCGGCGGCACTTATTAAAGAGGTACTCGACCGCATCGAACCCCCGCCCGATGAGGCCGTACCCGATGCCGCGGCCATGCAAGCGCTCCAGGAGTCCGGTGCGCCACCGCGCTGGCGCGTGCCACACACCGAAATCACCATTGCACGCGTCGGGGAAGGCCCGCGGCAGGGGGAGTACCTGTTTACGGCCAAGACTGTGGCCCAGGCAAAACAGTACTACGACCGGGTCAAGCATCTACCCTACAAACTCGGCGCATCGCCGGGCCTCTATGCCATCACCGTTCAGGGGCCCGGGTGGATGATCTCCGAGCGCTGGATTGTCGCCTTACCCGCGTGGATGAAGGATTCGGCGCTCCAACTCGCCATGTGGCAGTGGATCGCGCTGGTCTCGGTGCTGGTGCTGGGCGCGGCGTTGCTGTGGCTGCTCTCCCGCTGGACGCGGCGGCGCAGGCGCCGCTCCACGGTCACCTGGCACTGGGGCAACCTCGTGCTCTCCCTCGGTGTGGTGGCCGTGGCAGCCGGGCTGATCTATTTCACCGAGGATCAGATCGGCATCTCGGGCACCGTGCTTACCATCGTGAGCAATACCCTTTGGGTCGCGTTGTTCGTTGCCGCCAGCGCCGGCGTCTTCGCCATCGGCAACGGGATTGCGGCCGCCATCATCGCCTCGCCACGCATCAAGCCCGAGAGTATCGACGCGCATGTCATACGCGTTACTAGCCGGATCGTTTCGCTGCTGGTCGTGTTCTACGTCGTAGTCGTGGCTGCACAGTCTCTGGGCGTACCGCTGGCGCCGCTGCTCGCGGGCCTCGGTGTCGGCGGCCTGGCGGTGGCGCTCGCGGCGCGCCCTACGCTCGAGAACCTCATCGGCGGAGTCACGCTGTTCGCCGACAAACCGGTGCGCGTCGGCGATGCCTGTGTCTATGGGGACAAGTTCGGCTTCGTGGAGGAGATCGGGCTGCGCTCGACGCGCATACGTACACTCGATCGCTCTATCGTGTCGATACCGAACTCGCAGTTCGCGGAGCTGCAGCTCGAGAATTACAATCGTCGTGACTGCATTCGGTTCTATACAGTGCTGTACCTACGTTACGAGACCACAGCGGAGCAACTGCGCTTTGTGCTGGCAAAGGTACGTGAGCTGCTGGTGGCCCATCCGAAGATTATGAGCGAACCGCCGCTGTTACACCCTTCCATACCGAATTATGTGCATTTCGTAGGCTTTGGGGAACAGTCGGTGAATATCGAAGTCTTCGCTTTCAGCACGACCGCCGATATGGGCGAGTTTCGGGGTGTGCAAGAGGATCTGCTCCTGCGGATCATGGATATCCTCAAAGAGGCCGGCACGGGCCTGGCTGTTCCGGCGCAGACCACCTACTTTACACGCGCTAAGCAGCCCGATGCCGCGCGGGTCGATGCCGTCGAAGCACAGTTGGAGGCATGGCGCGCCGAGGGCATGCTGCCCTTCCCCGACCTGCCGAAGGAGCGTCGCCGACAGTTAACGGATACGCTCGACTTCCCGCCGGCAGGCTCGCCGGACGGGCCGGCTGCGCCTGCCGGTGACCAACCGACCTTGCGCACAAGCAAGAACCCTGGCATCAAAAAGAAGTAACGCTTACGCGCCAGTGCAGCGGTTTTTTTATAGGTGCCTCAAGCCCGGCTTCGGTAGTCAAGGGTAGAACGCCTGAGCGCGAGTTGCGACGCGGTACTCGACGTCAGCGATAACAAAAAACCAGCCAGTTTGAGTTAAGGCATCGGTAGATGATAAGAAAGCCGAGCCGGAAAAACTCGGCCCCCGTTTTGGCACTTTCACTCGCTGCCGTCACATCGATTTTATGGGCCGGCCCCGCGGCGCATGACTGAGCTGCAACGGGAGCTACCGTTTGGCACACCAAGATCGGCTCTCGATATTACTCGACGAGACACTAGCTAGCAGGCCGTTGAAAAACTATTTTCAGTATCCTGCTAGTCCTCGCCCGCGCTCACTGACTGCTGGACGTGGATGCGCTCGGCCTCGTGGGGCACGCTGATGACCGGCTCGACCTTGCGCAGCTCGTCAAGCGGGATATGGCAGGCGATCGCGTGAACATCGGCGGCCGTGTGCATCGGCGGACGTTCTCGTTCGCATAAGTTGCCAAGCTTGCGTGGACAGCGGGTGACGAACGGGCAGCCCTTCGGAGGATTCAACGCGCTCGGTACGTTACCTTCCAGCACGATTTCGCGTTTGCTGACTTCGGGATCGGCGATCGGCACCGCCGATAACAGCGCTTCCGTGTAAGGATGATACGGCGGTGCGAAGATCTGCGCGCTCGTGCCGCGTTCCATGATCTGCCCCAGATACATGACCACAACCCGATCGGAAAGGTAACGGACCACACTCAGATCGTGGCTGATGAACAATAGTGTGGTCTTGTGCTCGCGCTGGATGTCCATCAGCAGCTCGGTGATGGCCGCCGCCACCGACACGTCCAGCGCCGATACCGGCTCATCGGCTATTACCAACGAAGGATTTCCGGCAAAGGCACGGGCGATACCGACGCGCTGTTTCTGCCCGCCAGACAGCTGGCGCGGACGGCGCAGGTAGAAGTCACGCGGGAGCTTTACCACATCGAGCAGCTTCAGCACGCGTTCGCGAATCTTTGTCTTGTCGGACTCCACGCCGAGCTTCTTGATGACGCGACCGATCTGGCTGCCGATGGTGTGGCTCGGGTTCAGCGTATCGCTTGAATTCTGAAAAACCATTTGCAGCGAACCCAGCTGCGCCGGCGAGCGCTTTTGCACGGGCAAATTACCGATTTCCTTGCCCTCGTGTCGCAGCGTACCACCGGTGGAGGATTCCAGCCCCATGAGCACCTTGGCAAAGGTCGACTTTCCGCAGCCCGACTCACCGACGATGGCGACGGTCTCGCCCCGGCGCGCATCGAAATCGAGCGCCTCATTGGCCTTCACGAGCTTGACGCTGCGCCCGGAGATTAACGCAGCGAGGGAGCGGTCGATTACCTCGTAGTACTTCTGCATGCGATCGACCTCGAGCACTCGCTCGCCGAGCTCGATCGCGGCCTTGGCCTCATCGTGTGCAACATCCGATCCGAACTCGATATCGTTCCAACGCAGACAACGTACACGGTGGTCACTGGCCTCGCTACCGACCACCGGTTCGGTCATGATGTCCTCGACATCGCATGTTCCTGCCTGAAAATAATCGCAGCGCGGCCCGAAGTTGCAGCCCCGTGGCCGCTCGTGCGGTAGCGGCAGCTGACCTTTTATCGGTCGCAATGGCGCCGCGTTCTTGTCCGCAGTCGGCAACGGGATACAACCGAACAGCGCGTGGGTGTAGGGATGCTTGGGCCAGGTGAAGATCGAGTTTATGCTTCCCTCCTCCACCACCTCGCCGGAGTACATCACGAACACCCTGTCGCAAACCTCCAGGATCAAGCCGAGATTGTGCGATATGTAGATCTGCGAGCTGCCGTATTTCTTACTGATGTCGGCGATCAGCTTGACGATACCCGCTTCCACCGTCACATCCAGCGCGGTTGTGGGCTCGTCCAGCAGCAGCAGCGCCGGGCTCGACAGCAACGCCATCGCAATCACGACGCGTTGCTGCTGCCCACCCGAGAGCTGATGCGGGTAGGCGCGCATGATCCGCTCCGGATCGGGCAGATGCACATCGGACAGTATCTGCACGCAACGCGCCCACGCCTCTGTCTCGGAAACGCGCTCGTGCGTGATGGGTACTTCCGTGAGCTGGCTTGCGATGGTCAGACTGGGATTGAGCGCGGCGAACGGCTCCTGGTAGATCATCGCGATCTCCGAGCCCCTGAGCTTGCGTAGCTCTTCGCCATCGAGCTCATTGAGGTCGCGACCCTTGAACTTTATCGTGCCGCTTTTGATGCCGCCGTTGCTGCCCATGTACTGCATGATGGCCCAGGCGACTGTCGACTTGCCACAGCCCGACTCGCCTACCAGACCCACGGTCTCGCCCTCGTTGACCGTCAGCGAAAAGTCGATCACGGCCGGGATCTCGCCCGCGCGCGTGTAATAGGAGACGTTGAGATCCTCGATCTCGAGAACAGGTGTATCGCTGGCGCTGGTCATCGGCCCTTCAGTCTCTGAGCGAGATCTCGCGCAACCCGTCGGCGAGCAGATTGAACCCCAGGATCAACGAGGAAATGGCGATGGTCGGAAACAGCATCATGTGCGGAAAAGCCATCGCCATCTGCCGCGTTTCATTGATCATGCCACCCCAGTCCGGATCAGGCGGCGGCAGGCCAAGCCCGAGGAAGCCGAGCACACCAATGGTAATAATGACGTAACCCATGCGCAGGCAAGCATCGACGATCAACGGACCGCGCGCGTTCGGCAGAATCTCGACCAGCATGATGTGCCACGCCGACTCGCCACGGGTCTGTGCCGCGGCGACATAGTCGCGGTTGCGCAGATCGAGCACCAGCCCGCGCACGATACGCATGACACCGGGGGCGCTGGCGAAGGTAATCGCCAGTACGATGTTGACAGCCGATGCGCCGATGGTCGCGATTATAACGATGTAGAGCACCAGCACCGGGAACGAGAGGATGATATCGCTGACGCGCGAGAGCAGGTCGTCGACCCAACCGCGCTTGTAGCCCGCAGCAAGGCCCATGGCTATCCCTAGCGTGTACGCGGTCAGGGTCGCCAGCGGTGCATAAATGAGGACCGTGCGCGAACCCCAGATGATGCGCGAAAGGATATCGCGCCCGATATGATCGGTGCCCAACCAGAACGTGCCCCCCTGCGCATACGCAGTTCCCGGCTTTGCGAACGGTTGCAGCGTCGCCAGCGGATCGAACGGCGAGATAAACGGCGCCAGAATCGCCGCCAACACCCAGAAAACAACGAGCCCGGCCCCGATCATGCCCACCCAGCTTTCGCGCAACAGCGCGAACGCCTTCAAGGCGCGCACGGCGACAGTCCCGAAAGACGAGGCGGACACCGTTGTAGCGCTCGCGTTGCTCATCGCCGGCCCGCTCAATTAAAGCGGATTCGGGGGTTGAGGTAGGTATAACCGATGTCGGCGATCGTTTGCGTCGCGACCGCTACGAACACGGCAACCATGGCGCTGGCCTCGATCAGAAAGATATCCTGATTGAGCGAGGCCTCCAGCAGCAGCGCCCCGAAGCCTTTGTAGGCGAAAAAGAACTCGACCACGATCACGCCCGAAAGCAGCCAGTTGATTTGCAGCATGATCACCGTGAACGGGGCGATCAGCGCGTTGCGCAAGGCGTGTTTCAGAATCACCTTACGATAGGGTAACCCTTTCAGGACGGCGGTGCGGATGTACTGGGTGGTCATGACCTCGGCCATCGAGGCACGTGTCATACGCGTGACATAGCCGAAATCGTAGAGCACCAGCACCATCACCGGCAGGATCAACTCGGTTAGCTTGAACCCGTCGGTCATGCCGCTCGTTCCCGGCAGCAGCTTCAGCCAGAACACGAAGATCGCCGACAGGAACACGGCGCTGGCGAACTCCGGGACCGAGGTGGTGGTGATGCTGGTGACGGATATGGCGCGATCGAGCTTCGAACCCTCGCGCATGCCCGCCAGAATGCCGAGCAGCAGGGACAACGGGATCATTACCGCGAACACCGCGGCCCCAAGAATGGCGGTGTTGCGCAGCCGCGGCCACAGCACGTCTGACACGGGGACTTTGAAACGTACGGATTCACCGAAGTCACCGGTGACGAAATTGCCCAACCAAGAAAAATAGCGAACGTAGATCGGCTCGAAGTAGCCGTGCTGCTCGAGCCACAGGTTGCGTTGCTCCTCCGAGGTATACGGGCCCAGCACCTTGGTGGCAACACTGCCGGGAGAAAACTCCAGAAGCACAAACAACATGACCGACACCGCGACCATGGTCACGACCACGAAGCCGAAGCGTTTCATAATGAAGATCAGCATGGATGAAACACCGCGCCCAAGTGGGTCGCCTGGTCAGATCGTGAGCCGCGTTATCGACAATAGGTGATGGAGCGGCGGCGCACGCGCGGCGGCGCTCACCGTCGAGATCAGGCGATCCACACCTTGTTCATCTGGTGATAATTCGTCGGGTGCAGCCTGTAACCGCGGACTTTCTTGTGACCTGCAGCGAAGATCGAGCGCCATAGGGGCTGGGCGATAATGGCATCCTGCTGCAGCATTTTTTCGAGGATCTCCATGTACTTCTTGCGCTCGTTGATATCGACCGTGGCGCTCGCTGTGTCCAACACCTTGTCGAACTCGGGATTGTTGTAGTGGGTCTCGTTCCACGGCACCCCCGAGCGGTAAGCCAGGTTCAAGACCATGACGCCGAGCGGACGATGGGTCCAGGAAGTAAAACCGAAATCTGTCTTGTCCCAGATCTCCCAGTACTGGGTATTCGGCATGACGTTGATCTTGATGCGAATACCGGCCGGCTTGGCCATCTCGGCAAACGCCTGCGTCACCGCGACCTCCCACGGCGGCTCCTTCTTGCAGTCGATCTTGAGGTCGATGCCGCCAGGATAGCCCGCTTCCTTCAACAGTTGGCGCGCGCGTTCGTAGTCCTGCTTAGGTGTCGGCAGCTGCGCATACTCCGGATGGACCGGCGCCACATGGTGGTCTTGCGCCGGCGCGCCGCGTCCGCGATAGGCGATATCCAGCAGCCTCTGGTGATCCTGGCAGATGCGCACCGCGGTGCGCACACGCACGTCATCGAACGGCTTCTTGTCGACCTGCATGCGCGCGACTCCGGTCTGCGCCGTGATGGCCTCATAGAGCTGCGCACCGGGAATATTCTCGACCACCTCTATCTGCTCTACGAAGGTCTCGTAAACCAGATCGACCTGCCCCGAGGCCAGCGCCGCCAGGCCGGCAGACGGATCATCGCCATGGTCGACATAGATAATGCGATCCAGGTAGACCTCGTCTCCCCAGTAGTCCTTGGGATTACGTTTGACCAGCACCGCCTTTTCACCCACGGCATACTGTTTCAACGCGAATGGGCCGGTCCCTACGGGGTTCTTGCTGAGATTACCACCTTCGTCCTCGAAGCGACGGTGGACTATAGCGGCGGGGTAATTGTAGAGATTCTCCGGGATCGCCAGCTCCGGGCGGTTGAGGTGGAGCCGTACCGTCGACTCGTCGACCTTCTCGACGGCGCCCGGCGTCATGCTCTTACTTATTATAGGCTTGCCTTTCTTGTTTTTCTTACCCGTGTCGGTCGAGGTGACCATGGCACTGAAAAGACCGAGGTTGGACGAGCCGGTCTTGGGGTCGAGCCAGCGCTCGAAGTTAAACACGACGTCATCGGCGTTGAACTCATTGCCGTTGCTCCATCTGACACCCTTACGCAAATTCAAGGTCCAGGTCTTGAGATCGTCCGACGCCTCCCAGCGCTCGCACAAGTACGGGCGCGTGATGTTATCCGGTCCAGTAATGGTCAGGTACTCGAGGAATTGGCGGGCCACATTCGATTTCTGTGTCCAGTCGAAGGTCGCCGGGTCTGTCATCTCCTGCGCCCGCATCGAGACCTTTAGGGTGCCCCCTCTCTTGGGATCGCCCGCTGCCTGCGCCGCAGGCATCAAGAACTCTCCGGTCACCTTGCCCGCCAGCGTATAGGCGGCCGTGGCCGACATACCGAGCAAGGTCACCGTACGCAGGAACTCGCGCCGGCCGACCTTTCCTTGCCGGAGGTCCTCAGCAAGCTCGGGAATCGCGGGATGAAGCCTGTCCTTACGTCTCTTGCTCATTGGTCTCCCCTCCAGTGATTTCGAATCTTGGCGGCTCGCCTTGTGTTATGGCTGCGGTGGCCCCCTTAACGATGGCGCGCCCTGAACAGGTGTCTGGCTTGCCTGAGTTAACGGAGATAAGGAAGAACTACGGGTTTGGTTGGCGTTGTCAAAATACCATAAACCATCCGTTAAATGGCTGCAACTCCGTGCGGCGTCGCTTGCACCGGCGGCCAGGCGCAGGCGTCAGGACAGCAGAAAGCGGCTCGTCTGCGCTTCCGCTACACTGCTAAACGGGCAAAAGCTGTAGTTATAGAGCGGATCGACGGCAGTCGAAGTTGAACTCGCAAAATCGCCGTGCCGTGGGCCGGATCCGCTGCGTCCCTTAAGTCAGCGGGTTCTTGGTTATTTTGCGGCCGGTGAATCGAGCGCTGGCGAGTTTCTGCGCTATTTCTCCCCGCCCGAATGCGAATACATAGCGCTGGCGCGATGCCGGGTGCCGGTGATCAGCGGCAATGCGCAGCGGCCCTAACACTACCTTGCACTGCACAATGCACAGGCATTGCTACGTGAGTGACACCCGCCGCGCGCCCGGGCTCACAACAGCTCCAGGATCGCTTCCGCGCTGCTTACCTTGAACTCGCCGGGCTCCTCCACATTCAGGGCCTTCACGGTACCGTCGTCGACTACCATCGCGTACCGCCGCGATCGGATCCCCATGCCGATGCCCGTACGGTCGTCATCCAGCCCTACCGCCTTGGTGAACTCTGCGCTGCCATCGGCCAACATCAATATATTGTCGTCGACGTTCTGATCTTTGCCCCAAGCGTTCATGACGAAGGCGTCATTGACCGAAAGGCAGATAATCTGGTCCACGTTTTTTTCCTTAATGGCATCCGTATTGACCACGAAACCCGGCAGATGCGCTTTCGAGCACGTCGGCGTAAACGCACCTGGCAGCGCAAACAGCACGACGTGCTTGCCCTTGAAAAGCTCATCCGTCGTGATGGACTTGATGCCTTCGGGCGTCATATAGCGAAGCGTCACATTCGGGATCTTGTCACCTACCTTGATTGTCATGGTTCGACTCCTCTGATGTCGTATTGTGTACCTTGTGTCGCGGGGCCAGCGGCACAAGCGGCCCCGGACGACGGAATTCGGGACACACGAGACCGCGGACCGGTCGTCAGCCACAGCGGCTCCCGCCGTGCGGTCCCGAGGCCTTAACCTTGAGTCCTGAACAGGCTGCTCATCTGCGCGATCACCATTACGGCAATAGCACCGTCGAGCCCGTCGTCCGCCGGGCCTCGAGTGCGCGATGGGCTTCGGCCGCATCCTTCAACGGAAAGGTCTGCCGGACCTCGATCTTGACCACGCCTCGTCGTACCACGTCGAACAGCTCCTGTGACATCGCCACGAGATCCGCTCGCTTCGCCGCATAGGTCATTAACGTGGGGCGAGTCAGATAGAGCGATCCCTTCTGGCTCAAGACCCCGATGTCAAGCGGTGGAACCGGCCCCGATGACTGCCCGAAGCCGACCATCATCCCGCGCGGACGCAGGCAGTCGAGCGAGCGCATAAAGGTATCCTTCCCCACCGAATCGTACACGACCGGGACGCCTTCGCCATGGGTGATCTCGCGCACCCGCTCCACGAAATCTTCGTTGGCGTAGATCACGGGGTGGTCGCAACCGTGTGCCGCGGCGAGCTTGGCCTTTTCATCGGAGCCGACCGTCCCGATCACCGTGGCGCCCAGGTCCTTGGCCCACTGACATGCGATCAGGCCGACGCCGCCGGCGGCCGCATGGAATAGTATGGTATCGCCCGGCTTCACCTGATAGGCACTGCGCAGGAGGTACTGGGCGGTCATGCCCTTGAGCATCATGGCCGCGGCCGTGGTGCTGTCGATGTCGTCGGGTAACCGCACCAGCCTGTCCGTGGGTACCAGACGCACGTCGGCGTAGGCGCCGATCGCGCCGATGCCGTACGCCACGCGGTCACTGACCTTAAGATCGGTGACATCCGGCCCGACCGCCTTGACCGTTCCCGCCCCTTCCATTCCCGGCACAAACGGCAGCCCCGGGCTGGGATAGGCGCCCGTGCGAAAATAGACGTCGATGTAGTTGAGGCCGACCGCGTCCTGGCGCACGAGCACCTGGCCTGCGCCGGGCTCACCGACGTCGACGTCCTCCCATCGCAGCACCTCGGGGCCACCGGTCTCATGTATTCGAATCGCTTTCGCCACGGTATTCTCCTGTGTCGTTATCATCCACCTCGGACGCTCACGTCCCCGCGCACGCGGCCGCCTGCACACAGGCCTGACCGCGCACTCACCGGCAGCGCGGCCCGTGTGCCTCCCGCCCATGGTACTACCGAACCGCCGCCCATGATAAGCGCGATTGCGGATCAGCCGGCGGTAGCTGTCTGACCTTTTCCGGGACCACCGCAGCGGTCGGGCGCGATAACAATGACGGCCCGGCCTCGGCCCTGCCCTCACCCTCCCGTTGGAGATATCCGCTTGTCGCTAGCGCCCAATCAGCCTACGATGAATAAATAAGGCGGGGCCACGAAAAGACACGCGCACCCATGTTCACGGTCCCGGTATTCTTTACCATAAGGCGATTGCGCATCCTGACAGGCACGCGGCACCCAAGAGGCATTACATCGTGATCCGAAAACAAGAAGCACTCGAGTACCACTCCAGTGGTCGCAGAGGGAAGATCGAGATAAGCCCCACCAAACCGACCCGGACCCAGCGGGACCTCACGCTCGCCTACAGCCCCGGCGTGGCAGTGCCTTGTCTCGAGATCAAGGCTAACCCGGAGAACGTGTTTAATTACACGGCCAAGGGCAACCTGGTCGCGGTTGTTACCAATGGATCCGCCGTGCTCGGCCTCGGAAACATCGGGCCCATGGCCGCCAAACCCGTGATGGAGGGCAAGGCGGTGCTGTTCAAACGATTCGCCGACATCGACGTGTTCGATCTCGAGCTGGGCTCGTCGGATCCGGATGAGATCATCCGGGTGGTGCAGGCGCTGGAGCCGACCTTCGGCGGCATCAACCTCGAGGATATCAAGGCCCCGGACTGCTTTTACATCGAAGAGAAGCTGCGGGAATCACTGGGCATCCCGGTATTCCATGACGACCAGCACGGGACCGCTGTCATTACGTCCGCCGCCCTGCTCAATGCGCTGGAGCTGGCGGGCAAGGACATCACCGAGGTACGCGTCGTCTATAACGGCGCCGGCGCGGCCGGGATCGCCTGCGCACAGCTCTTCATGGATCTCGGGGTGCGGCGCGAAAACATGATCATGTGCGACTCCCAGGGCGTTATCTACGAAGGCCGCGAGCAGGGCATGAACCCGTACAAGGCGCGCTTCGCCGCTGACACTGTGCTTCGCACCCTGGCCGATTCGATGAAGGGCGCCGACGTGTTCATCGGCGTCTCCGTCGCCGGAGCGGTCACCAAGAAAATGGTGGCGTCCATGAACGAACGACCCATCATCATGGCGATGGCTAACCCTGACCCCGAGATCACCTATGAAGACGCGAAGGCTGCACATAGCGACGTGATCATGGCGACCGGGCGCTCTGATTATCCGAACATGGTAAACAACGTGCTGGGATTCCCGTTCATATTTCGCGGAGCCCTGGACGTGCGGGCACACCGTTTCAATGAGGACATGAAGATCGCCGCTGTGCATGCATTGGCCAACCTGGCCAAGCGGGGCGTACCGGACTCGGTGAAGCGTGCATACGGAGTAGACAGACTGCGCTTCGGACCGGAATACATCATCCCCAAGCCGTTCGACCCGCGGGTGCTGACCTGGGTCTCCCCAGCCGTCGCACAGGCGGCTATGGACAGCGGTGTGGCAGCCCTTAAGATCGACATCGACGAGTACCGCCACCAGCTGGCCTCGCGTCTAGGTCGCAGCCGCGAGGTCATGGGCGGTATTATTGCGCGCGCCAAGAAACAGACTAAACGAATCGTGTTCCCTGAGGGCGAAGAGGAGAAGATCCTGCGTGCCAGCCAGGTGCTGGTCGATGAAAACATCGCCCAGCCGATCCTGCTGGGCCGACCTGAAGTCATCGAGGCACGCATTGATGAGCTCGACATGGAGCTGCCAGGAGCGTTGATAGTCTCGCCTCGCGGCGCGCGCCAGTTCGAGCGCTATGTCGATGAGCTATACAAGCTTCGCAACCGGCGCGGAGTCACGCTGAACGAGGCGCGGGTACTTATGACAAACCATAACGTATTCGGGTCGATGATGGTGAATATGGGTGATGCCGACGCCATGGTCGCCGGCCTGACCCAGCATTACTCCTCCACCATCCGCCCGGCGCTGCAGATCATCCGTACTCGTCCCGGCGCACACAGGGTAGCCGGTGTCTACATGATGATTTTCAAGAACGACGTCAAGTTCTTCGCCGATACCACGGTCAATATCGAGCCCACGGCCGAGGATCTGGCGGAGATCGCCATCGAGGCGGCCGAGGTCGCGCGTCGGTTCAATGTGGAGCCGCGCGTAGCCATGCTGTCGTTCTCCAACTTTGGCAGCACGCGGCACCCGTTGACGGATAAGGTGCGGCTGGCCACCGAGCTGGTGCGTAAACGGGCGCCGGCGCTGATCATCGACGGCGAGATGCAAGCCGACACTGCGGTCGTGGAAGACATCCTCACCGAGACCTATCCGTTCAACACGCTCAGGGCGCCAGCCAACGTGCTGGTGTTTCCGAGCCTGGACGCGGGTAACATTGCCTATAAGCTCATGCAGCGGCTGGGAGGTGCCGAGGCGATCGGACCGATCCTCACCCGCTTGCGCAAACCCGTGCACGTACTGCAACGCGGAGCCGAGGTGGACGAGATCATCAACATGGCAGCGGTGGCGGCGGTCGAGGCCCAGGAGAAGGAAGGTGCCCGCTGACAGCCTCGCGCAACCGTCCCTGGATGAAGACGCACGGGACACCGAGAGCCAAGGTTCGCAGGGGGTTGGTACCCGAAAAGACCGGCGTATCGTCGGCCCCTCGGGGACGCTATGTTAAACCATCGCCATGAGGACCCACTCGACTTGCGCGAGCTTCTGGCGCGCCGCCTGGCACAAACGAGCTGCGCCGGCGCTGCCAACGGTCCCGCCCGCGTCGGTGACCTCGAGCCTCAGTCTGGCGCCCGTGGCGGCCGGCCGCTGATCGCGGCGGCGGCGCTGGTGGCGCTTGTCGACCACCCCGACGGCACGACGCTGCTGCTCACGCAACGCACCGAGCACCTGAACGATCACGCCGGGCAGATCAGCTTCCCCGGGGGGCGGGTGGAACCGCACGACGACGGCCCCGTGGCAACGGCCCTGCGAGAGACCGCGGAGGAAACCGGTCTCGCCCCCGATTTCGTGGAGGTGGTCGGCTATCTCGATCTCTACGAGACCGGTACCGGGTTCCTGATTACCCCTGTTGTCGGGATCGTGTCGCCCGGATTTACGCTCGTGCCCGATGAGTTCGAGGTCGCCGAGATCTTCGAGGTCCCGCTCGATTTCGTGCTCGACCCGCGCAACCATCGCCTGGAGTCGATGCACTACAAGGGCACGCGGCGCACCTTCCATGTCATCGAGTACGGCGAGCGCTACATCTGGGGGGCCACGGCGGGGATGCTGATGAATCTTTATGACAAATTGCGTGAGGCGTGAGGAGCCAAGCGTGAGCGGTACAATGGGTTAGAGAATAAGAATAGGGGGCGATCGTCGCTGCCCAACCGCAGGATTGACGATGGCCCATCGACCGATGATTGCCAGTCACTGACTAGCTTGTTCGCGCCTTTGCATCGTTAGCTCCGCGAACGGTACATCCGTGTAACGCGCAAACATTCCTGCTAGCGCCTCAATCAGGCAACAGCCTCGGAAACAAAATATCTGCGCCTGCCGTGGAGAAGCGCAGCGAGATAGGTCCCTTGGGCGTTTCGGAAGCCACTATCCCATCCGTGACCAACTCAGCCACTATGTTCCTGGCGGTGCGATCTGCAAGACGTGTCACGCGCGCAGCCTCGCCGCGCGCCATCTCACCGCGATGCAGTATCTCTGCCAGGATATCGCCGGCCTCCGGTCGTAGGCGAGGGCGCACGCTTGCGTATACGCGCAGCCGCTCCTCTAAGTTGTCCATATCGAACATCGATGACATGAACCGGACCTGATCAAGCGCAACCGAAAGAAACCATTCTATGAACTCGCCTAGTGCTTTTGCCGAGAGGTTACCCCGACCATCGAGGTCGCCCATCCTAGGGGAGTCGGCATAGTCCATCATTCTTTTGTACTCGCCGCGCTCTTGTAACCCGCGCGCGAGTCCGTGTGCGACTGGCCAAAGGCCATGCGCGCCGACCCCCGCTAGCAACGCCATGGCATGAGACATCAGCCGACTCACACGTCCGTTCCCATCCGGGAAAGGATGGATATAGTTCAGGCGGTGATGAGCGGCCGCCATACTTATGATACGCGCGCCCTTGCCCAAGGGCTCCAGGCGATAACGGCGCTCGAAATGGCGCATGAACTCCAGTACGTGACCGCTCGATGGCGGCTGGTGGCGCCCTACAGCCACATCGTGCGCCGGCATCGACCGGAACTCGCCCGGCATCATTAGGAAACGGCCTGCGGTGCCTTCCACTCGCAGCATTGCCTCGGGGCAGTCCCGGTAAAATTCCCGATGCAGCCATATAATGAAATTGATGGACGCCGGCTCAGGCAGACGGCCTTGTGCATACATATGATCAATGTCGGCTTGAACCCGAATGTGGGCCCTCGCCTCCAATTGCAGATTCCGGCGAGGTTCATCCGTGTCCAGATCGTCGGCGAGCGCTCTTTCGATGTCGCGTGGTCGCGTGTTGTGCCCCTCGATCAGGTTGCTGTAATAGCAGTTCATGATACGCACCAGATCGGCGAGGCTGGCCGCGGTCAAGCGATGCAGGCGAGCACCGAGGGTGGCGGTCTGCGCCGATAGCTCTGCGATGAGGTCGGCAATTTGCTGGCTTGGCTGCTCTGGCAGGCAAGGCTCGATTCGCTCGGGGCTTTGAGGCATCATGGTAGTCGCTCTTGCCGATCTTATAGTATGCACAGTTTACCTGACTTAAGCATCATATCGGCGTTTCAGCAATAACGCTGCCGATCTTCGTGCCGATCTTGACCCGGTGTGATTGGGTGCACAGACCGGCTGCTACACGCTCGCCTGCTAGACCCCATCTTACAAGGCGGAAACTGCCGATCTTTTCTCAGCGTAACTTATTGAAAAGTAAATGTTATCCAAGGCTGGGGCGGTTTCCTGTGCCGATCCTTCCTGCCGAAGTTTCTTTTAAGATAACCCATTGATTTGTATTATATTTCCATGCAGTTACACACAGGATGTTGCCGGTCTGAGGAACAAGCAGATCCACGCTGGCGCCCGATGAGTTCGAGGTCGCCGAGATC
>FXBF010000070.1_pt1 | contig 28214 bp, 45 predicted proteins | sample 5335321 | NCBI WGS metagenome assembly FXBF01 (sample SAMEA103928391, study PRJEB20085) | sediment metagenome | isolation source: sediment
CCTTCGTGAATCCCGTGGTGGCGGCCTGGGCAGCTACCTCTGCAATATCGAACGCATCGGCAGTGCCAAAACCCGCCTGCACGATGTCGTACATGCCTTCTGCGATCTCACCCGCCGTTTGCCCAAATAACCTACCCGTGCGGGCGGCATTCAACAAGTCATCATTGAGTTGTTTAATGACTTCATCACTATCCTTGGTGATCGATTGAACCTTGCGGAGCGCGTCATCAAGGAGGAATAATTCGGCACCAGCAGCCCCGATAGTCTGGCGGAACGTGATCAGAGCTTGATACAAGCTGGCGAACATGATGCCCGCCTTGACCTGCTCGCCGACAGTCCTTCTAAGGTTCGTGAAGAAGCCCTTAGTAGCGGTAGTCGCTTTATTCATTCCGGCTGCGACATTCCCAGTCGCACCGCCGACACCATTCAAAGCATTCCGCGCCTGGGTTGACGCTCTTTGAATGTTACTGGCAAAACCGCGAATATCCGCGATCAGTCGGAGCCGGGCAGTAAGTTCAGCCATTTTCTTCCTTCCGCTTGCTCTTTTCGATAGACGTGATCGGGATCAACGGTGGGGCTGTGGCCTTGCCCAATGCGATATCCGAGAGCAGTGGCGCATTAGGGGCGCGCACATTACCCTTCGAGTCCACTGTGTGATTGGAATGGCTGTTGCCACCACTGGTGACGGTGCCTGTCGCAATTACGCCCGTGTACTCGCCTTCTTCTTCGTCATCGCCAAGCTGCGCCCACAGCGTCTCAGACGCCTCCTGGGACATCATGCCGCTGGCTAGAGCTAGTTCCCACCGACGCTCGTTACGCTCACGGATGGCCCGGTAGCGGCCAAGTAGCCGAAGTTGAGGCATCGTCCAGGACATAACCTGGCGGATGTCCCGGCTATAGGCGGCCATCGCCGCCTCAACATCAGCACCGATCCCTAACTGCTGTTGCTTTCGCCCACCGTCAGGTTCCCCTTCAATTCCTGGAACAGCCCGAAAAAATCCTGGGCGATGCTGCCTACATCATTCTGCTGGATGAAGGTGCGAAGGATACCGAAGGCTTCCTTCGGGCGGAGATTCGCCTTTAGGTACGCCTCCGGCGCGTCCAAGATTGCAGCCGCGATTCGCGGCATGGCACGTGGTAGTGTGGCGATGATGCGGACGAAGCTCGTCAGCACTTCTCGATCAGAGACAAGGCTCTTGGCGGCCGACTCCACATCAGCAACCTCACCACTCGCGGTGGCCGCCGATGTAGTGGCGGTATCCATGAGCTTGTCAAGCAGATCGCCCTTACCGCTAGCCAGCACTTCATCGACGATGACATCCATGATGTCGGCCAGTCGATCAAGCGTTGCCGGTTCCTGTTTGAACGTCTGATCGCCGATCTCCCAGGTTACGGTTTCGGGAGCTAGCACCTTCAGATCGTTCTTGGCTGCACTCTGCTTAGCCATTGTTCGTTCCTCCCTCTAATAAGCTACGCCTCACCCGTGTGAGACAAAGCAAGCTTCTTCGAACGGGGGCCGATAACGCGCTCCGGGACTCCGGCCGCGCGGCGCTTCCTAGTTTGGTACTTGCGTGCACGAATTCGCACACATTCTTGACAATAACGCCTACCCACATAAACCCGTGTATTAGTCCCATCAAATGGGTGCCCGTACAGGCAATGCGTCTTTCGCGCATTCTTGGCGGATGGGCCATTACCACGCAGAATGTTCTCTCGATTCGTCACAGTTTCCAAGTGCCTGTAGTTCACACAGAGACGGGTATCACACTGATGATCGATGACCAAACCATCCGGGATGGGGCCGATGTGTAGCTCGTAAGAGAAGCGGTAAGCACGAATCATCCCGCCCAGGAGTCTCATTTGCCCGTATCCATCTCTATCTTGTGGCCCCGTCCACAACCAGCAATCATTGTCGGCCACCTCATACTGGGCCTCGAATTGTTCCCGTAGCCGCATGAATAGGTTGTTCATATTATCCTCTGGGGGCCGTAGCGAACTCCTGTAGGATTACCAACATGATCTCCTGCTCCAACATGGCCTCCGCTTCTGGTACGGCAATGGCCACGAACGGACGTGCTTGCGGCTGATTAACGCCATCGTGCACGAACGCCGCGTAGCTGACCCAAGAACCGATGTCGGAGGATAGAGTGCCGCCAGATGCCTCCACAACCGACTCTGGCACCGTGGCTGCCAAGTCCATACCCCCGTGGGCACGGCCTTCATCGGCACTGTGGTCGGCGTCCGGGAGAGCGGCGTGCACAGAGCGCATCAGCGTGTACGTGCGCGCATAGCCGCCCGCTTGGGGTGGTTGGGCATAAACCATGTTCTGTAGATGGCCTCGAATGGTGTCTTGGGTGCGGATGGCGGCGCGGCCTAGACCTCGACCCACAATTGGCTCGGCACGAGTGCCGAGACGGTTTAGGAAGTCTAGGCTCTCTTTCAGGCCAGACCACTTAGCACGAAATACGGGCATTAGGAGAATCCTTCACCGGCAGAGATTGAGCACCTCTGCTGGGTATTGATGAAGGGTTAGTGGATGGGGCCGAGGTTTTCCCAAGCGTGCACGGTGTCGTCGGTGTCAAGGCGCTGAGCGTCCGTTGCCGACGCGTTGTAGAGGCGAAGCTCCTGGCGCATCTGCTGGCTATGGCCCGCGAGCCATGTCAGGAATGCGGCAATGGTCGGAGCAATCTGGATACCGTTCGCGTCCACCAGTTGCTCAGCTAGTCGATTGCGGGCGTTGCCGCTCGTTTGCGCCTGGAAGGTGGCCTCGACCAGCGCCGATACCAGACCCAGGTAGATCGCTTCCTCTGCGTCATCGATGTTCGCCAACGGCTCGAACGTTTCGGCCACCGTCGTAATTTCGGCTTCACCGGCCCAGGCTGCTGCAAGTCCCATGATCCTTTACCTCCTACTGAGCAGCGGCTACACGATCAGCTTGTGGAGCCGGCCCCTCGCCGTACCGAGTTCATCCCAAGCGCATGACTCTTTGATTCGTTAGACATTCGAGACCTCCGTCCCATATCTGATTAGCCGTTAGCCTCTAGTTCAATTCGACACCCACCTGGAACAGCGTTCCACGGTCGCCGCGCGTCAGGTCTGCGATGGCCTTGAACGTGACCTTGAGCAGCGTGTCGCCCGTCTTCGTGTATCGGGCCGCCGCCGATTCGCTCTGGTACGCCTGGTGCAGAAGCACGTAAGTGTATCGCTGGTCAACGCCCGACGTGTTCGGGATCGGGGCAACCAGGACGACTGCCTGAAGCGTTACCTCACCGGCTCCGGCGGCGATACCGAGGATGCGACCACCCTCGTGAATGTCCATCGTGGCGGCGTCACCAGGAGCGGCAACGTTCGCCGTCAGCACCATCGCGGCCAGGAAGTCGTTGATGTTCGCCTGGCTGTACTCCTTCATCGTGAACTCAAGCTGCGCCGACTCCTCCGTGGCGAAGACGTCCACAGCGGCGAGCGACTGCTCAGCCATGACCTCGAAGTACGTGACCTCGTAGGTGAAGACTGCCTCACCTTCAGTCAGTCCAACTTCGGTGCCCGTCGCGGGCACACCATTGGTGATCGTGAGCGCGACGCCCTGCGCGGGCGGAGTCACGCCCATGTAGATGCGACCTGCGCCGACTCGGATGTTTGCTGCGGTAAGAGCCATGACTTTTACTCCTTATCTTCGTTGTCGCCGTCGTCGTCAGCCTCAACTGGATCGGGTGCGCTTTCCTCCGGCTCCGGCACCGGCACCGGCTCCTCTGGTGGAGAGGCTTCCGGCTCTTGATAGGACGGCTTCACACCACCGTTATCGAATTGCGGCCGTTCCGGTTCGTCGACACGGGCCTTGAGACTCGCCGCACCGTTATCGAATTGCGGCCGTTCCGGTTCGTCGACACGGGCCTTGAGACTCGCCGCACCGTTATCGAATTGCGGCCGTTCCGGTTCGTCGACACGGGCCTTGAGACTCGCCGCACCGTTATCGAATTGCGGCCGTTCCGGTTCGTCGACACGGGCCTTGAGACTCGCCGCACCATTCTCGAATTGCGGCCGCCTCGGCTGGTAGTCCTCCGCGCGGCATAGGCGCTGACGCCATTGCCAATCCCATTCGTAGAAGAACCAGTCAACGTCCTCACCCGCAATCTGGAACGCGGCACGTGGCTTGATCTCGTATACGGTGCCGCTTGGCGCGACGGCCCGGACAAGGATGTCACCATCCGGGTCGAAGATCGCTCCAACCGCCGATGGCTGGACAGCCGCCGGGGGCGCTGCGCTATTAGTCTTGCGTCGAGGCATAGCTAGGCTCCTCTCCTTTAATCGTATTCGGCCAGGCTTCAATCCGCAACGGTTTGTGCCACTTCGCTAGGATGGCAACAGAGCCACGGCTCCCACCTTGCAGTGATAGACGGAGACCGAGTGCCAGACCTTCTGATCGACCTCGTAGGCGCGAGTCGAAGGCCCTTCCTGAACACAGAACCACGCCAGCATATCCGTGGTGGCGATGTCTGCTCCGTCCAAGATGTTCCGAACGCGATCCTCAATCTGATCGGGCTGGTCGCTATCCGTGTCCCGGCCGAAAACGTGAATCTCCAAGCGAATCTCGCGGATTGCCTGCGTTTGCTGGGTATCATCGGCGACATCCGACAGCTTGTTGAACGTGACCCAATAGCGGTTCCGCAGGGCCGCTTCACTGTGAAACTGGACGTAGGTATGGTAGATGTGCGGATCATCCGTGTCGCCGCCCAGTAGCGCCCGAAGCTGCGCATCCGCGTCCAGAAGAGCAAAGATGGACTGGTAGAGCACCAACACTATGCCGCACCCGCGTGATTAAGATACGAAGAAGCTAGAACAAATCCACGGCGCAGTGCCGCAACTTGTGCAGGGTCGTCTCCGCGACGAAGGTTCCCGCGCTGTTCCCACGCCTCCATCGCCAACCACGCTTGGGCCGCCTTAATGCGCAAGTGCTGCCTCAATACCTGCAAAACCCCAATGGCTGCCTGGCCGTCAATCATCCAGACAAAGACCTTCCGACGACCGATCATCTTTCGGTTGGCAACAACGCGGCCGCCGAAGACATCTGCCAACCATCGCACAATCGGTTCATACGTGTTCGTCACTTGAAGCCGAACCAAGAAACTCGGCACTAGCAACGGATTCCATCGCCGAGGACTTTGGGTGACAGTAATGCTCCCGTCGGCATCCACCAGCCCGGCCGTATAGACCCAATCGTCGTGGGATGGATACATCATCAGCCCCTCTAGGGCTACAGCACGCTCAAAGCGAACACACGGGCATTGGCGCTCACAGCGTCGTAGTCGATCTGCACGGTGCCGTCGCTCTGGTTGTACAGCAGTGGCGGGAACGGGCCGAGCACGCCCACGGCGTCGACCGCGACCGTGAATGCGGAATCGTTCTGGATACGGCTGTATGGATCGGCGACCTGCTGGACGGTGATAGCCGTTGCCTGGACGGAGGCCGCGCCCATGCCATTCACGTACACGACGATGACGTTCCCGGCGGCATTCGCAAACTGCGCATCGTTGCCCGCAACCGGCGTATCCAACGTTGGCGCAACGCCAGCGCGGACAGTGTTGGTAAGAGTGATAGTATCTCGACCCATGATCTACTCCTTCTGCACGTCTGAGGTCTTCAGTGGCAGGCCCCCACCGTTCGACTTGGCCTCGCCACGGGCGAACGTGACGCGCTTGCCATCGGGCGTGCGCCGACCTCCGGTCTTCTTTCCATTGAGCTTGGTTGCCATGATGTTTCTCCTCCTCTATTGTAAGCTGGCCGCGCTGTCGCCGCGAGGGTTTGTGCCACTTCTACGGCTCGCCACCTCGGTTCACCCACGGCTCGCTCTGCTGACTATAGGACTCAACCCGTAGATACTGGTGATGGCCCCGACCCGCCGCGTCCAGCACCGCCATAACGCGATAGACCCGGAGCGGGCTGGTGCCCTCCTCTTCGATGAGATCATCAAGTTGAGCGTCCCCGCCGTTTACAGGATCGCCTAGCCAGAGCCGGTACTCATCGACGCGCATCAAACCGCCGGGCTTCGGGCGCTGGGTCGGCGGAGGCAGATTCGATAGTACGTGCGGCTGGATGGTGCCAGGGACGCCGGTGGCGATGGCCACGGAATCGGTCTCGGAGACCGAGCCGGAGGCCACTACGGCGCGTTGCCTGCGCCGAATGGTGAACAGCGAGTTGAAGCCCATCAACCTACGCGGCATTGTCTGGCCCTACACGATTGAGATAATGTGATGCTGCCAAGAACCCTTGTCGTAGAGCCTGTTCCTCTACAGGCATTCGCGCTCCACGGCCGCCACGCCGGATCGTCCGTTGTGCCCAGTATTCGAGAGTAAGCCACGCCCGTTCAGCCTTGATCAGCAGCCGAGGCCGCAGACGCACCAACAGATCGATGGCGGCTTGGCCTTGCAGCAACCAACGATAACACGTCTTGCGGCCAGCCGTCGCTGGATTATATGGATAAGCCCGTCCACCAAAGTTCTTCACCAACCAATCCATGATTCCCTCGTCGGTATTCGATACTGCGAGTCCGGGTACAATGTTGTAGGTCTGATTATGGCCGCCACTGAGCAAACTAACCGTACCATCAGCATCAACCAACCCGGCCAAGTATGCCAATTTCTCACTCATCGCAGGGCCACTTGCCTGTAAGGCTCTAGGAGCATCTGTGCCGCATCAGGGATGAAGGGGTAGCCAGAACCACTCTCGCCCTGCGTCTTAGCACCGTAGGTGACGCTGTAGGAGCCGATCATGAAGCCGCCAACGCCGGTCACACCCTCTTCGTTCTGGCGTCGGGCCGCGATCAGTGAGGCCGTAATAATTGCCACCGCTAGCTCGATTTCCTGATCGAGCGCCACCGTAAGCAATGAGACTGCTGCGCCGGTCAGATGCGCGATGGCGACCTCGTTCATCTGTGCCGCGCGCACGACCGTCAGCGTGTTGGCCACGATGGCGTCAATCCACATAGATTCTGCGCCGATCTGGATCACATCATTGACGGCCAAGCCGGAGGCATCAGCCACATCAACGTCCGTCTCCGAGTTGTCGAGCACCTCGGCGGTCGTCGTATTCGCCACATAGGACACACCAATAGGCTGTGCACCTCGTTGGCCGCCGCCCGTCTTGTACGTTAGCTCGGCTACGACCTCGGTCAGCCCCAGAGACACAAGCTCCGCCGATAGGCCCACGGCCGTCGCCAGCGAGACTACTTCGACATAGCCGCCCTGGTTATTCGGGAACATATCAGGCGGATTGATGTCCGCCGTCTGGCCGCCTCCGATATGGAGCCGTAGCAGACGGGCCGCGTGCACTGGCAACACCGTTGGGTAGAAACGACGAGCATCCGTCCAGCGCTGGCGCTCAATCATCGTGCTGACAGCGAAGCTGCCGTGGATGTAGCTGTCGGCCATACGCGATGCTTGGCGCACATAATCTAGGATGTCGGCATCAACGATTCCGGTCAAATCCAAGCCAGTAAGATGATTACGAAATTGCTGAGCCGTAAGATAGGCCGTACCCATGAGGGCCATGATTTATACCTCCACTTTCGAACGGGCTCGATAACGGCGTTGGCGTTCGGTGGCCGTATTGCGACTCACAATTCGGCGGCATTCCCGGCAATGCCGCTCGCCGTTATGGGCATAAGTATTTTCCTCGTCGAAGGGATGCCCATTAACGCACTGCGATTTACGAGCGTTCTGGGCTGACGGACTTTCGCCACGAAGCACGTTCTCGCCTGACGTAACTGACTCAAGATGGGCATAGTTCACGCAAGCACGACTGCGGCATAGGTGATCGAGGACTAGACCCTCTGACACCGGGCCGACATAAAGCTCATACGAGAGACGGTGCGCCCGGACAGAGCCACCAAGAACCATCATATGGCCATAACCGTCAGCGTCAATCGGCCCCGTCCACAACCAGCAATCATTGTCGGCCACCTCATACTGGGCCTCGAATTGTTCCCGTAGCCGTGTGAGTAAATCGTTCATGTTATGACCCTCCTCGCGGCCAGTATAGCAAATGGGGCAGGGCGTTTGATGCCCTGCCCCATGAGGTTTCCACTACGGCCTAGCCGCTAGGTTTAGGTCACACGGAGCTTGGCGGTGAAGTTCGGAACGCGGACAGCGACTCCGAACATTCCTACCAAAATGTACAACTTGGTCAGGGCACCAGTCACACCGAGCGGAAGCTCGATGACGGTCGGCGTGTCGCTACCGAGGTACGGCATCGATACAACGCTCTCGTCCAGGAGGAAGGCGTCGCTGATGCCCGCGTCGGCACCAACCGTGTACACCGTCCAGTCAGCGCCCGGCACCTTGATGACAGGGACAACGCCGGAACCGGACAGGTTCACGCCGGTAACGTTCGGCAGACCCGGAACGACCTCGACCCGCTCGCTCTCGATGAAGCGACGGAACGGCTGGAGTTCGTTCTCGAACTGAACGGCGTCGGCGACTCGCATCATGACGACGCTGGACATTCCGCCGAGGTTGACCGACAGGGCGTCAGCCTGATTCAGACCTTCCAGAATGGTGTCCGTACCGAGGGCGCGGATGTTCGCCGCCGGAATCGTTCGACGGAGACCGTCGAAGGAGTTGGCGTCGTACAGTCCGTCAACCGTGTTCAGGGTGCCAGCGACGACGGTGGCGTTGCCCTGGAGGTAGGTCTGCTGTAGCTGCGCGGCGATAGCCTCGATGCCGAAGCTGATCTCCTGCTGCTCCGTGTTCCACGGCATTCCACCAGCCGTAACCGAGAGTTGCTGCTTGAGAGACGTACCGACTCGCAGGGCCAGCACAGCGATGTTGCTGGTTGCCCGCGTGTACACGCTCTGGCTGTCCGGGACGGCGGCCGTCTCAGCGATGTAGGTCGCTGCCGGTCGCGCGTCAACGCGCTGGAACGTGTGAACGAGACCATTCGCCGGAACCTTGTCCACTCGCGCGAACGCCGGGAAGCGCCGCACAAACGCCGCGTAGATCAGCGGCTCCAAGTCCTGACGGATCAGGACGTTACCGCTCACGGTGTCGATGAACTTGGCGAAGACCTCGTCATCGAGAATCTTCTGCTTAGTGTGATCGTTCGCCCAAGCCGCGAACGGGACGCCTGCGCCTTGTGCCGAGCCGTACTCAAGCTGGTCGCGGATTGCGGCCTTTAGTTGAGCCGGAGGCAGCGCGAGCGCCTTGGCTCGCACCCTTTCAATGTCCAGAGCGCGAGTGCGCTGGACACCGCGAACAGTGCCGCCCTCCTCGTGGGTTGCATCCTTGGCCGCGTCGGATGGAGACGGGGGCTGGCTCAGGCCAGCGATGCCCTTGTTGATCTCATCCAGGCGTTCAACGACGGCGTTGATGTCGAAGTCTTCGTCAGCCATGATCACTTACTCCTTCTGCTGGGGATCGGGCGGCGCGAAACGGGCCATCCGCTACTAACTCCATTATCTGTTGATAAGGGCCTGGCCGCAAGGCTTTGTGCCACTTCCGCTCTCTGCACACATTCCTCATCCCACTGGCGTCGGCCAATTTCGTACTCGTACAGGATGTTATGGTTGTAGCAGCGGACATCCAGGTCTTCCAGTGATCGCTGCCCGGAGTTGATTGCTCGATAAAGAGCAGCACCAGGACTTGCACCATTTGCCCGCTCCTCATGCCCATCCCCGTTCTTGTGATTGATTACGAGTAATCGAAGATCGGATTCACCGCACATCACACATTGGCCACCCAACATTGCAAGCGCTCTGGCCTTCACATTCCTACCATATTGCCGTTGGTGCCGCTTTCTGGATTCCGGGTTATCCCGATTCCAAGCCATCGCCACTTCGCGCTTGTGGGCCAGGTCTGCGTAAGGCATTATTCACTTTCGGGTGGCGCGAAACGGGCCATCCGCTCAACGACCCTGGCATCCAATGCCGGGTACTGTTCCGCAAGGCTTTGTGCCACTTCGCCCTCGCGCGTGGTGATGGTCTTGAGCGGAAGCTCCATCATCGCTTCGAGCACCTGCTGCATGTACTTGAGGGCCTTGTCCTGCTGTTCGACCTTCTCCTGGAGTCGCGTGTTGGCATCGGCAGTAGCCTCGGCCGAGTCGCCGATCTCCTTGACCTTGGCCGTCACGGCGTCGAGACCGTTCTGGGTGCAGGATGCCGCGTCCTTGGCAGCGATGAGGGTGTGCAAACTGGTGGCGAGATCGAACTCCTCATTCGGCTCCACGTCCTTGTCGGAGTCCAAGTTGTCCGTAATCTCATCCCAGGTATCCTCGATGAATGCCTGCCAGGACTCGATGACCTCCTTACCTTCCTTGGCACGGTTGCCCGCGCTCAGGTCGGTGTTCAGGAAAATCGGGATCAAGTTGTTGAGAGCAACGTAGAGGCCCGTGAACATCTTGTCGATGAGCGCGTCGGCTGCCTGGTCAGCGGTAACGTCGTCCTCGAAGTCACCCTTCGACTCGGACTTGTCGCCTTCCTCCTTGTTCTCGTCGGTCTCAGCCGCGTCCTCCTTGCTGTCGGACTCCTCAGACTCGTCGGAGTCATCATCGTCGTCCTTGCTGTCGGAGTCGTCGGAGTCGCCGGAGTCGTCGGAGTCGTCGTCATCCTTGTTCTCGGACTCACCCTTGGCCTCCGGCTTCTCGGCTTCGTCCTCTTCCTCCGGCTCCTTGGCCGCGGTGTCCTTCTCCTCCGGCTCCTCCTCGGAACCGTCATCGCCCGCGTCGGCCTTGGCCTCGCCGTTCTCTGCGGTCGCGGCAGCCGCTTCCTGGGCGGCGCGCTCCTCGTCACTGATGTCAGCCATTTCGTTGGCCTCCTTTTCCTCCGGCCAGGTTGCCTTGTCGAATGCCGGAAGCTCGTTGGCGATGACGCTCTGCGCCATCAACGCATCTGCAATCTCTAGCTCGGAGTTGAGCCAGCCATCGTCCTTTTCGCGCTCCCACGGAGCCTTTTCGTCGAACTGCGAGTAGTGACGAGCAATGTGTGACTTCACGCGCCCCACTTCGCCCTCCGGGATATTTACTCCGCCTCGCCCGCCCTGGAGAACCACGGCGGCGGCAACAGCGCCTCGGAATACCACCACGAAACTGTCGTTCACGATGTCGTGGTGCGGCAGCTTATAGGCACCGAAGTTCTCGCGGTTTTCGGAGTCGAACCAGGCGAAACCGGTGCGGTACTTATTCCAGTTGATGGCGAACGCGAGCGGGCCACCGGCCCAAATTCGCAGCCGCTTGACAGCGGGGGCGCGTTGCCAGGCGCGATCTCGTGGGGCCTTCGCAGGGCTATGCCCACCGACGACTCCCTTACCCTCAATCTCCAACTCCTCAAACGGAGCGGCCACGGCCTCCTTACCAACCCCAGCCGTCGCAACCAACCACGGCCGGGCCGAGATTTCGTCTTCGTCAAAATCGATGGCCCCACGCTCGAACAGGGACTTAACCGCCTCCTGCGTCCACGCGGTCTGATTGGCCGGGACGCCGACGATAGACGCCTCCAACGGGATGACGCCAGAGATGTCGACGATTCGCTTCCCGAAATCGTCTTCGTCATCGGACTTCTCGGCCTCGGTGACGATCACGCCGACCGAGACACCGAGTCGGGTGCCGTTCAAGACGTATTCATACGTCTGGACGGCCAGGGGGTTGCCGGTCTCGACGCGGATCACCATATCGAGATCGAGGCGACCCTCCCGCTTGACTAGCTCGGCCTTCGTGACCACGCCGAAGACGTCCTGGGGCACCTTATAGGAATGGTTCAGGAAGATCAGCTTACCGACGAAGCCTTCCTTCATCTGCTTGAGGGCGTTCGTCGTGAAGCGGTCGGCCTCCAGATCGATGGCCGTGCTGGATGCGGTGCATAGCACCATCGGGCACTCGCCATCGCCATCGTCGTCGTGGGCCTTCATCGCCTCCGTGAACATGAAGAAGTCAGGCTGACGCACGTCCGGTGCGTAAGCCTGGCGGTCAGCCACGGCGGTTGGAGTAGTCTTCGTTGCCATGATCGTTCTCCTTCAGTTTACGAGTGTAGGCCGCGTTGCGCTACGGTTTGTGCCACTTCACTAATCGGGATCGTCGATTTCTTCTCCCGACTCATCGAGGTAGACTTCGTGCTCAACGACGATGGTCTCCGGCTCGGCGGCCGCGGCCGCGCGCGCACCCGTTACGGGCGTACCGACGCTATGAGCGGCCCCGGTGCCGAGAATGAGCGGCGCAGCCTGAAATAGCCCTTCCAGGTAGCGCTTCTGCTCTTCGGTCTCGGTTGGCATCTGCCCGCCAATCATCTCCAGCGGCATCGCGCCGATTGGCGTCATGACCATAATGATGTCGCCGCCCTCGATCGGCTCGAAGCCGTCCTCGGCACGTACCTCGTTGATCGTTCGCCACGGGAAGCCCGCGACGGCGTAGCGGTTGTAGTCCGCCTGGTCACGGGTGCTCTTGGCCGACTTCATGCGGTACTTGAACGTCAGGTTGAGGATGTTTGCCGAATGCAGCTTGCGGAAGACGTCGACGTGGTCTCGCGGATTGACATGCGTCAGGGCAACGGCCAGGCGCAGCATCGGCTGATCGATCTCGCCCGCGTAATACATCTGCTTGGCCTTGGTGCGGGCAAAGTCCGCGATCACCTTAGCGTTGATCTCCTCCTCGATCAGTCGGAGGAGCGGCTTGAGACCGCGATCCTCGCTCAACTCCTGCTGCGTCGTGGCATTAGCGCGGTTCACGTCGAAAGTGATACCCAAGTCCTGCGGGGCGATGCCGAATACGGCCGCGATCTTGCGTAGCAGGTAGACCTGCCACTGCATGTACTGCATGTCGCGGGCCGTCTGACCAAGCCTCATGAATTCCGGGTTCTTGACGCCACCGATGATGCCCATCTGCTTCTTACCCGCGACCTCGGCGTCCCAGTACATGCGGAACGAGTCAACGGTGTGCGCGCCCACATTCTCGCCGAGGTTCAGGATGCCGTTCGGCGAATGTTGCTGCACCATGCGCTTGTTGAAGTCACGGGCCTCCAGGTCAGCGTCGATGGTGGCCTTCAGTGCCTCCAATGGCGAGAAGCCGTCCACGCGATGCGAGGTCGGGTTTGCCATCATCAGGACGATCTGCGTATCAAGCAGATTGGAGACGAACACGTTGTTCGGCCACCACTCATAGCGCGGCTCACTGGGATCGCCGCTCCAACGTGGGCGCGTGCGAATGCTTGCGCCGTCCACCAGATGCAGCGACGTTGGGAACCCGCCGACCGTAATCTCCTTCTCAATCACGCCCCGGTCGAGTACCAGGATGTCCTCGATCACCGGCTCGATCAATGCGCGGAAGGTCTTCTGTCGGTTGTTCGGGTGTAGGAGCATCAACTCAATGGTTGCCTGCAACTGCGGATCGAACTTGGCCTGGTCGTCGATGGGAATGACGCTCCACGATGATTGAGAGACTTGGACGCGGCGGTGGTTGATGGCTGCACGCACCCATTCCGAGGTGTCCGCCCAATGTCGTAGCTGGGCGGCCTGCACCTTGCCGCCGGTCCGCGCCGAAGCGCGGCCGCCGAATGGGTGCACGCGATCAGGAGCCGTGACCTGCTCCTTGACCACAGTCTCGGTTGGTGCCGGGCCAACATTGAACATTGAGCGTAGTCCTATCCAAACAACGAGGCGTCGGCCGAGTAAGCGTAGGTGGGGGCCGTCGCGCCGGTAAGCACGACTCGAATCCTGATCGCGCTACCTAGTGGCAAGTCAACGGAGGTGTCGTCAGCAAGCGTCCCGTCAGTCGGAGTGATGACTGCGACGCCTGCCGCCTTCGGGCCGATACCAATCAGCCGCGTCGCCGTCGTAATCGGCTCGTCGGCATTGGCGAAGTGGGCGTTTGCCACGTCGGCCCACGAGCCGTCAGGGAGTTGGGTCTGGATGTAGAAGTCGACTTCGTCATCAGCGTCCGCCATGATAAGCTCCGTCACGCTCAGTTGAACAACCGCCGTGGCGAAGCCTTCGGTATCGATCTCCGGTGACGTGTCGGCCACCACCAAGTTGCCGGACGCGGCGCGGAGCAGCGCGTCCTTGACACGAAACAATCGGACTGCTTCAGCCATGTTCTACTCCGTCCTATTCCATGAAATACGACAGCGGCAGCGAAATAGTCTCCGCTGCCGCTATGATGCGTCGGTGATCGCTGAAACAACCACGGCGGCAGTGGGCGGCCTAGTGAACCGGGCCGAGTTGCGTCCAGTCGTGGTTATCGCCGTCCGTCGCCAGAAGCTCCGCCGGCGTCAGACCGGCGATGGTGTTCAGAAGCTCCGTGCGGCACTGCCGGGCTTGGTTGCCAATGTCCCGCAGTAGCGCTGCGCACGCCGGTGCGTTGGCATCGCCGTTGGCGTCGAGCAGTCGCTCGCCCAGGCGGTTTCGAGCGTTGCCACTGATGTTCGCCTGGTACATGGCCTCGATGAGCGTAGCGAATACGCCCAGGATGACGGCTTCTTCCGCGTCGTCGACATTCACCTCCGGCTCGATGCGATCCATCACGATGTCCATCTCGGCTTCGCCTGCGTAAACTGCTGCAAGTCCCATCTTAGTCCTCCTTTGTTATGCCTGCGTTATGCAGTCTCGATGTAGAACAGGTAGAAGTCTGCCTGTCCAGCCGTCACAACCTGGCCGCCAATCGTGAAGATCACGTCACGCGCAACAGTCGTCAGCGGCACAGCCGCTTCGGCGACCGCACCCCAATACTGGTGGATACCTGCATCCCACGGGTTGCTTGCGTCCGCAACAGCGATAGCCGCAATCAGGTCAGCCGCCGCCTCCACGCCGAAGGCAACGGTGCCGGCGTCGGCGCCAGCGGTCGTGAACGTAACGAGCACGTTGGCGACAACACCGACAACGAGCGCGTCGGCCGGAATGCTCGTAGCCGCAAACAAGTTGATCGCGCCAATGGCTCCGCCGTCGTCGGCGAAGTTATACTGAACGCGGGCAATCTTCAGGCCGATACCGGCCGCACCGCCCTCGGCAATCGGATCGAGGACATCCGCTGGCAGGATGGAGTTATCGGCAATCTCGGCGCTGTCGATGAAGAGGCCGCCGCCCAGCGGTAGATACTTTCGTAGTGGTTGCACAGGCATGATTGTTCTCCTTATCGTTGTCCGAAGTGCGCGATTCGCATCAGGCCCAATGCCTTTTCAACGACTCGGCTCTCCATTCGTTTGTTGGCCACCTTGTTCACCCATTCCTGAAATGTCAGGTCAGGGTGCGCGTCAACCGTGACAAACTCTGCCAAGTAGTCTGGCACCAATCTCGGGCCGTCGCGGAAGGAAACAATGTGCCCTTCCTGCGGCGTCACGTTAGGGTGGATTCGTGCTGACTGCCTGTCCACGATCTCAGCTTACGACGGCCAGAGCGGCTACGCAACGGTTTGTGCCACTTCGATTCGGGTTATTCGGCCTCGGCGTGGGCGGCAATCGTGTCCGCCAGTCCTCGCTTGATCTCGCGGGCGGCGGTCTCTTTCAGACCGCGCATGATCCGCGCCTGTTGGCGCGGCGACAAGGCGGCAGCACGGCGTAGTTGCCGGGCACCTAGCGGCTTGCGGCGAGCGTAGGGATTTCGGGTGGGCATGTGTTGACCTCCTAGCCGAAGCTCGGTTCAGCGAGATTACGGGCCTCGTCGCTCTGACGCACAGCATACCTCGTAGCGTCGAGAAGGTGATTGTTTCGGTCGAGGGGCACCTCGCCAATGGTTTCACCGAACTCGTCGTAGGGATAGCAATAGCTGTTTTGCTCAAAGGCCCAATGGATGAGGTTATTGAACACCAACAGATGGCCGGACTTCAGCAATGAGCCAACCTCAATCAGCCCAGCGAGCTTTGAATCAGCCTTAAATACCATCGACTCCGGGAATCGGGCCTGTACATCGTACATGGTCTCTGGTTTGGACGGGTCGACGAAAATACGTCCGATATTCTCGCACTCGTCCGTGGCCACAAACTCCTTCGCGTCCTCATCCCACTTCTCGACCTGCGACATTGCGGTGATGGCATCCAACATCTCATGCGGAGAACGCCATCGTTCATTAGGTGCAGCGATGTCCGGCGCGCAAGCCAAGTAGAACTCGCGGTAGATGTACCAGATTTCCGGTTCGAATGGATCATAGGCGATCCAGACAGCCGCGAACTTGTCCCTGCCGCCGTGCGTCGGGTCGATACCGATGAAGCGCGGCCAGTGCGCCGGAATCTCGATCGGATCGATGTACGTGCAATCTGGATACACGAGACCTTGCGGCTTCTCGAACTCCGCCTCATACATCATCCTGAAGTACCACACCGGAAGCAGTCGCTTCAGGCGCGCCTCCTCCTCCAGCGAGAAGTACGGATTGACGATGGATGGGAAACGAACGACCAGCGTATCCTGATCTTCGCCGGTCTCGGCGCGCTTGATGATTTCCGTCAGCCAGGGCGCGCCCGCCATGTAAGGTGTGGTCGTGATCAGGAGTCGGCCTTCGCCGTGAAGTCGCTGGGAGGTGATGTGGTAGATCGCCGGATCGCGTACCTGTCCGCCCTCATCGATCCAAGCGGCCTCCAGGCGTGCGCCCTGAAGACGGTGACGGCGCTCGGCGGAACCGGCGTAAATCTGGACGTTGTAACCGACAGGCCGGAGATCGATGCGCAAGTCCTGCTTGTTGAGGATTGTCTCTTCGGAGCAGCCGAACTTCGCACACAAGAAGCGCACCATGCGGGCGATCCCGACCGTGGCCTGGCGCATCATCTGGAGCGTTGGCCCAACGATGCCGAACAGGTACTCGGTGCCTTCCTCGCCCTCAGCGACCTTCTTCTCGATCTCTCGCCAGAGCCAGTGGGGGCCGATATGCGACTTGCCGCCCTGCGACCCCGCCAGGAGAATCAGGTTCGGCGTCTCCATGTCGAACCAGATGGGCTTCTGTCCCCAATGCGGGACGAGTTGCGCTAACAGAGGGCCGGACTTGAGAGCGTCGCCCAGCACGCGGCGTGGACGGCGTACCTCGACGACATTGCCTTTGACGCTGTATGCGTCCGTCGGCAACCGGAGGTTGCCATTGGCAGTCGAGACGTAGGTCTTCTTACGAACGACTTTCAACTTCGCGGGTGAGCTAGTCACGGACCAATAATACCTTTTCCGGGCCGGCCTTGTCAACCGGCCCGCGACTGTGATAGGCTGTCAGCGTATGGCTACGAAATCTCATCTACCGATCAGCGCTCACGTTCGGCTCAACCAACTACGTCGCCTCAAGCAGCTACGGGAGCAAACGGATGGACTGACCGCGCAGCAGCGGTCTCTGGCTGATCGGGTCTTCGGTGGCGCGTCACTCGATGTGCTGCGGCGCCAGGCGATTGAGGAGTTGGTCGCGTCGGGTTATCTGGATGAAGAGATCAAGATGACGCTCGCTGACCCGGAATCGCCTTACAGCATTCTCATCGAGGGCCTGAAGCCGGAAGCCATCCCCGACACTCTTCGATCAGTCATTCGAAAGATTAGGACGGCGAAGAAAACGCGGAGTGCTGAGCAGGCCCGTGACGAGTATGTCCAAACGCAGCGTCGGCTCATTGATGCGACCTGGGTTACGTTGGACGAAGCGGGCGCGGCGCATCACAAGTCGCTGCTGGAATTCATTGATGAACGGAGCCGGGCCGCCGCCGAGGCGGAAGGCATTGTGTTCACTCGCGCCGGACGTAGTAGTACCAAGCGCCCCGAACCAGAGGAGCAGCCGGAGGAAGAGGAGGACGCCCCGGTTGGCGATGATGATTCCAAGCCGAATTGGGAGGAGGAGTTTACGCCTGATGAAACTGACGATTAGGAACGACCGTATTCAGCCCGTGCCGTTCACCATTACCGACCGGCCGGTCGAGGTGAAGACGTCGAGCCTCGGTGCTGCCCCGGACACGGTGCCGCCCATGAGCACCCTGACTCTTCACGTGCAGGAGGGCGACGTGATCGTACTCCAGCAAGAGGGCGGCATCACTATCGAGAAGGAGGAAGTCGATGGCTAAAGAACCACTGAACCTAACGGCGCGTGTCATCGCCTACGGAGCCTTCGGGGCCACGGTGTCCCTGACCGCGGCCATGCTAGGACTACATGCTCTGTTCACGTACCTGGGCCTGGACGACGGCGGTACCGTGAAGGACTTGCTGGTCGTGATGGTCGGCTCTGTGACGACCACGTTGGGTATGGTGATCGCGGCGCTGTTCGGCAGCCATGCGCCCGACTAGCACTAGACCCTAGACAAAGGCGGTTGACAAGGCCGGCCCGGAAAAGGTATTATTGGTCCGTGACTAGCTCATCTAAGAAGCGAGGGTTTTCCGTTGAAGCACGCCGCACGGAGCTAAACAGGGCACTCCGCAAGCCACGACGGATTCTTTGGGCACACTGCCAGCATCACGGCGGCGGGTACTACTTCTATGACGTGAAAATCCACCTGCGTCATGATGCAGACCCCGACTTGCGGCAGGTCAAGGCCCTGTGCATGTCATGCGGGAAGAACTCCATCTTCTTCGTCGGCGCGGACGAGCTAGACGAACACCGTTACAGCCCCATCCAACTCTGCCAGTGCGGCCTCCCCTACGACCATCAGTCTCCCCCCCGCGAATTCCTCCAGCAATACAACGCCGCACCCGTCCCCTGTCGCCCCTCGACCAATGGCAACCAAGCCAACCGCTTGACGATCTCATGAAGGAAGGCGCGACGCCGCGCCGGACACCGGTACTCGATACCCCGGCGATCACCAAGGCCATAATCGAATGGTTTCAGAACAAGAGCCGGTGTCGCGCTGTCGCCCCTGTATCCTCGACCGACTGGAGCCGTTGATGGGACTCGAACCCACAATCTCTGCTTTACGAAAGCAGCGCACGACCAGTTGTGCTTCAACGGCTGGTAGCCTCGGTGGGATTCGAACCCACACGCCGTTTCCGGCCGGAGCTTCTAAGGCTCCTACGTCTCCCGTTCCGTCACGAGGCTTGGTACGCTTGGCAGGACTCGAACCCTCAAGCCCTGGTGGGCACACGGTTCTGAGCCGTGCGTGTTTGCCGTTTCACCACTCACGCTGGTGCCAGGGGAGGGATTCGAACCCCCGTAGTCCTTTCGAACGCCTGCTTTACAGGCAGGTGCTTTTAGCCAACTCAGCCACCCTGACTGGAACCCCAGATCGGACTCGAACCGATGAACTCTACTTGGAAGGCAGATATGTTCCCTCTACATCACTGGGGCTGGTACGGGTGACAGGAATCGAACCTGCAACGGTCGGCTTAAAAGGCCGCTGCTCTACCTAGTTGAGCTACACCCGCTGGTAGCGCTGACGGGATTCGAACCCGCGCCGTCGCGTTTACAGGACGCTTGGCAACCAGTTATCCGGCTGGCGAAGGGTGAGGGATTCGAACCCTCGAACGGTTGCCCGTTAGCGGTTTAGCAAACTGCCGCCTTAATCCACTCGGCCAACCCTTCTGGAACCCTCGACAGGATTCGAACCTGCGACCATCGCGTTCGAAGCGCGGCACTCTGTCCACTGAGTTACGAGGGCTGGTAGCGGAGGGGGGATTCGAACCCAGCCGGTCTGCGGCTTATGAGGCCACCGAGATAACCACTTCTCTACCCCGCTTGGAGGCTCCTACGGGAATCGAACCCGCGTCTGGTGCTTGAGGGGCACCCGTCCTGCCGTTAGACGAAGGAGCCTGGTCAGGGTAGGTAGATTCGAACTACCGATCTTCTGGTTCCAAACCAGATGGGGACGGCCTGACTCCCCTATACCCTGTGGTCGGAGAAACAGGATTCGAACCCGCGGCCCCCGCATCCCGAATGCGGTGCGCTACCAAGCTGCGCCATTCTCCGTGGTCAGCGGGCCCGGATTTGAACCGGAACTAGCAGGGCCACAACCTACTGTGCTGCCGTTACACTACCGCGCTGATGGAGCCTTCAGACGGATTCGAACCGTCGATTCCTCGATACCAACGAGGCGGTCTACCTCTAACCTATGAAGGCTTATTTATTTTTCCTATAACGCTCACGTTCGTAAGTGTTATTCTTTTCTTGATTCCTTTTCTTCCATACGGCGACAGCACGACGATTTGATTCTGGATGGCGTTTCTTAGCATCTCGCCCGTGCCGATTCGCGCACTCCCGGCATCTCCTATGGCCACGAGTATCGATGATTGTATTTTCCGCATCATACGGATGCCCTTTTGGGCAATGTTCCTTCATCCGACTTGCTTTGCCGCCTCCGTTTCCCGCTCCGATATTGCACCGCAAATGGCTGAAGGCGATGTTCGTTAGATCGAAGAATCTCGCTTTCGGGTCTGGAGCAGATTGCCACGGCTTCTTGTGCTCGATGGACAGATCGTCGATGCTGTCGATTCGGGTGTTGCACCGGAAGCAGTAGTTCCTCCGCGCCTCCTGAATCATCTGCCACAAGAGCATCTTCCGCAAGCGATTGCTAGCAGTGCCGTGAGGCATTCCCAGCAGCCGATTTTTGATGCGGTTGCCTTCGTTAGACATTATGAACCTCCGTTCATTGTCCGATTATTTTTGGTCGCAGCCGCCGGAGTCGAACCGGCGCGAAGTACCCCACCGCATAATTTTCAATTCGAGTGACTGGCGTTAAACCGCCTTCTGTTCTATGCCTGCATCTCTCTAGCTAGCGCAGTCGTCTCTGGACTACCCGCTGCACATACGCCGCCGTAAATCGGTTCCCCTTTTCACACGACCTCCGTGTCTCCGGGTCATGGCAGGGCCGGTGCCCCGCTCGCCGTAGTCGCTGTTGGCATCATCTCGCCGGTTTCATTCCCGACGGCCTGCCTTATTAGGGACAGGTACGTTGTCCAGACGACGGGCGGATTTTTCCCTGGGGCCTCGTGGTTCAAGCGCCTTGCGGCTCCCACCAGGCGATCCAGCACAGGCTTGCCCGGTCACTCGCAATTGGTAGCCGGTTGCGGAGTCGAACCGCATGATGTCACCCGACACCGGCTTGGTACTCCCGGAGGGATTCGAACCCCCGACCCTCGGTTTAGGAAACCGTCGCTCTATCCAATTGAGCTACGGGAGCGAGTTGCCCTGTGGAGATTCGGACTCCTAAGCGCCAAGCGCCAGGGCATGGCACCTCCGGTGGGATTCGAACCCACGTCTGCGCGGTTTAGAAGACCGGCACTCATCCATTGAACGGAGGCTGGTGAGCGATGAGGGAATCGAACCCCCGGCATCCTGGATGTAAGCCAGGCGCTCTGGCCTCTGAGCTAATCGCCCTGGTGGAGCCAGCGGGAGTCGAACCCGCATCATCCTGCTTGCAAGGCAGGCGTAATCCCGTTATACCACAGCCCCTTGTCGACAAGACGACCACCCTATCGGGCGGTCTGTTCCTAATGTAACGGATCGCGGAACAATTGTCAAGGGGACTTTCTTTGGAAAACTTTTCGACGATCAGCGCCGTCGCGTCCGCCCGCGTCGCCGGAGACGCTTGGGCACCTCACCGCTAGTCTGATAATCCCTGATCTCCTGGGGCGTCATCTCCTCAATGTGTTCGTGCAGGAAGAAGTTGTATGGGGGGAGCGGCGGCTCCTCTTGTGCGCCGTACAGCGCGGGCCGGAGCACCATCTTACCCTTGGCCATCACGTCCTTGCCGCGCGTACCTTGTTCCCCCTCAAACATGCCGTCCTCGTACCAGAGTACGAACGCCTGATTCTCCTGGGCCTCAGCCAGACAGGAGAAATGGCGGCCGCACCAATCGAAGCCGTCGTCTCGCACCTCGCTGTGATTACCGTCGCCACCAGGGTTGGAGCAGTGCGGCGCTTCGCACGGGTCGTCGGTCGTGTGCAGATCGGTCGTACCATCCCAAGCGTAGACACGGAAGCACGGCCGATACCAAACCTGCGCCTGGTTGGGGTCGCGGCGCGGCGGTTTCTGGCCGCCGAACCGTCGCCAGATGTTGCGGAAGCCGGGGAAGGACGGGCGAATGAGATTTGCGACTGCGGACGGGATCGGCCCGTCGCCCCGACGTTCTTCTTTGTCAGGCATCGCGGAATGCTTCCTCGACCGTCAGGTAGCGGCCGTCTTTGTACGTGATTGACTGCTTCCACCAGTCGGCGGCATTCTCCAGGCCGCCGATGCAATCATTGTTGGCCTCCGCAACTGACAGCGGGTAAGCGCACTGCTCGGTACAGGCGCGGCAGTTGCCGACGCTCATCGGGATGCCGGGCAATGCGTAGACGAAGACCTCGCCTAGCGCCCCGCAGGTTTCGCAAGTCCCGCTCATCTTACCGTGTCCTCTCTGGCTACGGCTCGGCGCTGACGTTGAGCCACACGTCGACAATCGCGGCAGTCGCGGCCGCCGTTATTTCTGTTAATGAGATTTTCTCCACTTAGAGAATGCCCACGCAAACAATGTATTTTGCGTGCGTGCCAGGCCGTGGGGCCATCACCCCGAAGGACGTTCTCGCCCCGTGTCACCGGCTCCAAGTGGGCTGGGCGGACGCAGTTATGAACGCGGCATTGGTGATCGATGGTAAGGCCAGCGGGGATCGGGCCAACAAGCAACTCGTAGGCATAGCGGTGGGAGCGCACCAATCGCTTACCGTCCCAGAATATACCATAGCCCCGGCTAGTGGCACCTTGCCAGAGCCAGCACGTCGACGTCTTCTGAACCTTGGCCCAGAAGCGAGCCTCGACGGACTGTAGGTGGCGTTGGTAGACTCCTTTGGGCATTAAGTTTTCCTTTTCCTTTTACCTTTCCTTTTGCGCTTCGCCTTCTGGGGCTTGGGCCGCTCCATTAGCGGGATCATCTGATCGCGCTGGACGGGCTGGAACTTGTATGAACAAAAGTCGATGCCCTCCACGTCCAGCGGATGCTCCGGGTAGGGCGCACACATTTTCGGTTGCTCCGGCGTCCCGAAGAGGGTGCACAGTCCATCCTCCAACTTGGTGCAGGGGACGGGCACGTAGGCCAGCAGTTGTTGGCTCAATCGCCGGAGCAGCGTAATCCCATGCGTCTCCAGCCAGGCCACCCACTCATCGAAGTCCGTGGGCGGCTCGCCCTTGGCCTCGATGGGCGTGGTCGTCGTCAGGAGACCGCCCGGCGACTGGAACATATAGACCTCGTGTAGCGTGAGCCAGTATTCCCAGTCGTCACCTCCGGCCTTGCCCCGCGCGCGGGGATCAATCGGAAGGACAATCTGGCCGTGGACGACGCCCTCGAAGTCCTCGTGCTCCAGCCCCTCGACCTGAATCGGTACGACGAACGCCTCACAGCACGCACCGCAGCCGGAGGTACACCCACCTGTCCGTAAATAACCAACCAACTCCTCGGATTCTGTAATGATAGGCGGAAAGAGCTTAATTTCATCGGCCTGGAGCCGCGAAGGATCAAAACGCGCAGGCTTCCCGACCGTCGGGTAATGATCAAGGATCGTCATAATGCAGCCCTTACCAGCAACTTTTTTCCGCGCTGACGTTGATAATGACGGCGCATACGATCACGATTGCATGTCCGACATCTTCGCCGGTTAGTGGGATCGATGTACAGGTTGTCACCCGACAGCGGATGATCCTGGGGGCATTCAGTCTTAGATGTATTCTGGTTACGATGGCGGCCCTTACTCACTGAGTCCCGCACATTGTCCGCGTTGGTGCCAAGGAAGAGGTGAGCAGGTCTCACACAGAGGCGGTTGTCGCAGTGGTGACAGACCTGCATCCCTTCGGGGATGGGGCCGTAAGTTAGCTCCCATACAAAACGATGTGCTCCGATGTGATGGCCGTTAATCCAGAATTGACCATACCCGGTATCACTCTTGCCCGCCTGCCAAATCCAACACTCCTCCACCTGTTCAACCTTGGCCCAGAAGCGCTGCTCTGTTGTTGTTTTCACGGACTAAATCCCCCGACGGATGTCACGCACAGTACCATAGAGGTTCGCGCTCGCCTCGATGTTCATCCGCATCGCGTCGCTGGGCATTCGTGCGCGCCGTGAGCGTGGTGGCGCGGTGAAGGACATTACGCCGCTCGTCTTGTAGAAGCGCACCATCACCACCTTGCCCCAGACCTTGACGAAGACCTCGTCCCCGTCCGGCCCCACGAAGGTAACGCCACTGTGCTTCGGGATGCGGTTCTCGCCATTGGCCCCGCGCTCGGAGCCAGAGTGCAACGTCCAATCGACGCGGGTGTCGTTGAAGACTACCACCTTCATCGGCACAAGCCCTTGCCGAGTTCTTGGCCGCGTGATACGATGACAGTGCTATGACCCCTCGAAAGAAGAATCCAATGACGCCGAACAGTGGCCGTGCAACCGTCCGCGACGTGCTGGCGGCCGTCATCGGCTTGAACGAGCGAATCGATGACGTGAACCAGCGAATTGACGGCTCGATCAACGCCCAACAGGCCCTCTCGAATCAGATGACCGAACTCAATACGTGCATGGTCAAGTTGGAACGAACGACGAATTCCCGCCTGCATGAGATGGAGGCGGACATTACTACGCTCAAGCGTCCGTGGCTGCTCTTGAAGTCCGGCTGGTCGAAGGCTCTTGCCGTCGGCGGCTTCACGGCTGCTGTCACCGGCACCATCGTCCGGCTGGAGTTGTGGCGCTACTTGCCGCTCTAATTGCACGAAATCAACCACTCCCCATCCACTAGCTCCATCGTTGCCGCCCTTGGCACCAACAGGCCCGGCGGCAGGGCGAGGCCGAGCAATGCCTTGACACCGTTATCGTGGAACCACACTTCTTCGACGCGGAAGGCGCGGGCGAAGGAATAGCCGTTGTCCTCTAAGTCACCCACCGCTGCATCCATCCCCTCCGGGTCGATCTGGCAGCGCTCCGTGATGTAACTGTTCGCCAACTCCCAGTCCCGTTCGTCCAGGGCCGTGAGGTGTGCCGCAAACGTTTGGCGCGGGCCAGGCTCCGGGTCAGCTTTCCGGGGCGTATTGATGAGCAACAAGAGAGCAATGAGTAGGCCCCCGAAAAGGAGCGCCCCAGCAAATAGCGTTCGACGAATACAGATGTCCATGCACCCATCATAGCGGGTTGACACAACGAATACAACATCTTATGCTGAGATCATGAGCGAAAATGATAGCCCTCTAACCGCCGCCTGCTACTTCTGTAATCAGGAAGTCGACGTCGACGAGTACCTGTGCCACGGCTGCGGTGAAGTCATCTGCGACGATTGCTCCGACCCGACATGCGCCCTGCGGGATGAGCACCATCCGCAAGATTATCAGGCGGAGAACGACGCCTGATGACGGGCAGCATACGGGTCGGAGTGTAGGGATATTTCGTGCGCTGGTCAATGGGCTACTAGCTGGTACGTTGCCGTGTATTCAAACTCCATCCCTAGAATACATAAAGCCACCGAAAAGTATTTGCTAACTATGCTCTGCGATCAGCAGGATTTCGATACCTATCCCGCACCACTTCAGCATGAGCGGTCATCGCGGCCCGGCTGCGTGCCTGCTCTTCTTCCTCAATCACCTTTAGCTCGGCGGACTGTTCCTGGCTCGCAGCCTGAGCAACCAATCGTTCCGTCAGCCATTCCTCAACTGTAGAAAAACCCTGCTCGCCAGCGAGTTCTTGCAATCTGGCCTGTAGCCTAGCAGTAATCGTGATGGATAGTTGTGGCATGTTACGGCTCCGTAGCTACTACCTGTGCTGCCCCGCTTTCAAAGAGGCACATGAGTCGTTGCCGTCCCCCGGCTCCGCCAGTATCGATATAGAGCGATGCCATACCCACCAAGGCGGTAGGAGTAGAAGTCTCTCGCATAAACTGGCGGCCCTCGTGATCGAGATGCCAGAGGGATGTGCTTTGGTTTCCGTACTGGAACGGCCTTCGAAGAGTTGCGGTAGTTACCTCATCGAATTCATCGATCTGGATGCCCCGAACTTCGTCGCTCGCAGCGTCACACCAGGAGGTCGGATCGTTGATCTTGATGGACGTGTAGTCAATAGCCAGACCGTTCACGGCAGTCGTGGCCGCAATGAGCACGCCAATTACGTCCCTCGTGACCTGACCTGACGCACCGCCCATTGCAGCCGTGTCAATCCGCACCCCAATCAGGTCGGCCTTGTCGTTAGGGCCACTGTGCTGAACTTCGAAGTTCAATCCATAGCCGATAGCCAGAGTGCCAGCATCCGCACTGCTGTTCATGTTCCCGCCCATGCCTGCCGAAACGGAGAAGGCGGTTGTCGCGGGCGTTACGTCAGTCGCCAGTACCTCAAGACCAGCGGAGAAGAAGTTGTTAGCTCCCCAATTGAACTCGTGTTGGACAAGGAGTCCATAATGATCGTTCAGCGTCAAGTTGTTCCCGATACCCGAATAGTCATCAGCACTCAGCCGTCCGGTAATGGCAAGATGCGCAGCAGCAGCGGCAGGGCTGCCTTGAAGGAGGAACCGTTCCGTACCAAACACGTCCATACGCACGATGTCGTCATCTGCGCCTTCCTCCACATCAACCTTGGTATCACCATCAGCGTCGACAATTGAAGTACCCCCGCCTCCTCCCGCACCTTCAAGGGACACAGTTGTACCGACATTTGTGCGGACACTGAGTTCACCTGTGGCGCTGTCGGCGAAGAGGCGGCGAGTACCGGCCGCAGGGTTAGCTGGAACAGCAATACCAGTGAGGTCAATATAGTTGTCCCTGAACGTAATACTCTCGACGGTCACACCAGCATTGAGCGTATGCTCATTGATGGTATCGGCCAGCAGTGCGTTAGTGAGATCAAGTGGGTTAGCGGCCTCGACTGCGGTAATTGCCTCGGCATCTGTGTACTTGGCATGGTGAACACCAGCGATAGCCGCATGGACAGCGATGTCGCCTAACGCCTCATAAAGCAAATCAGCGTCCGCTTGCAAGAACGAGACGTGATGGGGTGCCGCATCACCAATCGCCGTATGCTCTGCGTCCCGCATAAGACCAGCAGGGAGATCGGCGTCTACCAGCGCGCGGAACGTGGGATCGACCGCTCCACCAGCGGCCGGGCCAGCAAATACCAAATTCGCGGCCTGAACGTCTAGGGTGAGTTGCTGGACGGTTAGTCCTAGGAGAATGTCGGCATCAGCGGCAAGAGTTACGGGATCATGACCGGCTCCTCCGCTGCCCACAGGCCCTTGCCAGACGGCTGCGCCAACCGCAACGTCGGCCGCAATGAACACATCGTCCGTCGCGGTATTGATCCAGATCGTCCCGACATCGAACCCTGCGCCGGAGTCGTCATTGACCGTCGGGTTGGCGACCTGCTCTTCAACAGGGCCGAAGATGTGCTGGGTAAGGGCCATTAGAAGGCGTCCGTTTCCTCACTAAAGATTCGGCCGTCCTGAATCCAAATCCGCTGGATTTGCCGGAGCACGCCACCGGCTCCAACCCCGAAGGTATTTTCAATGTAGTCATCCTGCATATGCGCGTGTTCGATTTCCCCCGCCGGAATGTCATCGCCGCCGATCCACCCGAACACAATCGGAGGACTCCACTTCCCCGCCCACAATCGTCTAAGACTAGGCATCAGTCACCAGCCCTCTCGAACGAAGTCGGTGGCGCAGCTGCGCAACCGCCGTTTCTGATTTCCCGACCCGGATTTCGAAGTCTTGGAGCCGTTTCTCCATCTTCGCAAGCCGTAACTGGTAGTCCTCTTGCAGCGCTTCGAGCGCGGCCGCCCGCTCGCGGGTCTTTTTGATCGTCTCGTCGCGCCTGCGCTGACGGCTGATCATGCCCAGGATCGCGGGCATGTTCGCCTTGCGCCACATCCGGTACAGCCAGCCCGTGATCCAGGCCGAGGGTACGCCCAGGGCCATGACATAGAGCAATAGCTGACCGACTTCCCATGACGCCCATTCCATACACAGTCCTCCGTCCACAGTATATAGTATATAGTACCACGCCACCGTGTTGCTCAGCAAGGGACAGGTCACGTCAATGCTGGCGGCATTGTTGGCGATCTATCCGAGGCTGCACGAGGCATAGGCAAAAGTAGTGTACTGGGGAGCGACCAGGGGGTGTCAGGCCCGGTCGCTCCTGCTCCATTGCGGGCCGGGGCCGGCCGCGCTCCATTTCCTATTCCTATTCCGGCCCGATTACGATGACGATGGCCATGGCCCGCAACCGTGACCGGCGCTTTTTTCCGGGCCCGAATCTCCCTGCTCCGTGCTCCCCCGCCCGAATAAGTAGTGACCATTCCGTATCCGTAAGAGTGGTGCCGCTTCATGTCCGCCGGTAGGTACTCGCCGGGACTTTTCGGGTAGGGGGGGTGGTAGGGGG
>FXBF010000071.1_pt1 | contig 28168 bp, 32 predicted proteins | sample 5335321 | NCBI WGS metagenome assembly FXBF01 (sample SAMEA103928391, study PRJEB20085) | sediment metagenome | isolation source: sediment
CCGGTGGACGCTCGTCCCGGCGAACGCCCGAGCCAGGGAAGGCTCGGGCCGGTACGCAAGCGTAGCAGGGATTGCGCAGCGCAGGGGCGGAGCGCAGCAAGGCGAAGCGCAGGGGGCGCAGCACAGCAAGGACTTTTTCAGCATCCTGTTACGTACCGCGCAGCAGCTATGCGTGGCCCGCGGACCCCCCTATGACCGTCAGGCATAGCGTCAGCCCGGGATGATACGCCGGGTGCTACGATCGAATGGCACAGGCATTGATTTCCCGTCCCGCGCGGGAAACAAAGATGGTTGGGTTGCGGTCAAACCGCCTTGCGGTGGCGCAAATAACCGGACCTTTCGTACACAACGGGTGGAGCTGAAAGTAACTTGCGCCCGCATGGCGCATTGTTAAAATCCTACGAGCTATTGGACGATGTTAGGATACGCAAGACAGTCTAAGCAGGTTGCAGGCAACCGTCGCGTTACGCCCGAAAAAGGAGCGAGGAAGATGTACGCAAAAAGATTTCCTATCCCGGAGTTTGATCATGAAGAGTTCAAGAATATGGAATGGACCTCGCCTGCATACTTGTCGCAGGACCAGACCAACGAGCTGATAGAACGTCAAAAAGCCGGCGACACCGGCGTCTACGGCTGTTATCCGGTGCAGGCAAGTGAGGAGTTGTACGCCGCGTTCAGCGTGCGAGGAGCGCATGGACACGCAGTCATGTGCGTGATGCCCGACAAGGAGGTAAAACTCCTTGGCCGCTCATATGCCTGGAGGATCCAAAGAGCTCTTGTGCTGGACTCGCTGGATCCGGCACTAGTCAAGGTTCTGTTCAGCTGGAAAACACCGCGGCCGATGAATATCAAATTGGGGCCCACTGATGGTGTATCGATGGACGGCGGTATCGTCTACGCGATCTGTTGTCATGCCGTTGGATCCAACTGGGTGGGTAATCGGACGATCTTGCAGCACAATGGGCAAGGATCGTCTACCGAGCACGGCCTTACGATTTTGTCGAGCTCCGAGGATGATATTAACGACTTCCATGACTGCAATCTCTACTTCCGATGGTCGTAGGCAGGCCACGTGTCGCGCGAGCAGTAGGATGCTGAAGAAGGCCTTCCATCTAGATCTGAGCGAAGCCGATACTTGCTGCGGCCGGGCGAGCGCTTTTTGTGACTCGTGGTCCGCCCGCGTATGCGGTCGAGCGCATTATCGATGGGCCATGCCGCGTGAGCCAGACAGGCGTTGTCTGGCGGGCATACGCACAGGGCACCCCTAACTGGCGCACGATGGATTTCATGGCCGCCCGAAGGCGCGTAACATTACGGTTTCAGGTTTTAGCTAATTTTTGAGCATCCCCCGTGGCTTGGCTACCCGCCAAACGTGAGCGTGTCAACGACTAGCGGCACTACCAGGAGAAATGTCGAATACTTTCGTTATCGTGGGCGCCGGCCACAGCGCGGGTCAGGCGGTCGCGGCGTTACGCCAGGCGGGTTTTGCCGGACGCGTAGCTCTAATTGGTGAAGAGCCGCATGTTCCCTATCAGCGACCGCCATTGTCGAAAGCTTTTCTGGCGGGCACCATGCTGCTTGAGCACATTTATCTCAGACCGGCCAAGTTCTACCGAGACAGCGAGGTCGAGCTGTTGCTGGGGAAGCGGGCGGAGACAATTGTCCCCGATGAACGCTGCGTAATACTCAGCGGCGGGAAAACGGTGCGATATGACAAGCTACTGTTGACCACCGGTAGTAGACCGCGCCGATTGAACTTGCCTGGCATGAACCTTCCAGGCGTTTGCTATCTTCGGACCATCGCCGATGCGGTGCGCATCCGGGATCTCATGAAGGCGGCAAGCACGATGGTCGTAGTGGGCGGCGGCTACATCGGGCTGGAGGTTGCGGCCGTCGCCAGCCAGGCAGGTGTTAGGGTTACCGTGCTCGAGGCTGCAGAGCGTGTTCTCGGCCGGGTAACCGCGCCAGAGATGTCAGATTTCTTTGCTCAGGTACACCGTGAGCATGGTGTCGAAATTCAATGCAATGTGCGCATTACGGGTTTCGAAGGCGTCAATAAGGTCAACGCCGTTGTGTGCGAGGATGGTCAGTTTAAAACGGATATTGTTGTGATCGGGATTGGCATTTCTGCCAACGTGGCGCTCGCTCAATCCGCAGGACTGGAGTGCGATAACGGAATTGTCGTGGACGAATACGGCGGCACCACTGACGAGGCGATATTTGCCGCAGGTGATTGCACGAATCACCCTAATTCACTCTTGCAGCGTCGCCTTCGCCTGGAATCCGTGCACAATGCGGTTGAACAGGGGAGGCATGCCGCGAGAAACATGTGTGGCCTGCGCGAGCCCTATGCGCAGATCCCCTGGTTCTGGTCGGATCAGTACGACGTGAAGCTGCAAGTCGTCGGAATCTCTGATGATTATGATCAACTTGTGCAGCGCGGCAGCACGCAAGCGAGATTATTTACGTTGCTATATTTGAGGGACGGCATCCTGATAGGAGCCGACGTGGTTAACAATCCGAGAGAATACATGGCATGCAAAAGACTCGTGCCGCGCCAGCTGCGCGTGGCGCCGGCGCGCCTCGCCGATACGCGGATACGATTGCAGGATATGGCGTGAGCATGGCAAGAGTGACATTCGTACAGCCGGATGGGAGCAAGCGGACTGTAGAAATCGAGAACGGTTACTCAGTCATGTACGGTGCAACGGCAAACCAGGTCCCGGGGATCAAGGCGGACTGTGGGGGCGGTTGCTCGTGCTCGACCTGCCACTGCTATGTGGATGCGGCATGGTTCGGTAAGTTGCCGCCGGCGCAAGACGACGAAGTGGGGCTCATGGAGTTTGCGTGGGAGCCGAAGGATACGAGTCGCCTGGCGTGTCAGCTTGTGGTCACTGATGAGCTCGACGGGTTGGTGCTCTATGTGCCCGAAAAGCAGCTTTAGAATATGTCAGACAGCAACTGCATTGCTTTATAGCATTTTCAAAGCCCTGAGCTTAGATACTGTATTCGCTTCCCGTGGAGGACTTGGGCAGGGTCGTAATCTGTAGAACTTTGATCCTGGTTAGGGACATTGTCCGGCTGCACGGCTCTCGCATTCGATCAGAAGTCCCTGAGCAAGAAACACCGGAGCTTTGAGGAAGCCGTAGAAAGGTCCTATCCAGAAGAGAGCGAGATATACCGCTGGTCCAATAGCACCTTCCAGGTGTTTCCGGCGGGTCATTTTCAGAAGTAGCCCGCTGAAGTAGCCCGCTCACGAATCCTCCAAACACGGCGATTTCGATAAGCCATGGAACGGCTGGCTCCAGTAAAAACTCCGGGCTTCACCGACCAGCAAGCCCAACAGCCAGTAAACGGCCAGGCACCCTGCGAACGCCGTTCCGAAACCGACAGCTTCCTTGAAGATACACCGCTCCGACGAAGATGAGTGCGCCTCGAAGCATTCTCTGAAGGCCTGCTCGGTGAGGGCGAACAACAATGTGCCGACCAGGGCCACCGTCAGCGCACCGCTCGCCAGCCAGTTGTTGGAAACGGCTATGCCGACATGCGCAATGCCTGCCGCGACGGCCAGCCCTATCCCTTGGAAAAATCCTGCTTTCAAGGTGTTAAGACAGGGCCCCATTCGGCGTCTGGTACCAGGGTTGTTGCGGTGCGGGCATGATCGTGCTATATATCGTATATCGTCGAATTACGATTATTGATTATTCGGAAAAAAGATGCCAACTGCCAAGATACGAGAAGCGCATACTCGGTCTACCCCACCCCAGGAGAATGAAAAGCTTGCGGCGCTGGCAAAGGCGCTTGGACACCCCGCCCGATTGGGTGTGATCAGGATGCTGCACGAGCGGCAGACCTGCATCGGCTGCGACATTGTGCATGAGATAGGCCTGGCGCAATCCACGATATCTGAGCATTTGCGCATCCTAAAGGCCGCCGGGATCATCACAGGCGAGGTTGAAAGCCCCCGTATTTGCTACTCACTCAACGCAGAGGCACTGGAGCCGCTGCGATGCTTCCTGCACGAGATTGCCGGTCAGCCGGCAGAGTTAGCTGAGAACTGAAAAGGGCTCCTTCATGTCCACGTTTGAACGTTATCTGTCTGTCTGGGTTGTACTCTGCATCATTGCTGGAGTAACGCTCGGGTATTTCCTGCCCGGCGTATTCCAGGCCATTGGCGGGTCCAAGATCGTTCAGGTCAATCTCCCGGTCGCCATACTGATCTGGCTGATGATTATCCCGATGCTGGTGAAGATCGATTTTGCCGCGCTGGGCCAGGTTCGCGAACACTGGCGCGGGATCGGTGTGACGCTGTTTATCAACTGGGGGGTCAAACCATTCTCCGTGGCGGCGCTGGCGACGGTGGTTGGCGTTCTGGTCGAGGTGCCAGTGATGCTTTCCGTGGTGAAGATCGTAAATGCCAGTGTGGTGAAGATCGTAAATGCCAGTAAGGCCTGGTATGAGCGCTCGCCCGCCGTCCAGCGTAACGGTCAGGCCTTGACCTGGTGGTGACGCTTTGCGCCGAGGAGGTTTGCCCGATCCTGCCAGGGCGGGTACGGCGGCTGCACTGGCCGGTATCCGACCCTGCCGGACAATCTCCCGGTGAACCACAAGCGCGTTTCCGCGAGGCGCGTGATCTGATCCAGGAGAAAATCAAGGTTCTTGCCGAGACCCTTTTGATCTGCCGTAGGGGCCTACTTACTCCGGGAATCGCCTTCATCCGCAAGAAGCTTGCGCTCTCTAATGCAAGGTCGGTGCGCTGCGCGTTTCGCGATTCATTTTATAAACGAGGTGTTTAATGCGGAATCGCCGTGATTTCATCGAAGTGGGCTGCTCCGGCCTGGCCGGACTTGCAGTTAGCCGGGGCGTGACGCGCCCGGCGGTGGCCGGCGAGCCCGCTATTCAAGCTCAAGCGCACCCTGTTGTGGACATTGCCCGGTTGTCATCTATCAAATCTAACACGGTCATCCCTTTCACGTATCCTGATCCGGGCTCGCCCGCAGTGTTACTTCGCCTCAACGAACCGGCCAGCGAAGGTACAGGCCTTAACAATAAGATCGTGACCTACTTGACCCTGTGCATGCATAAAGGATGCTCGGTCGACTGCAAGCCCGAGCGTGAGCCCGATCAACGCACGGTTGCCGTAGGTGCACCTTGAAGCCGCAATGCTAGTGGCCACTCATCTGACCCAGGCCAGTCTGGGAGGCGTCAACTTGTCAGCGAAATTTCGCAACGCCCGGCTTGCCCCAGCTCAGCTTGTGGGGACGGACCTGAGTGCCGCTGATCTAACCGGGGCGAAGCTCACGGGCACCAATCTCAGTCAGGCGAATCTTGCGGGTGCCGATTTGCGCGGTGCCGAGATTCGCGATGTGCTCATCGGCGCTGCCCGCAACGTGCCTCGCGAAGCCACGCAACCATGACCGATCCCACGGAGACCAAATCCAGCGCCGCAGTCGACAGCGAGCACGGCGCGACCCAGGAAAGGATGAAAAGCGCGGGCACAGTCCTGCCCCGGCTATGGCCCGCACTTGTTGGCGAGTATGTTGGTACCTTTATCCTCGTGTTCTTTGGTGTGGGCGTTATCAATGCGGCAGTCGTAACCGGCGCCCAGGTCGGCCTGTGGCAGGTGGCGGTCGTGTGGGCCTTCGGTGTGAGCCTGGCGATCTACGCCGTGGGGGCGCTTTCCGGTGCCCATATCAACCCTGCGATCACGCTGGCGTCGGGACTTTATAACCGCTTTCCCTGGAGGCGGGTGGCGCCCTACTGGGCCGCGCAGACCATGGGCGCAGCGTCTGCGTCACTCGTGCTCTATGGCATGTTTGCCGAAGCAATTATCGAATTCGAGCGTAAAAATGGCTTGCTACGCGGCGGACCTGGCAGCGAGCTAAGCGCCATGGTGTTCGGCGAGTATTTTCCGAATCCGGCGCTGTACGGGACCTCGGAGGCGGCCTGGCGTATTGTGAGTCCTACGACGGCGTTCATGGCCGAGATGGTGGGTACGGCAATGCTCGCCTTTGTTGTTGCAGCAGTGACCAATCTGCGCAATCCGGCGCGACCGTCGCCTGCCGCCGCCGCCGTTATTATTGGTGTCGGTGTGGCTGCGATCATATCCGTGATTGCGCCGCTCACGCAGGCCGCGCTTAATCCCGCGCGCGACTTCGGTCCCCGGGCCGTTTCGTATTTTCTCGGGTGGGGCGAGATCGCGATTCCTGGACCGCGGGGCGGTTGGTTGACCGTGTACATCCTCGGTCCGCTTGCGGGCGGCGTGGTTGGGGGCGGCATCTATCGTGTGCTTGGCTCGCTACTACCGCGATCTGGAAACGATTAGGCGGGGCTGACTACGTGAGTTCCTGGCGTATGGGATCGAGACGCTGGCGTAGCTGCCAGCTACCCCTGGCCGGCAACTGGGAGGCGGGCCTATGGCGTCGCTACCCGGAGGACGTCAATGTCGCTTGAAGGGCTCAAGCTCGAAACGTTGTTGTTTGAACGGCGCGACGGGGTCGCGATCATTACGCTGAACCGACCACAGCGGCTAAACGCCATTAACCGGCGCATGATTGTGGAGATGCACCAGCTCTTGGATGCCATCGCGCTTAACGATGGGCTCGGTGCGGTCGTTCTCGCGGGGGCAGGACGGGCGTTTTCCTCGGGGATGGACCTGAAGGACGATGCCGCTGCCGGACCGAGCGATGTTGCTAGGTGGCGCAAGACCTTGCAGGAAGACCTCGATTTTCTACTGCGGTTTTGGGATTTCGAGAAACCGATCATTGCGGCGGTGCACGGCTACTGTCTGGCTGCGGCGTGCGAGCTCGCCATGTGCTGTGATGTGACCATCGCCGCCGAAGGTACGCGCCTGGGACAACCCGAGCTCAAGTTTGGCAGCGTGATAACGGCGATGATGATGCCGTGGCTCATAGGGCCCAAGCTGGCAAAGGAGTTGCTGCTGTCGGCGGATGACCGGATCACAGCCGAGCGCGCCGAGCGCATTGGTCTTATTAATGCTGTTGTGCCCCCGGGTATGCATGTCGAGGCGGCTTTCGGTATGGCGCGAAAGATGGCGACGATGGATCACGAGGCGGTCTCCATGACCAAAGAAGCCATTAACCGCAGCTTCGAGTGCATGGGTTTCCGTGAGGCGTTACGCGCCAATCTCGATATCGCGGTCCAGCTGGAGAGTTTGGAAACGCCATTGCGAAAGAAGTTCAAAGAGATTACCAACCGTGACGGCTTGAAGGCTGCCATCGAGTGGCGCGACCGGCGCTTGCAGGACGACAGCAAGATTTCCTAGGGCGTTCTTGAAGATGCCGCTCGTGCACGCAACTCATTGCGGCGAATCTTGCCCGAGCTTGTGAGCGGGAAAGAACCCACGAACTCAATCGCGCGCGGGTACTTGTAAGCCGCAAGGTTTTTCTTGACGAAGTCTTGAAGCTCGCGCTTAAGTGCGTCACTGGGTTTGGCGCCTCTCGCGAGGCGGACAAACGCCATCACGATGGAACCGCGTTCCGGGTCGGGGCAACCAACTACCGCCGCCTCGGCTACCTGAGGGTGCCTCACCAGGGCGTCTTCGACCTCGGCAGGACCGATGCGGTAGCCGGCGCTTTTGATCAGATCATCGTTGCGGCCCTCGTACCAGAAGTAGCCGCCTTTGTCTCTGACAGCGAGATCACCCGAACGCAACCATTCTCCGACACGCATCTTTTCCGGGACGCCGGGGCTACCCCAATAACCGAGGAACAAAGTCGGATCATCCGGACGCCACGATGCGATCTCGCCTACCTCACCGTCTGGTTGCTCGTTGCCCTGCTCATCGATGACCGCGACGCGCCGCCCGGGCATTGCGCGCCCCATGGACCCGGGCACTATTGGGTAGAGTGCCTGGCAATTGCCGACCATGTGATTGAACTCGGTGAGACCATAGAACTCGTTACAGACGATTCCGAAATCCTGTTGCGCCCAGCGTACGACGTCCCCCGGCAGGCTCTCGCCGCCCGTGCAAATGACCCTCACCTTCAGGTCCCAGCGACTGCGTGGGTTATCGATCTCTGCGAGCCGCTTCAGCGCAGTAGGAGTCATGAACGAGTGGGTGACACCGTGGCGCGCCATGAAATCGAAGGCCCACGCAGCTTCGAATCGATGTTGTGTCGCAATCACGGTTTGCCCTGCCTGCCAGGCGGGGAGCACCAGGTCCAGCAATCCGCCGACCCACGCCCAATCAGCGGGACTCCAGAACACTTGACCCGGTTTGTCGAGCTCGAGGTTGTAGACCATGGCGACGGTGGGTATGTAAGCGTGGAGAACACGATGGGCGTGCAGCATGCCCTTCGGCATACCGGTTGAGCCCGAGGTGTACATGAGCAGAGCCGGCTCGTCTGCGGCCGTTTGCACCGGATCCAGGCCTTGTGCTTTCGCTGCGAGGCACTGATGGAACGCGAGCTCACCAGGGCCGGGGTTGCCTACGACGATACAGTGCTCGAGCGATGCGAACTGTGCGCGATGGGCGCGCAGATTTTCCCACGCGGCCTCGTCGGTGACGACTACCTTGCACTTGGAGTCATTGAGGATGTGCTCCACGGTGTCAGGGCCGTACAGTTGCGACAACGTCAGGACAATTGCACCCAGCTTATGGATGGCGAAATGGGCAATGGCAGTCTCCGGTCGTTGTCCGGTATGAACCGCCACGGGATCGCCCCGGCACACACCCTTTTCCAGCAGTCCCTTCGCCAGGCGGGTAGAAAGCGTGTCGAGCTCGGCGAAGGTATAGCGCTGCACGGCACCGTTCGCATCCTCGAAGACCAAGGCTGTATGGTTGGCCTTGTCGCCTTTTGCGTGACGGGTTACGGTATCAAGTGCGATGTTGGCTCGTGTCGGCAGCTCGATCTTGAGCCGCTGTTCTTTTTCGTCAAAACGCAGGTTGGTCCTCGCGATTACCGGGGCGTAGAGGTCTTTGTCCATCTCTGCCGTCCCTTCAGGTTTTATCGGGCACGAAGTAGGCGCACTGGGCTGGGTGCGGTGCAGGTTCAGGCGCCTTGGTCAGGCGCACACGCCGGCCAGGTGTGAGCGCCGCTTCATCGCCGACAGCGCGACCGAAAGCCAGGTTGTCGGCGCCATCGAGTGCTACGAGTGCGAAGATGTAATGGTCCCTAGTTGCCGTCAGCGGCAAGCGGCTGGCGCCGGCGGTCACACTTACAATTTGCCCGCGTCCCGCGAGGGTGATCCACTCGATATCTGTGTGGTCCTGCGGGCAGCTAAGCCGTGGGGGAAACCAGGTTCGCTTGCAAGTCGGACAGCGACTCGCCCTTGCCTGTCCCGCCTTCAGGCCATCAAAGTAGGGGCGTAGCGCGCCGAGTGTGTGCATGTAGCGCAGCTGCAAGTCAATTGTAAATGACACGTTGGCCTCCCCGGCTCGGTGAGCGCGGCGTTAGTCGATCCTCTCGAGTACGTGGGTGACGTTGATAGTGCAGATACCGCTGTGGGCATCGATCAAGCCGATTCGTAGATCGTGTTTTGGCTGCGCGCCAGGCCAGTAGCGGCCCGTCAGCAACCGCTGCATGGTAACCGCCTGCATAATACCGGTGGCCCCCGGCGCACCCCCCTGGCCGATGAGGCCACCCGAGAGGTTGACCGGTAGACGCCCGTGAGGCGCGAACTCACCGCTGGCGACGGCGGCACCCCCTTGCCCTTCGGCACACAGACCGAGGGCCTCGATCCCCTGAATCTCCGCCCCGGTGAAAGCGTCATAAACCTCGGCGACCTGAATCTGGCTACGCGCGTCGGTGATCCCCGCCATCGCATAGGCGGCACGCGACGATCGCGCCTTGGCAGCAAAGCGGTGTCGCTCCGCGCGATCTCCCAAGCGCACGTGATCTGAGGCGCAGCCGGTGCCGGCGATGCGCACGCGCGCCCTGTCCGATGCTGGGGCATGCGCCGGATGACACAGCACAACGGCAGCCGCCCCGTCGCTGATCACGGAGCAATCGAGCAGGCGGTACGGCGAGCTGACTACGGGGGAGCCGAGCACGTCGTCGACCGTGAGGTTCATGGGCTTGTGTGCCCACGGATTGGCGCGTGCGTTGCCGTGGTTTTTGACGGATACATGTGCCATCTGCTCGGCCGTCGTTCCGAAACGCTGCACATGCTCCCGAATGGAAAGTGCATACAGGTTGACTGCCGTGGCACCGGCCATCCCCTCAATATCGGCGTCGAACGACAAGCTATAGATCATGCGCACGTCGTCACCACGCAGATGGCTCGCCGCTTGCTCAAACCCGACGACTAGCACCCGGCGTGCCTGCCCCGACATGATGTGCATGACACCGACGCGCAGGGCGCTCGCCCCGCTTGCGCCGCCGCTTTCGACACGCGTCACCGGACACGGCACCTGCCCGATGTCATCCAGCAGCACCGAGCCGGGTGCGACCTGTAAGGAAAGGAAGTCACTCTCCGATGCGATCACGACTGCATCGATAGTGTCGGGCTCGATGCCGGCATCGGCGATTGCATCTTTCGAAGCCGCGCGGACCCAGTCGCGGTAGGACGAACCATCGTCGTAGCTGCGAAATGGCACGGCACCGCCCCCTAAGAGCAGAGGACGTACATCCCCGGCGCCCGATTTCATCCCGCGATCATTTGCTTGGGTAGCCACGTGGCAATCTCCGGAAAGGCGATGAGCAGCGCCAGCACGATCAGATCTAGGAGGATGAAGGGGATCACTCCCACCACCACGTGCCTGAAGGTCGTCTGCTTGTCTACCGCGCTCATCACTGCAAACAGATTGATACCGACCGGGGGCGTGATAACGGAGATCTCGATCAGTTTTACGAGCACGATACCGAACCAGATCGGGTCGATCCCTAGTGCAACGACCACCGGAAACACGAAAGGTAATGTGACCACCAGCATCGATGTGGTGTCGAGAAAGCAGCCGAGCACGATCAAGAGAATCGACACCAGGATCATGAACTTAAGCGGCGTATCAGCGAAGCTTGTGATCACCAGCACCAACTCGTCGATCACACCCACGACCACCAGCATCCTTGAGAATAGGAGCCCTCCGATCAGAACGACGAAGATCAGAGAGCTGATAGAGGCGGCGTCTTGCAGCGCAGGTGGCAGCCATCCTTTGAACGTGCGCTTGCGCGCCAACGCCAGGCAGAACGCGCCCGCGGCGCCAGCGGCGCCCGCAGCCGAAGGCGGAAACAGCCCCGTATAGATGCCGCCGAGCACCACTACCATCACCACCAAGATCGGCCATACAGACGCCGTGGCACGCCATTTGTCCCGCAGGCTGATCTCGGCCGTGATCCGTGGTGCCAATGCCGGCTTGAACCGCACGATAAGGTGTACGCCCGCGAGGTACACGAAAGCGGTTAAGACGCCGGGGATGACCCCGGCGATGAGTAACTGACCGATGGACTGCTCGGTCATGATGCCGTAGATTACCATGGTGATCGAGGGCGGGATCATCGCCGCGAAGCTGCCGGATCCGGCGATCGCGCCAATGGACAGGCTTCGCGAGTAGCCGAACTTGATCATCTGCGGAAAGGCGATGCGGGTGAACACCACCGCGTTGACGATGGTCGAGCCCGATATGGCCGCGAAGATCGCGGAACCCACAATGACTGCTTGATAAAGACCGCCCCTGAAGGGCCGTAGCCAGAGATCTGCCGCGTAGAACAGGCGGGTGGTGATACCCGATGCCTCTGCCAGCACGCCCATCAAGACGAACATGGGCAGCACAGCGAAGGCGTAATTGTTAACGACCCAAAACGGCAGCACCGTGAGCTGACCGAACGTCAGCGCCTGGCCGGCACCGACCAGCATGCCGCCCACACCGATGATGCCCATGGACACGCCTACCGGTATTCCGGCCGCGAGGAACACCAGAAGCAGGGCAGCGCCGATGTAGCCTACATATAGGGGCTCCACGCGAACGCTCCCGGCAGACACAAGTTACTAGATACGTGTCTCAACGTGGTGCTCGAGATCGGTTGACTGATACCGCCTGCCGAAAACGCCGATGACGTCGTACAAGCTCTGTACGGACATCAGCGTGGCCCCGAAGGCCAAGACGAATCGAGCCGGCCACATGGGGAAGTTGATAAGGCCGGGTGCATATTCACCGACGGAAAAGCTGTGCATGGCCGCGGGCCAAGCGAACCAGGCGATCAGAACGAATAGGAGCGCGCTTAACGCGTGCTGTACTAGATCGCTCACCTTTTTCAGTCCCTTGGGTAGGTGGTTTACCACCACCTCGACGCGTATGTGGTTGCGGCGCGCCTGCGCGAGCGATACCGCAAGGAACACGCTGATGACCATTAGCGTGGTCATGAACTCAAATACCCCGGGGATGGGGAAGCTTTGCACGCCGATGATGTCCAAGTTGGTGCCGATGACATCGGCAGCGCCGGCGAACATCATGAGGAGCAACGCTACACCGGAGAGGAAAGCGCTAGCCAGGTTTATCTTCAGCAACCATGTCGTTACAGTGGAGCGATCCGGTCTCATAGCCGGGCCTCCTGTAGGGCATCTTGAGGCGGAAAAACAAGCTCCCGGCACGATTACACGCCGTGCCGGGAGACGGGCAACGGCATGCCGTCAGCTGCCGACGACCTCTCGCCAGATCTTGATGGTCTTGCGTGCGGCGTCGCCGCGGCCGACCTTCTCCTGCGCCGTTATGAAATCAGCGAAGAAGTCCGGATTGGCCGCTTTCCATTTTTTCTTGTCCGACTCCGGGAAGTCGTGGAACTGCACACCCTTGGCCTTGAGGGTTTCGATCGCCTCTTTTCCCGCGGCCATCACTTGGTCGCGATCGCGTTTCGCGGCCTCGAACGAGACCTCCCGCACGATCTTTCGGTTTGCTGGGCTCATCTGGTCCCAAACGCCACGCGCGATCCACACGGCGTTGGTTGGACCTTCCCACAGGGTGATGTCGTGCACGTGCTTAGCGACCTCGTAGATCTTGTAGTTCACCATGAGGTCGACCGAGAACGGGATACAGTCGACCGTGCCACGGCTCAGACCTTCATAAAGCTCGGACAGTCCCAGTGTCACCGGCACTGCACCGGCCGCCTGCACCATGCGTGGCATGTCCTTGCCCCAGGTGCGCACCTTCTTGCCCTTCATATCTTCAAGGCTTTTGATCTGTTCCTTACAGACAAGCTTGTACGGGTTGAGATGATGGAAGAAAAGCGCTTTCATGCCATTGCGCTTCGCCTCCGCATCAAACTCGGGCACCTCCTTCAGCAACCTTTCCATGAGCTTGGTCGCTTGTGGCACTTCCGACATCGCCATCGGGATCGAGTTGGGGGCGGCATGGAAAGGCAGCTCGGCAGGAAAGTATCCCGGCGACATCGCCGCCAGATCGATCGCACCCTTCTGTATCAGGCTCAAATTTTCCTTGGCCTTCCCGAGGACGCCTGCCCAATAGATCTTGATCTGGATTTCACCGTTGGTTCGCTCGGCGATTTCCTTGACCCACCATTTATCGGCCTTCGCGCCGATGGTGTTCTCCGTCCATTGACTGCTCATGCGCAGTTTGGTTTGGGCCAGACTGGCCGCGGGTGTCAATGCCAGCAGCGCCGCGGCGGTCCATGCCGCAGCAAGGGTATATGAGCGTATTCTCATGATTCCCTCCTAAATAGTAGTAGTAAGTGACGTGTGGATATTGACAGATACGGTTCTTTAATTCAAATTGTATTTCTAGAAGTATGGAGAAGTAGGCTGTCTTGTCGTGCACCGCAGCACGCCGATTCGCTGCGCAGCGTAACAACATAACAACGAGGGGCATACCACCATGACCACCGGCACGCCCGATCTCGGCACACAGCTTGCCAAGATCAAGGGCGCCCAGATCATCAAGAGCTTCTGTTACACCTGTCCCTGGCAGTGCCCAACCGAGGTCTTCGTCAGGGACGGCAAGGTTGTCTATCACAAGGGTAATCCGGAGTCGCCCAACAACATCGGGTCGCGCTGTGCCAAAGGCATGGCCAGTTGGTATGTCACCCAGGACCCGGACCGCCTCAAGCACCCGCTGTTGCGCACCAATGCCAAAGGTGAGCCCGGTCAGTTCAAGCAGATCTCATGGGACGAGGCGTTTACGTTCATTGCGGACAAGCTGAACGCGATCAAACAGAAATGGGGACCGGAGGCCGTCGCGTTCACCTGTCACCACGATCCTAACTCCCACTTTTACTGGCATCTGCTACGCGACCTCTACGGCAGCCCGAATATGTACACCCATACTTCGGGCTGTGAGCAAGACCGACGCGCCGCTTGCCTGACCCTATTCGGCCATGTGTTCCCCATGCACGACTTCGCCAATTCACGTTACGTCATGTTGTGGGGGATGAACATGCTCGGTGCCAACCAGGGCCTGTGGGAAAGTCGTGCGCTCATGGACGCCAAGAACAAGGGCTGCAAACTCGTGGTCGTCGATCCGAACTTCACGGAAACCGCACAGAAGGCCGACGAATGGATTCCCATTCAGCCTGGTAGCGATGGTGCCATGGCACTTGCCATGTGCCGGGTGATCATCGATGATAATTTGTACGACGCGAATTTCGTCAACATGTACTGTGAGGGTTTCGCAGGTTTTCGCGACCATTTACGCGAAAAAGGCTACACACCCGAATGGGCCGCCCCGATCTGCGGCATACCGGCGGACACGATCACGCGGCTGGCGCGCGAGTTTGCCACTACCAAGCCGGCGATGTCGGCGATCTTCAAGGGCTCAGGCTATTATACCAACGGCGCCGATGCCGGCCGCGCGTGCTACATTCTTGACGCCATCACCGGGGAGGTCGATAAACCCGGCAACCTGCATCTGAAAGACTGGGCGCCGCTAGGACCCGCTGTAAACATCCCCGAGGAGGCGCAGGCCAAACCGCAGAAGCCGCCGCTGCATATCGCCATGGGCTATCCACTGGCGCCAGACCTGCCGAATGCACGCTTACCTGACGCCGTGATTAACGGTGATCCGTATCCAGTGAAGGCGCTGTTTGTGCAGTCGACTAATCCGGTCATGAGCGATCCCAACCGCGATCGCGTGCAGGAGATGTTTCGCCATCTCGAGCTCGCGGTGACGTGCGAGCTGTACCTGAGTGAGACGGCGCTTGAGTCGGACATCGTGCTGCCAGAGACCTCGTTCTACGAGCACGCCGAGATCCGCCAGGGCATGTGGCTGGGCCCGCAGGTCGTGCTGTGCCAGCCGGCGGTGCCGCCGGTGGGCGAGGCCAAGGCGCCGTACGAGATCGTCAAAGGGATCGCCGAGAAGATGGGCTGGGGCCAGCACTTCCCGTACGAGAAGTGGGAGGACTGGGGCGAGCTGATGATGCGTGACATACCCATGTCGCTGGACGAGCTCAAGGAAAAGGGTTTCTGGGCGGGACCGATACGTTACGATCGCGTGCCCGAAGGGCTGCCGACGCCATCAGGCAAGATCGAAATCTACTCGAAGGCCTACGCCGATGCCGGATTTGATCCTTATCCGGTTTACATCGAGCGCAGTGTCATCCCGGACGAAGAGTACCCGTTGCAGGTCACCCACTCCAAGCTCAACATGCACTGCAATCTCCTCACCCAGAATAATCCCTTCCTCATGGAGATTTGCGGCGAGAACTGGGTGGAGATCAACACGGTCGATGCGCAGAAGTACGGTGTTCAGGATGATAGCTATGTCATCGTGGAATCGCCGAAGGACAAGATCACAATCAAGGTCAAGGTCATCGAAAGCCTGCTGCCGGGCTGTATCAGCATTCGCCATGGGCACGGATTCGGGCACTGGGCCATGGGATCTCATGCCAAGGGCAGAGGCGCGCACTCCAACAATTTAATGGAAAACATCACTAGTCCAATCACTGGAGCGAACTGCTACAACGAGTGCAAAGTGCGCGTGCGCCCGGCATAAAGCTATTGCAATCTGTGCGCTATCGAGCCAGGGTCCCGGGGAAAAATAATGCAACACGGTTTCTACTTCGATCATAAGCGCTGCGTGAAGTGTCACGCCTGCGAGATCGCCTGCAAGACCTGGAACGAAGTCGAGGTAGGTCCCCGTTGGCGTGAGGTCGTGAAGATCACGTCGGGCACTTTCCCCAACGTCACGGCCATGAATGTCTCCATGGCGTGTATGCACTGCGGCGATGCGCCGTGCCAGAACGCCTGTCCCGTCAACGCGATCACCAAGCGCACCGAAGACGGCATTGTGATGGTTGATCAGAACAAATGCATCGGCTGCGGGTTCTGCACGTGGGCATGTCCGTTCAACGCGCCGCAGCTATCAGCCGTGGCCGGGAAGATGGAGAAGTGCAACTTCTGTCAGACGCCCGGCAAAGAGCGGCCACTGGGTATGCCACGTGCGTGCGAGGAAATCTGTCCCACCGGTGCCATCCTCTCCGGCCCCATGGACGAGTTGGCCACGCTTGGACGGGAACGCGCCGCCGAACGTCTCGCCGGGCAGGGCCTGCCCGCATTGATGTTGGATGCGCAGCAGCGCTTCGGGGTTGGCGGGGACGATTAATTGCAGATTGTGCGTCGATCGGCGCACCCACGTAAGCGACCCTTGTTCCGGAAGCCACGACTGAGAAAAAAATGGAAAAATCAGACGTTATTGCTGCGTTAAACGCACTGGCACATGAAAGCCGTCTCGATATCTTTCGCTATTTGATTCAAAAGGGCATTGAGGGGTCAGCGGCCGGCCAGATCGCCGCAAAGCTGGGCCTGCCTTCGGCGACGTTGTCGTTTCATTTAAGTGCGCTAAAGCAGGCAGGGTTGATTGACGCCAGACGGCAAAGCCGCAAGATCATTTACAGCGCGAACTTTAGCAGTATGAATAGCTTGATGGCCTACCTGCTGGAGAACTGTTGTCGTGGTATCCCGGAACAATGTGCGGATCTGGTTGCGATGGGAGCGATCAAGGGGCGCTAGCTGCGGGGCCGCGCGTGCCGAGAGCGTGTTGTCCGAGTGCAGTCTGTATGACGCGAAAGCGGATTACGTGGCCGTGTTGCGTCAAAAGATTGTGGTTAATCAGATCGGGGAGACCGGTATGCGCTTCGATTCGAGCATGAGCCCGGTCACTACAAAAGAGGGTAACGAGGCGTGCTAGGTCAACTGATCATGAGTGGTTTGGCCAGTGGTAGTCTTTATGCCTTGACTGCCGTGGCGGTCGTTGTTGTTTTTCGTAATACGCGCACCATCAATCTCGCGCAGGGCGATTTCGCGATGATAGGGGCGTTTGTCGCAATTGTGCTTCTTAAGACCTACGGACTCAACTATTACGCCGCAATCGCTCTGACCGTCGTTGCAATTATGGGATTGGGCGTCCTCACCGAGCGCCTGGTCATGCGCCCGATCGCCGATGCCGACTGGCTCACGCTGTTCACCGCGACACTGGGTGTCTTCTACATCCTGCACGGCGTGGCTGGATGGATCTGGGGACGGGACACCAAGGCGTTTCCCGTCACTTTCGATCCGACGCCCGTTCGTATTTTCGGCACCGTCGTCAGTCAGGGGCACTTGATCAACATCGCATGGGTCACGGCGATCGGGATTGTTCTATACGTGTTCTTCAAGTACACGAAGCAGGGTATCGCCATGCGCGCCGTCACCGACGACCCGGAGGCGGCCGCGCTCATGGGCGTTCCAGTCAGGTTCATCGTCACGCTTACGTGGGCCATGGCGGGATTTCTCGCCGCGTTCGCAGGCATATTGATTGCGCCCATCATCTACGTGGCGCCAGAGATGATGGATGAGGTGCTGATCAAGGGCTACGTGGCTGCGGTGTTCGGTGGGCTTTATTCCATTCCCGGAGCCATCATCGGCGCACTGTTGATCGGTGTCGCCGAAAATCTAGCGGGTGGCTACCTGGGGTCGCAATACAAGTTTGCTACCGCCTTCGCCTTGATCGTCGTGCTGCTCACCTTCCGGCCCCAGGGGCTGATCGGGATCCAGAAACGCCGGGAAGTGTAGCGCTACTGCGAGAGGTATTGATGGTCAAGACTACTGCCGGTATGAAGGCCTCCGCGCCAAGGGAAAGCAGGGCAGGGGTTGCCGCTCTGAAGGCGAGATTTGGGCGTCAGAACTGGATCCTGGCGATCATTCTTTTCGCGCTTCTGCTGTTTTTTCCCGCGCTTCCTTTTGTCGAAGGCTGGATGGCCTATCAAGCCACATTGGTGATCATCTATATCTTGGCGGCGCAAGGTGTCAGCATCCTGACCGGTTATACCGGCTTGGTCACCGTCGGCCACGGCGGTTTCCTCGCTATCGGCGCCTATACGTCGGCCCTGTTAACACAGTACCTGGGCATCGACCTGATTACGGGGATGATCGCGGGTGGGATCATGGCTGCGATCTTTGGCTGCGTCCTGGGATTGATCTTCCTACGGTTGGTCGGTGCCTACATGGCGATCGGTACACTCGGCTTTGCGTTTTTCATCGGCACGATCGTGAACAACGTGCCGATCTTCGAGGGCCGCACGGGGATCTCGCTGCCGCCAAACAATATCTTTGGCCTGTTCGAGATCGAAGACTTTGGCTTCTACTACGTTTCGCTCGTTACGCTGGCGCTAGTCACCCTCTTCATATACGGTCTCGTCCGTTCAGGTGTCGGGCGCGCTTTCAAGGCGCTCCGTGATGATGAAAAAGCGGCTCAAAGCAGCGGCGTAAATCGGCTCTTTTACCGAACGCTGGCGTTTACCATCAGCGCATTTATCACCGGCGTTGCCGGCGCGCTGAACGGCCATAGCGTTAACTACATATCGGCCGAGGTGTATGGCGATATCTGGTACTCGGTGGATATCCTCGTTGCAGCGGTGGTCGGCGGGTCTGCCATGCTCATGGGCCCGTTCATCGGCGGGTTTTTTGTAGGCATGGTCCCGTATTTCTTAGAGGAGCTACGCGACTTTGCCTTCATCCTCAAAGGTGTTGTCTTAATCGCCGTCCTCCTGTTTGCCCCGGCGGGCGTCGCGGAGGCTTTGGCGCGACCATTCAAAGCCATACGACGCCGCAAACTCGCTGAGGCAGGGGCTCACTTGCAAGCGGTAAGAGAACCCGCAACGTCTGCCGGTGCCGGTGGAGGCAGCTCATGAGTCACTTGCGCTGCGAAAATATCACTGTAAGCTTCGGCGGTGTTTTGGCCTGCAACAACATCAGCCTCGAGATTGAGGAGGGCAAGATCGTCGGCCTTATCGGGCCCAACGGCGCGGGCAAAACGACACTGTTCAACGTATTGAGCCGGTTTCAGGTCTATGACGATGGCCATGTGTACTACCGGGATCAAAGCGTGGACGACAAAAAGCCACACGAAATGATCGATCTCGGCATGGCGCGGACTTTCCAGGAAATTAACCTGTTCAAGGAACAGTCCACGCTGGACAACCTGCTTATCGGGGCTCATCATCTCATCGGCAATCCCTTTGCCAGCATGTTTACCTTGCCAAGCGCGCGCAAAAAAGAGCGCGCGCTCGTTCAAAGGGTGATGGACATCGCCGAAATGCTCCATCTTCAGGATAAGTTGGATAACTTGGTCAAGAATCTGTCTTATGGTTTTCAGAAACGAGTTGAATTGGCGCGTGCGCTCGCGTCAGAACCTTCGATGATCCTGCTTGATGAACCGGTGGCCGGCTGCAACGAGGAGGCAACGCGGGAACTGGAGGACATCGTGCGCCACGTCAACCAGAACCTGGGCGTCACCTTCCTCGTCGTCGAGCACGACATGTCCATGGTGATGAAGGTCTGCGATTACATCTACGTTATCAACTTTGGCGCCAACCTGGCGGACGGGACGCCGGCCGAGGTGCGGGCGAACGCCGACGTGATCGCAGCGTATCTGGGCGAGGCGGCGCAATGACGGCGCTCAGGCTCAGGGACGTGGAGGCCGGCTACGGTGCCGTACGCGTTCTGCGCGGCATCTCGCTGAACGTCGAGCCGGGCACCATCGTCACCGTGCTGGGGGCCAACGGCGCCGGCAAGTCGACGACTCTGAAGGCCATCTCGGGGCTCCTCAGACCGACCGCCGGCGCCATCGAGTTCGACGGCCACCGGCTGAATTCGTTGAGCCCGCGCGACATTGTCAGGCGCGGAATCGCCCCGGTGCCCCAGGGGCGCAGGATCTTCAAGGACCTGACCGTCGACGAGAACCTTCAGATGGGCGCCTACATCCGCCGCGACAGGACCGGGATTGCCCAGGACCAGGAGATGGTATTCGATCTCTTCCCCGTCCTAAAGGAGCGCGTCAAGCAGCTCGGCGGCTCCCTGAGCGGCGGCGAGCAACAGATGCTGACTATCGCCCGCGGCCTGATGGCCCGGCCCCGGCTGCTGCTGTTGGACGAGCCGTCGCTCGGCCTCGCGCCCCTCCTCGTGCGCGACATCTTCCGCGTCCTCAAGAAGATCAATGCCGAGCAGGGGACGACGCTCCTCATCGTCGAGCAGAATGTCCAAGTCGCCCTGCAGAACGCCGACTACGCGTACGTCCTGCAAATGGGCCGCGTCCGCGTCAAGGGTACGGCCCGGGAACTGCAGGAGAACCGGGAGGTGCTCGCGTCTTACTTGGGCACTCAGGAAGTAGTGAAGGAGGCTGTTTAGGACACATCCGAGGAACTGCAACAGAACAAGCATGGGACTCAGGATTAAGTTGTGTTCGTTAACGAAGCGAGGATAACGAACGCATACTTCCGATTCTTGCGGCGTTGCCTTCGGGGCGAGTCGCGGGAAACCCTGAAGAGGTGTCTTTGAGAGGAGGAGGTTGCTATGAAACATCTGATGAAACTAGTTTTAACCCTTGCGGGCAGTACCGTGCTTGCCTTGAGTTCCGTAGGCGTTTGGGCCCAGAATGGCCCGGGCATTACCGATAAAGAAATTCTTGTCTGCTCCTACCAGCCGATGACCGGAAAAATATCCAGTTACTTCCGGATGGGTAAGGGCGCCGACGCCTGGTTCAAGTACGTCAACGACAGCGGCGGCATAAACGGCCGCAAGGTCAAGTATAAGATGGTCGATGACAAGTATGAGCCGGCTCGCACCAAGTCAGTCGTTAAGCGCTTCGTTGAAAGGGACAAGTGCTTCGCGATTGTTGCACCACTCGGGTCCGCACCGACGGCAGCGGTCATCGATTACATCACATCTAAGAACGTACCGTTGATTGGCGCCGGTACTGGCGCGGAGAAGAACCTGACGTATCCCAGCAAGTACGTGTTCCCGCTCTATCCGAGTTACTTTATGGAGGGGCAGGAGCTGGTGCGCTTCGCCAACAAGGTGTTCGGCGCCAAGAAGATTGCGCTGCTCTACCAGAACGACCCGTCGGGCAAGACTCACATCAAGGGGATCGAGTCCGTGCTCGACAAGTACGGCGTGAAATTGGTCGCGAAGGAAGGCTACGAGCAGAAGGAAATCGACGTCAGCTCCCAGGTGATTGCGATGAAGAACGCCAAGCCGGACGCAGTCCTTTGCTCGTGCGCCCCGGAGCCCGCCGCCAGGTTCTACACCGAGCGCAAGAAGCTCGGATGGGATGTGCCGGTGATTAACGTCTTCTTCGGCAAGAGCCCGAAGGTCGCCGAGCTGGCCGGTAGCGATGCAGTCGAAGGCGTCTATTTCACGACGATATTCCGTGGCTTCGATTCACCGGCACCGCAGATTCAGCAGGCGAAGGAAATCCTGAAAAAGTACTACCCGCAGGAGACGCCGGACGCGATTCACCTCTGGGGCTTCACCGGCGCCCAGGTATTCACCGAGGCCATGAAGCGGATGGGGCGAGATAACCTCACGCGCGAACGACTGGTCGAGACCCTGGAAGGTATCGATGGCTGGAAGGGCAGCGTGGTCCCCGAGATTACCATCGGTGAAGGCAATGCACCGGAGCACTTTCTGGTGAAAGACATGTCGTACGTCGTCTACAAGGGTGGCAAGTTTCAGGACTACACACCCCCCTGGCAGAAATAGCATACAGGCACCGGTCGCCGGCGGCAGCGCCGCCGGCGGCACGGAGGTAATAGCGACAGCTGGCTAGCCGCGGCTCGGGACCGGGCCGCGGGTGACGGCCGGGGTGTGTCGGGGAGGGGAGGTATGCGCCTGACGCATAGCGCCATCCCGACTGCGTAGGTCGACACGTGCAGGAGCCTGGGGTACGGTTTTCCATACGGACGTGAAGCGAATGCGACACCGGGCGAACGGCTCAGGGTTGTGGTGAACGCGGGCAGCCCGGGCTCGAGGGCATTGCCCGGAGGTGCGTGATGGCAGAAATCATTGGTAAGGCGATTCCACCCCAGCGAAAAAGAGTGATCGATGCGCTCCACTTGCGCGAGCCTGACCGCGTGCCGGTGGGCCTGTGGGGCACGATCGAGGGCTATCAAAATCTTCGCCGCGGCCTGGGTATGGACTACAAGGCGGATCCGCGCGATTACCGCACAGGATCCACGACCTGGACCACGGACGTCGCTTTCGAGCTGGATCTAGCGGAGAAGCTGGACGTGGACTTCGTACGGATCTCCATCGGCTCGCCGGGCGGTTCGCCGGGGTTCCGACCGATCAAGTTCGAGGAGGTCCCTTTCGATATGGGGATCCCGCCGCCGGACGCCGACATCAACGTCGATGAGTGGGGCGTCATTCGCAAGTGGACCCCGCACGAGCAGGGCGGCTACTTCGAGATGATCGGCTATCCCTTGTATCATGCCACCAGCGCGCCGCTCGAGGAGGGGTTGCGAATATTAGAGGAGTACCCATGGCCGGATCCTCATGACGAGGGCTGTTTTGAGGATGCGCCCATACCGGGCATGACGCTGCGGGAGTACTGCAAGTTCATCAAGGAGGAGACGCCCTTCGCGATTATGGGTCAGGGCGGGCGCGGCGGGCTTTTCGAGCAGGCCAAGTACATGGTCGGCTATGCCAAGATCTTTTCTGATTTCATCGAGGCGCCCGAGTTCCTCGATGCGATGTTGACCAAACTCACCGATATCGAGATCGAGTTCAACAAGGTCTTTCTCGACCAGGTTGGGGAGTACATCGATTGGTTGCGGATGAGCCCGGAGGATCTTGCCAGCGAAAAGACCACGTTCATATCCATTAAGATGTTTAACAAGCAGCTCAAACAACACTACAAACGCGCCACCCAGACCACGAAGGAGTATTTTCTCAAGAAAAACCCGCTCGGCAAAATCCAGTTTCACAGTTGCGGTGCCATCCCCGAGGTGTTTATGCGCGGGCTGATGGAGTGCGGGGTGGACGGCTATGACAGCCTGCCGCCGAAGGTTGCCAGGCACTCCAACCCGGCCGCCAAGAAGCGCCAGCTCGGTAAGGAGATGTTTTTCTACGGTGGTATCGACGTACAAGAGACATTGCCGTGGGGCAAGCCGGAAGACGTGCGCGCCGAGGTCCGCGCCAGGATCTGGGAGATGGCTCACGGCGGCGGTTACCTTTTAAGCTCGTCCCACCGGCTCGAGCATGACGTGCCGATCGAGAACACCCTTGCCATGATCGAGGAGGCGCATGAGTACGGCGTCTATCCCTTGCCCGACGAGCCACCGCCAGGAGCGGACACGGGGGAGGACTCTGAGGATTGAGGCGGTCAGAAGAAGGGCTGAGGAGCTGAGAACGGGTCGTTACCAGAAGGTTCAAGCTGAGGAAGTGTATTATGCCCCTAGAAATCGATACTGAGAAAGAGTTCGACCTCGAAGATCTGAAACACGATATCGAGACCAGCCGCAAGACTGACCGCTGGGACGACACCCCGCCGGACGTCAAAGATCTGTTCCATCAGATAGAGTGGAACATCATTGAAGGTGAGTACGATGAAACGGTGGATTTGATTAATCCAGCGCTCGAGAAAGATATCTCAGCCCGTACGCTTATTGCGGGCCCGATGGCGACCGGCATTGCCGAGGTCGGCAGACGCTTCAAGATGGACGAGTACTTTCTCCCTGAAGTAATGATGTCGGCCAAGAGCATGCACGCCGCCCTTGGCCTACTAAAGCCGCTCATTATCGCCGAGAAGACCGAAGAGGTCGGAACGGTCGTGGTCGGCACGGTTCAGGGCGACCTGCACGATATCGGCAAGAAGATCGTTGCCATGATGCTTGAGGCCGCGGGATTCACCGTACATGATCTGGGGGTCAGTGTCCCGCCCGAGGAATTCATCGCGTCAATTAAGGAACACCAGCCACAGATCGTCGGCTTCTCTGCACTGCTCACGACGACGATGAACATGCAATGGGAGACCATCAAGGCCATCCAGGCTGAGGGGCTGCGCGAGCAAGTCAAGGTGTTTGTCGGCGGCGCCCCGATCAGCCAGGCCTGGTGCGATAAGATCGGCGCAGACGCCTATGCGGCGGATGCCCTGATCGCGGTGGAGAAGGCAAAGGCGTGCGTCGGAGAGTTCAGGGATGTCAAGGGCGGTGACCCTGCGCTGCATGCGGCTATGCTTGCGCTCGACACCGAAAGAGTGAAAGCTAAAGCGGAGCAAACGGAAGCTGTAGCCCGCTAGCTAGCGAGGACTTATTCCACTGTGTGAGGGCCGTTGATGTCTGTTGGGGCGCTCGGCAAACCGTTTGTTCTGGGACCTGCGATTGCGGGCGCCGTCCTGTTTCTGGTCGGCGTTTTTGGTGGACTCAATGCTGCCTGGGGTTACGGGCTATTCTTGGTCTCGGCCCTACTGCTTCTGGCAGGCTCGGTGCTGTTTTGCATTTTTGCCTTTTCGCGGCGCTTTGGTACCGGTGCGCTTTTGTGGAGCTTTAAGTGGCTTTTCGTTCTGGGCGCCTGGTGTTATGTGTACGCCGTGAGCGCACTCGGCGGCTACTTCGCCTACGAAACGCTGCAGGGCCGCATGGAGTTGCGCTGGATACTATTTGGACCGGCCGTGCTGGCCGCGCTGGTCGTGCTGGACTTCGGGCTCTACCGTGTGGTCGTGCTAAAAAACCTGCCAACCTACCAGCGGTATAGGGCCTTTATCTCACGCGACCAAAGTGATCCTGCGACAATGCGCCGCACCTTGGTAGACGATGTGCTGGTGCAAAAAGCGCTTCTTTCGGTCAGCGGCTTCCGCTGGTTGCGTCATACGCTTATCTTCTGGGGTTTCGTTCTAATGTTAGTGGTCGAACTGGCCGCGGTAGTGTTTCGGGAGGCGTTACCCGCGTTCGGCTTGCCGGATATTTGGAGAGAGGCGGGGCATCCGCTGCGTCTCGCGTTTAATTTTGCATTCGACTTTCTGGGTTTGATGGTGCTGATCGGCTGTGCCATGGCGCTGGGTTGGCGAATCATGGTGAACGGAACCGAGAGACAAAAATATACGGACACGCCGGCGGCGCTGTTTTTGTTCTTTGTCGTTCTAAGCGGCTTTGCGGTCGAGGCCATCCGGCTCGCTGCGTCGCCAGCGCAGCCCTATGCCAGTAGCGAGTTTATTGGCTACTTTTTCGCCAGTTTTCTGCCGCAGTCGGCCGGACCTGGGAGCCCGACCTACGAATGGTTCTGGCTTGTGCACGTGCTGGGCTCCGTCTTGTTTATAGCCTACGTGCCGCTCGGGCGTTTGGTCCACTCCTGTGCCACGCCAATGGGACGGCTGATGCATTCGCAAAAAGCGTTGCTGGCTATGAAGAAAAAGGCTGTGTTTAGCGGTCTCATGATGCGTCGGCCATAAGCTCGGGTGCTCTCGCAGTTATCGGCAAGTCGAACACGAACTACCGCGGGGAGAGAGATACAGATGACTTACTATTTGATGCGCGCAAAAATTTCTCAGCATGCGATGGGCGCACTTGTGCAGCGCCCAGAGGATCGATTCGTCACTATGACTAGACTTCTTAAGGGCGTTGGAGGCCGGCTGCACTACTACTTCTTTTCTTTCGGGGAATACGACATCGTTCTGCTTTTCGAGCTTCCTGACAACGTGAACGCGGCCGCGCTGTCAATGGTACTGACAGCCTCTGGTTCGGTAACCGAGGTTGATACCACGGTCCTCCTGACCATGGAGCAGGCCATCGAGGCCATGCATACGGCAGGAGACGCAACGGGGGTTTACCAGCCCCCCGGTCGCGGACCAACCGGCAGGACGAAGCCGCCGAAGAAAGAGCCGAATGGATGATGGAGGAAAAGAAGTCAAACACGCTGGAAAGCTTTCTGGTTTCACTCAAGTGGGTTTATCATTTTATTCATAAAACTATAGAAAGTACCGAACTGATATAGCTGCCTGCCATGCCTAGAGTAGTCGCCATTTACGGTAAGACCTGCTCCCTGAAATCCGACGTTGCGCGAGAGATTTCACGGCTCACGGGGTATAAGGTCAAACACCCCGGCGAAGCGGCCACGACCTATGCCAAGGTTGCTGAGCTCGACTCCGCGCTTGGTTTGCCCGAGGATAAGCACCGAGCGATCGACAGCGATACGCTGAACTGGGCAAACACGGCGCCCGATCCCGTGATAGTCATCGAAAGCACACTGCTGGATGCCGTCCTCCAGGACGTCGATGGCGTGTTTCTCGTGCACCTGCATTCCTCGGATGAGATTCGGAAGGAACGATGGGAGTGGCGAAAAGAGCACGGAGGCGGTCGTACGCGGCAGATAGGGGTGAGTATCGAGCAACGTGATAAGGATGACCTCGAATTGCGCAACAGGCTCTATGGGGCGGGGGCGGATTCCCGTGCCCCTGACCTTGTGTTGGAGACCACGAAGCGGTCGGCAGTGGATTGCGCACGCGCGATCTGGACGCCGTTTGAGGGCGGGAAAACCGAAGCTACGTTTTTCGTCGCAGCGACCGCGGACAAGCCTGCCATGGACAAGACCGAGAAGAAGGGAATTCGTCCTGGACCTACCAGCGGTTTGGTCAAGGTTTACAGCGCGAATCGCAACCCCTTTGGAGGCTATATCACAGACGATAAGAGCCGCCGGGAGATCTTTATTCATAAGTCGGCCATCGACGAGGCAGGCATGGACAAATTGGAAAAGGGCCAGCGAGTCAGCTTCGATGTCGTTGAAGATGGATTTGGCGGCTTCAAGGCTGTCAATGTCAAACCCACTGGTTAGATTTATCGGGTGCCGTCGATCCCAACTTGTGTTTGTCACAAAACTTGTTTATGCCCATCTTGAGACAGGTCCTGCCTAAGGAATTTACAGAAGAGAAGTACCACGGGACGTCGGCGTATGCATTGCGTGATGTCGAAGTAATCGCACGCAAGCTGACAACGGGCGCTCCCTGCACCGGTGCGAGCAGTAGCGATCTATTCGAGCCATGGCCTGGTCCGCATCAGCATATTCGCTGCTGGTTTGTTCTCGCTAACGGAAAGGCCGTAGGGATTAATGAGGACCCGGATAAGGGTTGGTCGTTCCCAGTCACCGATTACACAGCGTGAGTGTGGGCGCTAAGACGAGATGGACTGGGACCGCTTGCGAATCTTTCATGCAGTAGCGAGAGCAGAAAGCTTTACGCGCGCCGGCAAGGACCTTGGCCTGAGCCAATCCGCGGTCAGCAGGCAAATCAGCGCGCTCGAGCGAGCATTGAAGGTTTCGCTATTTCACCGCCACGCCCGGGGGCTTGTGCTCACTGAGCAGGGTGAGGAGTTCTACCGTACCGTTCAGGAGATGGCGGCCAAGCTCGCAATCGCTCGTGCGCGTATCAACGAGAGCAGGGAACAACCGGAGGGGCCGCTCAAGATTACCACGTCGGTTGCATTTGGCTCCGCGTGGCTGACATCGCGCTTGAACAGGTTTCATACACAATATCCGGATATCCGTGTTACTTTGGTGCTGGTCGACAATCTGGAGCTCGATTTATCGTTGCGTCAGGCTGATGTGGCCATCCGTTTTGCGCCACAGCGACAGCCGAATCTGATTCAGCGTCATTTGATGACCATTCGCTATCGCGTGTTTGCGGCGCAGGCGTATCTTCGCAAGCATGGTACTCCAAGAACACCCGCAGATCTGGACCAGCACGAGATCATCGTCTACGGTGAGGACGTCCCGGCACCGGTGCCCAACATGAACTGGCTGCTCGAGGCGGGGGTCGAGCGCGGCAATAAGCGTGAGCCCGCCTTGCGCGTCAACAGTGTTTACGGCATCTATCGCGCGGTTCGAAGCGGGTTGGGTATTGCAGCGTTGCCGTATTACATGAGCAGCGAGTCGCCCGAGCTGATCGAGATCTTGTCTGAGCTGCGCAGCCCCAGCATCGAGGCCTACTTTGTGTACCCTGAGGAGCTGCGGCACTCCA
>FXBF010000072.1_pt1 | contig 28116 bp, 32 predicted proteins | sample 5335321 | NCBI WGS metagenome assembly FXBF01 (sample SAMEA103928391, study PRJEB20085) | sediment metagenome | isolation source: sediment
ACAAGCATTTAGAGCGACCATGATAGATACGATCAAGCAGTTTTTCGACAAACACCTACAGGCCGATGAAGCCGGTAGCGTTACCGAGCATACGCTGCAATTGGCGACTGCGGCCTTGTTTGTCGAGATGATGCGTTTGGGGAATTCCTCCGGCCAGGCGGAGCGGACCGCCGTGACCGCAGCGATCCGGTCAAAATTCCAGTTAAGCGATACCGAGATCGAGGAACTCATATTGCTTGCCCAGCAGGAGGCCGGTCAGGCGACTGATTATTACCAGTTCACCTCCTTGATCAATCAGGATTATCCCCCGGCGCAGAAGATCAGGATTATTGAACACCTGTGGGAGGTCGCGTTTGCCGATCAGTTTTTAGACAAGTACGAAGAACACCTGGTACGGAAGATCGCTGATCTGCTGTATGTGTCGCATCGGGATTTTATTGCCGCCAAACTTCGGGCCAAAAGGGCCGCCGGCCTGTCGTAGTTATCTGGCCTTAGGGGCGTATTTGCTGGCGATATACTCGTCCACGAGCCGCTGAAAATCCTCGGCAATGGTCTCGCCTTTCAGGGTCACGGTTTTTTCCCCATCGACATAGACCGGTGCCACCGGTCGCTCACCGGAGCCGGGCAGGCTGATGCCGATGTTGGCGTGTTTACTTTCACCCGGACCATTGACGACACAGCCCATCACGGCCAATTGCATGTTTTCTACGCCCTCATAATGCTCGCGCCACTCCGGCATCTGCTCGTGGACATAAGCCTGAATCTTCTGTGCCAGCTCCTGGAAATAGGTACTGGTGGTCCGTCCGCAACCGGGGCAAGACATGACCATCGGGGCGAAGGCACGCAGCCCCAAGGTCTGCAGAATCTCCTGGGCGACGATAACCTCCTGGGTACGGGAACCCCCGGGCTCCGGCGTTAGCGAGATGCGGATCGTATCGCCGATCCCCTGCTGCAGTAATACACTCAGGGCGGCGGTCGAGGCGACGATCCCCTTGGAGCCCATGCCGGCCTCGGTCAACCCCAGATGGAGGGCGTAGTCGCAGCGGCCAGCGAGTTCGGTATAGACCCCGATCAGGTCCTGCACCCCACTCATCTTGCAGGACAGTATGATCTTGTCATGGGCGAGCCCCAGCTTCTCGGCCTGTCTGGCGTTGTCGATCGCCGATACGATCATGGCCTCATGGGTTACCATCGACGTATCCCTGGGTTCCGACTGTTTGGCATTCTCATCCATCATGCGGGCGACCAGTGCCGGGTCGAGACTCCCCCAGTTGACACCGATCCGTACCGGCTTGTCATATTTGCAGGCCAGCTCGATCATGGTTGCGAACTGGCTGTCGCGTTTTTTACCGCGGCCGACATTGCCGGGATTGATGCGGTACTTGCTTAAAGCGCCGGCACAATCGGGGTAGTCGGCCAACAGTTTATGACCATTAAAATGGAAGTCGCCGATCAGTGGAACATGGCAATCCATCTGAGCGAGACGCTCATGGATCCGCGCCACTGCCTGCGCGGCCTCGGCCGAGTTGACGGTAATCCTTACCAACTCAGAGCCGGCACGGGCGAGTTCGGCCACCTGTTTGACGGTGGCATCGACATCGGCGGTATCGGTATTGGTCATCGACTGCACGACTATCGGCGCACCGCCGCCAATAGTAACCGGTCCGACGTCTACCGCCGTGCCTATGCGCCTTGTGCCCAGTGTGTAACTCATGTCTTAAAGGACTCGTCAGGTATTCTTAACCGCTGTCAGTGTCAACCCTATCGGAGAAATACGTAAAATGGGGGCATAATTCGTCGTTGGGTAGTATACCGAAAAAAACCAAAGATTTTCCGCTATCAGGACTAGCCTGCATATTGGGCCATGTGCTGAAAAAGGTGTCGCTGGCTTCTGCCCTGCCTTTAACGGCCATGCCCATTCTGCTCATAGGGATACTGTTTCATCCAGCACAGCAACAGGGAAAGATCAGTCTACTGCGGGTCCCCTTAGCGCTGCTATCGCTAACAATAACCAGCCTGATAGAAATGCCAGACCACCAAAGGGCGTGATGGCACCGAGGCGATGATAGTCAGTCAGGCTGAAAATATAGAGACTACCTGAAAACAGAATGATACCCGCCACCATCAGCCAACCGGACCATTTTAAAGTGGTAGAATGCCCGATACGATGACCAATGATTCCGATCAACAGCAGACCGAGCGCGTGGTAACCTAGATACTGGGTAGCGGTAAGGAATACCTCGAGCATATCGGCAGATAGGCGGGTTTTGAGAGTGTGAGCGGCGAATGCCCCCAACGCGACGTAGAAAAAAGCAGCGACACTGCCCAGTATGATAAATAGCTTAATCATTGAAATGCTTGCCTGAAGATTTTGTATTATAGCGCCAAGCAGACTATGGCACGATACCGAGTAATAGATGACTGATTGCCCATGTGGTTCCGGTCTGGCAACGGGCCAGTGCTGTGGGCCCTATCTTGATGGTTCAGAACAGGCGTCTACTGTCGAGGCATTGATGCGCGCCCGCTATACTGCCCACGTATTGAAAGATACCAGCTTTATCAATAACAGTATCCACCACAGCAAGCGCCGCGAGCTGGCAGGTGGCGGCAATGATATCGATAATATCCAGTGGACCGGCTTGAACATACTCCGGGTTGAGGGCGGTGGCGCCGGTGATGTGACCGGCGAAGTAGAGTTTGAAGCCCGCTTTCGGGTTAAAGGTGTCGAGAGCCGGCTACGTGAAATTAGTCAGTTCGTGCAGGAAGACGGCAGATGGTTTTATGTCGATGGTGAACTGGTTGAAGATAAACCCCAAACACAACGGCAGCAGAAAATTGGACGTAATGAGCCCTGTCCCTGTGGTAGCGGTAAAAAATATAAAAAATGTTGTGGAGCCTGACTGGCAATAGGGTAGCCTGATCCCAATGAAATACTGTAGCCATTGCGGCAAACCAATCAAGCTGAAAATACCAGACGGCGATAATCTGCCGCGGCACGTTTGCGACAGTTGTGGCGCCGTCCATTACCAGAATCCAAAGATTGTGACAGGTTGCATTCCTGAATGGGAAGACAAGATCCTGCTTTGCAGGCGTGCCATACAACCGCGCCATGGTCTCTGGACCCTGCCTGCCGGTTTTATGGAAAATGGAGAAACGACATCCGAGGCGGCGATCAGGGAAACGCTGGAAGAGGCCAATGCCCGGGTCGAACTGAGGAATTTTTACTGCCTGTTTAATCTGCCGCATATCAATCAGGTATATATCCTCTTTCGGGCCGCGCTCCAGGACCTGGACTTCGGTCCTGGTGAAGAAAGTCTGGAAGTCAGATTGTTCGATCGGGAGCAGATCCCCTGGGACCAGCTGGCCTTTGCCGTCATTCATGAGACCCTCAGACTCTACGTCAAGGATGCCGAAAACCGGCAATTCTGCGCCTATACTGGCGATATTCTGGTTAACCCGGAGGACAGGGACCGGTATCAGGTCCGCAATATCCGGCGCGAGGGCATTAGCTGAGCGCTTTTCAGGCGCCCGCCGGCAGGGCCACACGCCGGTTGCCGGTGTTACCGGGTTGGCATAAGAAATGCAATAACTTTCGTATAGCTTCGTGTTGGTTCTGCTGTGGCGTGTCCACAACATCCGGCCACGCGGTCAGTGGAAAATTTTAAATTCGCCCAAGGGGATTCGATGGATAGCAAAAATCCGGCTCCAGATCATGAAGAGCTGCCCATGCAGTTGGTGGTGATAGACCTGAAAAACGGTCGGCGGGGACTCTTTATCGGGATGCCGTTGATCCCCGAGGAGGACATGAACACCGAGTCTGAGGGCAGTTATATCGAGAATATCTGGTTCAGCAGCATCCAGTCACTCCCTCCAAGCCATACCCTGGAACAGCTGATTCAGATGGCGATGAACCAGATCGAGGCTCCTACCCTGCAGTAGCAATAGCGAGTGTTACACGCCGGCCCTGACGTTAGCCGCTAGGGACTACCATCACGCAGCACCAGAACATCATAAACCAGGCGCCACGCTTGCCAGCGATCGATGATGCCTGGTCCCTTTCTGTCAGTATATCGGCGCTCGAAATGATAAATCCGGTATTGATCATTCGGGAAATGTTTTTTGACCAGTTCGATTGTCTTTCTGGTTCGGTCAGTTTCCTTTCCGGTATTGATATAAATGAGATGGGCCTGGATGCCGACGATGGTCTCCTGTTTCAGGGAGGTGGCGATCCCATCGATAGCCAAAATAAATTTTACTTTCGTGCGTATTCCTTTTCCGGCAGAGGCAGTAATTACGGCACTCAGCGGCCGGCCGAAGACAATGATGCCGGTGCGTTCATGAGCACCAATATCAGGTAATTCAGAGAGATACTCAAAGGCATCTCTGATAACAGTAACAGATAATCTATTCGCTGATCCGATCTCAGGGACCAGAACAAGTATTTTATGTTCTGCCAGGACGCCAGCGAATTCAACCATACGTGCCATTGCCTGTTGCCCGATGGTACTGTCATAGAGCAGCACCACACCCGCGCGCGGCTCGTTGATTGGTCGGTATAGATGCGCCCGGTAGCGTCGACCGGCGATCTCATATCTGACCGGCGTCCGCATCATGGGCAGCTGTCGAGATATCTTGCCTTCTGGTGAGAAACGGGTAAATAGGTCAGTGCTCAACTTGGCGGCCTCTATATTTTTTTCCGGCGCACCAAGCGAAAATATGAGCGCAGCAGCGACAAGCAGCAGACCCGCAAGTGCCAGGAGTTTGGTCTTCATTTATCTCTTATTCGTTGACTGTAACTACCTTTACAGAAAGTGTAGCCGGTTTCGTTGAATAACACAGCGTCTGGGCAGCTGATACCACTACAGTTGGCGTAATTACCAGGAATGGGTTAGGTTACTATTAAGGCAGATATCCTTTCTAAATATGGAAAGCGTATGACAGATAAGCTGACAGTTCGGACCCGTGGCCAGGGTCTGTACGAGATTACCGCTGAAGTTGGGAACTTGCTGCAGTCAGGGGGGATCAATACTGGATTGTGCACGCTTCTGGTTCAGCATACATCAGCAAGCCTCTTGATCCAGGAAAATGCCGACCCTTCGGCAAAATACGATCTGGAGCAATGGTTAAACCGTCTCGTCGGGGAAGATGATCCGCACTATACACATAAAAATGAGGGCCCGGATGATATGCCGGCACACATTAAATCGGCATTGACCGCAACATCGTTATCAATACCAATTATCAGTGGCAAGTTGGCCCTTGGTACCTGGCAGGGCATCTTTCTCTGGGAGCATCGTCATGCCGGCGGCAAGCGTCATATCGCCATCCATATTTCTAATTAGATCAAACTTCCCATGAACCGAACATTATCAATCATCTTAGCAGGCCTCATTTTACTGTCACCGATGTTAGTGTCAGCTGCCAGTGATGAGCTGTCATTCCAGCAGGCAATGAAGTATACCGTCAAGATCAGGACACGGGTCAGGATCCCGTTTATCGGCGATCGCAAGGGAACTCAAACCGGCGCTGGTTTTGTTGTCGACAGTAAGCGTGGCTGGATCCTGACTAATGCCCATGTAGTCGCCCGTTCACCGTCCGATGTCAAAGTACTTTTCCGGGGCGGCAGCTTTCTAACGGCCCGCAAACTCTATGTTGATCCCTTCGTCGACCTGGCGGTTATTGTTATTCCAAAACGCTATCGGCCCAAGGCATTATATGCAGCCAGGCTTGAGTGCAGGCAGATTCCGGCTGTCGGTCACCCCGTTGGTGCCTTTGGCCATCCCTGGAACCTGTCTTTTACCGGTACGCGCGGCATTATCTCCGGTATTACCTCGAAATATACCTACAAGACCGAGATGATTCAGACGGATGCACCGATCAATCCCGGCAATTCCGGTGGGCCCTTGATCAGTCTTAAGAGTGGCAAGGTTGTCGGTATCAGCACCGCCTCGCGGCGATTCAGCCAAAATACAAATTTCGCCGTCCCCATGAAAAATGCCTGCGATATCCTGCGCTTGTTGAAGAATGGGGTCGATCCATCACCACCGGAACTGCCGTATATGTTTTACAGTGATGTCGATGAAACCAAGAAATTGGTGGTGGCCAAGGTCCATCAGGAAAGAAACAGGCTCGGCCTGCGCGAAGGAGATATTATCGATCGGGTGCCGGGAATTACCGGCAGCATTAAAAACAAAGGCCAGCTGGTCCATGCCCTGCGCGGCCGTTTGAATAATTTCCATTTGCGTATTATCCGTAACGGCAAACCTGTGATGATTCGAGGAAGCCTGGCACCGGCAAGGAAAATTAGCCAACGTTCTGGGATATTCGTTTCGGGGCTGTTGTTTGGCCATACACCATGGATGGATGCCGAGAATTTTATCAACGGCAAACCGAAAATTATGATCCACTATGTTGAAAAGGGGTCTATCGGCGATGGCCAGCGGATTCGCATGATGGACCTGCTGCTTGCTGTCAACGGTAAGAAAGTCACTGATCTGAAAGAACTTTACCGATTATTTGTCACGGCACATAAAAACAAGACCAAGGTATCGATCAAGTTCATACGGCTCGGCAGTATCCGCGATGAATTGTTTTCCTATCTTATTAGACCGCTTTCGCTTGATAAGCCTGTTTATATCGGCAGCACTCCCTAGCATCCAGCCTCGCTTCAGCGTAAAGATTTATCAATGGCCGCCAAGGTACGAAGGCAATACGGTAGCTGGGAATCTCCCCTGAGTGCCGAGCGGATCGCCCAGGGAACGACCCGATTCGGGCAGCTACGTATCTCTGACAATCAGATTTATTGGACCGAGATACGTCCCGGGGAAAAAGGACGTTCTGCCCTCATGCGTTATACGCCGGATCATGGGGTCGACGAGGTGTTGCCGAGTGAATTCAATGTCCGCACGCGGGCCCACGAATATGGCGGCGGTGCCTTTGCCATCGACAGCGAAAGCTTGGTCTTCTCCCATTTCAATGATAATCGCATCTATCTCGCTCAATCAGACTCACCACCGCTTGCCCTGTCCCCGGACAATCGCGACAGGCGTTATGCCGATTTCCAGATCGATGACAGGCGCGCACGGGTGATCTGTGTCGTCGAGGACCATCACGATGCCAGCACACACCCGGAAAATCGATTGGTCAGTATTGATATCAACCGGCCCGGCAATGCGGGTGAGCCCCTGGCGGCGGGTTATGATTTCTATGCCTCACCCTGCCTCGATCACGCCGGCAAACAACTTGCCTGGTTGTGCTGGAACTTCCCGAATATGCCCTGGGATGGCTGTGAACTCTGGGTAGGGGACCTGGATGCTGACGGCCGCCTGAGCCAATCGAGATGTGTCGCCGGGGGGCAGACCGAGTCCATATTCCAGCCACGTTGGTCAGCGGCTGGTGGGCTTTATTTTGTTTCCGACCGGTCTGGGTGGTGGAATCTATACTGCCTGGATGATCACGGGACTCTCCCCCTGGTGCCGGTAGCAGCGGAATTCGGTCTGCCCCAGTGGCTCTTCGGGATGTCCACCTATGCCTTTACCGCCGAAGACCGGATCGTGTGTTGTTATTCACAGGCAGGGACATGGCATTTGGCTACGCTGGAGTCAGATGGTGGTTCTTATACCGAAATTGAAACGCCGTATACCGATATCAGCGACCTGCAGGCCAGTGACGGCGATGTCGTTTTTTTCGGTGGGTCACCGACACAAGCACAATCTCTGGTTAAACTAAACCTTACTACCGGTGCACAGGCGGTGATTCAATCCTCGGCTGATTCTGATTTCGATCAAAGGGTTATCTCGAGCCCCGAATCACTGAATTTCCCCTCCGAGGGCAAGGAAACAATACACGCCTTTTTTTATCCGCCATGTAACCCGGAATATGAAGCACCGCCATCAGCACGGCCGCCATTGCTGGTCAAAAGCCACGGGGGCCCAACAGCGGCGACCAGCAACCAGCTCAATCTCAAGATCCAGTATTGGACCAGTCGCGGCTTTGCCGTGCTTGACGTCAATTACCGTGGCAGTACGGGATTCGGTCGGCGTTACCGGAATCTGCTCTACGGCAACTGGGGTATGGCCGATGTCGCCGATTGTGTCGCCGGCGCCCGTTATCTCGTGGCCCAGGGCCGGGTCGCCGCTGACGGCCTGACGATCAGCGGTGGCAGTGCGGGTGGCTATACGACCTTATGTGCCTTGACCTTCCATGATTTATTCCGTGCCGGTGCCAGTTACTACGGTATCAGTGATCTGGAATCACTGGCCAGGGATACCCATAAATTCGAGGCCCATTACCTGGATTATCTGCTTGGCCCCTATCCGGCCAAGCGCCAGGTTTATCATGATCGTTCGCCGGTCCATTTCACGGCGCAGCTGTCCTGTCCGATTATCTTTTTTCAGGGCAAGGATGATCGGGTCGTCCCGCCGGCACAAGCAGAGGGCATGGTTCAGGTGTTGCGTGACAAGGGGCTAGCGGTTGCCTATGTCTTATACCCAGGAGAACAACACGGCTTCCGGCAGGCGACGACGATCAGGCATGCCCTGGAAAGTGAATATTATTTTTATTCCCGGGTATTTGGTTTCACGCCCAGCAGTGAGATATCTGCCATCGAGATCGAGAATATTTAATTCTAACTAAATGAAAATAGCGCCGCACCATCCGTGGCCGGATAGCATCGCCCAGGCCCGCCTGATACAGGAACAGCTTCGTGCACGGGTAATTACCCACGATGATTTTGCTACGATCAGCACTGTCGCCGGGACCGATGTCGGGTTTGTGAACCAGGGCAGGACCACCCGGGCGGCAGTGGCCGTACTGGCCTACCCATCCTTGGAGTTGCTGCAGAGCGCTGTCGTCCGGATGCCGACCTGCTTTCCCTATGTGCCCGGTTATCTGTCGTTCCGTGAGGTACCGGCCATCCTCGAGGCATTGGGACAACTGACCACCGCGCCTGACCTGCTGCTCTGCGATGGTCAGGGCCTGGCACACCCACGTCGCTTCGGTCTCGCCTGCCATCTGGGTGTACTTACCGACATCCCGGCAATTGGTGTCGCTAAATCCAGGCTGATTGGCCGACATGATGATGTCGGCGAAGAGAAGGGCGCCAGCCGCCCCTTATACGATGATGGCGAGCTTGTTGGTGCGGTACTGCGCTCCAGAAAGGGGGTGCGGCCACTTTATATCTCCATTGGCCATCGGATCTGTCTGGAAATGGCCATCCGCATTGTACTGGCCTGTCTGACCCGTTACCGCCTGCCGGAGACCACTCGGCATGCCCATAAACTGGCCTCGGCTTAGCTATTAGTTGGCTTGCTGTCCTGTTGATCGATGGATTTCATTGCTGCACCCAACAACACCAGATTGCGCAGCTGTTGATAACGATCGGGTTCGACCTCCTGGAACTCAACGGCCATGCGGGTGTCTTCTGATCGGATTACTGTTCCGGGGATATCAATCGGGATGGGGGCCTTGCCCTTGCCGTGTAGGACAAATTTTAGCCTGCAGGCAGTCCCTGCCGGTAAGGTCGTGCTGCACTCCAGCAACACACTATTGACACTGATATCAATCGTCTTGGCAGAGATAGTATAAAGCTCGCCAGTAGTTAGCTCGGCATAGAGCTTTGCCGATATACGGTCGTAGTCGCGACGCTCTGATTCCATGGGAATGTTCATTTCCCGATCCGGCCCAGCCAACAGAAAAGGTAAGTTTTCTCTTAGTATAGTCTATTGGTGAAAGCCAGTGGTGTCCTTGGCCGACATGTTGCCAATGGTGCCATTTAATACAATTATCGGGAAATCAGCCGAAGGCGAGTTTTGGCTGGGCGGGCAGGTACATGACCGGGTTGATACCGTAAGTTCCCGGCTCGAGAACGGAGGAAATCTCGTAGGGTTTGCCTTCACGTGTCATCTGCCGTGACAGGTCGATAGTGGAGTTTGTTGAGTAAGGCTCGTTGTTTGATTTCAGGACCAGCACCACCTGCGGTTTGAGACGCCGCTTCCGGTTGATATTAATGATAACGCCGACTTCGCCGGTATTGAGTTCGACCAGGCTGCCAATCGGGTAAATACCCATACACTGAATGAATTGCTCCAGTAATAGTGGGTGGAAAGAAGTTTTGCGCCATTCATACATGTTTTTTAACGCCGCATGGGGTGAAACACCGAGATGATAGGCCCGGTCGCTGGTGATGGCATCGTAGCAGTCAACGATGGCGCCGATCTGACCGAATTGGGTGATCGTTTCACCCTTTAGGCCGCTGGCATAACCGGAGCCGTCAAAACGTTCATGATGAAATTGGGCGACATCAATCGCGTCTATAGGTATGTCGCGTGTTCCATGCAGGATTTTGACACCTTCCGGGACATGGGTTTTCATAATGGCGAATTCAGTGTCGGTGAGTCGTGATGGTTTATTCAGGATCTCATTCGGTACCTTCATTTTGCCGAGATCATGCAGGAGGGCGCCGGTACCCAGGATATTGAGCATCTCTTCATCGAAATCCAGGTGACGACCCATGGCGAGCGCCAGAATACAGACGCGCATGCTGTGTTCGGCTGTATAGGCATCCTTGTTTTTCAGCTGGGTAAAACACATCAGCGCATCGGGGTTGCGGATCACACTTTTGGCTATGCGCGCAACGGCTTCTTTGGCGCCATCGGCGGAAAGACTTTTGCCCAGTTTGGCATCTTCAAAAATCGTTTGTATTAGCGTATGGGTTTCCTTGTGGGCCTCGCTGATGTGTTCAATCTCTTCATGGAGCGTAGTCGTATCTTCATAGAGACTCTTACCGTTTATCTGTGGCGCCGCCGCCTGCTTCAGCAGCTCAAATTCAATTTTTTTATCGATAATAGTTTTTTTACCTTCGGATTTCGGCTTTCCAACTTTTGGAGTGAGCGGCCTGCCCTTCGGTGTCGGCTCTGATTGCCCATTCATTTCACCGAGATCGATGTAGACGTGTTTACATAGCTGGCGGAGTTGGGCGATTTCCTCCTCGGTGTGGATTTCAAAACCCTGGAAGAGAAACGGAGTCTCCAGCCATGAGCGATCGAGCTCGGTGATATACATCCCGATTTCGAGGTGTTCGACATCCAGCTTTTTCTTCATTATCGTTGTATGAAAATCAATATTTTGGCCAAAATATGCCTTCGTTTCATGCAAGGATTACGCCATTTAGCGAGTGATAACCGCCTAAAATATGGAAAAATCCGATAACGACAGTAAATTTAGGTCAAATCTTACTGCTGGTAGCCGCCGGCGCCGTTTCGGTTGCCGCTGACAGCCGCCGTTTCCTGATCGCAAAGTGTCAATTTGCGTCATAAGTTTCTTAAAAATATCCCTTTTTCACCCATCGTGGCAGAATCAGGCACTGGCGCTGACCTGGCCGCTTCTGTCAGACAGTAAAGGGACACAATGCGTAGGCTCTATACGGCTGGAAATTTACTCGAGGCCCATATGATGTTGCATCTGCTCGAGGCAGTCGGGATCGAGGCCAAGATCTTCAATGACCATGCCCTGGGCGCCCTTGGCGAGATCCCCTTTACTCACGCCTATCCGGAAGTTTGGGTTATGCACGATACTGATTACCCGCACGCCCAGGGCATGGTGACCGAGTTCGAGTCTCGGCAATCGGCGACAACCTCGGTTAGTTGTGGTAACTGTGGCGTATCGAACCCGGCGAATTTCTCGATTTGCTGGCAATGTGGTGACAGGCTCGGAGATCGATACTAAGCCTCGCTCATTCTGTGGTTGTTAATACTTCTATTTCCGCTAAGCTTTGCCGCTATCGCCATTATCAAGGGCAGGGCATGCGGCCGGTACCGATGCAGTATCAATTGATTGAGACCCGATTACAGGAGCGGTTGGCGAACGGTACAACCCGTTGCCACCTGTGTTTGTGGCGTTGCAAGATCGGTCATGGCCAGCGCGGTTTCTGTCAGGCCCATGTGAATCGCTATGGTGTCCTGTATAACCTGTCTTATGGCATTCTGTCGGCAATCGACATCGGGTCGATTGAGCAGAAGCCGGTTCGTCATTACCGACCGGGTAGTCAGGTGTTATCCGTAGGCAGTTACGGTTGTAATTTCCGTTGCGGGGGTTGTCACAATCTCGATATCTCCTGGGGTGTTTCGGCGCTGGATGAATTGGCGCGCGGTCAATCGCGGGCAGCCTACCTGACTCCGGCAGAGCTGGTTCAAGCGGCCAAACGTCACCAGGTGCAGGGGATTGCCTTTACCTATTCCGAGCCGGCTGTGTGGTTGGAATATGTCCTGGATGTATCACAACTGGCCCGGGCCGAAGGGCTATTTACTGTCTACGTCTCCAACAGCTTTGTTACCCCGGAGGCGTTGGAGATGATGGCGGATTCTGTCGATGTGTTGTGTTCAGATATCAAAAGTCTTGAAGATAGTTTTTATCAGGATATCTGCCGGGTCGCCCGGGTCGAACAGGTGCTGACATCGATTGAAGCCGCCCAGCGTTTAGGTATCCATGTCGAGACCCGGACAAATATCATTCCCGGCAAGAACGATGATATGGCCATGCTCCAGGGTATCGCCACATGGATCCGTGATCACCTGGGGGCAGACAGTCCCTGGCATATCACCCGGTTTTTCCCTGCCTTTAAGCTACGCCACTTACAAGAAACGCCCGAAGAGATTCTCTGGCGCGCCCATGACCAGGCGCGATCAATCGGACTGAGAAATGTCTATGTCTATAGTGGCAAGGGTTGTGATTGCGCCGAGGAAAATCTGCCAGTGGCCGAATTCCTGGCGGCCGATCCGGACCAGCTGTATACAGTCAAACGTTGTGCAAGTGATTGCTGTAATGAAGATGGGGTATTGCTGAAAAAATACGAAAACAGTGATTCCTAATCGCTGACATTGCTAATAAGGCTTACTCGGACAGGGTCGCCGGCATTGATAGTGCCGAGTTGTTTGGGGTCACCGCTGATTTTTCCAAGGATATTCACCCTGGCTGCCAGACGACACTCGCCTTCCCTGGATATCGGTGTCGGACCATAGGGCAGCGCCAGACATTGGCCCTCGACCCAGAAACCGACAGTCCCTGCATCGACGACCTGCTCGGCATCGGCCTCGAGTGCCGCGTTGACAGGCACCGAGAAATAGACCTCATCACCCCAGGTATTGGCTTTGGCCTGACAGGGGAGGGCAGCGAGCAATGCCCGCACTGTGGGGGTATCGTTCAACTCCGCAACCAACTTAACGCTGCCGGACTCGATTAGTATGTGCGCCATGGTTCTACCGGTCAGCTTATTCAATCGTGCCATTATCGACCAGACGGTTCCAGGCATCCAGGGCGGCGACCTTGTAGTTTTCGGCCAGTGTCGGATAGTTGAAAACATTGTCAACGAAGTAGTCCAGTTTGCCCCCGAGGATCATTGCCGTTTGACCGATATGGATCAGTTCGGTTGCGCCCTCGCCAACGATATGCACGCCAAGGATGCGTCTATCCTCAATGCTTACAAGCATTTTCAGCAGGCCTACACGCAGCCCCAGGATCTGTCCACGGGCCGTCTCCCGGAAGCGCGAAATGCCGGTCTCGTACGGTATGTGGTTTTCGATCAGTTCCTGTTCGGTTTTACCGATCATGCTGATTTCAGGAACACTGTAGATGCCATAGGGAAAAAGGTGATTGGTCTGTTCAAGCGGTTGACCAAAGGCGTGACAGGCGACCCACCGACCCTGCTCCATCGATGTCGAGGCCAGGCTGGGAAAGCCGATCACATCACCGGCGGCATAGATATGGGGTACGCTGGTCCGAAAATATTTATCGACCTGCAGATAGTGGCGGTCGTTTGCCGTGATCCCTGCATTCTCAAGTTTTAAAGACGAGGTACAGCCTTTCCGGCCAGCTGTAAAAAGCAGTGCCTTGCTCTCAATTTTTCTGCCCCCTTCCAGTGTTGTCACCACGCTGCCTGTTTTTCGATCGACACCTGTAATTTTCTCCCCCGTACGTAGATCCATGCCATTATCGCGCAAGATATGCAGAAATTCAGACATGATCTCCTGGTCGATGAAACCGAGGATTGTCGGCCGTTCATTGACCAAAGTTACTTCCATATCCAGCGCCTTGAACATTGATGCGTATTCAACCCCGATCACACCCGCGCCGACTACCGTAATCGATTTTGGTATTTGCCGCAGATGCAGCAGACCGTCACTGTCAAAGACAGTTTGATCATCGAACGGGATGTCTGCCGGTCGCCGCGGCCGGGTGCCGGTGGCTATGAGGATTTTCTTTGATCTGTATTTGGATAGTTTGCCGGTATCATCTTCGACACGGATTGTCTTCGTATCCTCGAAAGAGGCGGTGCCATAGACAATAGTAACCCCATTGCGGTTTAGTTGATCATTAATAACTTCAATTTCATGGCGGATTGTGACCGACAGCCTTTGCAGCAGGTCCCCGGCTGTTACATGGTTTTTAAGCCTGTAATCGCGACCATAGAATCCGCGTTGGCGCCAACCAGTCAGATAGAGGATTGCCTCACGCAGGGTCTTGCTGGGTATCGTTCCAGAATGGACAGTGACACCACCGATATTTTTCTGGCGCTCAATAAGGCAGACACGCTTGCCGAATTTCGCTGCCTGGATCGCCGCCCGTTGTCCCGCGGGACCGCTACCAATAATAATGAAATCAAAATTCTGCGCATCCATTAGCTATTCAATAAAAGCGTACGAAATTTGTTATTTATTAAAGCTAGATTCTTGTGCTTAATTCGGCCTCAGCGACTACTTTCAAGCGCAGCAATTCTTCGTTGATACCTTCCCAGGGGGTTTTGCGTTCGGTAATGGTGTCAGAAATTTTCTTGGAGAATTTTGTATAAACGATTGTAGCTGAATCAGCAAGGGTATGTGCGGTCCGTTCCAGAAATGGAATGAGTGCCTCAATCTTTTCCAGTTTATCCCGTTTTGCACGGATGTCCTCATCTTCTTCCTTGGCCTCGAAATATGCTTCGGTTTCGTTGATCATGGGTTCAATGGCCTTGTTTAGTTTGCCGAAATCGAGACGGAACATGCCGTGTGAGTGTTGAAAAATCTTAAAGAGCTCCAGGATATCTTTCTTGACTCCCTTTAGCCGTGGGTATTTTTTCAATGCATGCAATAAAAGCGTGTAGACATCGTGGTAGTTCGATTCTTCTTCGCTTTTGTCTTCCTCATCTTTTTCACGCATTGATGGGTTCTTTACCATTTGGCACATTGAACTCATGTTCTCAATAATCTGATTGATCTCCTTTTCTACACTGCGAGATTCCCGTTTGGCATATTTCAGATTGGATTCTGTTTCACCATAGTCAAAGGTTTCGATCACTTCCTTTTTGATCTTGGATTCGAGCTCGCCATGGGTGTCCGAACCGAGATCACCGGATAAGCGTTGTCTCAGTCGTAACCGCGCCTCGTGGGCAATACGGTACATATGCGCTTTCCGTGCCTCATCTTCTTTTAGCTCCAGATATTTCAGGACATAGCGATGGTAGTTTTCACTGTGTTTAAAGATCTCTTCCGCGAAGAGCAGGAAGGGCCCGACGAAGTCTCGGGTCTCCTCTGCCGAGACATCCATATCCTCGAAAGTCTGGCGGATATGGGTGATCTTGTCGTCGAGGAAAAGAACACTTTTACCGATACCGGCCTGGACTTTGCTGATATCGCTGAATGCCTGGTTAAGCTGCTTATTGGTTTTCAGGACCTCGATTAGTTTCCGTAGCATGGTTTCTTCACCGCTGGCCCGGAGAAACATCGCCTGTAAACTCTTTTTTGCATCGGCGAGTTGCTCCGGGGTGAGGAGGCGATGTTCCTGGATGAACAACAGGGTGGTCATGGAGATCAGGGCCTCCTTGACCTGTATTTCACTAATTTTCTGCGATTGTTGAGACATGGGCTGACTGCGCTCACTCCTGCAGCGCTGTGCCATCGAGCGGCCCATTCAGGCCACTGTCGGATGGCGAGGCCAGATTGTGATAGCCAATATTCAGAACCGTCATTTACTGGAAACTATAGCATCAAAAAACCAGTATCTCGGGAGAAGCGATCCCTTGAACTTGCATAATTATGGCCATATTTAATACAGTAGGATTTTAGCTAGTCAGAAGGAGTAATGCGCTAATGCGACGCATCGTTTTATTCGTCCTCACCAACATCGCGATTTTGCTGATTTTCAGCATATTTCTGCAGGCCTCCGGTGCCGAACGCTATCTCTACGAAGAGATGGGCGTTTATGTACCCATGGGCTACTTGTTGATATTCGCCGCCATTTTCGGTTTCGGCGGGTCATTTATCTCACTGGCGCTATCCAAATGGATTGCCAGGCGCTTTACCGGGGCCCGGGTCATTACCCAGCCACGCGATCAGACCGAGAGTTGGCTGGTCGATACCATCAGACAGCAGGCGAAACGTGCCGGGATCGGCATGCCGGAGGTCGCGGTCTATGACTCACCGGAAATCAATGCCTTTGCCACCGGCATGCGCCGCAATAATGCCCTGGTCGCCGTCAGCACCGGTTTGCTGAATAACATGCGCCGAGATGAGGTCGAGGCTGTTCTCGGCCACGAGATCTCCCATGTGGCCAATGGGGATATGATTACCCTGGCCCTGATACAGGGGGTGCTGAATACCTTCGTGATTTTTCTCTCCAGGGTCATCGGTTTCGTCGTAGACCGGGTCGTCTTCAGGAGCCGCGGCCTGGGTATCAGCTATTTTATTACTGTCATCGTCATGCAAATTATTCTCGGTATTCTGGCCTCCGTAGTCGTGATGTGGTTCAGTCGCCGGCGGGAATTCCGGGCCGATGCCGGTAGCGCCCGACTCGCCGGGCGGGAAAAAATGATTGCCGCTCTGGAGCGGTTGAAAATGGATAGCGGTGAAACCCTCATGCCTGACCAAATGGCGGCTTTTGGCATCTCCGGCAAGCGGGCGGGTGGTATCAAACGCCTGTTTATGTCCCATCCACCGCTGGATGAGCGCATTGCCGCCTTGCAACGCAATCCGGTTATTTAGTCAATAAACCAAAGACCGGTATAGCTATTCAACAGTTATACCGGCTATCCCCAGATCCCGGGTCTTCCAGCCATTCATTGATTTGAATACCTGTGAGAAATTTAATTTTCCGTATTCTATGGTGAGACCCCGATGGAACTATTTGTTTTGTTTACAGTCTTTACATTATTGAATTTTCCAGGGAGCGATAGGCATGTTGATCAAAAGACCGGCCGATATCAAACAATCCGAGATCACTGACCGGTCTATCTATGAATCACGACGGGTATTTCTGAAGACGGCGGCAACAATGTTTGCCGGTAGTGGCGGTCTGTTATTCACCCATCCGGGAGAGGCCGGCGCCAAGCTTCAATACAAGAAACAAGTCAGGCGGCCTGGAAACGAGCCGCTGACCAGTAAAAAATATTCCACCAGTTATAATAATTTTTACGAATTCGGGACTGGCAAAGGCGACCCGGCAAAATATGCCCAAGGCCTCAAGACCCACCCCTGGAAAATCAAGGTCAGCGGCGAGATCCGCCGGCCGGCGATGTATGATTTTGACGATCTGATCAAACCGCATACATTGGTTGAACGGGTCTATCGCCTGCGGTGTGTCGAGGCCTGGTCGATGGTGATACCCTGGGTCGGCATCCCGCTGCGGGATATCATAAAGCGCCTGCAACCGACATCCCGTGCCAAATATGTCGCCTTTGAAACGCTCTATGATCCCAAGCAGATGCCCGGCCAGCGACCCGGCCTCTTCGGCAGTGGTTTACAGTGGCCCTATGTCGAGGGCCTCCGCCTAGACGAGGCCATGCATCCCCTGACCCTGCTCGCCGTCGGCCTCTATGGTGAGATCTTACCCAATCAAAATGGTGCCCCGGTGCGTCTCATCGTGCCCTGGAAGTATGGCTTCAAGAGCATCAAATCTATTGTCGGTATCAGCTTTACCGAAACCCAACCGATAACAACCTGGAGTCGGGGGACACCGCGTGAGTACGGTTTCTACGCGAACGTCAATCCGAATGTCGACCATCCGCGCTGGAGTCAGGCACGGGAACGGCGTATCAGTAGCGGCTCCCTGTTTGAATCCCTGCTAACGCCTAAGCATAAGACCCGAATGTTTAACGGTTATGCTGATCAGGTTGCCGGCCTATATCGTGGCATGGATCTGAACAAGTTTTTTTAGCAAATCGAAAATATCGTAAATGCGAATGACGCCCCAACAGCGGATTAAATGGCTGGATAAGCCGATACTGTTTTTTCTGAGTCTCGTACCTCTGTTCGTGCTCGTTTTCATGATTGTAGAACAACGGCTAGGTGCCAATCCGATTGAGACCGTCACCCGTTTTACCGGTGACTGGACACTCCGTTTTCTGTTGATCACCCTGTCTGTAACGCCGCTAAGGCATTTGACCGGATTAAATTACCTCTTACGCCTACGGCGTATGCTGGGCCTGTTTGTCTTTTTTTATGCCAGCCTGCATTTTTCTATTTATTGGTTGGATCAGCAGTTGGCGCTGGATGCGATTACCAAGGATGTCATCAAGCGGCCCTATATCACGGTCGGTTTTAGCTGCTTTGTCTTATTAATCCCATTGGTGGTGACATCGACCAGCAGGATGGTGCGTTGGCTCGGTGCCCGCCGCTGGCAGCAACTGCACCGCCTGGTTTATGTGATCGCTATCGGCGGCGTCATCCATTTTCTCTGGTTGGTGAAATCTGATATCACCCAGCCCCTCATTTATGCTTTTATTCTGGCTGTCTTGCTCGGCTATCGGCTTTACCGGTACTTCCCGCAAAGGCTGGCCAAAGTCAGAAATGCCTGATAGGGTCTGCCCATAAATATGCAGGCAAGAACAACCACAGTTTGCCTGGAAAATAATTACAGACAATAAAGAGGGCGACCGTGGGTCGACTGCTGCAACTCCAACTCCATTGGCAGGTACTGATCGCCCTGGCCGTGGCGGTCATAACTGGACTGCTGTTGTCTTACATCGGCGGTGAGACTGCCAAAGCCATAATCCTGGGTCTCGGTTTTGTCGGCACCCTGTTCCTGAATGCCCTGAAGATGCTAATCGTGCCTTTGGTTATGGCCGCAATTATTACCGGGATCAGCGGTATTGGCGAGCGCACCGCGATCGGCCGCATAGGCGGTAAGACCATCCTCTACTATCTGACTACCAGCCTGATCGCCATCCTCATCGGCCTGGCGTTGGTTAATATCATCGAGCCGGGGATCGTTGACGGCCGGCTGGCGAAAGATGTGATCAAACTCGCTGATGATGGCGGCGCTATCATCAAACACGCCGAGACTCGCAAGGCGAGCGATATTTTTAATCTGTTCCTCGATATGGTCCCGGTGAATATCGTCAAGGCCGCGGCCAACGGCCAGATGCTGGGGCTCATCTTTTTCAGTCTGCTATTCGGTTTCTTCATGATGCGTATCCCGCAACCCTACAGCGAGACCATGAAGAATTTCTGGCAGGGGATCTTCGAGGTCATGATGCGCATCACCGAGCTGGTGATGAAATTCACCCCCATCGGTGTATTCGCCCTGCTTGCCAAAGTAGTGGCGACTTCCGGCCTGGGTATCTTCCGGCCCCTGTTCTGGTTTGTGCTGACGGTGCTGGCGGCCCTGGCTATCCATTTCTTTATTGTGTTACCGTTGATTTTGCGGTTTGTCGCCAGGGTCAGGCCGTCATTACACTATCGGGCGATGACGCCGGCGATCCTGATGGCGTTTTCGACGTCCTCCTCGGCGGCGACGCTGCCGCTAACGATGGATTGTGTGGAAAAGAATGCCGGCGTCTCCAACCGGACCACCAGCTTCGTGTTACCGCTTGGGGCGACGATCAATATGGATGGCACTGCCCTGTTTGAAGGTGTCGCCGTCATTTTCATTGCCCAGGCCTATGGTGCCGACCTGAGCTTCGCCACCCAGTTCATCATCGTCTTTACCGCTCTCCTGACCTCGATCGGCGTCGCCGCTGTTCCCCAGGCCAGCCTGGTGGCAATCGTTGTGATCCTCAAGAGCGTCGGCATCGCCGAGGAGGGGATATTGTTGATTCTGGCAGTCGATCGCATCCTCGATATGTGCCGCACCAGTGTCAATGTCTTCAGCGATTCCTGCGGTGCGGTCGTTATTGGCCGTAGCGAGGGCGAGGAAACCATCCTGCAGAACCCGGACCCGAGCAGCCCGGCCAAACTGAGCCCATGACCCGGCATCAGGTTTAATGGTAACCATATTGGCTGGATAACAGCCATTTCTTATCGTTATAATAGCCGTGTAGTCGTCCTCTTAATAGGCAGATCAATCTCACGCATAGGTTCAATATGGATCAGTTTCATGGCACAACGATCCTCGCCGCCAGGCGGGGCAACAAAGTCGTCATTGGCGGTGATGGCCAGGTGACATTCGGCAATACCATTATGAAGGCCAATGCCCGCAAGGTCCGCCGTCTGTATAAAGAGGAGGTGCTAGCCGGTTTCGCCGGTGGTACCGCCGATGCCTTTACCCTGTTCGAACGCTTTGAGGGCAAGCTTGAAAAGTATCAGGGTCATTTAACACGCTCAGCGGTGGAACTGGCCAAGGACTGGCGCACCGATCGTATCTTGCGCCGACTCGAGGCGATGTTGCTGGTTGCCGACAAGACTGCAACCCTGCTGATCTCGGGTACCGGAGATGTTATCGAGCCCGAAAGCGGTTATATCGCCATCGGTTCCGGGGGCCCCATGGCAGAATCGGCGGCCCGGGCCTTGTTCGAAAACACCGATCTCGATGCCCGCACTATCGTCGAGAAGGGACTTTCGATCGCCGGTCATATATGTATCTATACCAACCAGCACCACACCATCGAAGAGCTGGAGTTTTAATTATCGTGACGGAAATGACACCAAGAGAAATTGTCGAGGAACTGGACAAACACATCATTGGCCAGACCGATGCCAAGCGTGCGGTCTCCATCGCCCTGCGCAACCGCTGGCGGCGATCACAGGTCGAGGATGAAGAATTACGTAACGAGATTGTCCCGAAAAATATCCTCATGATCGGACCGACCGGGGTCGGTAAGACCGAAATCGCCCGCCGCTTGGCCAAATTGGCCCATGCCCCTTTTATCAAGGTCGAGGCCACCAAGTTTACCGAAGTCGGTTATGTCGGTCGCGAGGTTGATTCCATCATTCGTGACCTGGCCGATATGGCTGTGAAACTGGCGCGCACCGAGGAGATGAACAAGGTCAAACAGCGGGCGGATGACATAGCCGAGGATCAAGTGCTCGATATCCTGTTGCCGCCGGCACGGGAGGTCGGGTTTGCCGTCGGTGCCGAGGAACAACTCACCGAGGTTGACAGCGCCGGTCGTCAGCGGTTCCGCAAGAAATTGCGTGAGGGCGATCTGGATGATCAGGAGATCGAGATCGAGCTAAGCTCGCCTGCGCTCGGTGTCGAGATTATCGCCCCGCCGGGCATGGAGGAAATGACCTCCCAGCTGCAGGGTATGTTCCAGAATATGGGTGGACACAAGACCCGGACCCGCAAGGTCAGGATCAAAGAGGCCATGAAACTGCTAGCGGAGGAAGAGGCCGCGCGCATGATTAACGAGGAAGATATCAAGGAAAAAGCGATCGAACGGGTGGAGCAGCACGGGATAGTGTTTCTGGACGAGATCGACAAGATTGTCGGCCGTTCCGATGCCCAGGGACATGATGTCTCCCGGGAGGGGGTGCAGCGGGACCTGTTGCCCTTGGTGGAGGGGTGCACGGTATCGACCCGGTATGGCATGGTCAAGACCGACCATATCCTCTTTATCGCCTCCGGGGCGTTTCACCTGGCAAAACCGTCCGACCTGATCCCCGAAATGCAGGGCCGCTTACCGATACGGGTGGAATTGAGCCCACTCGGTACCGAGGACTTTGTCCGCATCCTGACCGAACCCGATGCCTCGCTGGCCGAGCAATATATTGCCCTGATGGCCACCGAGGGCCTGCAGCTCGAGTTTGCCGAAGACGGCGTCCGTCGTGTGGCTGAAGTGGCCTGGCAGGTCAACGAGAAGACGGAGAATATCGGCGCCCGCCGGTTGCACACGGTAATGGAGCGACTACTGGAGACGCTGTCATTCGAGGCCGCCGACCGTAGTGGACAAACGATGGTAGTCGATGCCGCCTATGTCGATAAACACCTGGCTGAACTCGCTGGTGACGAGGACCTGGCGCGTTATATCCTTTAAAAACATTTATCATCCCCATATATATTCTTTATCCTTTCGGAAAACGGCACAGCACAGAGAAATTATTCGCCTGTGACTTGAATTTCCCGGGACATACTCCATTTTTAGTTCATACCTTGCGACGCGTCGAAGTTTGACGCAAGTCAATGCAGTGAGGTTCGATTTCTAGTTTAATGGTCTGTAGATCATCAGGCCTGCAACGGGAAAGTAACTGGAGGTGTGATATGGCAACCTTAATAACCCAACGTCCGTCGAGCAATCGGGTGGGATTGCCCAGGCGTTTCGATGACTTGTTTGAGGGCTTTTTCCATCCCATCAGTCTGTTCGAGGAGACCGTCAGCGATGACCTGATACCGGCGATGGATGTGAAGGAGAACGATGAGGATATTGTGATTACCGCCGAGCTCCCGGGGATCAAAAAAGACGACATCGAGATCACCCTGGAAAATGGTGTGTTGACTATCTCCGCCGAGAGCAAGAGCGAAACGGAGGAGAAGGAAGGCGAGAAGGTGGTACGGCAGGAACGTCGCTATGGCAAATATGTCCGCAGCATGCGCCTGGGTACGGAGATAGACGAGAGTAAAATCAAGGCCGATTACAAAGACGGTATCCTGGCGTTGACGCTGCCAAAAGCGGAAGAGGTCAAACCGAAAAAGATCACGGTTGACGTTAAGTAAAGACAGATAACTCCTCCAAGGCCCGAATCCAACGGGCCGGTTTGGGGTCGCCGTGGCGACCCCTTTTTATTTGCCAACAACCTGGTATGTCAGGCCGACGATTGGTTGCAAGCGCCTACTGACTTTGAACCCCGAATACGGTAACGTGACAGAAAAAAGACGGGACCATCCATGTCGCCTGCTATTAAATCTGCTGAACAGCGTACCCAGACCCTGATTGAGGCGCTGCCCTATATCCAGCGCTTCAAGGACAAAACCATTGTTATTAAGTATGGTGGCAATGTGATGGTCGATGAGGCCCTGAAACGGGGGTTTACCCGCGACGTCGTGCTGATGAAACTGGTAGGGATGAATCCGGTTATTGTCCACGGTGGCGGCCCCCAAATCGGCGAACTACTTGAACGCGTCGGCAAGGAAAGCAAATTCATTGAGGGCATGCGCGTGACCGATCGCGAGACCATGGACATCGTCGAAATGGTCCTGGGTGGTTTGATTAACAAGGAGATCGTTAATCTGATTAATCAACAGGGCGGCCGTGCCGTCGGTCTCTCCGGCAAGGATGGCAGCCTGATCCGGGCCAAAAAGCTGATGGTGAACAAGGGCAGTACCGCTGAAATGCCATCGGAGATTATCGATATCGGCCACGTCGGCGAGGTCACGGGGATTGATCCGGAACTGGTGGCCCTGCTCGATTCCCGCGATTTTATACCGGTGATCGCTCCAATCGGTGTCGGTGAGGACGGTCAGACCTATAACATCAATGCCGATATCGTCGCCGGCAAGCTGGCCATTACCCTGCAGGCAGAGAAGCTGATTCTATTGACCAATACCGGCGGTGTTTTTGATAAAAATAACAAGGTCCTGACGGGGCTGACCTCGCGTGAGGTCGATGCGCTGATTGCCGACGGCGTGATTCAGGGCGGGATGTTGCCGAAAGTAAATTGCGCCCTTGATGCGGTCAAGAGCGGCGTAAAGTCCGCCCATATCATTGACGGCCGGATGGTGCATGCGGTGTTGTTGGAAATATTTACCGACGCCGGTGTTGGGACATTGATCTATCCCTAAGGCCTGACAGGCTGGTGGGTCGGAGTAAGGAGACAATATGGCCAGAAAGCGGAGCGGGCAGCGTAAGCAGGAGATCCTTCAGACCCTGGCAAAAATGCTGGAGAGCCACCATGGCGCCCGAATCACCATCGCTGCTCTGGCAAACAATGTCGGTGTTTCTGAGGCGGCCTTGTATCGCCACTTCCCAAGCAAGGCCAAGATGCTGGAGGCCCTGATTGAATTTATCGAGGAATCCATATTTACCCGTATCAATCGTATCCTCGATGAGGAAAAGTCCACTGACAAACGTCTATTATTAATTCTCAATCTCTTATTGGGGTTTGCGGAGAAAAATCCCGGGATCAGTCGGTTGTTACAGGGCGATATCCTTGTCGGTGAACCATCGGCATTACGCGAACGCATGGTCCAGTTTTATGATCGTCTGGAGACTCAGCTGAAACAGGTCTTGCGTGAGGGTGAGGCCCACGGTGAATTCAGGCAACCGGTACTCGAGACCGCCGGCCTGCTGCTGGCCATTGTCGAGGGCCGGATCGCCCGCTTTGTCAGGGGTGATTTCCAGCAGCCACCAACTGCGGGTTGGGAGCAGCTGTGGTCGGTGTTGTCTGCCGGTGTCTTTTCAGCCACCGAGACGGCCTAGCCCACAGACCGGACAGGCAGGATCCTTCGGTAATTTAATGATACGGTTGTCCATGGTCGCAGCATCCAGGATCAGCAAGCGACCGACAAGGGTCCCCGGCATGTCTAATAGCAGCTTGATGGTTTCAGTCGCCTGGATGCTGCCGATAATTCCGGCCACCGGTGCGAGGACACCGGTCTCGGAACACCTTTCCAGCAATTCCTCAGAGTCCTTATATAAACAGCGATAACAGGGTGAGCCGGCATCCCGGAGGTCGAACACGCTGATCTGGCCCTCCATGCGAATGACGGCACCGGAAACCAACGGGGTCTTTAATTCAGCACAGGCGGCATTAAGGGTAAAGCGGGTATTGAAATTGTCGCTGGCATCGACGACCACATCGCTGGCATCGACGACCTCAAGCAGGGCCTGGTTCTGCAGGCGGACCGGGTAAGTGCTGACCTTGATGTCGGGATTGAGCGCGAGCAGATGTTGTTTCGCCGATTCGGTCTTTGCCTGCCCTAGACTGTCTGTCGAATGCACGATCTGGCGCTGGAGATTGGAGAGTTCGACCCTATCATCATCGGTAATAAACAATTCACCGATACCGGCTGCCGCCAGGTACATGCTGACAGGTGAGCCCAGGCCACCGAGGCCGACGATCAACACCTTAGCTTTTAGCAGGACCTGTTGGCCGCCAACGTCAATTTGCGGCAACATTATCTGCCGGCTATAGCGGAGTAATTGATCGTCTTTCATCAGCAAGAGCCCCCGGCCAGCGGTGCCTCTAAGATCAGTGTCGGGCCTTCATTCCCAGGATTGTTGACCACCGTTGAAACCGGATACCATTCGAACTCACCGTGGTCGGGTTGTAATAATGATTGTATTCGTTCGGGATTGGTCACAGCCGGATCCAGCCACAACGAGAGATTACTCTCCTCGAGGATGGCCGGCATGCGTTGATGCAAGGCCTTAAGTTCTGTGTTGGCTTCCACGGTAATGATGGTGAATGATTCAATGGATTGGTCACCGTGCCGCCAGGCCTCCCAGAGACCGGCCAAGGCCAGAGGTGATTGGTCATGCCGTCGGATATAGTAAGGTCGTTTATGATCCTCCGTCTGTCGCCACTCGTAAAAACCGTCTGCCGGGATAATGCAGCGCCGGTACCGAAAGGCATTACAAAAAGAGGGCTTATCTGCCAGGGTTTCACTTCTGGCATTAATCAGCTTTGCTTCCTGTGGAAATTCCTGCGCCCATCCCGGTACCAGCCCCCAGCGCAAAAAAGCGAGTTCGACCCCATTACCAGCGCGATTACGGATGAGTGTGGCCGACTGGGTTGGGGCCACATTATACCGGGCCTGGATTTCGCCACTGATGCTGATGCCGAGATTTGCCGCCAGACCAACAACCGCGTCAAATTGTTCAAAACGTCCACACATAAGGCTAGCTTATCAGTCGAGAGAGCTGATTGACCACCGTTATGTCCTTGACCTGGATCATGGCAAAATGGACGGAAAAGTAATAAATTAGGTCTAGGATAATTGGGATATTCATGGAGGAAATCATGCCCACAAATACATATATGATTAAGGTTGGTGCCCCCGACCCGGAACGCAAGACCTCTCCCATCTATAATCGTTCACGCGATGCTTTTGAGTCGCCGGATTTTGCTGCCGAAAGTGGTTATTGTTATTTCAATGGTACGCCTTTTGGCATCGGTCAGTATATCCGTAGTGGCGATGAGGTGCTGCAATGTGCGGAGCGTGGGATCTGGGTACGCGAGGAGACTGATCAGTAATCAAGACAGCGCTTAGATGAAAAAGAAACAGCGGAGATTCCTCGCCGGTTTTCTGATTGGAGTGGGGGCGCTATTGCTGTTTATTGCCCCGGAGACCCGGGGAGGGTGGGTATTGATCGTGATCGGGATTGCCGTTGAGATTACCGGTATTGCCCTGGAAAGGAAATGAGCGCTGGTAACTCAGCCTGTTAAGCAAAGGTCGCAAACTCGGTGACACGTTCATGCCCGGCCAGGTCCCGATAAACGGCAACAAACTCCAGGCCATGGCGGTGACCGAGTTCTCGGACGGCGTCGGCTTGATCAAAGCCGTGTTCGAGCAATAAGCGACCATTACCGGTGAGATAACTGCGGGTGCCGGCAATGATCACGCCGATGTCCCGCAAACCATCCTCTCCACTGCGCAGAGCGATCCCGGGCTCAAACCGCAGGTCTCCAGCCTGTAAATGGGGGTCATTGGCGGCCACGTAGGGCGGGTTACTGACGATGATATGGAAGCATTCCGTGAGGGGTTCAAACCAGGACCCCTGGCACAGAGTCAGCTGTTCGGCACCCAGGCGGTCGATATTCTCCTGGGCCACAGCCAGGGCGTCTGTAGAGATATCGGTGGCGACAATCTGGCAGCCGGGACGTTCAGCGGTGATTGCAAGCGCAATGGCGCCGCAACCGGTCCCAAGGTCGACGATCGAGAGGGAGGCCCCAACCGGAACCCGGTCGAGTACCCGCTCGACCAGCAACTCGGTCTCGGGCCGGGGGATGAGCGTTGCCGGGCTGATTCGCAAGGGCAGCGACCAGAACTCCCGGGTCCCGGTGAGATAGGCGATCGGCTCGCCCTGTTGTCGGCACTTGATCAGATCCAGGTAATCTTGTCGTTGTTGCCGGTCGAGCAGGGCATGCGGCCGCGACCAGAGCTGTTCACGGTTCAGCCCGCAGGCCGTCATCAACAGGATCTCGGCCTCCAGTTGGCCGCTGTCGGCATTGTCCAGCAGCGCCTGTCCTGACTGCATGGCGGTGCTAATCGTCATCGATTGAGGCTTATCAGGCACTGAGAGTGGCCAGCTGTTCGGCCTGGTCGGTGGCGACCAGGGCATCGATAATTTCATCCAGGTCACCGGCCAGCATCTGTTCCAGTTTGTACAGTGTCAGATTGATCCGGTGATCGGTGACACGGCCCTGGGGAAAATTGTAGGTTCGGATACGTTCCGAGCGGTCACCACTGCCGATCAGGCTGCGCCGGGTGGCGGCCTCGGCCTCCTGCTGTTGACGCCGTTCGGTCTCCAGCAGACGGGACCGCAGGATCGACATCGCCCGCGCCCGGTTTTTGTGTTGCGACCGCTCATCCTGGCACTCGACGACGATTCCGCTAGGCAGATGGGTAATACGAATGGCGGAATCGGTTTTGTTGACATGCTGGCCGCCGGCCCCCGAGGCCCGATAGGTATCCACTTTGAGTTCGTTGGTATTGATATCGATTTCGCCGATCTCTTCCGCTTCGGGCATGACAGCGACAGTGCAGGCGGAGGTATGGATACGGCCCTGGGTTTCGGTGACCGGTACCCGCTGCACCCGGTGCCCGCCGGACTCGAATTTCAGGCGAGAGTAGACCCCCTTGCCGCTGATACGGAGAATGATTTCCTTGAAGCCACTGAGATCGCTCTCGCTGCGACTTACAATCTCTACCTGCCAGTTCTGTTTCTCCGCATAGTTGCTGTACATGCGATAGAGATCGGCGGCAAACAGGGCC
>FXBF010000073.1_pt1 | contig 28082 bp, 25 predicted proteins | sample 5335321 | NCBI WGS metagenome assembly FXBF01 (sample SAMEA103928391, study PRJEB20085) | sediment metagenome | isolation source: sediment
CGCCTGCATGCGATCGACTGTCGCACCCTGTCCCATAGCCAGGAAAATCAATTGGCGCTTATAAATCTCTGTCCTGACGGGCGATTACGGGTGCCAACAGATGCAAAGAGCCCGTCCTGACGGGCGAATCTATTTACGCGTACGCCGGCGCTGCGTAGGAAATCGGTGCTTTGCGGGAATCCTCGAAGGTTACCTCTTCCCACGCGGTCGCATCATCGAGAAGAGTGCGCAATAGTTTGTTATTGAGTTCGTGCCCTGACTTGTGAGCCGAAAACTCACCAACAAGGCTGTGTCCGAGTAGGTAGATGTCGCCGATTGCGTCCAGGATCTTGTGAATGACGAACTCATTCGAGTAGCGCAAACCGTCTTCATTCAAAATTCGATAGTCATCCAGGACGATCGCATTGTCCATGCTGCCGCCTAGCGTCAGGTTGCGCTCGCGCAGGGTCTCGACATCACGTAGAAAACAAAACGTCCTTGCACGACTGACCTCTTTCAAAAAGGAGGTCGATGAAAAATCGATCGACGCGTCCCGCCTCAGCTTGTTGAATACCGGGTGATTGAAGGAAATCTCGAAATTGACTTTGAATCCGTTAAACGGCGTCAACTGAGCCCATTTGTCATCGTCTTCGACGCGGATCTTTTTCTTGATACGAATAAAGCGCTTTGCCGCATGCTGTTCTTCGATTCCCGCCGATTGCAAAAGGAATACAAAGGGCGCAGCACTGCCATCCATTATCGGCACCTCGGGCGCGGACAAATCAACCATCAGGTTATCGATACCAAGCCCGGCCAATGCGGACATCAGGTGTTCGACTGTCGCGACCTTGACATCTCCCTTCATCAGGGTAGTTCCCAACATCGTCTCGCCGACCAGTCTCGGGTCGGCTTTGATGTCGACCGGCTTGTCGAGATCGACACGTCGGAACGTAATTCCGGCGTTTATGGCCGCCGGGCGAAGGGTCATGTAGACTTTTTCGCCAGTATGCAAACCGACGCCGGTCGCGCGTATAGCCGATTTTATCGTTCGCTGTCGCAGCATCGCCACAATACCCTGGGATTTAGCCGCGGGCCGCCTGTTCGCGCCCGAATGTCGTCGAAGCCCTTCGATTCTGGGCTACAAACAACCGAATCGCTATCCCCAAAAAAATGCCGACATGTCTTGCCGGCCCCCATTTGTGTAATCACCATGAAAGCCCGAAAGCTTTACGGTTTTGTTTCATAAAGATTAGCGGGAGAGGTTACCATAATGCCGAAAATTACGCTAAATATCAGCAACATAAATGCGGATTTAAAAGAAGCCGGCCCGGAGCAATTCCGGGCCAGCCGAGCGGAGAGACGACGATTTCATTGAGTGAGCTTAGTCCGTCGTCGTTTGCTTTCTTAGTCAGCCTGGCGTCTCAGGAATGCAGGAATATCGAGCAACTCTTCCTGCAAGCCCGCTTCTCCCAGGCCGTCGCCGACTGCCCGTTTCCGCTGCACAGTCGGTTTGTCGAGGACCTGATAGTTCGGTTCGAGGGCAACTGCCGGCTGGCGCACGACGCGCATCGGCGACTCTGACTGCGCAGCCTGCTGACCAAGCCCGGTTGCAACCACGGTTACACGAATCATGTCGGACATGTCCGGATCTATAACGGTGCCAATGACAACCGTTGCGTTTTCCGATGAGAATTCCTTGATCGTATTGCCGACCTCCTGGAATTCGCCAATGGAGAGATCCATTCCCGCTGTGACATTGACGAGGATGCCGTTGGCGCCGGCCAGGTTGATATCTTCGAGAAGTGGGCTGGAGATCGCCGATTCGGCAGCTTCGCGCGCGCGATCTTCGCCTGAAGACGAACCGGAGCCCATCATGGCCATTCCCATTTCAGCCATAACCGTGCGGACGTCGGCAAAATCGACGTTGATCAGCCCCGGTCGGGTAATCAATTCTGCAATACCCTGAACCGCACCTTGCAATACCTGATTGGCCGACTTGAAGGCATCCAATAAGGTCGTCTCGCCGCCAAGCACGGCCAGGAGCCTCTCGTTCGGAATCGTTATGAGGGAGTCGACATATTTGCCCAGTTCGGCGATACCGTGATCGGCGATCGCCATGCGTTTGCAGCCTTCCATTATGAATGGCTTGGTCACGACGGCAACCGTCAGAATGCCGAGCTCCTTTGCAACCTGTGCGACTATAGGCGTCGCGCCAGTTCCGGTACCGCCACCCATGCCGGCGGTAACAAAGAGCATGTCGGCACCCTCGATGACTTCCTGGATACGGTCCCTGTCTTCCATCGCCGCCTGTCGCCCGACGTCGGGGTCGGCGCCGGCGCCGAGTCCTTTGGTAATGTTGCAACCGATTTGAAGTGCAGTGCGCACGCGAGCACTGTTCAGTGCTTGCGCATCCGTATTCGCACAAATGAAATCGACGCCTTCGATACCGGCGTGGACCATATGAGCGACTGCATTACCGCCGCCCCCGCCGACACCGATCACTTTTATAACTGCGCTCTGGCTATGCGCATCCATTAGTTCAAACATTTATTTTCCCTCCGCTAAGGAATTTCTCATAAAAAGCATGCTCACTCGTTTGCTGCATTTGTCTTCACTTCTGTTCAATCAAAACTGGCCCTGAAACCAGGATTTCATCTGGCCCCAAAGGTCGGCGATGCTGCCGGATACTGGCGTACTGCGCTGGTTTCGTCGCACGATGTTTTCGTAGCCGTAGAGAAGCAGTCCGACGCCGGTCGCGTGTATCGGGTTTCTGACTACGTCCATTAGCCCGTTCACGTACTGCGGCGCACCGAGTCGGACAGGCATATGGAAAACTTCTTCGGCAAGCTCGACCGCACCCTCCATCTTGGCGCTGCCCCCGGTGATAACGATCCCCGCTGCAATAAGTTCTTCGAAGCCTGAGCGCCGCAATTCGTCGCGAATCAGGCCGAACAATTCCTCAAAGCGCGGCTCGACAATCTCGGCGAGGGTCTGCCGCGCCAGCCTCCTCGGCGGTCGCTCACCGACACTGGGAACCTCGATCGTTTCATCGGGGTTGGCGAGTTGCGAAAGTGCACAGGCATATTTGATTTTGATTTCCTCGGCATACTGTGTCGGCGTTCGCATGGATACGGCGATATCGTTTGTCACCTGATCGCCGGCTATCGGAATGACTGCGGTGTGCTGAATAGCTCCGCCCAGGAATACGGCAAGGTCTGTCGTCCCGCCGCCTATATCGACGATACAGGAGCCCAGTTCCTTTTCGTCGTCGGTTAGCACCGAGTAACTCGAGGCGAGTTGTTCGAGCACGATGTCATCGACTTCGAGCCCGCAACGCTGAATGCACTTGACGATATTCTGCGCGGCACTTTCGGCCCCTGTGACCATATGCACCTTGGCTTCCAGGCGTACGCCCGACATGCCGATTGGCTCACGGATGCCCCCCTGGTTGTCGATCAGAAATTCCTGCGGCAGGATGTGCAGAATTTTCTGGTCGGCCGGTATAGCAACCGCGCGCGCCGCGTCGATCACTCTGTCAACGTCGCCGCCACTGACTTCCTTGTCGCGGATCGCCACAATGCCGTGCGAGTTAAGACTCCGCACGTGGCTCCCCGCAATCCCCGTATGCACGGAGTGAATGTCGCAACCCGCCATTAGCTCGGCCTCTTCCACCGCTCGCTGGATCGAATGAACCGTCGACTCGATGTTGACGACCACGCCCTTTTTTATGCCACGTGACGGATGAGAACCGATTCCGATCACTTCGATCTCGCCCTCATCACTCAGGTCGCCAACGATGGCGACCACTTTGGAGGTGCCGATGTCCAGCCCGACGATCAGATTCTTGTCGGTTCTCTTCGACACTAGCCGGTGCCTCGCGATGCCGTCATTTTCCTATTTCTGTCGTCCCCATCTTCGGCGCGTGTTTTCGCTCCGTCCTTCCAGCCGATTGTGAAACCGTTGCTGTAGCGCATATCGACGTAGTCGATTTCCGCGGCTTGATTCGTGATTATTTTCGCGACCACGTCAAGAAACAGCTCGGTCCGCTGCTCGACTTCCCGCCTGCCGAGACGGATGCCGACGCCGTTCTGCAAGGTCATGTCCCATGCACCACGTGCATCCATATGAACTCGTCGCAAGTCCAGACCAAACGGAATCAGTTGCTCACGAACCGAAAGGTATCTCTTGGCTATTTCCGCAGACCGGTTCGATGGACCGCTCAGGAGTGGCAGCTCTGCGGGAATGTGGCGCGCATCCTTTATGAATAGTTCACCACGTGTATTAAGCAGCCCGCGTTCACCCCAGCAGGCGGCCGGAACCTGCTCTGTCACGCTGATATCGAGTTGGCTCGGCCAGCGTCTGACAACGTTGGCCTGGTCTACCCAGGGCAGCGCCACAATTTGCTGCTGGATTTCCGACAGATTCGCACTTAAGAAGCCGTCACTGAGTGCGCCGGAAATCGCTTCTTCGATTTGCAATGCGCTTACGCGCTGAAACGAACCCTCGATCGTTATCGAGCGAATCGGCCGGTCGAGCAAGGTCACGCTCAGCTGGTAACTTGAGGCTATGATGCCTGCCGCTACCAGCGGAGTGACAATTCTGGCCAATGGAATCTTCGGCAGTCGAAATCGTTCTACCTTTTGCAGCTTGCGTCGCTTTGCCTGTTTACGCGTCATTGGCTGCCACCTCGACGTGAGCTGTTTCCGACTGGTCTGCGATGCTCGTTTCCAAAATCCTCCAGCAAAGCTCTGCAAAATCGATGCCGGCGCTTTTCGCAGCTATCGGCACCAGGCTGTGGCTGGTCATGCCGGGAATCGTATTGACCTCCAGCACCTGCGGCTTGCCCTCGATGTCCGTCATGAAATCGACTCGTCCCCAGCCCGAACAGCCCAGCACCTCGAATGCAGCGACGGCGATCTTCGCGTAGTCCGCCTCGAGCGCAGAATCGCCAGTACCCGGGCACCGGTATTCTGTGCTGTCCGCCTCGTACTTCGCCCGATAGTCGTAAAAGACACGTGGTGTTTCGATGCAGATACTCGGTAATGCCTCGCCCTGAAGAACCGCAACCGTCATTTCGTTCCCGACAATGCAGCGCTCGGCCAACGCAGGGCCAGAAAAGCTCAACGCCAGATCCACGGCCGCGCTTAGTTCGCCCGCTTCAAATACTTTGGTCATGCCAACGCTGGATCCCTGATTCGAAGGCTTCAATATGAGTGGATAGCCGAATTCTTCTGCCGCCAGAATTGCATTGGACTTTTCTTCGACAATCAAAAAGTCCGGCGTCGCAATGCTGGCCTCTTTGAAAAGGCGCTTACTGCGGATTTTGTCCATCGCCAGTGCCGATGCCATGACGCCACTTCCGGTGTAGGGCATGTTGAGCCACTGCAAGGCGCCCTGAACAGAGCCGTCTTCACCACCCGTGCCATGCAAAGCGATCCAGACGCGATCGAATCCGGCTTCGTCGAAATCGTGCATGCTTCTTTCGGCGGGGTCCCAGGCGACTGCGTCGACACCACGTGAATGAAGTGCGGCAAGCACGGCATTGCCTGTATCCAGAGACACTTCGCGTTCCGCCGAGATGCCACCGAACATGACAGCGACGTGTCCGAAGTCAGCAGCATTGCTAATCACGATTCGCCGTCCCCTTGTAGCTGTACTCACGACGCAATATTCCCCACGATACGAACTTCGTGGACCAGTTCGACACCCTGTTGATCGGCAACAGTCTGTTGCACGAATTCTATGAGTCGCTCGACATCGGCAGCGCGGGCGTGATCACAATTGATGATGAAGTTGGCGTGTTTATCCGACACTTCGGCACCGCCGATGCGGTGCCCCTTCAGCCCCGACGCCTCGATCAGCCTTGCGGCATGATCCCCGGGCGGGTTTCTGAACACCGATCCACAGCTCGGAAGACCCAGCGGCTGCGTTGCTTTTCGACGAACTAGCATCTCCTTCAACGTTTCCATACTGGCTTTAGCGGCCGGGTCGAATTCCAGGACGGCTTCAAGAAACCACTCGTTTCCGGGCCCACGCACGCTGCGGTAAGCGATCTCGTATTCGACCGGCAAACGCTCGTGAATCTCGCCCTGGCGGTCTATTGTCTTGACGGACTTGACACGCTCCCAGGTCTCGCCGCCATGCGCACCCGCGTTCATCGCCAGGGCACCGCCGAGCGTCCCCGGAATTCCCGCAAAGAACTCGGACGGGCCGAGCCCCCAGCGGATGCTCTGCCGCGCAAGCTGGGTGCAGGGAAGGCCGGCACCTGCCGTCACTTGGTAGCTGCCGGTCTGTTCGATGTGTTTCAGTATTCCTGCCACCGAAATGACGACGCCAGGCAAGCCGCCGTCGCGGACCAGAAGGTTGCTGCCGACGCCAAACCAGAACACGGGCACATCGGAGTCGAGTTCTCTCAGGAACAATGCCAGATCGTCGATGTTTGCGGGCTTGAAGAAGTATTCGGCCGGCCCGCCAACCCGCCACGACGTATGCTTGCTCATGGGTTCGTTGCGGAGCAGATTCCCGACCACCGATGGGCTCGTCCGTGCTGCCATCATGAGTGCACCTTCAGTGCCGGTTTCTTGCCGAGTAGTGTCGGTAACTGAGACGCAAGCGCGCCGATGTCGCCGGCACCCATCGTCAACACGAGATCGCCGTCAGCAAGCACGCTGTCTAATACCTGCGCGAGGCCATCGAGCTCTTCAACAAAAACGGGCTCGACACCGCCGCGGCTTCTGACGGCACGGGCAATTGCTCTGCCATCCGCACCGGCAATCGGATCCTCTCCGGCCGCATAAACCTCAAGAAGGATGAGTACGTCGGCCTGGGACAGGACGGTGGCGAAATCGTCCATCAGATCGCGGGTTCGCGAATACCGATGCGGCTGGAACGCCAGCACAATGCGTTTATCCGGCCAGCCGGTGCGAGCAGCCTCGATGGTTGCGGCAATTTCGGTCGGGTGATGACCATAGTCGTCGACGAGCATGACGCGGCCATTCTTGGTTTCGACTTCTCCCTGAATCTGAAAACGGCGATCGATTCCTTCGAAGCCCTCCAATGCCTCGACGACGGCCTGATCTGCGATCTGCAGTTCTCCAGCAACGGCGATCGCAGCAAGCGCGTTACGGACGTTGTGCAAGCCGGGTAGCCGCAGACTGATGTCCAGCGGCTCGTCTTTATCCGGGCGCACCACCCGAAAACGGGTCAGGCCCTCTGAGAACTCGATGTCTTCTGCGCGTATGTCTGCATCGCTGTCGATGCCATAGGTCACCGTCGATCTGCCGATCAGGCCGAGGACTTTGTTTACGCCCGGATCATCGGCGCAGAGTATGGCAAGGCCGTAAAAAGGCAGGTTGTGCAGGAATTCGATGAAACTGTTGCGCAGTTTCTCAAGATCTCCGTCGTAGGTGGACATGTGATCGGCGTCTATGTTGGTCACAATCGCAAGCATTGGCTTCAGGTGCACAAAGCTGGCGTCGCTTTCGTCGGCTTCAGCGACGAGATATTCGCCCTGCCCCAGTCGCGCATTACTATCTGCACTCTTCAGGCGCCCGCCGATCACGAAGGTGGGATCGAGACCGCCCTCGGCAAGAACACTTGCCACAAGACTGGTTGTCGTGGTCTTTCCATGCGTGCCTGCCACGGCGATTGAGTAACGAAATCGCATGAGCTCGGCGAGCATCTCTGCCCGCTGCACAATCGGCATGAGTTCAACACGCGCCGCGGCGACTTCCGGGTTGCTTTCATCGACGGCGCTGGAGACAACCACTGCGTCGGCGTCGCGAATATTTTTTCCGTCGTGCCCGATGAATACGGTGGCGCCGAGATTTTTGAGCCGCTGAACTGACGCGTTGTTTTTGAGATCGGAACCCTGCACCTGATAACCAAGGCTCAGCATAACTTCCGCAATGCCCGACATCCCGGATCCGCCGATGCCGACGAAGTGCACGCAGTTTATTCGACGCATTCGCTGAATCATGCGCTCGCTCCGGCGGCTTCGAGGCAGAGATCGGTAATGCGTTTCAACGCATCCGGCTTATGTAACGACCGCGCTTTCGAGGCGCGGGTCTGCAACTCATCCCGGCTGCTCAGCCAATTCTGCAACAGGCCTGCAAGAGACTCATCGTTCAAATCCGTTTCGGCCATTATTGCGGCGGCGCCCGCATCTGCCATCGGCTTCGCGTTGGCGGTCTGATGATCGTCGACGGCCGCGGGATAGGGCACGAATATCGCAGGCAAACCGGCCGCTGAGAGTTCGGCCACGGTCAGCGCGCCGGCACGGCAAACGACAAGATCCGCCCAGGCATAGGCATCCGCCATATCTTCAATATAGGGCAGGAGTTCAACATCGATCGATTCCCGCTCGTAAGCTTCGCGGGCAGCGTCGATGGTCAGACCGCCTGCCTGATGTCGCACGACCGGTCGCAATTTCTCGGGCAGTCGTGCGAGGGCGGCCGGTACGACCTTGTTCAGCGCCAGTGCCCCCTGGCTGCCGCCCAGCACCAGCAGGCGTAGACAGCCTTCGCGTGAAGCGAAGCGCATCGCCGGTTCTGCCAGCGCAGCGATGTCGGCGCGCACCGGGTTTCCAACGGTCTCGGATTTAACGTTGGCGGGAAAACTGCCCGGGAAGGCCTGAAGCACAACCCGGGCAAGACGCGCCAGAAGACGATTTGTTAAGCCTGCAATGGCATTCTGTTCATGGATGACGAGCGGCCGACGCGTCAGCCATGCCGCAAGGCCGCCGGGCCCGCTGACGAAACCGCCCATGCCGAGAACGACAGCGGGACGGTGCCGGGCCATGACGCGGAGGGACTGAGCCAACGCCCAGATAAGTCGGAACGGCGCCAGAATCAGCGTCATTGAATTCTTACCGCGGAGCCCGCCGACGCTGATCCATTCCATGTCGATGTTATTGGCGGGCACAACCCTGGACTCGAGCCCGCGACGTGTTCCAAGCCAGACGACTTCACGTGATTGCTGCTGCAATGCTTTCGCGACAGCCAGCGCCGGATACACATGGCCGCCCGTTCCGCCCGCCATTACGAGAATCGGCCGCCTGCTCATCGCTTCGACCTCTTCGATGTGCGTTTGCGATTGACCGGGCGGGCGTCCGTAACGAGTTCATGATGCACGCGAAGCAATAGCCCGATGCTGATCATCGCAATGATCAGGCTGCTTCGACCGTAGCTGATGAGTGGCAGAGTCAGGCCTTTGGTCGGCAACAATCCCATGTTGACACCGACGTTGATAAACGCCTGAAGCCCGAGCCAGGTTCCCAGACCCACCGTCAGATAGGCTTCGAAAAACCTTTCAGCATTCGCGGCACGGATAGACAACTTGAATATCCGCCATAGAAGTCCGAGGAACAATGCGATCAGTAATAGCGAACCAAAGAGACCGAATTCTTCCGCGAATACGGCGAACACGAAATCCGTATGTGCTTCGGGCAAATAAAACAGTTTTTGTACGCTCGAACCTAAACCGACGCCGAACCACTCACCGCGACCGATCGCGATCAGCGACTGCGTCAACTGGAATCCGGAATTGAACGGGTCGGACCACGGATCCAGGAAGGCGGTCAAGCGCTGCAGGCGATAAGGCGACGTTATCGCCAGTGTCGCCATCGCAATAATCGTCGTGCTGAAGAACAGCAGGAAATCTCGAACGCGCGCGCCGGCAACAAAAAGCATCGCCAATGCCGTCGCAAGCAATACGATCGCAGCGCCGAAGTCGGGCTCTGCCAGCAATAGTCCGCAAGCCAGGCTCAGGACCAGCATCGGTCGCAGGAATCCTGTGAACTGTTCCCGGAGAGATTTGTTCTGTCTGACAAGATAGCCGGCGATGTACAGAATCAGGAAAAGCCGTGCCGGCTCGGATACCTGTATGTTCATGACGCCGACCCTCAGCCAGCGCGTGCTGCCGTTGACTGCGTAGCCGACACCCGGGACGAGGACCACGAGCAGTAACGCAAAAGCGATCAACAACATCAGCGGTCCTAAGCTTCGCCACACGCTCATCGGTATGAAAAGGCATACAAACGCAGCAGCAGCGCCGATCAGCGCGGCGATCGCCTGGCGTTGAACGTAATAGAACGGATTACCGACCATATTATCCGAGACGGATATCGATGCCGACGCGAGGATGACCAGGCCGCCGATCAGAAGTGCAAGACCGATCGACAGCAACACCGGATCCATTTGCAACGGCGTCTTCAAGCGGGCCGGAAACGGCATTGTGGCGCTCGAGAGGCTCATTTCGGTAAGCCCTGAACCGCCTCGCCGAAAGCGTCGCCGCGGGCCTTGTAGTTCGAGAACTGATCGAAGCTCGCGCAGGCTGGCGCCAGCAATACTGTATCCCCTGACTCCGCGTATGTGGCAGCCTGAACAACCGCATCATCGATGTCGCTCGCGATATGAACCGGAGCCACATTACCGAGTGCGTCTGCAATCTGGTCGGCATCGCTTCCAATCAGAACTGCTGCTCTGAGCCGGTCACCGAGTGCTTCGGTCAGATCATTGAAGTCACCGCCCTTCGCTTCGCCGCCTGCGATGAGCACAATGATCCCGTCTATCGCTTCGATCGACGCGACCGCCGCAGCAACGTTGGTAGCTTTGGAATCGTTGATGAAATCGATACCCCTCTTGCGCGCGACCAGCTGCATGCGGTGTGCCAGTCCCGGAAATTCCGCAAGCACTTGCAGCATCGCGGACAGTTCGAGCCCCATGAGCTCTCCGGCAGCCAGGGCAGCGAGCGCGTTCAGTTGGTTGTGCCGACCCACCAACACCAGCTCGGACGTCGCAAGGAGCAGCTGTTCGCCACGAGCGAGGAATTTCGTGCCCTCTTCCTTGAGCAACCCGTAATGCCCGTCCTCCGGTGCGTCCAGGCCAAAACTCACGACGCGGGTGCCCTTGCCCACATGTCTGGCCATGTCGGGGTCGGCGCGATTGATTACCGCTGCAACGGCATTTTTAAATATCCGGTACTTCGCCTTGCGATAATTCTTCTCACTCTCATGCCAGTCGAGATGGTCAGCCGTGATATTCAGCAATACCGCAACCTTCGCTGGTAGCTTCTTCGTTCGCTGGAGCTGAAAACTCGACAGCTCGAGAACATAGAAATCGGGTGTATCCTGCTCCAGCAGATCGAGCGCCGGCTCGCCGAGATTTGCACCGGCCAGCACCGTCTTGCCTCCCGCATCGCACATCAGCGCCAGCAGCGTCGTCACCGTACTTTTGCCGTTCGAGCCGGTCACGGCGACGATTGCTGCGCGTGCATCCTGCGCAAACAACTCGATGTCGGACACCACATCTATGCCGGATTCTCGTGCCGAGACGAGAAGCGGCTCGGCGTCGGCGACGCCGGGCGACGCGATGACGCGATTGATATTATTCAGGCCAACAACGGCGCTTCCGCCGAGAACGACATCGGCATCCGGCAGTAGCTCATGCAATTCATCAAGTGCCGGTGGCTCCCTTCGGCTATCGACGAACACCGCTTCGATGCCGTTCCGCTTCAGATACCTTGCGACCGACATTCCGGTGACACCCAAACCGAACACGAGGTTGTCGGCCTTCGCCGGAACAGGATTGCGTTTCTTGACCGCGCTCATCGGATCTTCAGACTTGCAAGACCGATCAGGACAAGAATGACCGTGATAATCCAGAAACGGACGATGACCTTCGGCTCCGCCCAGCCTTTCAGTTCGAAGTGATGGTGCAAAGGCGCCATTCGAAATACGCGGTGCCCGGTGAGCTTGAACGAAGCAACCTGGATAATGACCGACACTGTTTCGACCACGAAGACGCCACCCATGATCGCCAGTACGATTTCCTGACGAACGACGACGGCAACGATGCCGAGTGCCGCCCCGAGTGACAGGGCTCCGATGTCGCCCATGAACACCTGTGCCGGATAAGTATTGAACCAGAGGAACCCCAGACCAGCACCGGCAAGCGCCGAACAGAACACCAGAATTTCGCCCGTGCCGGCAACGTAGGGGATGTCGAGATATTCCGAGAAGTTCACGTTGCCGGTGACATAGGCAAAAACGCCGAGCGCACCGCCGACCAGAACCGTCGGCATGATCGCCAGGCCATCGAGACCATCGGTCAGATTGACAGCATTGCTGAATCCTACGATAAAAAGAAACGTGACGACGATTTGCAACATGCCAAGCGGTAAAGCCAGATCCTTGAAATACGGAATCAGGAGCGAGGTGCTGACCGGGTCGACGGCCAGCAGGTAAAGTGCGACTGCTGCGATGATTGCGGCAGTCGACTGCCAGAACAGCTTCTTGCCGGCTGACAGCCCCGCGGGATCCTGCAGGACGAGTTTCTTATAATCATCGACGTAGCCGATCACGCCGAAACTAAGCGTCACAAACAATACGATCCAGATGAACCGGTTCTCGAGATTCGCCCAGAGCACGGTGCTGACGACAATTGCCGTCAGTATCAGCGCGCCACCCATCGTCGGCGTGCCTGCCTTCGGCAGGTGACTCGATGGCCCCTGATCGCGAACCGGCTGGCCAACCTGATTGAGGCTGAGCTTTGCAATCATTCGCGGGCCGATGACAAACGATAAAATCAGGGCTGTCAGGGCGCCAAGGATTGCGCGTAAGGTCAGATAGCTGAACGCGTTGAAGCCGGACTCGAACTGCGTCAGATATTCGGTGAGGTAGAGCAGCATGATCAGGCCTTGCGCCTCATCGGCGGCTTGTTGATCAGAGCCTCGACCACACGCTCCATTTGCATGAACCTGGAGCCCTTAATCAATACATTGGTATCTTCGGTTGCCGAACGCTGTAGCTCCTCGATCAGGCCATCGATGTTCTCGTACCACTGTCCGCCCCTGCCGAACGTCTTCACGGTGTTTCGTGACAAGGCACCGGTTGCCAGAATCCGATCAATGCCTAGACGCCTTGCTGCCCGGCCTACCGCCTTGTGCAGCAATACCTCGTCCTCGCCAAGCTCGCCCATGTCGCCGAGCACCAGCCAGTTATGGCCGGGCTGTGCGGCCAGAAATTCGGCTGCAGCAATAACGCTCTGCGGATTCGCGTTGTAGCTGTCGTCATAAACGGTCAGGGCTGTAATACGCCCGACCGCCTGCAGCCTTCCTGAAACTGCCTGCACGGATTCCAGGCCTTGCCGGATCTGCTTGCTGTCTGCGCCAAGCCCGTGGAGTACTGCTGCCGCAGCGCAGGCGTTCCTGACGTTGTGCAGGCCGGCAAGCGGCAATCTGATCGGAATCTCTTCCAAATGGATATGCAGGCTGAAGCTCATTGAGTCGCCGTCAGCCTCGACGTCCGCGGCAAAGACAGACGCGTCCGCTTCGACGCCGAAACTGATGACTGTGTCGCCCGACAACAGCGAATTCCAGTAAGCGAAATAAGGATCGTCGGCGTTCAACACCACGAATACCGGCGAGACAGCCCCCTGAAGTATTTCTCCCTTGGCGCGGGCGACGCCGTCGAGATCACCGAAACCCTCGAGATGTGCCGGCGCTGCATTTGTGACTACGACGACTTCGGGTTCCGCAAGAGAGGTCAAATAGGAAATCTCTCCCGGATGGTTTGCGCCCATTTCGATGACGGCGTAATGATGTTCCTCAGACAAATTCAGCAACATCAACGGCAGGCCGATGTCGTTATTGAGATTGCCCCGTGTCGCCAGCGTTTCGGCCGATGACGCGAGAGACGTTGCGATCATTGCCTTGACTGTTGTCTTGCCGTTGCTGCCGGTTATGCCGATGACCTTTGCCGGCATTCTTTTGCGCCACGAGCTGGCCAGCGTGCCGAGTGCCAGCCGGGTGTCATCCACCGTAATCTGCGGAATATCGACCTCGACAACTTCAGACAACACAGCGGCGGCGGCATTCTTTTCTGACGCAGCGGACACGAACGCGCCGCCATCGAAGTTCGGTCCCTGCAATGCAAAGAACAGCTCGCCTGGGCCGAGGGTCCGCGTATCGGTGCTGACGCCCACATAGTTTTGGTCGGAACCCAAAAGCGTGCCGTTCATGATGTGTGCTGCCGCTGCCAAGGTGCCCTCTATCATTGCCGCCGGACGCTTCTGCTCCGGCGAGCAAGTACGTTCGCCAACGCCGCATCGTAGTCAGAGAACGAAAGTCGTTGATCACCAATTAGCTGGTAATTTTCGTGGCCTTTGCCGGCGATTAACACGATGTCATCGTCTGCCGCTTCGTGAATGGCATAGGCAATCGCTGCGGCCCTGTCCTCGATGGCGATCGCGCCGGGTTTGTCACCAATGCCCCGTAAGATATCGGCGATGATATTGCCGGGTAATTCGGATCGGGGATTGTCGTTCGTAACAACTAGGTGATCGGCGAGTTTTGCCACTGTCTTGCCCATTAGAGGCCGTTTGCCGCGATCACGGTCGCCGCCGCAACCAAAAACGCACCACAACGATTTCCTGCAATGCGAGCGTAGCGATCGCAATGCTGCTTCGAGTCCGGCCGGTGTATGCGCATAGTCGACATAAACGCCGGGCATATCGGAGTCCGCGATTCGTTGCATTCGTCCCGGTGGCGCGGTGACTGTACTCAAGGCATCACAGGCATCCGCGACCGCAATATCCCAGCTCAGCAGCAGCCCCAATACGCCAATTGCGTTCGCAACATTGAAGTTGCCGGCCAACGGCAACTGAAATTCGAATTTGCCCCACGAGCTGTCGACTGCGATGTTCGAACCCGCTTCGGTTGCAACGACCGAGCTCACGAATACGAAGGGCCGGCCATTGGCCAGGCGGTCGAATCGTGTCGAGACTATAACGACGTCGCCACTACATCGATCGGCGAGTTCCTGGCCGAATTCGGTATCCGTGCAAATGATCCGGTGTTCGACATCGTGCTCGAGAAACAGTTGTGCTTTTGTCTCGCCGTACGCCCGCATGCTGCCGTGATAGTCGATGTGATCGCGGCTAAGGTTCGTAAAAATTGCCGAGTCGAAATGCACACCGTTGATGCGGTCCTGCTGCAGCGCATGTGACGACACTTCGATAGCAGCATGGCCGGCCCCCGCGTCACGAAATGCCGCCAGTTTTTCGTGCAGGCCTATGCAAGCGGGTGTCGTCATTACGCCATCCGTTTCAAGATCCCCGATGCCGAAACCCAGGGTTCCGAGATAAGCGCAAGTGTTGCCAAGCAACTGCATGCACTGGGCGACAAGAAATGACACGGTCGTCTTGCCATTGGTGCCGGTGACACCGACGACCTTCATTGATTTGGACGGTGAGTCGAAGTAACGGTTGGCGATCTCGCCGATGTGCGTCGTCAAACCGGCAACCGGAATCATGGGCACATCGGGGTGATCCGGAGCGACGACGTCGGCGCTCGAGTCCCAGACGACGGCCTGCACACCTGCTTCGAGTGCCTCGCTGACATAGTCCAGACCGTGGCCGGTTTCCCCGACCAGCGCGAAGAACACATCGCCGGGCGACAGCTTCTTGCTGTCACTCGAGATACCCGTGACCTCGATAGCCGGGGCCTCGGCAATGCTATCGAGCAAACTTGCCAGGGTGCGGTGCGATCTCAGGGCCTCAGCTGGCATGTTCATTGACTCATTGCCTGCATGACGCTATCGGAATCGAATGCGGGTAACGCATCCGGCGGGACAGCAAGCAGCCGCAGAGATTCAGCCATGACATCGGCGAAGACCGGCGCCGCGACATCGCTACCGTAGTACAGGTCGCCGCCAGGCTCATCGATGACGACGACGACGGCCAGTCGTGGATTGCTGGCCGGTGCCAGGCCCGCGAAAATTGAAATGTACTTGTCTTGCGAATATCCGCCGGCCGCAAACTTCCAGGAGGTCCCCGTCTTGCCGGCGACGCGATATCCCATTACGCTTGCTTTCGTGCCGGTGCCACCCGGTCGGACTACCTCCTCCATCATGCGTCTGACTGCTTTGGCGGTGTCCTCGCCGATGACCCGATCGCCATCATTCGGCTGCTCGAGCTTGACCAGCGATACTGGCCTCCGCCAGCCATCGCTGCCAATCACTGCGTAGGCTTGCGCGAGTTGCAACGGAGTCACACTTACACCGTAGCCATAGGCAAGTGTCGCCTGACTAATCTGTTGCCAATGGTTGTAATGCGTCAGCAATCCGGCCGACTCGCCCGGAAAACCTGATGATGTCAGGGAGCCCAGACCGAAGCTCGTCATCGTGCCCCACAACTGATCCGGTTCCAGCGACATCGCAATCTTGGTCGCACCTACGTTGCTTGATCTCGAGAGAATCGTCGTCAGACTGACTCTTCCCAGATTTCGGTGGTCTTCGATTTTCTTCGGCCCCACGACAACAAAGCCGGGCGCGGTATCTACGTAGCTACCCGGCCGATATCGGCCGCTTTCCAGTGCAGCGGAAATAATTAGCGGCTTAATACTCGAACCCGGTTCGAAAATGTCGGTTACTGCCCGGTTGCGATATCGCTCTGCCGAATATTGAGCCCTGTCGTTCGGGTTGTAGGTCGGTTGATTGACCATCGCCAGGACCTCACCCGTCAGCACATCGAGAATGACGACAGATCCCGAGTCCGCGTTGTGCCGCTGTATGGCCGCCTTGAGCGTCCGGTAAGCGAGATACTGGAGGCGCAGGTCGATACTGGAGACCAGATCCCTGCCATGGCGCGCCGGCCGAATGCTTTCGACGTTTTCTACGGGCCGGCCCAGCCGATCTTTCAGCACACGCTTGGCCCCGGATTCACCGCCCAACCAGTGATTGAACGCGAGCTCCAGCCCCTCCTGCCCATCGTCATCGACGTTGGTAAAGCCTACGAGGTGACCCGCGACTTCGCCGGCGGGATAGTATCGGCGGTACTCACGCAATATATTGACGCCCGGTAGTTTCAACGCCATCACCATATGTGCTTCCTGCGGGCTCAGGTGACGTTTGAGATAGAGAAACTCCTTATCCATGCTTCGCGTTATGCGACGCATCAACAATTGCGAATCGAGATTCAACGCGCGGGCAAGCTTCGGCACGCTATCCACAGCCGAAGCGAGCTCCGCAGGATTGGCCCAGACACTGTCGACCGGCGTACTGATAGCCAACGGCTCACCGTTTCGATCCGTGATCGTGCCGCGATGTGCAGAGATTTTTTCGGTGTGCAAGTGACGCGTATCCGCCTGCCGGTTCAGGAAGTCTTTGTCGAGCACCTGCAAAAAGACAGCGCGCGCAACCAGTGACGACGCCGCCAGCACGAAGAACGCGAGCACGAGCGCGACTCTGCCGACAAAGCGTCGCGCCGTCTTTTGTTTGGTTTGTGCTCCTCGACTCATTGGCGTTCGATTACGTAAATCTCTTCGGACAGCGGGCGTATTAGCGACATTTCTTCAATAGCAACGCGCTCGATTCGCGCATGAGTTGCCCAGGTGCTTTGCTCGATTTGCAGTTGCCCCCATTCGATATTCAGTGCGTCGCGTTCGGTCGTCAAAGCTTCGAGTTCGACGAACAACTTTCGGGACTCGTGTTTCGTGTAAATAATCGCCAGTGCCGACAGGACGCAAACTGCTACGAATACGGCAATCAGCAGGAACGGTTTTCTTTTGGTAGCAATTTCCATTACAGATGCTCCGCGATTCTGAGATGTGCGCTTCGCGCCCGAACGTTTGCCGAAACTTCTTCGCTCGTAGCGCTGATCGCCTTACCGATCAGTTTGAACGGTGGCTTGCTCTCCGCCGGGATGGATGGCAAACCACGATATTGTTCGGGTTCCCGCGATGCGTTGCGCATGAAACGCTTGACAATCCGGTCCTCGATCGAATGAAAACTGATCACGCAAAGGCGTCCACCAGTACGCAACAGGCGCACAGATATCGCCAACGCGGATTCCAGCTGCTTCAGCTCGTCGTTGACCTGGATGCGAATAGCCTGAAACGTCTTCGTGGCAGGATGTTTGCGGCGATCGCGACGGGGGACCGCCGCCGACACAACTTCTGCCAGTTGTTCTGTCCGAACGATCGCTTCTGTCGATCTTGCTGCGACGATCGCACGCGCAATGGGGCCGGCAAACTTTTCATCAGCGTTTTTGGCGAGCACTTTTTTCAAGGTTTTTTCATCCACATCGGCGAGCCACTCGGCCGCGCTGATCCCTGACTGCCGGTCCATTCGCATGTCCAGAGGTCCGCCGCGCATAAAACTGAATCCCCGCTCCGCTTGATCCAGCTGTGGTGATGAGACCCCCAGGTCGAGTAGCAGACCGTCCACCTTTCCGAGCAGGTCTTTTTCCAGCGCGATTTTTTCAAGTTCGGCAATTTCACCCCTTACAATTTCGAACCGTGGATCATCTGTTAACGTTTTCGGAGCTGCCGCTATGGCCTGCGGATCACGATCAATCGCGATCAATCGACCAACCGGCCCGAGTAATTCAGTGATCGCTTTGCTGTGTCCGCCACGGCCGAACGTTCCATCCACATAGCAACCGTCTGGCCGAATACTTAGTCCTTCAAGAACCGGCCCTTTAAGGACCGGTACATGTTCGTGCCTCTTCACCTCTCGACCGCATTTATCTATAGGGAGAGCGATTCGAGTTCCGGTGGCAATTCCCCGTCGTCATCGGCGTTAAGCCAGGCATCCCGTCTTTCGTTCCAGCGCTCCTCATCCCAGAGCTCAAACCTGTGACCCTGCCCGATCAAAATCGCCTGTCGATTGAGTTCGGCGAAATCGCGTAGTTCCCGTGACAGCAAGATGCGTCCATGCGCATCGATATCGACTTCCATCGCGTATCCGAGCATCATTCGTTGCATTGCCCGGGTCTGCTCGTGGAAACTTGGCAGGCGTACGAGTTTTCGCTCGATCTCCTCCCAGTCCGGCAATGGATAAATGAGGAGGCAATGGTCTTTATCGACCGTGGCAACGAGTTGATTGTCGCAACGTGCAGCCAACCGTTCCCGGTAACGGGTCGGGATAGCCAGGCGCCCTTTGGCGTCCAATGTGACTTTGGTGGCCCCACGAAACACGGCATTTTTGATGAGCGTTTAGCCATGACGAACGACCTAGCCCATCTCCTCCCACTTTTTTCCACTTTTCGACACTATATTCGGGCGATACATCAGCGTCAACTCAGATAGCTAAATAGCTAAATAATTCTTGTTGTACAGGGACTTAGGGGCTATTTCGTGGCCGAATTCGGGCGAATTGTGGCGCTCAATTGGAACTATAAATCAGCAACTTAAGGCTAATTTCTCGATCTTTGCTTATATATCGGTCGCCAGTCTGCGACATTGCAGGGTTTTCAGGCAGATTGCGCGGGTTTGAGTCCACCTCGCGCTGATGCTTCGGGGGCCGCCGTCTTATGTAAAAAGGGGGCTGAAGACGAGAAAGCAAGAGCCGGCAATAAGCCGGGTTCTGTCGTGGACAACCATTCATCTGGGACGACCGTCACCGATCGCCTCTAGCAACCTACCCGGGAGTCCGCTCAGGCGCGCGGCGCAAACCAAGTCTGCGCACTCCCCTATTTGGTCTTGCTCCAGGCGGGGTTTACCGTGCCGCGGCGTGTCACCACCCGCGCGGTGCGCTCTTACCGCACCTTTTCACCCTTACCGGCGCCCCAGGTCATAGACAAGTTGCGCTTAGGCGGTTTGTTTTCTGTGGCACTTTCCATGGGCTCTCGCCCTCCAGGCGTTACCTGGCGCCCTGCCCGATGGAGCCCGGACTTTCCTCTGCGACCAGCTCAAGCGATCACAGCGGTTGTCTGGCCGACTCCTACTTTCTCGAGCCGACTATTATATCGCTCGTCGCATCGATAGAAAGACCATCTCAAAATCCAGGTCGCCCTTCAATCGTTAAGGGTTCCTACAATTCCCAGTTATTATATCGCCCGTCAGGACGGGCTCCTACGAAGCACCTACCAGGAATTTTAGGAACCCGTCCTGACGGGCGATCGCGACAGTGACAGAACGTCTCGATGCGCATCCTGACGCTGGAAATCAATAGGCGGGGCCCTCTTCGCCGGCCGCGTCTCGCATCTCCCAGGTGGATATCATCGGGAAGACTTTGAAGAGAAGAAGAAACGTCAACAGGAATCCGGCGAACAAGCCGGCAACCAGTATCCACTCCATTGCCGATGAGAACGGCACATGGTCCTCGATAACGGCGGGCACCACGAGGAGGTAACGATTAATCCAGACACCGACATTGATCACCGCACCGACCAGAAGCATTGACCACCAATGGCGCTTGACAGGCGCAAATATCATCGTACCAAGCGGAATTCCGAAGACACAGACCACCATAATCCAGAAATATTTGCCATAGTGGCCGAACATCTGAGTCCAGAGCGGGCCGGTTTCGCGGGGCAGATTACCGAACCAGGTGACGAAAAAATGTGCCCAAAACATGTATAACCAGAGTAGCGCGAAACCGGTTAGAACGATGCCCATACTCTTCAACTGAATGGTCTTAAAAAATTCTCCGAAACCCAGCGTTCGGGAAGTGACCGCAGCGAGGATCAATATAGCCGCACTGCCGGCGAGCATGTTCCCAAGGATGAAATAGAGGGGAAACACCGTGCTGTGATAATGCGGAAACAACATCATGCCGAAATCCCAGGAGATGAACGTGTTGGCGACAACAGCAATCACCAGCACGACCGGGGCATAGAGATACATATTGGATTTCAAAGTTCGCTCGTCTCGGCGCTGTCGCTGGGACCACAACCATCCATACAGGCTGCGACGCCAGCCCGGGCCGGTCTCCGCCGATGCTCTTGTGACATCCGGTAGCAAGCCCATCAGGAAATAGACAATTGCCAGCCCGTAAAACAGCAGCTGCGCCACGATATTGCGAATCAGGAAAAAGTTAGCATCCAGCCAGGGGCTCAGATGTTCCCCCGGTTCCGGCGACATCCAAAAGAACAGATGCTCTTTGCCATATGCATAAATCAGCAAAAACAAAATAATAGCGAAAGGAAAAAATGCCAGCGTCGCGATTTCTCCAAGCCGGTAAAACGGCCGCGCCCAGTCTGTCCTGCAAATCCGCATAATTGCGGAAAACGCGACGCCGAACTGGCTGATTCCGAGCAGGAAAACATAACTCGCAACGAAGAAACCCCACGGAACCGATTCGGGCGCCGTGGCAAGCATGACTGTGAAGCTACCGGCGCCCGCCAAAAAAAACACAGAAAGGACCAACAGAGCCCTCGCATAGCCTTGCCCACCCTCAGGTATCCCGATTGCAATATCCGGAATCGCGCTCATGGTTCGCTCATCGCATTCATGTCTCGCCGAATACTTCCTTGATGAAATTGACCAGGTGCCAGCGGTCTTCCGCTGCTATTGCCTGCCGATAAAACGGCATCGCAATGCTGCCATGGCTGATCGTATAATAGATCTGGCCGTCAGGCTGAAGCTGCACATAATCGAGGTTCAGTTCCATGGGCTGGGGCACGAACTTACGACCCACGGGCCCGTTCCCGCGGCCCTGCGCGCCGTGGCAGACCAGACAGTGCCGTTCGTACATTTCTCTCCCACGAGCAAGAGACTCCGGCGATTTAGGCTTAGGATTGACCAGGGTCCGGCCGGCCTCCAGTCGGGCCCGCACCAGCTCGATAATATCTTTCGGCGGCGGATACCGGTCATTGCCACCCACGGGCACAGTAGAACGGTTGGTCGAGACCTGCGATTCCTGGGGCTTCACGGATGGCTGGTTGCGCATATCTTTATCCCAGGGCAGCGTCAAAGCCGTGCCCGGAATTGCCAGAAGACAGGCTAAGCAAACCAGGCCTGAAAAGCGCCGGAGATTCACTGGTTGTCCTCCACATGCAGAATCTGGTCCGCGCCGGCCTGTCTGATGATTGCCTCAGCCCTCTCCGCTTGCTCTCCCGCGGCGCCTTCCACGACAACGACGAAGCGATCGACATTGGCAGATGGCAGGTAAGGCTTATCGCGCCATGCGGGCAGGCCTGAGACGACATGGAATCCCAGCAGCGTGAACAACACACCGAACAGTATCGTCATCTCATAGGTGATAATGAGATATGGCGGCACGGTGATGATGGCCCGGCCACCGGTGGGCAGGATGAACACAAGCGCGGTGCCGGCGGCCAAAGCGAAACCGGATACTGCCCCGAAGATGGCGCCGGCGAGAGAAAAGCGGCGCACCAGCGACTTGCCCAGTCCGAGCACTTCCTGCGCCTCTTCCAGGGGCAGCGGCGACAGCAGCGAGATATCGTCGAATCCCGATGATTTTAGATTTCTCGCAGCAGCGAGGAAGTCCTCTTCAAATGCGAACGCGCCCACGATGGCCATCAGGGATTCCTCCTGAGGGGCTTGAGCGTTTCCTTGACCTCGTAAATCGATACCGCCGGTACCCATTTGATGAAAATCAGGAATAAGGTCGCGAAAATCGCAAATGAGCCGATCGTGATCGATATCTCAATCCAGCTCGGGAAATAAAATCCGAATGCATCCGGCAGGAATTTTCGTGGCTGTGACGTGGCTACGATGATGAATCTTTCGGTGAGCATGCCGATATTGATCAGTATGGATATCACCAGCATCTTGTTCCAGGACAAGCGAATCTTCCTAAACAACATCAATAAGGGAACGAAGGCGCAGAAAAGAATCATCGTCCAGTAGAGCGGCGCATAAAATCCGGTGAGCCTGAACCTGACCGCCTCCAGCTCAAACGATGTCCCGCCGTACCAGCTGCCGAAAAGCTCGAGTATGTTGATGTAGCTCCATATCAGGGACAAGGCGATCAGCAGCTTGCCGAGATTGTCGAGATGCACCTGACCGATGTAGCGCTCGAAATTGAGAAACTTCCGCAGGCAATACATCACGGTAACGATACCGGCCGTGCCGGAATAAATGGCACCAGTCACAAAGTAAGGAGCGAATATCGTGTGATGCAGCCCCGGTACGATGGACAGCGCGAAATCCCAGGACACGATGCTGTGCACCGACACCGCCAGGGGAATGACAAAAACGGCAAAAAACGTGTAGGCCCATCCAAGCGTGTGCCACTCTCTTGCGGTGCCCCGCCAGCCGAAGGAGAAAATCGTATAAAGTCTGCGCCGCATGCCGGTACTGACATCTCGGACTGCAGCGAAATCCGGCACCGATCCCATATAGATGAAAATCGAGCTGGCCGTCAGATAGGTCGTGATGGCCATGACATCGAACATCAGGGGTGAGCGGAAATTCGGCCACAAGCCCATTTGATTGGGAATCGGAAAACTCCAGTGCACAAACCACACGCGGCCCACATGCACCATGACGAACAGCGCTGCTGTCATCAGTGAGAACAGGGTCATGGCCTCTGCGCTACGGTATATTGACTTGCGCCAGGGGCTGTTGGTGATGTGCAGCACGGCGGACAGCAACGTGCCGGAGTGGCTCAAGCCGATCCAAAAAATGAAGTTCGACAGATACGAACCCCAAACAGCATTGCGGTTCATGCCGGCGGCACCAACGCCGACAATCAGCTGGTAGAACCACGGCATAAAAAAGAAGATCACCGCCACGCTCATCGTCGTACCCAGTAACATCCAGTACCTGGGGCCAGTCTCCAGCATTACAGACAGGACGTCTTTGTTGACTTCCGCGTAACTTGGTTGCCCGTGATCAAACATCGTTTATGATTCTTTTTTTACTCAACAATTCAACAATCTTCAAACTGTCTTTAAGCTCAAGCATGCGCCTTCTTCAAATAGACAATCGACGGCGTCGTGTTTAGTTCTTTCAAAACCGTATAACCCCTGTCGCTTTTCATCATCTTCGACACTTTGGCCTCTGCGTCATTACTGTCGCCGAATACCATGGCTTCGGTTGGACAGCTTTGCACACAGGCGGGAACGACCTCGCCGTCACGAACCCGGCGTCGCTTATCGTCCTTTGCGTTGTCTTTCGCTATGCGGATGCGCTGTATGCAGAAAGTACATTTTTCCATGACACCTTTTTCACGCACGCTGACATCCGGATTTAATTGCTGCTCCAGCGGTTCATCCCAGGTGTAAGTGAACCAGTTGAAATAGCGAACCTCATATGGACAGTAAACGGCGCAGGTCCGGGTGCCGATGCAGCGGTTATAGATCTGCGTGTTCAGGCCGTCCTGGTTGTGATAGGTAGCGAATACGGGGCAGGCAATTTCGCAAGGCGCATCGTCACATTGCTGACAGAGCATCGGGATGAACCCCATTTTCACGTCCGGGTAATCGCCTTCCCAATAGCGTTCGATACGTATCCATTTGATTTCGCGATTTTGTGCAAATCGTTTCTCACCGACGATCGGCAGGTTGTTTTCCGCCTGACACGCAACGACGCAGGCCTCACAACCCGTGCAGCGATCCAGGTCGATCGTCATCGTCCAGTGATAATCGAATTCGTCGTAATAACCGGGTTTACGGTATTGCCTTAGTTTTTCAACGAACGTGCTCACCATAGCTTCCTATTCATCACGCATGATCGTTTGCGGGTCCGAGAATCTGCCGGCCGAGGGTGCGGGTCACACCATCGGTCTTGACGATTTGCATCCGTTCGCCGGTATTCCTGACCCTGGCTCGCGTAGCCGCCCAGGCAAGATCACCCGACCTGTCGTCAATCTGCATCGACACAAGGTGCATCGGATTGGCACCCCGGTCCCGGGCGTAGCGACCGTAGGACGTGTGGCCCTGGCCGATAGGCATTGCGACGACCCCGGGCCTGATTGCGGGGAAAATGAGTGCCGGGACGCTCACGGATCCGGCCGGAGTCTCCACTTCCAGAATGTCTCCTTCTCTGATTCCGAGATCCTCAGCTGTCGCCGGGTTGAGTTCTGCCCAGGACCCGTAGACCACGCTGGTCAGCGGATCCGGCAATTCCTGCAGCCACGGCAGATTGGCGCCCCGACCGTCCAGGAGAGTTGCCGAGAGATACGGATGCAGCACCAACGGGTAGTCCGTCTCGCTGCCCGCAAACTCCGACATTGGGTTGGTTATCGCCGCAATCGTCGACGAACCCGGGGGTACTATTTGATTGCTGTCAATGACGCCTGGTCGTCCCCATACACCCGCTTCGAGCGCCGCCCGCCAGAATTCCTCGAATCCCGGAGCACCTTGCTCCGCACTATAGTGCTCATATTCCTCGCGCCAACGGTCCTTGATGAATTCTTCTGTGGATCCCCAAGGCATGCGTATCGGCAGTTCACCGCCTATCTGTCTCGCCAGGGACAGCATGATGTCACCTACCGGGAGCGTGTCATAAAGCGTTGTGACGACCGGCTGAGAAATCGAGGCCACCGGGAAGCCGACACCGGGATGCGGACTGTCGTCGCCCCAGGATTCCAGATAGGTGCTTGTCGGCAGAATCAGGTCCGCCATGTCTGTCGTCTCGTCATGGAAGCTGGACAGTGCAACGATCAGCGGAACTTTTTCCAGCGCCTGCCGAAACCTGGCGGGGTCCGGCAATGCGAAGATGGGATTACTATCGTGTACGAGCAATACGTCCACGTTGCCGGCTTCCATCGCCTCGACGAGATCAAGTATTTCCTGCATACCCGCATGCCTTGCTTCCGCCGCAGCAGAGAACGCCGATGTCGAATTGAAGATGATTCCTCCCGGCTGACCGAGGTTGCCAGCAAGGTGATTGAGCGCGTTGACGGCCACGGCACTGGCTACGGCACTCGTTCCGGCTGTGGTGGCGCCGCCTGCAATGGCGAGTGCCGCCGGGCTTTCGCCGAATTCTCGGGCGAGACCTACGATCCTGTCCTCACCGACATCGGTCGCGGCAGAGACGACCGACGGAGAATATGCCTGCAACACATTTGACCATTCGTCCCGATCGCTACCGTCATACAAGCCCTCACCGACAATTGCGTGTGCCAGGCCGAGAGCGAGCAGCCCCTCGGTGCCCGGCCGTGCTGCTATCCATTCGTCGGCATTGGCGCCACTGAGTGACATGCGCGGTTCAACCTGCACGGTCTTACCGCGTCGGCCTTGCCGTCCCTGACGCAAGTGTCCGTAGGCAAGACTATGGTGCACAGGCGAGATCCAGGTAGCCAAATAGTCGGCACCGAATGACAGCAGCAAATCGGTATTCTTGATGTCGTAGTACGGAAGCTGGTCTGTACCGAAAGATATCTTGTTCGCTGCAACTAACGCGCTCGGGTAAGTGAAGTCGTACTGCTGGTAATGGCCGGACCCGAGCAGGTCCATGAACTGGGCGAATAGTTCGTCCAGGTGTCCCCTGACTCGACCCGTCAGCAGCCTGACGCCACTGGCGTTGTCCTCTATTTTCAGCCGGCCGATATGACTTCCTATCGAGGTTAGCGCTTCATCCCAACTTATCGGATAAAAGCTGCCGGATCCGCGTTGTGTCGCGCTCGTCAACGGCTCTCTGATCCGGTCCGGGTTATAGAGCGCGTTCAGTCCGGCCTGGCCCCGCGCACACGTTCGGCCCTGACTGACCGGATGCACGGGATTGCCTTCGATTTTCTTCGCCTTGCCTTCGCGAATCCGCACCGAGATACCGCATCCGGCGGAACACTGATTACATACCGTGTTGTACCAGGTTGCGATGCCGGGCGAGAAGTCTTCCGGCGGCACTACCTGCGGAATCAGCAGTTCGACATCTCGCTCGATGCTTTCGCCATACAGAACACCACCAACGGCACCGATGCCTCCGGCCCCGATATATTGCAGCAAGTCTCTACGGCTGATTTTTGACATTCGATCCTTTGCCTCTACGACTACTTATGACAGGTCCAGCAATCGCGACCGTGTTCGACATTTTTCTCCGTATGACAATCGACACACCAGGGCATTCTCATCGATGCAATACGGGTAACACGGTCCATTGTCTCGACAGGACCGTGGCATTCCTGGCAGGCGAGGCCCGCTCTTATATGTCGCTTGTGTGTAAAGTGAACGAAGTCCGGGAGGTCGTGCACTTTAATCCAGGGAATAGGCTCACGATTCTCCCAGTACGCCGCCAGCTTCAGGATCTCCGGACTTTCTCGCACGCTCGGCACGGACTTGTGGCAACCCATGCACTTGCTGACGCTCGGCACACCGGCTACCGGCGTCTTGTCCGCATAGATGTGGCAGTGCTGGCACGGAATCTCATTGTCCGTTGCATGCACCGTGTGGCTGAATTCGATTGGCTGGACCGGGCTGCGATCCGAATAATATTTGCCCTGCACCCATACGCCTACCAGCAGCCCGAGCACCGCCACCAGCCCGAGCAGGGCTGGCTTTTTCGCGGGCCGGAGCGCATCGAGAACAGAGATAGACAAATTGTGCCCCCATCTTATGGGCCAAGAGTTTGCCCGGAAGACGCGCAAACTACAAATTCATTCTCGAGCCGGCACTCGAAATGTTTGCGCCGCGGCGGTGACTTCGGTAGGTTTAGGCGCGCATCCAATGCCCACAGGTGCACACTGGCGAATCATGAGAACACTCATCCATTCCGGACTATTACTGCTAATCGGTTTGTGTGTGGCACCTGCCACAAGGGCGGCAGGCGACGTCGAAAAGGGCAAAGTGCTTTACAACATCTGTACGGCTTGTCACGGACCGAACGCTGAGGGTAATCCGGCGCTAAATGCACCCGCCAATGCCGGGCAGGATCCCTGGTATCTGACACGCCAATTGAAGAACTTCAGGGTCGGCATCCGCGGCGCACACCCGGACGATACCTTTGGTGCACAAATGCGGCCGATGGCGATGATGCTGGCCAACGAACAGGACATCGCCGATGTCGTCGCCTACCTCACGAGCATGACCATGCCGGAACCTCCGCAGACCGTGGAGGGCGATGTAGAAGCCGGCAAGAAAGCGTACGCGACCTGCATCCCCTGCCATGGCGAGTTCGGCGAAGGTGCCCAGGCGCTGGATGCACCGCGCTTATCCAATCAGCACGACTGGTACCTGGTCAGACAACTGGAAAACTTCAAGGCCGGGGTTCGCGGTACGCACCAAAATGACATCTACGGTGCCCAGATGCGCATCATGGCGCAGATGCTGCAAACCGATGAACAGGTCAGAGCCGTTGCAGCCTATATTGCTACGATAGACTACCGCCCTGGCGGCGAATAATTTGAAATCGCCTACGATTTTCCTTCCGGCTCGTGCGATGAACGTACCAGATACATTGACGGCCCGGTCATTTCC
>FXBF010000074.1_pt1 | contig 28005 bp, 27 predicted proteins | sample 5335321 | NCBI WGS metagenome assembly FXBF01 (sample SAMEA103928391, study PRJEB20085) | sediment metagenome | isolation source: sediment
GGTTCTGTCATCGGCCGTCTTGCCGGCGACGAATTTGCAGTAATCGTCAACCACGTTGAGAGCGGCGACTTGGCCAAACCGAAACTGGATAAGCTGGCCCGTAGTTTGCTCGATCGCCTTGCTGACCCGTTTTATGTTCAGGGACACGAAGTATTCATGACCGCGAGCATGGGCATCGCCTGCTATCCGGAGGACGCGCCGAACGTCATCGACCTGATCCGCAATGCCGATGCCGCGCTTTATAACGCTAAGAAAGATGGCGGCAACATTTTTTGCTATTACGCACCTGCGATGAATGAGGCTGCCGTCGAGCGGCTGATGACCAGGAGCAAACTCAAGCGGGCATTCGAGCGTGACGAGCTTCTTGTGCATTACCAACCTAAATACAACCTGGAGACTGGCGAGGTCTATGGCGCTGAAGCGCTTGTGCGGTGGGAGTTGCCGGACAGGGGCATAATTCTGCCATCGGACTTTATCCCGCTCGCTGAGGAGACCAATCTGATCGTCGAGATCGGCGAATGGGTGCTCGATCGCGTATGCGAAGATTTTCGGTACTGGCAGCGCAGTGTATCGACCCCCGGGCGCGTATCGGTCAATTTATCGCTCAAGCAGCTTCGACAGCCGAATTTCATCAGTCGAATTAGCTCGATTCTTCGAAGTTATCAGGTATCGCCGACCTCACTGGAACTCGAGATTACCGAGACGACCCTGATGGAAAATCCGGTTCGGACCATCAAACTCCTGGATGAGCTCTATTCACTCGGCCTGCATCTTGCTATCGATGACTTTGGTACCGGTTACTCGTCTTTGAGCGCTTTACAACAGTTTCCGATCAGCACTTTGAAGATCGACCAGTCTTTTGTTCGAGACGTCGCGTCTAATGCGGCCGACGCAACAATTGTCGGCACGATCATTCACATGGGTAGAAGCCTGCAAATGGATGTAGTGGCTGAGGGCGTGGAGACCGAAGAACAACTGAATTTTCTCCAGACGCTCGATTGCACTTACGTGCAGGGCCTGCTGTTCGGCGAGCCGATGAGTTCCGATAACTATCTCGAATTATTGCTCGCACAGGTTGAGGGAACAGACACCCATCGCGCACTCTTTGCCTGATCATCGGTGTGCGTAACACGCTGATACTTCTCATGGTTATTCCGGCACTTTTCTACTCCACGACAACGTGATTAAATATTGCCATAAAAATTGAGCTGATCGCTGCTCCAGCCCCGAAACCCAAGAGACACGCTTCATGATTAGATTCATCAAAGCAAGTTATGTGATCGCCATAATTATTTTCGCGCCCGCTGCTCTAGCCTGTGACTATCCACAACGTCTCTCAATTCCGAACGGTAGCAACGCCACCAAAGATGAAATGATCGCCGGCCAGAAGGCCGTGAAGAAATTTATGGCGGATATGGAAGAGTACCTCGCCTGCATCGAAGATGAAGACAAGCAGAACCGCGCCGGTATCGAAGAACCTGATCCGATAGTCGAGGCGCAACGCGACGAGATGCTGGTCAAAAAGCATAATGCTGCCATCGAGGACATGGAGAAAATCGCTGCACAGTTTAACGAACAGGTGAGAAGCTACAAAGCTCGCAAAGATTAGAAGATCACCATCGATACTTCTTGAAGTTCTCCGGCTTCGCCCATTTATCCGGCGTGTTCCAGTCACGCCGCTGAAAGAAAAGATCCGGATCGAACAGAAAAAAACGCCCGTCTGACGACGGGCATTGTCGCCCTGTAAACCCAAGCGCCATTAATTCCTGTCTGGAGTGGGTCTGATCTGCACAGTGCAGTAACACCCTGTAACTATATTGATCACGTAGCCGACTGAGAAGATGTACTCCTTCTGTCTTCTCCATATGTTCAAGCTGATCAAAGACGATACTCAGGTCGGCCCGCTCGATGGCTACCAGATCTTCGGCCGAATGGACATGGCATAGCCATTCCACCGACGATTCCACGGGAAAGAACTGTTCTATAGGCAGCGGCGGTTCCGACCGACTTACGACGAGGTAAGTCCTCTCCTCGTTTACTTTCGCGAGTGCGTCAAGTACCGATGGCAACTGCTGTGGGGTCATTTGGCTGCCACCTGCTCAGAGCTGGTCAATTTCCTTCTTCAGGTCGAAGCGATTCTCGGTGACGATGCGTTCGAGCACCCGGATGCGCTCCTCTAAGACGTCGACCTTCGCCAAAGTCTCCTCGAGCTCTGTGTCGACTTCAGGCTTTTCGTAACGGTGCTTCAGGTACGCCCGAATGACGCTTGCAAACATAACAATTGCGATGATGCATAGCACGAATACATAGGAACTACTCATCTGCTTCCCTTAATAATTGCGAATCAGGTTCATGATTATCAGAGTTTCCGAAATTCCTGGTCAAGATTGAATCGTGACGACGTAACGTAACGCTCCAGCCTCGCCAACCTGCTGTCCAGCGATTGAAACCGGCGGCGCACGTCGCTCACTGTCTGGGCGGGTGCCGATCTGACTGCTCTTCTGAATTCCGGATCATACTCTGCTTGCTTGCTTGCGGGCGGTTCGGTAGGAACCAACAACACGGTGCCAAAATAAGCTATTAGTGTCATCGGCATGGCCATCAGGAAAGCGATAAATGCCAGTACGCGAGTCACTCTCAAGTTGAATCCGAAATAGTCGGCGAGGCCCGCACATACTCCACCCAGCATCGCTTTCTCTCGATTGCGGTAAAACCGCCGGCGGGGGATGGAGTCGTATTGGCTCATGAGCGACTCCAGCGGTCGTCCCGTCCCCGACGACGCCAGAATTCGTACTCGTTGCTTCTGCCTGAATAGATGAGCGGCCGCGCACGGAAGAGCAATGTCGCGGCGATGTAAACCAACGCTGTTGCCCAGGTGAAAAGGTACAGGCAGATCACGGCGATGACGCGTACGGTGCCGACATTGAAGTTTCCGAATTCCGCCAGGCCCGCGCAGACTCCGAAAATCCAGCCGTTTTCACGATTACGGTAAAGGCCCCTCAATGGGCCGTCGTCCAGATTCCAGGCGTCTCTGCTCATAGTTTCCTCCTCCAGTCAGGCAGTTCGCTATCCAATATGCTCTCCAGCGTTTCCAGTCGCTCTTCGAGTCTCTGTGACAATCGCCACAGATCCTCCAGCATTTTCTCGTCTCCTCCCGAGATCTCGCGGGACTGTTTCCACTTTGTTATGAAATGCAAGACGATAAAAAGGGGCGCGGGAATTGCGACAAAAATAATGACCGCAATGGTGATTAATTCGCCCAGGGTCGCGCCCAATTACTCGGCCTCAGCAACTGCGCTGGTCTTGCCGGAAACACGCTTTTTCAGATCGTTGAGTTCTTTCTCAACGGATTCCTCAGCCTCCAGGCTCGCGAATTCATGCGTGAGGTCCTTTGGCAGACCAAGATCGTAGGCTTCGATTCTTCCCTCGACGTCGTCGATCCGTCGCGTGTATTGTTCGAAACGAACAAGCGCATCCTCTATTTTGTAGTCGTGGATCTTTTTTCTGGCAGCAAGCCTGCTGTTGGCGGTCTTATGCCTGGCGAGTAACGACTTCTGCCGTGCTTTGGCGTCCTGAAGTTTGCTTTCCAGTCTCGCAATATCGTCGTTGAGTTTGCTCAAGCCCTCGTCCACGGCCAGATAATCAGACTTTATGATGTCCGCTGCTGCCCCAGCCCGGGATTTCTCCACCAGCGCCGCCTTTGCGAGATCTTCACGTCCTTTGCGTAATGCAAGCTCGGCTTTGTTATCCCATTCACGCTGCTCTGCTTCAAACCTCTCCAGCTTACGGTTCAGGTCTTTCTTGTCCGCAATCGAACGTGCCGCCGCAGAGCGCACTTCGACCAGCGTATCTTCCATTTCCTGAATCATGAGCCGGACGATCTTTTCCGGATCCTCTGCTTTATCGAGTATCGCGTTGATATTCGAGTTCACGATGTCACTAAATCTCGTGAAAATTCCCATGAATCTGTCCTCTGATTAAGAAAAGTACATATCTTATACTGCAGAAACTGTGCCAACCTGGCCGGATTCACGTAACTCATTGATTCGAAATAAAAACTCTCCAGTATTTTTCACGGAACCGCCAGCAAATATTAGTCTTATTTACTAATTATTCGCCTTTTACGCTTCTGTTTGGTTAAATATACTAATGAGTGACAATCGGCCCGTACAACCGATCATCGGCGAGGCCCCGGCATTTCTCGAAATGCTGGAACATGTCTCCCGTGCAGCCCCGCTGAACAAACCGGTACTCGTCGCGGGCGAGCGCGGTACCGGCAAGGAGCTCATCGCTTCCCGATTGCACTTTCTTTCCAGCCGCTGGGAGCAGCCGGTCGTCAAGGTAAATTGTGCGGCGCTGACCGAGTCGATCCTCGAGTCGGAGCTGTTTGGTCATGAGGTGGGCGCTTTCACGGGCGCCACCAAAACACACGTCGGCCATTTCGAGCGTGCCGACGGCGGTACCCTGATCCTCGACGAATTGGCGACCATATCCCTCCGAATGCAGGAAAAGATCCTGCGGGTAATAGAGTACGGTGAACTTCAGCGTGTCGGTGGCAGCGAAACATTGAACGTCGAAGTGCGTATCGTCGGATCGACGAATTCGGATCTGCAGGCACTGGCTGCGGAGGGAAAGTTTCGTGAAGATCTCCTCGATCGACTTGCCTTCGACGTCGTCACAATTCCGCCGCTGCGTGAACGACTCGAGGATATATTGCCGTTAGCCTACGCATTCGCGCTAAATATGGTCAGTGAACTCCGGCGGCCGCTTTTTCCTGGATTTGGTGCCCGCGCTGCCTCAGCCCTGCTTCGTCATGACTGGCCGGGCAACGTGCGTGAACTGAAGAACGCCGTCGAGCGCTCCGTTTACCGTACCGAAGACCCGGATAAGCAAATCAGGAAAATTGCGTTCGATCCCTTTGATTCGCCCTTCCGTCTTCGGCAAGGCTTACAGGACGCCGAGGGTGATAAGAAGTTGCCGCGAAGCCCACGTCCGCCCTTACTTCCCATTGATCTCAAAGAACGGGTCAACGAGACCGAAAAAGAATTGCTCCGGGCCGGCCTGGAAAAGGCGAGGTTCAACCAGAAAGTCGCGGCGGAGCTGCTTGGTCTTAGCTATCACCAACTACGGGGCAAACTGAAAAAACACGGCCTGGACCGCCGAACAGCGCCAGGCGCCTAGCCCGAATGTTTCATCAGTTGCTGCGTAAGATCGCTGAAGGATTTGATTGGCTGAAGGATTTTCTGAGTGAGTGGAATAACCCTGTGTATTGCCGAACGAAGAAAATCCTTCAGGCGATCAAAGACTAAGCGAGAGCGCGGCGGGTTGCATTTCATAGCGGTGAAATATTCGGGCTAGTACTCCTGCAAGGTGATATTGATGGGTTCAGAGCAAGCCAGATGTTCCAGGACAAGGCGCAGTCCGCAGAGAATGGCAGGGTCCTTTTCAAGGGCTGCAACGCTGCATTGGATCATCTGGACAGCTCCCTTCTGGCGAGCCGTGAAGCAGTCGTCCGCGCTGTTGCACCTCTTGGCAAGGGCATGCGGCCAACTGCTTCACGACTCGCTGAACCCATCAATATCACCTTGCAGGAGTACTGGGAATAAATCAGCTTTCGTCCCTATAACGCCGTACGTAAATCGCGGCCGTCGTAAACAGTCCACAAACAATGATTCCCGACCACAGGCTGAGGCTGCCGAAGAAACGCCCGAGATCCAGTAACGACAGAAGGCTCAGTGAAGCGTCGCCAGCCATCTTGAAGTCTTCGCCCTCCTGAAATAACAACTCGATGTTATCCAGTCCGCGAAACAGCGGCATTTGGACGGATCGCACGAAAAAGGCCTCGGCAAATACCGAAGTCTTGAACACAATCTTTTCCAGTAGCGGCAAAATTGCGATTGGTAACGATGCCATCAGCAGTGGCGAGCGCTTCGTAAACGCGGACACGAACAGGAACCATCCGACAAAGGGCGACAGCCAAAGCGTTAAAGCCAGCAGAAACATCAATGTCGCGGTCCAGTTATCGAAGAAGGGAGCAGCGGTCCAGATCAGGTGCCATGTATTTGCCCCGCGCACACCGAGCCACATGCTGGTTATCAGAAGTACGATCAGGTGCGTTATTACAATAACCGCGAATGTGATCAGCGGTATGACCAAGAGCGCCGTCAAGAGCTTCGAAAGTACTGTTTCGAAATCGGTTAATGGAATTGAGCGCCAAAAGAGAATGCTTCGATCTTTGCGTTCTGCATAAAGCGCATCGAGTGCATAGAATGTGGTCAGGATCCACATCGTAAACACGAAAGTGCTGGATAAACTGATCATCAGCACCGTAATCGCGGCCGATCTTTCGTTGGCGCCAAGATTCGTGGCACCCAGAATTCCGATATCCACTGCGTGATCGAAACCGGACACAGCAACCTGGCCGGTAATTGACAGCAGAGACACCAATAGAGCAATGACGAGTGGCGCGACGTATATCGCCCTGTGTTCCCATAGCTCGCGCCTGATCAGTGCAATCTGACTCTGAATCATGCTGCGGCTCCTTTCACCTTTGCCACAAAGAGATCCGCGACCCCGGGCGTGCGAATGTCACCCATGCCTTGCAGGCGATCACGACTGACTCCTTCGAACATCAGGACTTTTTTGCCGAATACCTCTCGTTCATAAATCGGATTCAGGCGACGTGCGGCCTCCGCGTTTTCCCCGGACGCCAGCAATTCGACATATTGTCCCGGCAGATCTTCCATGCTTGAATTCAAAACAATTTTTCCATCATTGATAAACATGAGGTCGGTGAGCAAATTCTCGATCTCCTCGACCTGATGTGTGGTTATGACGATTGTCCGTTGACCGTCGAAGTAATCGTTCAAAAGATTGCCGTAAAATTCTTTCCTGAAAATAATATCGAGGCCGAGTGTCGGCTCGTCCAACACGAGTAACTTTGCGTCAACGGCAGTAATAATCGAAAGATGGAGCTGTGTGACCATGCCTTTCGATAGCTCACGCACTTTCGAATTCGCTCCTATTTTCGTCTTGGTCAGCAGCTCTTCTGCATGGTTGCGTGAAAAGTGCGGATGCACTGCCTCGATGAAATCCAGCAGTTGTTTTACTCGTATCCATCTGGGCAACACAGCGACGTCTGCGATGAAGCAGATATTCTGCATCAGCTCCTTACGCTGCCGGAACGGGTCCAGCCCGAGAACCGACAGAGTACCCTGGCAATCGGTCAGCCCCAGCACGGCCTTGAGAAGCGTAGTCTTCCCGGCACCGTTTGGACCAATCAGACCGGTTATTTTGCCGCTTTCGATATCGAAGCTGACGTCATCTACTGCCCTGACATCCCCATAAAATTTGGACACATTATGAGCACTGACCACGCTAGTCATTCCTGTCTCCCTTATCCCTGGCTTCAGATGCAGCTTTCAACAATGTATCGGTGTCCAGCCCAAGGCGATGGATGGTCGCAACGACATCCGGCCATGCCTTGTGCAGGAATCGTTGCCGCTCGTCTTTCAATAGCTGTTTTCTGGCCCCGTCGGTAACAAACATGCCGCGGCCTCGCTTTTTTTCAACAAGACCTTCATCTACAAGTTCCTGATAGCCCTTGAGGACTGTTAATGGATTGAGCCGGTACTCTGCGGCGACATTGCGAACAGAAGGAAGGGCATCTCCATCGCCGAGCACGCCCTCGAGAATCATCTCGACAACCCGATCCCGGAGCTGCCGGTAGATTGGGAGGTCTTCGTTCCACTTGGGATCCATTAATAGTCCAGTGTGTTGTATGTACTGCAGGGGCTCGGGATAAGCGCTGGCATCCGTCACTGCGCCGGCGACTTGTTGGAATCAGCGTTGTCAGGCACGGTGACCGCGGATTCGTTGATGCTGAATTCAAGGCTGATCGGCAGATCCAGGACCGTTTCGATAACAGCCGACAGCGCTTCGAGTTCTCTGAGCCGCTCGGCATCAATTACAATCGGGAAGTCTGCATCCAGCTCGATTTCATCGGCCCGGGGCACGGGTTCCTGGAAATCCGGCTGTACCTGACCGGCAACAACCGCGATCGTCAGCATGATAAGTACCAACAGCCCGCCACCGAAGCGATCATAAACTCGGGTTTTCATAGGTCTGGTCTCCAACGTTATCAACACCAATCCTTGATTAAGTGAGGTAGTGTTATAGTTGACTATAACACTAAGTACGTATATTGCAAGCCACCTGTTCAAAAAAATAACCCGGATACCAGTCCGGGCACGTTTGTAGTGTGAGGTTATCTTCGTCTTTTTAAGACAAAACAATGCTTTACATCATTCGACCCCAATTTGGAAAGACCCGCGTTCTCATGGTTACAGACTGATGGCTGCGGTAGTGGCTCAGGTCCTTGATCCGGCGGCGACGCTTTCCCCCCGCGTGAGCGTCACTTATTCTCGCACTATGGCTGCGACACCGACGGATTCGGCCCTGATGCTGCGATACAAGGACGGCGATGCGGCCGCATTCGAGACATTGTACCGGCGGCATAACCATTCCCTTTATCGCTATTTGCTGCGTTGCTGTCTCGACCGTGACGCCGCGGAGGATGTCTTTCAGGAAGTGTGGGGGAAAATCATAAAATCGCGTGGTAGTTACAGGCGCACCGCGAAATTCACGACTTTTCTCTACCGGGTCGCTCATAACTGCTTCATCGATCATATTCGGAAAAACAAGCGACATCTTGGGAAGGCGGACGCGGATCCCGACCAGTTCGCAAATCCTTCCGACGAACCGGATCTTGCCGCGGAAAAAGGCCTCGCACGAGAGCGCCTCGAGATTGCACTAATGGCGTTGCCGGACGAACAGCGTGACGTTTTTCTTCTCCACGAAGAGGCGGGCCTTACTCTTGATAACATTGCTCATGTGACCGGCGTTAATCTGGAGACGGCGAAGAGCAGGTTGCGGTATGCGATGAACAAGCTCAAAGCCGCTCTCGCTGAACCAGCCGAACCGGCCGAGGAGCCCGGAACAACATCATGAATCAGGATCGGGAAAACAGGCTGCCTGGGGACGAAAGCGATCTGATGGTATCGGCTGAGTACCGAACTACGGCGACAGAGCGCACGCCACCGGCGTTAGATGCGGCGGTGCTCAAAAAGGCCAAAGCGGCCGCTAAAGACTCCGGCCTGCAGCGATTCACGGCATTCTGGTTCCGCCCGCTGGCATTCGTCGCGACCCTCGGCCTTTCTCTTGCGCTGCTACTCGAACTGACCGGCCCCCTGGATCTCCAATTCGTTAAGAGCCCGGATCCCGAAATCGGACGCCGGCAGGCGGAATCAACTCTGGCCGATCCGATTCCAGCCGACATTGGCACAACGAGCGAGGTTCGCCGCAGCGCCGATTCAGCGGCCGGGAAAAACCAATCGGCCGAGCCACTTGTCCCCGCGCAAGCAGTCAATCCGAAATACGAGACAGGCCGACAGCAGCGGCTTGAACCGATGCCTTCTACAGCAATCGATGTCGAAGCCACACAGGCGTCTTCGTCAGCAAATGTTCCCGTAGCCGACGAGCACTCTTCAGCCGACTTCGCTGGCATGATAGAGGCGAGCTCGAAGCAAATGCAGGAACAGGATAATGTGATGGAGAATGCCACTCAGGGCCTCAAGCAAACCCGGGCGGACGACAAAGTACAGGCTGAGGAAGTAGCGGCGTTCCGGGCATCCGCCTACTTATCGAACGAAGCGGCAAGTCCGTGCACGGACGAACAAATGGCCGTTCCTGTGACGTGGTGGCAATGCATATCGGACCTCGATGAAGCCGGTCGGCATGACGAGGCAAAAGCCGAAATGGGCCGCTTCAACAAAGCATATCCCGACTTCAAAGCACCGGAAATCCCTCCGTCACAATAGGCCGATGCGCGTCGGCTTGCGACACTTTGTATACTGCCCTGCCGCACGTACTGCTTCTCACACAGGACAAGAAAATGAAAAATCCCGTTCGCGTCACGATTACCGGCGCCGCTGGTCAGATTGGCTATCAACTTGGCTTTCGTATCGCTTCCGGACAGATGCTGGGTGCCGATCAGCCTGTCATCCTGCAACTCCTGGAAATCACTCCAGCGCTGAAGGCACTTGAAGGCGTGGTGATGGAGCTCGACGACTGCGCGTTCGATACGCTTGCCGGAGTGGTCGCTACAGACGATGCCAATGTCGCATTCAATGACAGCGATTACGCGCTGTTGGTCGGCGCAAGGCCGCGCGGCCCCGGAATGGAACGCAGGGACCTGCTTGAAGCGAACGCGCAGATTTTTTCGGTTCAGGGCAAGGCCATGAACGATCACGCCAGCCGCGACATCAAGGTGCTGGTCGTAGGCAACCCGGCCAACACAAATGCACTGATCACGAGTTCCAACGCGCCGGACATCGATCCAAAGAATATTACGGCGATGACGCGGCTCGATCACAACCGCGCTGCGGCACAGCTCGCGGCAAAGACGGGCAAGCACGCTTCAGATGTCAGGCAAATAACGATCTGGGGAAACCATTCGGCTACCCAGTATCCCGATATCCATCACGCAACGGTCGCAGGGCAGGCAGCGTTGGGGCTTGTCGATGACGTCTGGTTAACTGATGAGTTCATACCGACGGTACAGCAGCGAGGGGCAGCCATTATCAAGGCAAGGGGTGCTTCTTCGGCAGCGTCCGCCGCATCCGCCGCGATAGATCACGTGCACGATTGGATCCGCGGCACGCCAACAGACGACTGGGTCAGTATGGGCATACCCGCCGATGGTAGTTATGGCATCGACGAGGGTGTGGTCTATTCCTACCCCGTTCGCTGTAGTGACGGCGACTACGAAATCGTGCAGGGGCTCGGTATCAGCGACTTCAGCAGGGAGCGAATGAGCGCTACCGATGCTGAGCTCAGAGATGAAAGAGCAGCGATCGAAGAGTTGCTATAGCGCGAACTGATCTATGGCGCCGGCGAAGCACGGGTGATAGGGTGCTTAGCTCGAATGTTCTGCTGGTTGCAATCGATAAGCTGATTTGATGGTCTGGCAGACTTTCTGAGTGAGCGGAATAGCTGCGTTTATTGCCGAACGAAGAAGGTCGGCCAGGCCATCTAAAGACTACGCGAGAGCGCAGCAACTAGCAGCCTGTTGAAAAAGTTTCCGGTGAGTGCGAGACAAGGCAAAAACGCACGAGAAAGCGCAATGACTATGCCAATACATGAGCATTTTGAGCGCGAATTTGACACCATATCGTGCCGGCTGAGGCTTTTTTCAACAAGCTGCTATTGAAATATTCGGGCTCATTGAGGGAATAGGTCTTGTCCGGTTTCATCGTCAGTCTTTTCTGGTTTCTAATATTTGTCGGCGGTGGCGCAGCCCTCGCCTACAATCGCGTAGACTTGCGCACATCCACTATCACCGCCGCCATCGCCTTACTGGCCTATACCATATTCGGCTCGGGCAGCTTCTTCTGGCTCTTGCTGCTCTGGCTGTTATTCGGCGTCATGGTACTGCCGAATCTGCCTGACTTCCGCCGCGAAAAATTGACAAAGCCGCTCCTCGACGTTTATCGCACGATGGTGCCGTCGATGTCTGATACGGAACGTGAAGCACTCGAAGCCGGCAACGTGTGGTGGGACGGCGAGTTGTTTTCCGGCATGCCGAATTGGGACCGCCTGATGTCGTATCCGGCACCGCAATTGTCTGATGAAGAGCAGGCGTTTTTCGATGGCCCCTGCGAAGAACTGTGTTCGATGCTCGACGACTGGGAGATCAGTCACGAGCTTGGCGATATGCCGGAGCATATTTGGCAATTCATCAAGAAACACAAGTTTTTTGCGATGATTATTCCGAAAAAGTACGGCGGCCTGGAATTTTCGTCGTATGCCAACGCCATGATCATCATGAAACTGGCCAGTCGCAGCACGACAGCGTCGTCAACGATCGGTGTACCGAATTCATTGGGACCTGCGGAACTGTTGTTGCACTATGGCACCGACCAGCAAAAACAACGCTATCTGCCCGGACTTGCAACGGCCGAAGAGATTCCCTGTTTCGCGCTGACATCACCGCAGGCAGGATCCGATGCCGCTGCGCTGATCGACAGCGGAGTCGTGTGCAAGGGCCAGTGGAACGGCAAGCAGATCACCGGCATCCGACTCAACTGGGACAAGCGATACATTACGCTGGCGCCCGTCGCGACGGTCCTGGGCCTTGCTTTCAAACTCTATGACCCGGACCACCTGATTGGCGATATAGAAGACTATGGCATCACCGCGGCGCTGATTCCGACCGATACTCCAGGCGTTACGGTCGGACGGCGGCACTTACCGCTGACCATTGCATTTCAAAACGGACCGACCTCCGGAAAGGATGTGTTCGTGCCGCTGGACTACATCATTGGCGGACGGGAAATGGCCGGCAAGGGATGGAAAATGCTGGTCGAACTGTTGTCCGTAGGGCGGGCAATCACGCTGCCCTCGAGCGCAGCAGGCGGTAGTCAGGCCGCTGTCTATGCCGCCGGTGCTTACACCAGAATTCGCAGGCAATTCAATACGCCGATCGCCAATTTCGATGGTGTCGGCGAGGCGCTGACACGGATTGCCGGGCACACATATATTATGAATGCTGCTGTGTCGATTACATCCGGCGCTATCGACCAGGGCGAGAAGCCGGCGGTGCCGTCGGCAATTCTCAAATATCACTGTACGGAGATGGGCCGCAAAGTCGCGAACGATACGATGGACGTTCACGGCGGCAAAGCGATCATGATGGGTCCGAATAACTACATCGGGCGAGGATACATGGCAACGCCCATCGCCATTACCGTAGAAGGCGCAAACATTTTGACCCGCAGCCTGATAATTTTCGGGCAGGGAGCGATGCGTTGTCACCCTTATGTTCTCAAGGAACTGTACGCGGCCCAGGATGAAGACAGGGAACACGGGCTCCGCACGTTCGATGAAGCACTTTTCGGGCATATCGGTTATGCGATCAGCAATCTTGCACGTTCGTTTTTCCTGGCGCTGACACATGCCAAGTTCAGTGCCGTGCCACTGAATACGCCGACGCGCCGCTACTATCAAAACATTAATCGATACAGCGCGGCGTTTGCTCTCGCTACCGATTTTGCGATGCTCACGTTGGGCGGCAAACTCAAACAGAAGGAATTGTTGTCCGCGCGACTCGGTGACGTTCTCAGTTCAATGTACCTCGCTTCCGCTGTACTCAAGCATTTCGAGAATCAGGGGCGTCGGGCGACGGATCTGCCGCTGGTCGAATGGTCGATTCGATCCCTGATGTACAACGCGCAGGAGCAGCTGCACAGTTTCCTGCGTAATCTGCCGAATCGCCCGACGGCATTCCTGCTCCGTTTCTTCATTTTCCCCCGAGGGCGGACATATTCGGCACCGTCGGATGAACTCGTCAAGAAGATCGTTGAGCTGGTTACACGGTCGGGTGAGGCACGGGACAGACTGAGCCAGCAGGCATATACGACACTCGAGCCGGGCAGCCCACTGGGATTGCTGCAGGAAGCACTCGAATTGTCGGAACAGATGGCGCCGCTCGAAAGGAAGCTCAGGCAGTCGCAAAAGGAGGGTCTGATTCAGTCGGACTATCTCGGGCACCAGATCGACGAGGCCGAGAGTGCAGAGGTAATCACCAAGACGGAAGCGAAGGACCTGCGCAATTACCACAAGAAGGTAATGGACCTGCTGGCCGTCGATGACTTTGCGCCAGACGAGATCAGCCGTGTGGGCAGTCGTGGCACGGCGGCACCACCCGGCGCAAAAGCGCCGCATAAGCCTGTCGCCAGGAAAGCGACAGTAAAGCCCGCCGCTCACAAAGCGGCGGCAAAGAAAAAAGTTGCGAAAAAGAAGAGCAGAACCTCAAACAAGAAGGTTTCAAAGAAATCCTGACGGCTAGTGGTCCAACAAGGTGATATTGATGGGTTCAGCGAGTCGTGAAGCGGTTGGCCGCAAGAAGCGCCTCGCCGGTAATGGCGTGTCCTTGCCAGGAGGCGCAACACCGCGGACGACCGCTTCACGGCTCGCCCGAAGGGAGCTGCCCAGATGATCCAATACAGCGTTGCAGTCTTTGAAAAGGACCCTGCCATTCTCTGCGGACTGCGGCTTGTCCTGGAACATCTGCCTTGCTCTGAACCCATCAATATCACCCTGTTGGGCCACTAGTTCATGTCAATCACAGCGGGGCCCATCTACGAGGTAACGCTCAGCGTCGATCGGGAAATCGTCGAAGCATTCGATGCCTGGCTTGCAGACCACGTCCAGGAGATGCTCGATATCCCGGGTTTTCTGAAAGCCGAGACTTTTGAGCTTGAAGACGACGAGGAGGGCCGCGCCCGCCGCGTCACGCATTATTACCTCGCGAGTGAAGAAGACCTGGAGGAGTATATTGCCGGCCCGGCGAATACACTGCGCCGGATGGGAATCGAGCGTTTTGCGGACCGGTTCCAGGCAAGCCGTCGTGTTTTGCGTCACAGCGAGGATTCAGATGAAGAGCTGCGAGTTCTTCCATCCTGCCTCAATTGCGGAACCACGCTCGGCGGGCAGTATTGCGGGAATTGCGGTCAGCGAGCGCGCAGCCGCCTGATCAGCCTCTGGGAACTCGTTCGCGAAGCATTCGGCGACCTGTTCGAACTCGACTCGAGGCTCTGGCACACGCTGGTCCCACTCGTCATCCGCCCGGGTCGATTGACGCGAGACTACCTGCTCGGACGCCGCGCGAGGTTCATGCCGCCTTTTCGCACCTACCTGGTACTGAGTGTGGTGTTTTTTCTCGTCGCATTTTTCGATCCGAGGGAAGAGTTCAACGTATTGTTCGAACCCGCCGCCGAAACGACCGAGGCGGGGGAAGACGCCGAACAGTCCGCGGAAGAGTTTCGCGATGACGTGATCGAGGAACTGGCCGGGGAAGGCATTATCGTTGCTGATGGGCCTTCGGCTGATGAAGAAGACGGCTCGGACGGCGTCAATTTCAATATTTCGAGCGGCGAAGGCGAGGCTAAATGCGATGTCAGCGACATCGAGTCAGCAGATATTCCGGAGTGGCTGCCGCGCAGCATAACGCCCCAGCGGCTGCAGATTATTTGCGAACGCGTTCTGGCTGACGACGGTCGTGCCTTGATTGACAAGTTGCTTGATAACGTCCCGGCGGCATTGTTCTTCCTGTTGCCGCTTATGGCGCTGGTTCTGCAAATTATGTACCCGCTTTCGAAGCGGTACTACGTCGAGCACCTGCTTTTCGTCGTGAATTACCACGCTTTCTTTTTCCTGATTCTTACGCTGCAGATTCTTTTCGCGAGGTTCGCGGCGCTCGTCAACCTTCCCGAAAATGCAACTGGCACTGTATTGATCGGGGCATCGATCTATATCCCTGTTTATCTCTTCAGATCCATGCAACGCGTGTACGGTCAGAGTATCCTTATCACGGCGCTCAAATTCTTATTTCTCATATTTTCATATTTCATCGGATTCGGCCTGATGATTGGCTTTGCCGCCCTGTTTGCGGCATTCTCGATCTGAGGTTGCAAGATCATTGGAGGCATTCTGTGAAAAAGTCTTTCAGTACATGGCAAGCATTCCTGCCTTCACTCTTGCTATTTACAGCCTGCAGTCAGGAGGGCGCTGAAACGATGCCGGCGGCGGAAAAGCCCCGGGCGGAGTCGGCGGTGCCAGGCGCAATGACCCGGACTCCGTCAGCAGAGGGAGCGCGGGTATTTTTCATAACGCCGTCTGATGGCGACGTCGTTGCCAGCCCGGTCCAGCTGGAATTCGGGCTGGTGGGAATGGAGCTTGCACCGTCCGGCGACGATCGCCCGAACAGTGGCCACCACCACATCATTATCGACCGCGAACTGCCAACTGTAAGCCTGCCGGTGCCGGCAGACGCTCAACACGTCCATTTCGGCGATGGCAGATCGAAGACCGAGCTCGACCTTCCCCCAGGTCAGCACACGCTTCAGTTGTTGTTTGCGGACCACTTGCACATACCCCACGATCCGCCATTATATTCAGAGCAAATCCGGATTACGGTAGAATAGCCGGCTTGCGAGTATGCCTGATGGCAACTAGAATTCCGGGGCTACGCAGCCCCCCGAGACCCACTCAGAATTTGAGTCCATGGACGAAAAAAACATAGGCATAAGCGGACTCGCCGCATATATACCGCCATACCGGGTATGGCTCGAAGACTGGTGCGACTGGACCGATAATCAGTGGCCTAAAATCCGTGAAGTCGTGGGCCGCAGCTTCCGGGTCCGTGGCCCTGACCAGAGCGTCTATACACTGGCAGCGACCGCTGTCATGCGCCTGATCAAGCAGTACGACATCGATCCGACGCGGGTCAAGTTCCTGGGGCTGGGAACCGAATCCAGCACCGATAACTCCGCCGGGGCGATTATTGTCAAAGGGATGGTCGATCGCGCGCTGCTCAAGGAGGGAAAGGCACCTATAGCCCGTAGCTGCGAAGTACCGGAATTCAAACATGCCTGCCTTGGCGGCGTTTATGGCATGAAAGGTGCGCTCCGGCATCTCGCACTGGATGGCGCCGGAAGCCAGGCCATCGTCGTCTGCGCAGATATCGCCGAATATGCGCGCGGCAGCAGTGGTGAGCCGACGCAAGGGGCCGGTGCAGTTGCCATGCTGCTCGAAGAAAACCCAACACTGGCGAGAGTCGATCTGGTTCGTTCCGGTGCAGCATCCGACTATCGCATCATGGATTTCCGTAAACCTATGCTGCGTTTCTGCGGACAGGACCGGAGCGAGAGCCATCAGGTACAGGACTTTCCCGTGTTCAACGGCAAGTACTCGACCACCTGCTATATCGATGAAACGATGCATGCGCTCAACGACATGTACGAAAAGCGCGGCATCGACCCGAGCGAATATCTGCGCTCGCTGAATACCGTTTTCATGCACAGGCCTTATCGCCGAATGCCGGAAACCGCTTGGGCGATCGCCTATTTGTTTGCCCTGGGTAGCGGCAACGCCGAGGACCAGGCCGAACTGGCGTCGTACGGCTATGAGGCTGGCGTTGAGCCCGAAGCCCTGTTGAAAGAAATGGTCAGCAAGCCCGAGGTTGCCAAACTGGCTAATCCCGAGTTGCTCAATTACGAAGCTTATCCGCTGACAATGGCGGTGTTCAGAATCTTCCGCGCGTCAAGAAAATACCGCCGTGAGATCCTCGACAAGCTCGCACTCGGCAGTGACACGATGTTGGACCTCGGCAATCTCTATACAGCTGCGCTGCCCGCATGGATGGCTGCTGGTTTCGAGCAGGCAATGGATGAGAATCACGATATTGCCGGCCAGGAGATACTGACTCTGGGATATGGCAGCGGTGACGCTGCGGAAGTTATCCCCCTGTTCGTCTCCGAGGACTGGAAAAAAGCGACCAGTATGATTGGTTTCAGCGGAGCGATGGAGTTCGCGGTCGATCTCGACTTCGAGCAATACAAAGCATTGCACGACGGACGCAAAGCAAAAGGTCTCGGCTACCTGCCGAAGAACGAATTCGTCATAGAAAAAGTCGGCCGCACCGATCAACGGCAGTTCCAGGATCTCGGTATCGAGTATTACCGCTACGTCGGGTAATATCGAATCGCCCGTCAGGACGGGCTGCTACGATTTCATTGGCACCTGCTCGCCCGTCAGGACGGGCTGCTACGATTCTATTGGCACCTGCTCACCCGTCAGGATGGACCGCTACGATTCTATTGGCACCTGCTCGGCCGTCAGGATGGACTGCTACGACACGTCGGCTATCTTCTGTTGGAGGCCGTCCTGACGGGCGATTTACTATGAGGGGCTTGTGTAGATATCGAGCTTTTCCGTAAACTCGGCGCCTAACCGTTCCCATTCCATTTTGAACCAGGGCGTAATTTCTTCAGGATTTGTCTGCAATTCACTATGCAGCGCATCACGGGCCATGTAACGGACATCCGCGATCTCATTCGCGTTCGCAGAATAGGCCTGGTTCGTTTTGCCGAGGTACACGGAACATAATTCGTTCTCGGATCCCTGTTCGCCAAATTGCGCTCGGTAGGAAAACTTGTAAACAAACTCCAGGCTTGCATCGATACCGAGTTCTTCCTGCAGGCGACGGCGCGTAGCCACTTCCATCGACTCCCCTTTCCTCGGATGGCTGCAGCAACTATTGGACCAGAATAGCGGCCATAGTCGCTTTTCTGCACTGCGTTTCTGCAACAGGAGCTGGCCGTCTGCGTTGAACACAAACAGTGAAAACGCACGATGTAATATGCCCTCGCCGTCGTGACATTTCTGCTTGTTCAGGAAGCCCAACTCATTGTCGCTCTCATCGACGAGGATCAGCTCTTCGCTCTCAGACGATACGATTTTGTCTGTGCTATCCAACATAACCCCGCTATCGATCCCTCATCCGTACAATTTGATAACCTGCCTCATGCAGTGCCCGGGCAACCTCGGACTCTTTGTCCGGACATAACGCCACGATTGAGCCCCCGCCCCCGGCTCCGGTAAGCTTTGCACCGCTCGCACCGTTCGAACGGGCAATCTCAATCATCTTTTCCAGTTCCGGTGTCGAGACCTGCAATGCGTTCAGGTAACCGTGGCAGACATTCATCAACGATCCCAGTGTGTCGTAATCACAGCTCTTCAATGCATGAGCACCCGCCATGCTGATTTCATCGATCTCATCGAAGATCGTTGAATATAGCTCGGTGTTTTTTTCGTAGCGACTGCGGACACCAGCGACCTGGTCTTTGGTCACGCCGCGAATACCGCTTGAAGCGACGACGATCGGTGGTGCTTCCATCAAGGGTATCGGTTTCGTTCGGGTTGCGCTGCTCTTGCTGTAGAGAACCGGCTCACCATAGGTCGCGATGTTGTTATCGATCCCGGAAGGTGTGCCATGTGCCAGCTTCTCGCACTCGAAGGCCAGTTTGTCGATGGCCGCGTCACCCATCTCGAGGTCGAGCATCTGATCGAAGGCCCGGATTATGGCTACGGCCAGCGCCGCCGACGAGCCTAGCCCCATCGCCGCCGGAATCCGTGACCTAACACGAATATGAAATCCTCTATCTGCGACACCGAGTTGGCGCACGATCAGCATAAGTGCAGCGGCAGCGCCCAGCGCCGGTTTCTTTGTCGTGAAGCTCTGCTCGTAATCCCAATCAGGGATTGATAATTTGATACCGGCGTTCGCTTCCACAATCGTTGCGGACAGCGCGAACTCGAGCGGCAAAGCCAATGCGTGCCGGTCATAGACGACCGCATGCTCGCCGAGAAGAATGACCTTGCCCGATGCCGTGCCACGAGCCGCGTTATCGGAACTGCTGTCAGTGTCTTCTGGTGCAGATTTGTCCTGAGACTCGTCAATGAGCTCATGGGCTTTCCAGCGCTTGACATCTCCACTCTCGATCATGCCTTCGACAACCTGATCGAAAAGTTCCGGTGGCGTACCTGCACTCACAGCGACGCTGCGAGCGTGCAGGCTCATATGGCCTTTCTGAATTCCTTCTGTAACAAGTGCTCTGAGCGCAGCGAAATTCTGTGCGAGTCCGACGGCGCCCATCAGCTCGGCCAGTTCCGTTGCCGTCTTCGTACCCGCGATCTTGAGCCCGAGCAACGCTGCGGGATTCGATTTCAGGGAGCCACCGACCACACCCACTTTGATGGGCAACACAAGTTCGCCGCGCAGATCGCCTTTATTCCCGATGGTCCAGCTTGTCAACGCGCGGTAAGAGCCATTGCGAGCCGCGTATGCATGTGCGGCCGCCTCGACAGCGCGCCAGTCATTCCCGGTCGCAATTGCAACGGCATCGATTCCGTTCATGATGCCCTTGTTATGCGTGGCCGCCCGATACGGGTCTGTATTAGCGAAGTCATTTGCGAGCACGACACCGTCACGAACGGCTTCCGCAGAGAATCCCTCCTGGGCAAGCTCCGCCATTGGCATGATGATGCTCGCAGTTACGAGCGATTTATCAGCCAGGTTCGAGAGAATTTTCAGGCATGCCCTGGCATTCGCGATTTCTTCGACTCGCGGTGCAATTCCCTCACATATCGTATTGACAAGATTTGCGCCCATCGCATCGCGTGTGTCGACGAGTACATGCAAAACGACGATCCATTTGCCATTCGGCATTCGGTATTTGAAGAACTCGAGTTCCCTGGCACCGCCACCGCGGGCAAGCAGATTCGGTTGCAGGCTGTTTGCCAGCTCAATGAGTTCGTCGCTCGCTGCGAATAACGCCTGTACAGCAGGGTCCGGCTTCTCAATGTCTACCAGTTGAATCTGTCCGATAAGCACCGGGTCAGTCGATGTGGCTTTGAATCCCCCCGCGGCTCTCGCGATTTTCGCCGCACCGCTGATGCCGGCGACGACAGATGGTTCTTCGACGACCATCGGCACGATGTAGTCGCGGTCATTGACCCGAAAATTCGGCGCCGTCGCCAGGGGCAAGCCGAACACGCCGATCACATTTTCGACCATTTTGTCGGCAAGCTCCGGCGTAAGGAGTTGGGTTTTGTCCAGAAGGGCACGAGCGTCCGACGAATCAATCAGATTACGATCTGCCAGCGCTTCAATTCTTTCCGCGATGCTCTTGCGATAAAAATTGGCTATACGTGATTCACTTTTCAAGAATTACCCCCTGTGCCTCCAGCGAGACGCCCAGTAATTCAAATCCGACCTCCAGGGCTACGGATGTGAAATCTGCGATAGCCCCACTGTCATCTGCGAAAACGATGCCGGTGTCTCCACCACCCGCACCGCAGGGTTTATAGACCAGCTTGCGTTTTGCTGCAGCTTCAGTCAGCTCTCTGTGTCCAGCATCGAATATGCCGAGATCGTGGTCAACATCGAATTGCATGAGAGCATCGACATAATTATGGAATGCCCGCAGCAGCTCGGCTGTGTCACCCGCAGACCAACATTTTGCGGTTGATTCCGAAGCGTCACAAAGCGACGCAATGCTACTCCCGGATCGGCCGCTCCGACGACCCTCATCGAGCATTCTTAGCTTTTCGCTCGTGCTGGCCGGCCGGCCGCTCCACAACACCGCGTATTGGAGCCCGGCGGGCCATTGTATTGAGCGGCAGGTCCCCGAATCCTGCAGACGGTACTCGATGACCCCACCGGCCAGACTTGCCGCAATGTCGACACCACTTCCCTGACCATGCTGAAATCGACAATGTGCCTCGGCAGCTGCCGTCGCGGCAACGCTCGCTCTGTTCGTCACATTCGAAAATGCTGTGACCAGGGCAACCGTCACCGCTGCACTCGATCCAAGTCCGAGTTTCGTGCCGCGTACAGGATCGAAAAATTCCACAGAATCCAGTTTGATATCGAATTTTCCGTCGATGCCCATTGTTGTCCAAATCTCTTGCAATAAATCGAGACTACCCTCGGGCGGTTCGGTTCCAATCCACTCGAAACTCCCGTCCTCCCTGGCTAGAAATTTCCACTCTCCGTCGATGTAACCGCTTGTACGGACGGTTTGAAAGTCTGTATCTGCGATACCCACCTCCGCTCGCGCACGTTTGTTGATTGCCATGCAAATTGCGGGCGCTCCATCGAGAACTGCATACTCGCCACTAAGGACTATTTTTCCTGGTGCACTTGCAACTGCGGTCATTACAACCGCTCCAGGATACGCGCACCAAACCCCAGTCCGCTCGAATACGTCGTCACAACACCATCAATACCGGCGAGCACATCTCTGACAGTTTCTTCCGCCGAGGGCAGACATACGGCTTTGAGTTGCGGCCCGGCATCAATCGTAAAAAATACCGCCTCGGATTTTTTCTGCAGCTCGCGAACTGCCTCCATGCAGGCAAGCGTCGCCTTGTTCCAGTAAACGACAGGAGGGCGCGAGGTCCACATCACTGTGTGCATTTTGAGGCAATTGTGTTCGGAGACTGCAGCCAGTTGCTCGAAGTCCCTGTTTTGGACGGCCACCCTGGCGGCCGTGAGGTCTTCGGGCTGCCGTTCAACCCAGCTATCGTAAAATGGCGAGGTCTCTGCGCCGCGAATCATTGCCTCTCCGGAACTTAAGGGTTTGGGTCCCGTTTCGGTAATAGCCACTACGACTTTCAGAGGCCAAACCTCTGAATCAGCTATTGGCCAGACATCGATATCCTCGCTGCCTGGTGATAACTCGACAAAGCCGCCGTAAAACGAACGGGCGGCAGACCCAGACACACTGCCCGCGATACGAGCCATCGATAATGTGTCGGCTGTCTTTCCGACGCTTTCATATGTCGCCAGAACGAGTGCCGCAAAAGCCGAGGCAGAAGAAGCAAGGCCTGCTGCAACAGGAAAGTTGGACTCGCTCTGGACTCTTGCCGCGCCTCGATCATTGCCGGCAATCAGATCGATGCAGCCCGACACCCTCGGCAGCATCTCGGTATTAGCCTCGCCGTTGGTGAGGAGTTCATCGGGGCCGGGATCGTCGAGAAATTCCACGGACATCCGCGAATAAAGCGCGTCGAGCGTGACAGACAGGGAACCGACCGCCGGCAGGTTTCTGGCGATGTCGCTTTTGCCCCAGTATTTTACGAGCGCAATATTCGGTTGAGCTTGTGCCCACATTTGCAGTCCGGCGGTGGCGGCTTATTCGGGGACGAGATTATATCCCAGCCACCATATTGCACGAACGCACGGCTCTCACCCGCGACATGGAATCAGTGTAGGCTTGACCGGGAGACACACGGATGAGGACCGCTCATTGTCGGCACCATTTTCAGAACGAATTTCCGAATATACGAGCCGGATCGCCGGCAAGCTGGAAGATGCATTACCGCAATCGGCCGAGATCCCCGGCCGATTGCACGAAGCCATGCGTTACTCCGTCCTGACCGGCGGCAAGCGCGTTCGACCGTTGCTCGTCTATGCAACCGGCGAATGTCTGCACGTCAACGCTGACGTCCTGGATGCGCCAGCGATGGCAATCGAGCTCATTCACGCTTTTTCGCTCGTCCATGACGATTTACCTGCGATGGACAACGATGACTTGCGGCGTGGGCACCCGACCGTCCACCGGAAATTTGACGAGGCTACGGCGATACTCGCGGCAGACGCATTGCAACCCCTGGCGTTTCAGGTCCTGGCGACCACGTCAGGGATCGGTGCGGACAAACGCACCCGGCTTGTCGAAACAGTGGCGAGAGCCTGTGGCTCACTTGGCATGACAGGCGGGCAATCCATCGACCTCTCATCGGAGGGCCGCAGCCTTTCGGAAAAAGAGCTCGAACAGATGTACGCACTGAAGACTGGCGCGCTCATAGAAGCGGCCGTCATGGGGCCAAGTTGCCTTGCGGATGCGCTGTCGGAGGAAAAAAGGAATGCGCTCCTCGGTTTTGCCAGCCACATCGGGGTCGCTTTTCAGATCAAAGATGACATCCTGGATGTAGAAGGAGAAACGGACGTGATCGGCAAGCAAGCCGGCGCAGACCAGCGTCTGGCGAAAGCCACGTATCCGTCTCTTTTCGGCTCCGACGCCTCAAGACGGCGCTGCGAAATGCTTCTCGAGGCCGGATTGCAGCAACTCGAAATATTCAACGACGATGCCGATCCGTTGCGCTGGCTGGCACGTTACATCGTCGAAAGAGGAAATTAGCCCGAATGTTGCGCAAGACCGCCCGCGATCGCTGCCGGCAGTATGATATCGAGACTGAAGCGATATTATGCTGACGGTGATACCTTGTTTCTCACATTGGCTGTCCGGTTTGCGGCCGGATCTCGCTGCGCCTGACTGGCTCTTCCCTCGAGCCATAGTCCACTATGCCTCTCAGTCCAGAGCGGCGTCAGTCAAAGCGATCTCTCGCCCACGGTCCCGGACTCTCGTACAACATTCGGGCTTGTCATGACTCAGGCAGGGCACCACAACATTCTGCATGTCGACATGGACGCCTTTTACGCGTCCGTTGAACAACGCGATGAGCCAACACTGCGTGGCAAGCCACTTGTCGTTGGCGGTGGGAGCAATCGAGGCGTCGTCGCCGCCGCAAGTTATGAAGCGCGAGAATACGGCATCTATTCCGCGATGCCCATGCGCGAAGCATTGAGGCGTTGCCCCGATCTCATTCGGGTAGCGCCGCGGATGTCGCTCTATAAATCCGTATCCGACGAAATATTTGCGATATTTCGGGACTTCACTCCACTCGTCGAGGGCCTGTCCTTGGATGAAGCGTTCCTCGATGTCACAGACAGTATGGCGTTGTTCGGTTCCGACATAGAAATCGCGAAGGCGATAAAGAATGAAATTCTCGACAGGACTGCCCTCACGGCATCGATCGGCGTCGCAGGCAACAAATTGATCGCAAAAATTGCTTCGGATCTTGATAAGCCTGATGGACTCGTCGTTATCTCCTCGGAAGACGCCCGCTGCATTCTGGATCCACTGCCGGTTCGTGTCATTCCGGGAATCGGCCGCAAAACGCTGGCTAGGTTAAGCAGGATAAATATTGAGACTGTCGCTGATCTGCGCAGTGCTCCGGACAGGGACCTCGAACCGATATTCGGTCGTTTTACACAAAAGACTCGCGACCGGGCATCCGGCATCGACACCCGGCCGGTTGAGCCTTCGCGGCCGGACAAATCGATCAGCGCCGAGGAAACCTTCGACAGGGATTTGACCGAGGCGAATGAAATGGACAGGCAATTGCTGGCCCTTGCAGAGCGGACTGCCAGCCGCATTCGGGCGAAGGAGTTGGTTGCCGGTACTGTTCAGGTGAAGATCAGGCAGGCGGACTTCACCACATTCACGCGACAACGGGCGATGCGTCCGCCGGGGAACGGCACCGATCAGATTTTCCAAATGGCGAGGGACCTGCTTCACCAGTGGCTCTCCGAGCACCCAGGCGCCGAAATTCGACTGCTGGGAGTCGGTGGCAGCGACTTGTGTGCGTCTGAGCAGCGCGATCTGTTTGCCAATGACGAGACGCCGCAAAGCTCTTCTGTGGACGAGGCCGTCGACAGTATTCGTGACCGCTTCGGAAAATCGTCGGTCAATCGCGCAAGGACCTTGAATCCCGGCCAAATCAGGTAGAATCGCCGTAGTACGAGGTAACAGAGCCCGAATATTGCACGAGACCACTAAAATCTGCATGTCCGGTTTGTGGCCAGATCTCATTGCGCCTGACTGGCTCTTCCTTCGAGCCATCGCCCGGTTTGGCTCCCGGTCCAGAGCTGCGTCAGTCTCAGCGATCTCTTGCCCACAATCTCGGACTCTCGCGCAATATTCGGGCTAGCAGGAATCCTCGCCAGACCATGTACACGAAGTTCTTTGGGCTAACTGAAAAACCGTTCGCGATCACGCCCGACCCGCGCTATTTGTTCATGAGTGAGCAACACAGCGAGGCGTTGGCGCATCTCGTCTATGGCATTTCCGAAAGCGGCGGATTTATTCAGCTGACCGGCGAAGTCGGCACCGGCAAAACAACGCTCGTTCGCACGGTTCTCGGACGCTTGCCGGCTGAAGTAGATGTCGCACTCATTCTTAACCCACAGTTAACTGCGCTGGAATTCCTGGTCGCCATCTGCGAAGAGTTGAGCACTCCGCCGCCCGAGGACAAGAACAGTGCCAAATCACTCGTAGATACCCTGAATCGTCATTTGCTTGCTGCACATGCCCGCGGCCGTCGCACAATTTTGCTGGTCGATGAGGCACAGAATCTTTCACCCAACGTGCTCGAACAACTGCGCCTGCTAACCAATCTCGAGACTGCCAAACAGAAACTCCTGCAGATAATTCTGATCGCACAGCCGGAACTACGCGACATACTTGAGCGCGACGACCTCCGCCAGCTTGCACAGCGAGTGACCGGTCGCTACCACCTCGAGCCCTTGTCGCGTGATGAGTCCGGCCAATACATCGATCACCGGCTCAAAGTCGCAGGCGCCCTGGGCGAAGTCTTCGACGATGCCGCAAAGCAGGAGGTTTTCGATCTATCTGGCGGCGTGCCGCGCATTATCAACGTGATCTGCGACCGCGCAATGCTAGGCGCTTACAGTCGCGAAACCAGAAAGATAGGAAAGAGACTGGTCGAAAGAGCAGCTGCCGAGGTATCGGGACAAAAGTTTTCAGCCGGCCTGATCAGATGGGCGGTGCCAGTTCTCGGGATCGCCGGGACTGGCATAATTGCACTGGGTATCTGGTCGTTGCTAAACCAGGAGGATAGTGAGCCGCCCGAAGTTCTTTCCGTTCCGCTGCAATCCCGCGACTCTGATGCCGGTAACAGTAACAGCCCGAAACCCGTTACGGCGATACTCGAGGACGTATTGATCGACGAAAGTGCATTCACCGACACTAATTCAGCGATGGCAACTCTGTTTGGTTTATGGGGTATCGAGTATCAGGTCGGCAACGGCACAGCATGCTCGCAAGCCGAGGCGGCAGGCCTGAGCTGCCTGTTCCAAAGGGGCTCGTGGACCGGCGTTCGCCAGCTTGACCGGCCGGTAGTGCTGACACTGTCAGACAGAAATGGCAATACTCATCAAACGGTCCTGGTATCTCTGGACGGTGAGAGCGGTGAGCTCGCGTTTGGAGAGAATCGCAGTATTCATACGATTGAGGAGATCTCGACGCTCTGGTTTGGCGAGTATCTACTGATCTGGCGCCCGCCCAACGGCGATGCCGCAGCCATCAAACCCGGCATGCGTGATGAGAATGTCCGCTGGCTGCGCCAAAGCCTTGCCGCAATCGATACCGACTACGATCCGGAAGCAAGCGCATCGGCCGACCTCGACTACTTCGACGAGGAACTCGAACAAAGACTGAAGGATTTTCAACGGCAGAATCGCCTGAAGGTCGACGGGCTTGCGGGGCAACAAACTCAGATCATCATCAATTCATCGCTGGCGCTGGATGGAATTCCGCGGCTGGCGAACAATTGACGATCATGTAAATCGCACAGGGAACCACCGATGTCATTTATCCTGGATGCGTTAAAGAAGTCTGAAACCGAGCGACAGCGACAGAATGCGCCCGGTTTCGCGGACGTACCTGACGGCACGGACCCGCCCCGTGCGCCGCGCTGGCTATGGGTGCTCGGTGGCCTGCTAGCCATTAACCTGATCGTGTTGTTGGGCGTCATGCTCAGACCCGACCTGCGGCCGACAACGGATGCGGCAACGCCCAGCGAAGCGACGCCTGACGGCAAGCCGCGCGAAGCGTCGTTCTCGGAAATGGTTGAGGAGGCAAAGAAGAAGCAGCCGATACCAGTCACGGACTCAGCAGATGGGGCCATCACCGACAGCAATCCTGCCGCCGAAGGGCGCACGGCCTCAGTTACGAGAACTCCGGAAAAAATTGCGCAATCATATGCAACATTCAATGAGCTTCGGGCGAACGGGACGATCGTATTGCCTGACCTGAACCTGGATATCCATGTGTACAGCGAGCAACCGGAAAAGCGATTCGTATTCGTCAATATGAACAAGTACCGGGAACAGGCAAGACTGGCAGAAGGTCCATTGGTCAGGGAAATCACGCCCGAAGGCGTCGTCCTCGAACTTATGGGCAACGACTTTCTCCTTCCGCGCGAATAACATCGCAATACATTCCAGTACATTGCAGGACATCCAATACATTGCAGGATACATTGCAGGACATCCAAAATCTCCTACATTACTGTCTACATGTGACAGAAAGTGCGATCGCCAATGCCTTAGAAAACGGTTGTAATTGGTGCGTCTTGAATCTATTTACGTAGGCGTAATTACGATGACCGTGGCCCGGCGACAGCAGATCAGCTTAGAACACACATGCTACTATCACTGCATATCCCGTTGCGTGCGGCGCGCATTTCTCTGCGGTAAAGATCACTATACTGGCAAGGATTTTGGTCATCGCCGCCAGTGGCTCGAAGATCGATTGGTCTTGCTCGCCAAGCTCTTTGCTATCGACCTCCTCGCCTACGCCATCATGAGCAACCACTACTTATGTGGAGCTCCACATAATAAATGTAATGTGAAGTTCGAAATTATGTGGAGTTGACCGCTGTTCCTTCCCTGCTTCC
>FXBF010000075.1_pt1 | contig 27868 bp, 22 predicted proteins | sample 5335321 | NCBI WGS metagenome assembly FXBF01 (sample SAMEA103928391, study PRJEB20085) | sediment metagenome | isolation source: sediment
CGCGAGGGCGATCGGGTGCGCGCTGGCCAGGTGCTGCTCGGCCTTTGGAACGTGGACCTGAAGGCAGGGCTCGAGCTCGCGCGCAGCGAGGCCACAGCGGCGCGCGCGAAGGCCGACGAGGCCTGTGCCTTGGCCGACGGCAGCGAGCGCGAGGCCACGCGCCTGCTCAAGCTGCAGAAATCCAAGCTGGTCTCGGAGGAACGCGTCGATCGTGCAGTAGCGGACGCCGCAGCGGGCGAGGCCGCGTGTCGCGCCGCGCGCGCAACCGCGCAAGTCAGCGCCGCGCGCGTCGATGTCGCGCGCGCGGCGTTGGAACGCACCGTATTAACCGCACCATTCGACGGCGTGGTGGCGGAAGTCAATGCCAAGCTCGGCGAGTATGTCACTCCGTCACCACCGGGCATCGCGACGCAACCGGCCATTGACCTGATCGGCAAACAGTGCCTTTACGTAACGGCGCCCATCGACGAGGTAGACGCGCCGGCGATCCGGCCCGGACAGCAGGTACGCATCACGCTGGACGCCTTCGCCGGACGTGCGTTCCGCGGAAGTGTACAGCGCGTGGCCCCTTACGTTCTCGACCGGGAGAAACAGGCGCGAACCGTGGAGGTGGAAACCGAGTTCACCGACGCGCGCGACACGGAAAACCTGATCCCCGGATACAGCGCCGACATCGAGGTCATTCTCGACACGCGCAAGGACGTCTTGCGGATGCCCACAGAGGCGGTGCTGGAAGGTTACCGTGTGCTGGTGTATCGCCCTGAAAGCGGGCGCCTCGAGGAGCGCGCTTTCGAGCCGGGTCTGGCGAACTGGAAGTTCACGCAGGTCGTGTCCGGGATCGAGGAGGGCGAGCTCATCGTGGTGTCGGTAGAACGCGAGGGCGTCGAGGCCGGCGCGCTCGTGGTACCCGAGGCACCGAGTACGGACAGCGCCGGCAGCCGGTGATTCAGCTCGAGCGGATCCGTCGCGACTTCGAGGTTGGCGACCAGCAAGTCCACGCCTTGGACGACATCAGCCTCGACATCGATCGCGGCGAGTATGTCGCGATCATGGGGCCCTCCGGTTCCGGCAAGTCCACGTTGCTAAACATCATAGGGCTGCTAGACCGACCGAGCGCCGGCCGTTACATACTCGACGGCGAGAACGTAACCACGTTGCCGGATGATCTTCAGTCCCGCATCCGGCGCGACAAGATCGGTTTTGTGTTCCAGTTCTTTCACCTGGTCCCGCGCCTGAGTGCCGCCGAGAACACCGAGCTGCCGCTGCTGCTTGCCGGTGTGCCGCCGTCAGAACGCAGGGCTCGCGTCGATCGCATCCTCGAGGCCGTCGGCCTGGGCGAACGCAAGGACCATAAACCCGACCAGCTGTCTGGCGGTCAGCGCCAGCGCGTCGCGATTGCACGCGCGACCATATTAAAGCCGGCCGTGATCCTCGCGGATGAGCCCACCGGTAATCTCGATCGCCCCTCCGGCCGCGAGGTGCTCGAGGTATTGGAGCAGCTGAATCGCAGCGATATCACCCTCGTCGTAGTCACCCACGACCCTGGGATCGCTGGCCGCGCAGCACGCCAGGTCCATATCGTCGACGGCCGCATCGACAAGGACATTGCAACCGGGAGCCCGCATGAGCGCAGTTGATGTCCTGCGGTTCGCCTCGAAAGCGCTGCAAGGGTACGCGCTGCGCACCGCGCTCATGCTGGTAGCCATGGGTATCGGCGTCGCCGCCGTCGTGATCTTGACCTCGCTCGGCGAAGGCGCGAGACGTTTCGTGATCGGCGAGTTTGCCTCGCTGGGCACGAATCTGCTTATCGTTTTGCCGGGCCGTTCGGAAACCACGGGCGGGCCACCGCTTCTGCTGGGTCAGACCCCGCGGGACCTGACCATCGACGATGCGCTCGCGCTCACGCGCATCCGCGCCGTGAGGCGGATCGCACCGATTGCCGTGGGCAGCGCGGCCGTGTCATTCGGCCGGCGCGATCGCGACGGCATCATAGTGGGGTCGACCAACGAGTTCTTGACGATCCGTCGCCTGGATATGGGGCAGGGCAGATTCTTGCCGCCGGGCGACCCGCGGCGCGCCTCGCCGGTTGCCGTGATCGGGGCCAAGATACGCCAGGAGCTCTTCGGTCCGAAAAAAGCGCTGGGCGAGTGGGTTCGCATCGGCGATCGCCGCTTTCGTGTCATCGGCATACTCGCGTCGGAGGGGCGCAGCATCGGTATCGACATGGAGGAGGTCGTGGTCATACCGGTGGCGTCCGCGCTGGCGTTATTCAACACCGCATCGCTGTTCCGCATTCTCGTTGAGGCGCGGGCGCGGGAAGCCATTCCGCGGGCGCGCGAAAGAATTATCGAGACCATCCGGGCACGCCATGAGGGTGAAGACGATATCACGGTCATTACGCAAGATGCGGTACTCGCCACCTTCGATCGAATCCTGCGTGCGCTCACGCTGACCGTAGCGGGGATCGCGGCCATCAGCCTCGCGGTCGCGGGAATATTGATCATGAACGTGATGCTCGTGGCGGTGTCGCAGCGCACGGCAGAGATCGGTCTGCTCAAGGCGCTCGGCGCACCTGCCCGCACGATAACCGTGCTGTTCGTAACGGAGGCCGGCGTACTGTCGTTGGCCGGCGCAGTGCTCGGCTTTCTGGCAGGTGAGGCCGGCAGCTGGATCATCGGCCGCGTGTATCCGGCCTTCCCGGTCGGATCGCCGTGGTGGGCGGTGGCCGCGGCGCTCACGGTCGCCTTGGTGACTGGGCTGCTCTTCAGTGTTCTCCCCGCGCGGCGCGCGGCGCGGCTCGATCCGGTGCAGGCGCTCTCCAGGAGATGATGAACCTTTGCTAGGCCGCGATTTCATTCGCCTCGCCCTGGGGGCCGTGCTGGCGCGGCGCCTGCGATCCGCCTTGACCATGCTCGGCATCGCGGTCGGCATTGCCGCCGTGGTGTTGCTTACCTCAATCGGGGAAGGCGTGCACAAGTACGTGCTGGCGGAGTTTACCCAGTTTGGAACGAACCTGATCGGGGTAAATCCGGGCCGCACGCTCACGCACGGCGTGCCGGGCATGTTTCCCACAGTGCGGCCATTGACCATCGGAGACGCCGAGGCGCTGCGACGCATCCGCCAGGTCATTGCGGTCGTGCCGGTGATGCAGGGAAACGCCGAGGTCGAATCAAGGCGCAAGCGCAGACGCACCACCGTTAACGGCGTGGGCCCAGATCTCCCGAAGGTGTTCCGCTTCGGCGTCGCCAGCGGGCGCTTCTTGCCACCCGACGATCCGCGTGCAGCGCGCGCGTTTGCGGTCCTCGGTGCCAAGCTCAGGAAGGAGCTCTTCGGCAACGCCAATCCCCTGGGCGAGCGCATCCGCGTCGGCGGCCACAGCTACAGAGTAATCGGCGTGATGGAACCCAAGGGTAACATCCTCGGCTGGGACGTCGACGATGCGGTCTACATCCCGACCGCGAAGGCGCTGGAGCTATTCAATCGCGACAGCCTGCTAGAGATTGACGTGCTCTACACGGCGGGCGCACCCGCGCAGGAAGTCGTCAACGGCATACGGCGCGTGCTCACGGCACGCCATGGGCTCGAGGATTTCACCATTACGACGCAGCAGCAGATGCTGGAGGTGTTGGGTTCCATCTTGAACATCCTCACCTTTGCCGTGGCCGCCTTGGGCGGGATCTCGCTGCTGGTGGGCGGCGTCGGCATCCTGACCATCATGATCATCGCCGTGAACGAACGCGTAGCGGAGATCGGACTGCTGCGCGCCTTGGGCGCAGACCGCCGCCAGATACTCGCGTTGTTCCTCGCTGAGGCCATCGTGCTGGCAGCCCTGGGTGGCCTCATCGGGCTGGCGCTGGGGGTGGGCGGCGCGGAGTTGCTGCAACTTACCGTCCCGGGCCTACCCGTGTACACGCCATGGGGCTACGTCGCGCTGGCCGCCCTCCTCGCCGTGCTGATCGGCCTGGCGGCCGGCGTCTTGCCGGCTCGCCGCGCCGCCTGGTTGGATCCGGTGGAGGCCTTACGCGGCGAGTGACGCATCGGTGAGTGTGAGCAGCAACGACGGCACACCTCCACTCGCCAGGACCCTGTCGGCGGGCGTCATCGTGACGCGCACGCAGGTCTGCAAGATCCGCTATCTGCTTTTACGGGCCTATGGCTACTGGGACTTTCCCAAGGGCATCGTCGAGCCGGGTGAGGACCCGTTGGACACGGCGATACGCGAGGTGGCCGAAGAGACGGCACTCACCGGCCTGCGTTTCCGTTGGGGCCACGACTATCGAGAAACGCGGCCCTATGGCCGTCGCAAGGTCGCACGTTACTACATCGCCGAGAGCCCTGAGGGCAACGTGTCGCTACCGGTGAGTCCCGAGCTCGGGCACCCGGAGCACGACGAGTTTCGCTGGCTCGAGTACCGCCAGGCGCGCAAGCTCGTGGCGCCACGCGTCCAGCCTATCCTCGACTGGGCGCACAAACGCGTCGCCGCGGGTCAAGACTGCAGGTAGCCAAGAACGACCTCGCAGGCGTGCTTCTTGCGCGCACGCAGCCACCTTGGGTCCTGCAGATCCTTGCGGAAGATGATGGGATAACGTGTGGCAATTGGACCGGACACCGCCGTCGGTGCAGGCCGGCCTTGCCCGGCTCGCGCAACTGAAGACACACGAGCTGCCCCGCGAGGGACTCGGGCGGCTGAGATGTGGGGGAGGGGGGTGGATGGTCCCTCAAATCCCGCGCGCGCATGGCGCTGGCACCGTAATGGCTACATTCCGGCATGCGTTACCGTCGAGCGTACGGCGCATCGCAACAGCGCCGGCCCGAAATATCGTGTTTTGACGACCCGGCCCACCATGTCTGGCATGCGCGTCAGGTCAACGTTGAGTTTCCAGGGCACCAAGGCGCAAGCACAGCGTGCTGGTCAAACCACGGTCTTGCGCCTTAAACTCGCCGTGCCGACCGACGAATCTAAGGAGGGTAGACCATGAGATCACTATTTCTATCAGCCGTTTTATTCATGGGCGTGCTGGCCACTCCCGTACACGCGACCAAAGTCGCGGGCGTGAACCTGGATGATACCGTGCAGCTGGCCGCCGGGGGACCCAAGCTTGTGCTCAACGGCGCCGGTATCCGCAAGAAGTTCATCGTCAAGGTGTATGTTGGCGCACTCTATCTACCGAAAAAAGCTACCACAGTAGATGCCGTACTGAACGAGACCGGGCCAAAGCGCGTGCTTATGCACTTTCTATACAAGGAGGTCGAACGCGAGAAGCTCACCGATGGCTGGAAAGAAGGATTCGAAAACAACTCTAAAACCGAAATGACACAACTCAGGGCACGGCTCGATGACTTCAATAAGTTGTTCACAGACGTGATCAAGGGCGACGTGATCCTGCTCGACTACCTGCCCGGCAGTGGCACCCGTGTGACCATCAACGGGCAGGAGAAGGGCACTATTGCCGGTGAGGACTTTAACCGGGCGCTGCTGAAGGTGTGGCTCGGATCGGAACCCGCGGACTCCGGGCTCAAGAAAGCGATGCTGAGCGGGTGAGTAAGTGACAAACCGAGTCCGTCTGTGCAGCGTGGCGCTGACGCGCCGTGATCGAAGGGGCAAGAAACGCAGGGAAAAGGTTAACAGGATGCTGAAAAAGGCCGCCCCTGGATTTTTGAATCCTCGGCTCCGCCAATGGTACTTTCTTCGCTCCCACTTTCCTGCTTCGCTCGACCATTTCGCCGGGCGCGACGGGACCGCCGCAGGCGACCCGCAGGGGGCACGCCAGGGACGGCGGCCATCAAAGCCCGGGGCTCGCCCCTGTGCCACTCTTCAGCTCACAGAGCAAAAAACGCGATTTTTACTTTGTTCCATCTTTCAAGCACTTACGTGCCTGAAAGATGTACGGTGCCTCCGTGCACCGCTCTAGCAGGCCACGGAAAAGAGTTTTTCAGCGGCCTACTAAACTAAAGATGCCTACGCCAAGGCGGGCGAAAACCGTAATAAACTGATAGGATTTTTCTCGCAAGAAATGACGTGTTGAAAAGGGGGAACCATATGGTCAACGCAGAGCGCGCCATCCAGTTCTCGGCACGGGAAGGTGTCCGGGAACATAAATTCAAGAACGTATGGACCAAGGAGTTGGATGAGGTCTTTGCGGATGTGGCGAATTACTACGACCGGGCGAATTTCATTGCCAGCCTGGGTCTGTGGAAATGGTTTCGCGACAGTTTTGTTGCCACCATCGATCTGCAAAGCAGCCAGAAAGTCTTGGACGTTTGCGCAGGAACCAATGCTGTAGGTATTGCACTTCTACAGAAACAATCGGATCTCGATGTTTTTGCGATGGACAGGAGTAAAGCCATGCAGGAGGTCGGGCGCAAACTGGCCGCCGAGCAGGGTGTGCATATAGAAAGCGTAATCGGTGACGTGCACGAACTGCCTTTTCCCGATAATCACTTCGATATCGTAACCGTGCAGTGGGCCTCCCGGCATTTACGTGTGATGGAGGTATTTGGTGAAATCAAACGGGTGTTGAAGCCTGGGGCGCATTTCTACCACTGTGACATGCTGAGGCCGAGCAATAAGATGGTGGAAAACATGTATTATACCTACCTGCGCGCTTGCCTTACCGTCACCGGATGGATTTTTCGCAGCGGGCCGGCGGCCTTGAATTGCAAGAAATACTTTATCAACTCGCTGCGTATGTTTTATTCGGCCGACGAGCTGCAGCAGTTACTCGTGCATTTAGGCTATAGCTCGGTTTCCTATAAGACCTTGTTCGGGGGCACGGTAGGATTTCACAAAGCGGCAAAGCAATAGAGCCGGCAGGGGGGCGCGGTCATCCGTGAAGAAGGTTCGCGTGCTGTGCGAGATGAATCGTTTTATGATGCACGAGTTCAGCCGACGCACAGCCGCAGGGCTCGGAGACTACAAAACGTTCAAGGTATTGCTGCCCCCGTTTCAATCTTTTCTCGACATCAACGTAAGAAAAGAGGTAGAAAAGGATAGGCTTGTGATCTTGCGGGCGGCCGAGGCTCAGGCGGCGGAAAGGCAGCTTGGTCCGCAAGACACAGAGCGGTTATTGAGAAAGGCCCGCGACATCGATCAGGCCTTTGTTCGCGATGTGTCCTTGCTGCCGATCTCTATATCGATCCAATACGGCGACATCGAACACGTTCGACGAAGACGGATCGAGCAGCTGCTCGAGGCGGTCTACCGGTTATTGGTGGTTTGGAATAACGTTGCGGGGTTCCGGGCTGCGATCTGCGCCCTATACGATCGAAGAGAGTTTCAATCCTTTCTGCACGAGAACCTGCGTCTCTATAGCGTGGAAATCAGAATGTTGGGCAACTCCGTGCGCGTGCCACGCGTGCTGGCGTTCGCCAGGGACACGCTGACACAGACCGTTTACTCGGTTACGGAAAAGGTAGCGGCAGAGCTGGCCGGCGAGCTTGCCGCCAAGGTGTTCAGACGTATCGCCTAGCAGGGTGTTGGAAACCGCCCTGCTAGGCGCCGCAGGGATGGGCCGCATCATTTTTCGATTATTCGTAAGCGTTTGAGGAATGGCACAGGAACACGGAGCCGAGGACGCAAAAATGGAGCGACCCGCGGACATGTGCCGCGGGGAAGCGAGTTGAGGAGCGGGTCCGGGACAACCCGTTGGCCGAGCCGAGCACGCAAAGCCCTTAGGATCGGTTGCAACGGCGATAAGCCCAGCAGGTCGCTGAAAAGCTATCTGCAGCGACCTGTTAGAGGCGCGCTTTTTCGATCGGCAGCGGTACACGGGCGTGAACCGGGCTGTGCTCGGAGCTTATGGGACGGCAGTGATGCACCGCATACCTTTTTTGGCACAGCGGCTCAACGCCAATCGTCGATGACGTAAACGTCGGCCCGGTTGTAACTCTTCTCGGGCGTAGTTTCCATGGCAACCCCGATGAACTCCGTGCGAAACCCCAAGTCTAGAAGCTGACGGTAGGCCCGTCGGCGGGCGGTGTTCATTCCGACTACCAGGCCTGATAATTCGTGTAACGCCGCAACGCTTTCAACGGCCCGCAAAAGTCGGGTAAAGTTGCTGGCCGCGCCTTCGCCGGGCCGCACCGCTCCGAACTTGACCAAGCAGGTGCCGTCGCCGCCCTCGCTCCCCGAACCGCAATGACACACGGCAAAGGCGACAAGCCTCGTTTGATCATAGACCAATACGGATTCGCCCAGCCCTTGCTCCAGGCCGGCGAGTATTTCCCGTCGCACATCCAGACCCTCGTGAATCTCATTCGTCAACTGCGCACAGGCCTCAATCGTCGCTTCGCGATTCACCGGCGCCAGCGAGGAGATCACCTGCGCAGAAAGATCGTGCCCGGCTGCGACCTGTTTCGCCATAATCGAGGTCAGGTGGCCGGGCCAGAACCCGTATTTCTGGTAGAGGTTGATGTGCGTCGGGCTATCGGGAAATGTAAAAAGGCCTACGTGGTCCAGGCCCCACTGCGCGAAGCGTGCCATGGTCCTGTCCATCAACCTCTGTGAGACCTTCTTGCCCCAGTACTCGGGAAGCACCGTGAGCGGTCCGAAAAAACCGAAGCTGCCCCAACGCGCAGCAAAATTACTGCCGATCAATCTGCCGTCGTGCTCGGCCGCGAAGGCGGCCGATGGATCCGACCTCCAGCGCGTGTATACATAATCCGTTCCACACCCGCGGGACAAGCGGTCCTGCGCGTCAAGAAACGTGGCGAACGCGACGCGCACAATAAGACTTGCTTCGTCGAGGTCTTCTTCCACCAACGGGCGAATTACGATCTCCATGCTCAGCCTCCAATCGGGCCCACTGCCGCCCTACTTGCTCGGGTCCGGCACCCGGCGATGTGCGATAGCCCTGCGAACTCCGGGGCACATGGGGCCTGCCCGAAATCACCTGTGCTACCGACGGAATCCGGCACCCCGTGCCTTGGCCGCCGGCCCCTCACGGAGGAGACGCGCAGGTGCTGGCATCACAAACGCACCAGCAAACACGCCCCAGCGCAAGGTAGGAGTTTTTCTCCAAAGATACAAACCAGTTTTCTTGTTTGAAATTTGTATATCTATCCAGGAGTGCGTCATCAAGAAATCTTGGTTGCTACGAACGATACCAAGGGCTACAGAAAAGCCATTATGAAGTTTATAGACATATTTTCGTCGTGTCGTCCGCAGACAATGGCGTTGCTATATGTGGAAAAATACGATGCCACTTTCTTGGTAGACGAGATTCCCGGTGATGCCGAATTGTCGGCTCTCAAGGAAGCATCGGAAGGAACGGAATACGATGAAGCGCCGGACAAGAAAACGCAGAGAGTGGTGGCTTGCTATAAGAGCGTCCCGGAAGATCGGGGAATGGCTGGCATAAAAACATTGATCAAGTTGAACCACCCCGCGCAGGGGACCCTCAACATTGCAAAAGAGGAGCAGGTGGACGTGATTTTCATGGGTGCCAAGGGCAAGCGGTTCGAGCCACTGATGATGGGCAGCGCCAGCAGGGAGGTTGCTAACAGCGCAGAGCAATCTGTTTTGCTAGTCACACAAAAAAACGGGGGGCGCTCGCCGCTGTCCCGCAACGCCCGGCGTGGCTTACGATCCCGGCTGCTGCTGCGCCAGGTAGGTCGCCGGCTCCGCCTCGAATCGGTCGAGGCACTCGCGGGAGCAAAACCGCAACAGCCGGGACTCGTACATCATACCGTAGCCCTGGTCGGTGTCGACCTCTCTGCGGCACACCGGGTCGATGTGCCTGGCCCCGCGCCCTGCGGGTGCGCCCGTGTCGGGCGCGTGCGCATGCTGCGCGCCCGCCGACTCGCCGTCTCGCGCCTTGTCCTGCCCGTGACCACCATGCCCCTTGTGACCGAACAGGTGCATCGCGATCATGCCGACACCTAAGAGTACCCAAACCCAATTATCCGTCAGCCACGCCACGGGATACCTCCCAATGTTTTACCCCAATCATAAAACGTACAACCTATGCGCAGCTGTCAGGTCAAGCACCGCGATCGGCGCGCGGCCCGGCGGATACCTCCTGCTGGCCGCGAGCACGCTGCCGTGGCGCCTTGGGGCGAGCGCAATTGCGCGACGATACCCGCTGAGCAACACTGGCTAGCGCTAATATTACATGAACTCACACCAGAGAGCACAGAGATCGCAGACGACTGCAGGGAGGCAGGACGACTGCAGGGAGGCAGGAGGTAGAGCAACGCAGGGAGCAGTTGCCGAGCTAGAGCAACGCAGGGAGCAGTTGCCGAGCTAGAGCAACGCAGGGAGCGGTTGCCGAGGTAGATCGCGTCGGGAACAAGCGATCGACGACTCCAGGGAAGGAGGAGGTAGATCGCGTCTGGAACAAGCGATCGAGAGATCACAGAGAGAACTAATCCATTAAACAGCGCCCGGGGTAAGCGGCCCGCGGTGCACGGGCTTTTTCAGCATCCTCTTAGATCAGGAGGTTGCGCGGCTGGCCGTCGAGAAACGCGCGAATATTAGCCGCGACCTCGTCGACCAGACGCTGGCGGGTCTCGCGGCTCGCCCAGGCGCAGTGTGGGGTTACGATCAGGTTCGGGATGTCGGCGTCTAGCAGCGGGTTGCCGTTGGCCGGTGGCTCCTCGGTCAGCACGTCGATACCGGCGCCGCCTATCTCCCCCTGGCGCAGCGCATTCACCAGCGCGGACTCGTCTACGATGCCGCCGCGCGCGGTGTTGATAAGCACGGCATCGTCTCGCATCATCGCCAGTTCGCGCGTCCCGATAAGGCTGCGCGTCGCCGGCGTCAGCGGACAGTGCAGGCTCAACACGTCCACCTGCGGCAGCAGCTCCTCGAGCGACACACGATCCTTTTGCGGCAGTCCACCCGGTCGCTGCGCAACCAACACTTCCATCTCGAACGCGTTCGCGATACGCGCTACGCCCTGACCCAGCTCACCATAGCCCACGATTCCCAATCTCTTGCCGTGCAGCTCGCGAATCGGATAGTCCAGCAGGCAAAACAAACGCGTCTGCTGCCAGCGTCCGGCGCGCACGGCCTCACTATAGTCGAGTAGCCGGGTCGTCAGTGCGAGTATGAGGGCGAAGACGTGCTGGATGACGGCGGGTGTGGCGTACCTTCTTACGTTGCATACGGGAATACCCAGCTCCTCGGCCACATCCAGATCGACGTTGTTGCTACCCGTGGCGGCGATGCATACCAACCGCAACCGTTGTGCCGATCGCAGGGCTGCGTCATCTAATACCGTCTTGTTGCTCACCACGATCTGCGCGTCGCGGATGCGTTCGATGACCTTGTCGTCAGTCGTGTAATCGAACGAGCGCCATTCGTCGAACATGGACTCCAGCTGCAAGAACTGCACATCGCCAGTGTCGATCGTCGCGCGGTCGAGCAGTACACCGTTTAGTGTATCAGCCGATTTTCCTGTCATCTGTCTCACCTATTCGGGATGCTGCAAACAGTTTTTCCGCACGCTGCTATTCATGCAACACGGCCCGCTCGTTACATGACCAACCGACGGCGGGTCAGCACTACCGCAACGTAGTAGCCGATGGCGGCATAAGCCAACAACACAAACACGTGCACAGGTACGTCGCTGAGTGGCTGATCAGCCACCAACGGGCGAACGAGAGCCACGGCGTGCGTCAAGGGCAGTATCTGCACAAACGCCTGCAAGGCCTCGGGCAGCGCACTGATCGGGTAGAACACGCCCGAGAGGATAAACATCGGCGTAATGACGAGCGTGAAATAATAGCTGAAAAAATCGTAGCCGGGGGAAACCGCGCTCATGACCAGGGCGGGAGCAGCAAAACACAGGCCGATCATGAACACCACAGGCAGTGCCAGGAACGCGCGCATATCCCCCGTAGCCCCGAGCAGGGCCGCAACCACGAGGATGGCGGCGCCATTGATCAGACTCTTGGTCGCGCACCAGAGCAATTCGCCCGCAAGGATGTCATCGACCTCTAACGGTGTGGCCAGCATCGCGTCGTAAGTGTGCTGCGGGACCATGCGCGTATAGACCGAGTACATTCCTTCGAAGCTGGCGGTCGTCATGGCCGAGGACGCAACGATCCCCGAGGCGAGGAAGGTCAAGTAGTCCATGCCCGCCATCTGACCGATAAATAGACCGAGGCCGTAGCCCAGACCGAGCAGGTAAATCAGCGGCTCGCCAAAATTCATCATTAGGCTCGGACCGATCAACTTGCGCCACACCAAGGCGTTGCGTTTCCACACGGTCAGCGAGCGGCGTTTTAGCCGCGGGAGGCTCAGGTCCATCGCTTTAATCCTTCAGCTCCCGCCCGGTCAGCTTCAGGAACACGTCCTCCAGGTTGGCAGGCCGATGCAGGAACATCAGACTGTCCATCGCATCGATCTGCTCGACCACCGAGCGGGCGTCATCGGTGTAACAGTAAAAGGTATCCCCGACCCACTCCGTGCGACAACCTGACAGGCCATCCAGCAGGTCGTTGGCGAGAGCGCCTGCCTCGCGGACCTCTACGACCTCTTTCTCGACGTGTCGTTGCACCAGGCGCCGCGGCGGGCCCTGGTCGATGATTTTCCCGTGATCCATGATCACCACGTCATCACACAGCCGCTCGGCCTCCTCCATATAGTGCGTGGTCAACAAGAGCGTCTTGCCCGATTGTCGCAGGTCGCGCAGGCGCGCCCAAATCATATGTCGTGCCTGCGGATCGAGCCCCGTGGTCGGCTCGTCAAGCACAATTAGCTCCGGGTCGTTGATCAGTGCACGCGCGATGGTGAGGCGGCGCTTCATACCCCCCGAGAGCGTAATGATCTTGGCCTGCGCGCGATCGGCCAGTTCCACAAACTCGAGCAGCTCATCGATGCGGCGCTCCAGCACATTCGCCCGCACACCAAAATAGCCCCCGTACATGCGTAGATTCTCGACCACCGTGAAGTCCGGATCGAGATTGTCCGCCTGCGGCACCACGCCCATGCGCGTACGCACGGCGCTTCCGTGCCGCGGCATGGACAGCCCGAACACGCTGAGGCTACCGCCACCCAGCGGCGACTGGCCCAGGATCATGCGCAGCGTCGTAGTCTTGCCCGCCCCATTGGGTCCGAGAAAACCGAAGCACTGCGCCGTTGGCACTGAGAAATCGATTCCCCTAATCACGGGGTTGCCGTTAAAGCGCTTGGTCAGCGCACGCGCTTCGATGACAGCAGTCATGCTATGCAGTTAACAGATGTTTCAGATCGATGCAACGTCGCAGCGAGGCAATGACTCAACCGGCTCGGTCCTGCGCTGCCTGTTGAATCGCTTCTACGAAGGGAGAGCATATCCGGCGCTTTTTGACGTGGCGCACCGCCTCCTCCAAGGCCCAGCCCTGGCACCAGGCGAGCCACGCGATGGTCACTGCCGGCGCGCGGCCAAACCCTGCAGTGCAGTGCACGTACACGCAATGGTCGCTACGGATCAGGCGGTCCAGGACATTGACGGCGTTTTCGAGATTGTGGCGCAAGTCAATCGGGTCAAAATCCCGGATCGGCACGCGCTCGAGTTGCATGCGGCATTCCACGTAATAACGGCTTAGGTTCGACCAGTCCAACCTCCAGACCTGCATGTCTTCGTCGGTCTGAAGGTTGAGCACTGCGGTTACGGCGCGTTCACGACATAAGTAATCGACGTCAGCGCGACCCTGCGGATAGGTACCGACAAAAAAACCGTCCAGGATTGCGTCGCAATTGATCATCATTAGTCGAGAACAGGGCGCTGGTGGCGCACGCCAGTGTCAGTGCAAGGCGACTGGTGATGCCCCGCCTGGGTACCGAAAAAGCCCGCCACCGGTGAGGCATGGGGGCACCCCCACCCGCGCATCGGCATAGGGACGCCACGTCGCGCGGCTCGGCGCGCAGGCACAAAAAGCGCAACCCCGGAGCCGCTCGCTGACGCCGGTGAGTGCAACGTCTATCTGTCGCTGCGCGCGGAACCTACAGAGAAATCGATATCCTGCGCCAGCGGCAGCTCATCCCCCCAGTTGATCGTCGTCGTCTGCCGGCGCATGTAGGCCTTCCACGCATCGGACCCGGCCTCGCGGCCGCCACCGGTGTCCTTCTCGCCGCCGAAGGCGCCGCCGATCTCCGCACCCGACGTGCCGATGTTGACGTTGGCAATGCCGCAGTCACTGCCAACCACCGACAGGAATCGCTCGCTGCGCTGTAGATCGCGCGTAAAGATCGCCGATGACAGTCCCTGTGGCACGCCGTTGTGGATCGCGATCGCCTCCTCCAGCGTTTTGTATGTCATGACGTAGAGGATGGGCGCAAAGGTCTCGCGCTGCACGACATCCCATTGGTCTTGCACGTGCACAATCGTCGGCTCGACAAAGTGCCCGGGCCCGGGTCTCACCTTGCCACCACAGAGCACCTCGGCGCCGAGCGCCTTGGTCTCGGCGATCACCGCCTCGTAACCCTCGACCGCACGCTGATCGATCAGCGGACCCATGAGCGTTTTCTCGTTCAGTGGGTCGCCGACCGGGACCTGCTCGTAGGCAGGCACCAGTCGCTCGATCAGCTCCTCGTAGCGGCTCTCGTGGACAATGATACGGCGCGTCGTCGTACACCGCTGGCCCGCCGTGCCCACGGCACCGAAGACGATGGCGGGGACGGCGAGATCCATGTTCGCGGTTTCATCGACCACGATCGCGTTGTTCCCGCCCATTTCCAGAATCGTCTTACCGAGGCGCGCAGCCACCGTCTTGGCGACCTCGCGACCGGCCGCGGTCGAGCCGGTGAATGAGATCAACGGAACGCGCGTGTCGTTGATGAAACGATCCGCCACTGCCGAAGGGGCCGTCGCCACCATGAGCGAAAACACACCCGTGCAGCCCATCGCCTGCGTGACGCGGTTGCAGATGTTTTGCACGGCAAGCGCGCACAGTGGCGCCTTGGGCGAGGGCTTCCACACGATCACGTCGCCGGCGACTGCGGCGATAAAGGCGTTCCAGGAGTACACGGCCACCGGAAAGTTAAACGCGGTGATAACGCCGACGACGCCAAGCGGGTGCCATTGCTCGTACATGCGATGTTGCGGGCGCTCGGACTGCATGGTATTGCCGTAGAGCATGCGTGACTGACCCACGGCGAAGTCCGCGATGTCGATCATCTCCTGTACCTCGCCATCGCCCTCGACCTTGATCTTACCGACCTCGAGCGAGATCAGGCTGCCCAACGCATCTTTGTGTGTGCGCAACTCCTCAGCGATGCACCGCACGACCTCGCCGCGCCTGGGAGCGGGCACCGTGCGCCACTCGAGAAACGCCTCGTGCGCCTGCGCCATTACGATCTCGTAGTCTTGCTCCGTGCAGAGACTGACGCTCGCAATGAGCTCCTCGCTCGCCGGACTGGGCGAATGCAGCACCTCGGCATCGCGCGCCCGGGACCAGCCCGCGCCGGAGTAAACGCCCGGATTCATTGGCTTGATACCGAGCTCCTCAAGAAAATCCATCCATCACCTCCCGGATCGTATCCCAGCGACCACCGACACCATTTTCAAAAATACCCCACCATTAGATCATGTTAACGGGACGAGTTTAGAGTTAACAGAATGCTGAAAAAGTCCGTTCTTCGGCTTTCTCAGCTCGGTGAGCAAAAAGCGCGGTTTTTGCTCTGCTAACACCAGCTTGCCGCGGGTCTTATTTACAGTGCCTGAGTTAATGATAGGCCGCCAATGTGCGAACGTGGCCAGACGCCGGCGGTTTGCTGCGCCTGGGGCTGAACGACGCCGGCAAGCGGCTGTCGAAATATTCAAAGGGTAAGCCAACGGCCTTTCCCGCTGCGGTATTGCGACGGCGGACCTGCCTCTGCAACTTTCCCGCTCGCACGAACCGCTGAAGACAAGCCGAGGCGGCCGTTTTCGTGCTGCAGGATACGCCTGTACACCCACAAGAAAAGTACGTGTTTTCGCGAACTGGCACGTCTCCTGCTACACCACTGTCTGGGTAGACACGAGGACACAACCCGATGTTGTGGCGTCGAACGTGGGAGTCACCTGAAAGCTCCCGGTCTGACACCGGTGCCGCGCAAGCGGGCGCGACCAAGTCGATGCGTGTTATCGGCGCCGCCGTGGGGATCGGTGCCCAAGATGAGCATTGCAGCCAGGGCCCCGACCACCTGCAGGCCTGCGGGTTGATGACCCGGTTGGCCGATGCGGCGCCGTGGATGTCGTGGGCCGGGACCGTACGCGAACCCCCCCGGTACACGATCGACGGCGTGGCTTCCCGGGCGGCGCGTTTTTGCGACCAGCTGGCGCGCGAGGTTTACCGGGCGCTCCGTGATGATCAGCGCATTTGTGTGCTGGGCGGTGACCACTCCTGCGCCATCGGCACCTGGAGCGGCGCGCAGCAGGCGCTCGATGGCAAGGGTCCGTTCGGCCTCGTGTGGGTCGACGCTCACATGGACAGTCATACGCCGGCCACGAGCCCGAGCGGGGCGCTGCACGGTATGCCGCTGGCCTGCCTGCTGGGCCACGGGCCCGAGGCGCTGGCAGGGCTTGCTGGTAGCAAGCCGACGCTTGCGCCGCAACATGTTTGTCTTGTCGGCGTGCGCAGCTTCGAACCCGCCGAGGCGGCGCTGTTGCGGAAGCTCGGGGTGCGCGTTTTTTACATGGACGAGGTGCGCCGTCGCGGCCTCGCCCGGGTGATGGACGATGCGCTCGCATATGTGCAGAAAAACACCGCTGGTTTCGGCATTTCGATCGATCTGGATGCGGTTGATCCAGGCGATGCACCGGCAGTGGGTTCGCCGGTGGATGCCGGTATTTATGGCAAGGATCTTGCAAATTCCCTGGTGCATGCGGGCCGGCAGCCGGGGTTGCTGGGCCTCGAAATAGCCGAGTTTAATCCAGACAGGGACGTGAACAACCGCACGGCCGAGCTGGTCATCGACTTGCTGGCGGCGATGGTTGGATTGAGAGGGTAACCATGAACTCCATGATCATTCTCGAAGAGATGCACGGGGCGCGCAATTACCACCCGCTGCCGGTTGTGCTGGTGCGCGGTGAGGGCGTCTACCTGTGGGACGACGAGGGCAAGAATTACCTCGACATGATGAGCGCGTATTCGGCCGTAAGCTTCGGTCACGCCCACCCGCGCCTGCTCAAGGCGCTGACCGAGCAGGCGCAACGGCTGGCTGTTGTATCGCGTGCCTATCACACCGATCAGCTGCCACTGTTCCTGGAAAAGATCTGCCGGCTCACCGGGCAGGACCGGGCATTACCGATGAACACCGGCGCCGAGGCGGTGGAAACTGCACTCAAGGCCGCACGCAAGTGGGCCTACACAGCCAAGGGCGTCGCGCCCGAGCAGGCCGAGATCATCACCTGCCAGGGGAACTTTCACGGACGCACGATCGCCATTGTTGGCTTTTCGTCGGAACAGCAGTACCGCGACGGCTTCGGCCCGTTCCCTCCCGGGTTTAAGAGCATCCCCTACGGCGATGCGGCTGCGCTCGAAGCGGCAATCACGCCGAGCACGGCCGCGTTCCTGGTAGAACCGATCCAGGGCGAGGCTGGCATCATCGTGCCACCCAAGGGGTATCTCGCCGAGTGTGCGCGGATCTGCCGGCAGTATAATGTGCTCCTGATCTGTGACGAGGTGCAGACTGGGCTTGGCCGAACCGGCAAACTGCTCGCCTGCGAGCACGACGGCGTGAAGCCCGACGGGCTCATCCTGGGCAAGGCGCTCGGTGGCGGCCTGCTTCCGGTTTCGCTGTTTCTGGCGCGCAACGATGTGATGCGCGTGTTCACCCCAGGTGATCACGGCAGCACCTTCGGCGGCAACCCGCTGGCCGCTGCGGTGGCCATCGAGGCGATCAACGTGCTGGTCGAGGAGAAGCTGGCCTCGCGCTCTGCGGTGCTGGGCAACTACTTCCTGCGCAAGCTCAAGACGCTGAGCAGCCCACTCATCAAGGAGGTCCGGGGCCAAGGGTTGTTCATCGGCATGGAGATCGATGCATCGAGGGCGGACGCCCGCACCGTGTGTGAGCAACTGGCGCAACAAGGCATCCTCAGCAAGGAGACGCACGAGACCGTAGTGCGCTTCGCGCCACCGCTCGTGATCGAGCGCGAAGAGTTGGATTGGGCGTTCACCACTATTAAGAAAGTACTCAATCAGATGAAACCGCTGGTCAGCGCCGCCTGAAGGGTGCGCACGCAAAACGGTAATGCATCGTTTTCTACTACGCGTCCTCTGCGCCCAACGCCAATAATGTGGCATTGCCGCCAATCGCGGCGGTGTTGACGGTGACGGTGCGCTCGGTGGCGAAACGCTGGAGGTAATGCGGTCCCCCGGCTTTCGGACCGGTGCCCGAGAGCCCCTCGCCGCCGAACGGCTGCACGCCCACGGTGGCACCGATCATATTACGATTCACGTAGATGTTGCCCACGCGCGCCCGCGCCTGCACCTGGCGCACGGTCTCGTCGATGCGGCTATGGATGCCCAAGGTGAGCCCGTAACCGGTGGCATTGATGGCATCGATCACGTCTTCGAGCTTGTCGGCCGCATAGGCGATGACGTGCAGAATGGGGCCGAATACCTCGCGCTCGAGCAAAGACAGGCGCTCGATCTCGAAGGCGCACGGCGCGAAATAAGTCCCGTGCTCGGTCGCGGGCGCCAGCGGCACCTGGTAGATCAGCTTGCCTTCGCGTCGCATGCGCGCCGCATGCGCCTCCAGCTTGTCCCGCGCGTCGCTGTCAATGACCGGTCCTACGTCCGTCGAGAGCAGTGCCGGATCGCCGACGGCGAGCTCCGCCATCGCGCCCTGCAAGAGATTAATGACACGCGACGCTATGTCTTGCTGAACGAACAGGACCCGGCACGCCGAGCAGCGCTGGCCGGCGCTGTCGAACGCCGATTCGAGCACGTCCGCCACGACCTGCTCGGGCAGGGCGGAGCTGTCAACGATCATCGCGTTCTGTCCGCCGGTCTCGGCGATCAGCGGAACGATCGGCCCCGGCCGCGTGGCCAGCACCTGGTGGATCCCGCGCGCGGTCTCGGTGGATCCGGTGAAGGCGACACCGCTGATGCGCGCATCGCCCACGAGCCGCGCGCCCACCTCGGCTCCTGCGCCGGGCAAGAGCTGCAGCACGTCCGCGGGGATGCCGGCCTCGTGCAGCAGAGTCGTCGCCAGTGTGGCCACGAGCGCCGTCTGTTCCGCGGGCTTGGCGACCACCGCGTTGCCGGCCGCCAGCGCCGCGGCCAGCTGGCCGGTAAAAATGGCGAGTGGGAAGTTCCACGGGCTGATGCAGACGAACGCGCCGCGCCCATGCAGGCTGAGCTGGTTGCGCTCGCCCGTGGGGCCTGGCAGGGTGTGTTCGCGGCCGAATTGTTGGCGCGCCAGCGCCGCGTAGTAAAGGCAAAAATCACTCGCCTCGCGTATCTCGGCAAGTGCATCGGCGATGGTCTTGCCGGCCTCACGCACGCACAGGACCATGAGCTCGGCACGATGCACCTCCAACAGATCGGCCGCGCGCTCCAGGCACTCGGCGCGCCGCAGCGCGCCTGCACCATCCCAGCCCGGGGCCGCCGCCGCCGCACTGGCAACCGCCTGCGCCACCGCCTGCTCATCGGCCTCGAGCACCCGGCCAACGACGCGACGGCGGTCGGCTGGGTCCGTGACCACGCGCTCTTTACCGCCGAGCCGCTCGCCGCTCACCACAGGTGCCGCCAGCCAGGCCTGCTGCATGACCTGGGTCATGGCCTGCGCCAGTGGCAGCAGCTCGTTTATATCGTCCAGGTTGACGCCGGCCGAGTTGCGCCGCTGCTCGCCGTAGAGATCGCGTGGCAACGCAATGCGTGGATGCGGCTTGGGCTTCACTTGGCGCGCCTTGAGCAGCGGATCGGCGATGACCTCCTCCAGCGGCGCCTTTTCGTCGCTGACCCGGTTGACGAATGAGGTGTTGGCCCCGTTCTCGAGCAATCGCCGCACGAGGTATGGCAACAGGTCCTCATGCGACCCGACCGGCGCATAGATCCGGCAGCGGACATCGAGCCGCTTCGCGCCCACGAGCTCATCATAGAGGCCCTGTCCCATGCCGTGCAGGCGTTGGAACTCGAAACCGCGCTCGGCCCCCGCCAGCTCCAGCACAAATGCGACCGTATGGGCATTGTGGGTGGCGAACTGCGGATACAGCACGTCGCCTGCGGCCCAGATGCGCTTCGCGCAGGCCAGGTACGAGACGTCGGTCGAGGGCTTGCGCGTGAACACCGGGTAGCCGGCCAGGCCCTGCTGTTGCGCGTGCTTGATCTCCGTATCCCAGTAGGCACCCTTGACCAGGCGCACCGGGATACGGCGACGGTGTCTGCGCGCCAGCTCGATCAACCACGCCACCACGTGCACCGCACGTTTCTGGTAGGCCTGCACGGCGAGCCCCAGGCCGTCCCAATCGCGCAAATCACGTGCGCGGTACACAGCCTCGAACACATCGAGCGTGATGTCCAGGCGCCCGGCCTCTTCGGTGTCCAGGGTCATGGCGATTCCCGCTCGCATCGCCTGGTTGGCCAACGCATGCACGCGCGGAACCAGCTCGCCCAATACGCGCTCGCGCCTGGCGAACTCGAAGCGCGGGTGCAGCGCCGAGAGCTTTAGCGAGATCTCAGGGGCGGCGAAGATGTCGGCACAGTGCTCGGCCTCACTGGCCACCGTATTGATCGCGTGCACGTAGGCCTGGTAGTGGCGCTCGGCGTCGTCGGCGCTTAGCGCCGCTTCCCCCAGCATATCGAAGGAGTGCAGGTAGTCCCGGTGCTCGGGGGTATGGCTGCGCTTGAGCGCCTCCTCGATGGTACGCCCCATGACGAACTGCTGACCCATGATTCGCATCGCCTGGGTCAGCGCCACACGAACGACCGGCTCGCCTATACGCGACGCAAGCCCGCCCACGTATCCGGCGACATCGCCCACGGTCTCGGGTGCAAGCCGGACGATGCGCCCCGTCAACATCAGCCCCCAGGTCGAGGCATTGACGAACAGCGAACGGCTGTGGCCGAGGTGCTTGTCCCATTGCCCTTGCGCCAGCTTGTCGCGGATCAAACGATCGGCCGTTTCCGCGTCGGGGATGCGCAGCAGCGCCTCGGCCAGACACATGAGCACTACCCCTTCCTCCGAGGAAAGATCGTACTCGCGCATAAAGGCGTCGAGCCCGCCGAGGGTTTTGCCTTGCGCGCGCACCGCCATCACCAGTTGGCGTGCGCGCCCGGCTATGCGTAGCTGCGCATTCGCATCGATCTCGGCTTCGGGGAGCAGGGCCTCGAGGCAAGCCGTTTCATCGGCAAGGTAGGCGGCGCTGATGGCAGCACGCAAGGGCTCTTGCGTGGGCGGTTGCTGTGCAAAGATCATAACCAAGCGAGAGCGGCCTCTACTTTACACGCTATTGCGGTGTCGCCATGTGATCAGCATCGGCCAAAGTGGCCGCAAAAGCAACCAGCGCCCTGGCGCGGTGCTGAAAAACTGTTTTCAGCACCGGCTAAGGCGAACGTCGCAGGGTAAACGCCGCCAGCACATAGAGCGCCAACGCCATGACGACCACGGCGGTAAAACCGAACTGGATCGCGAGCAGGGTCGCCAGTGCCGCGCTGACTACCGAAGCAAAGCCGTTGATACCCCAAGCCCACGGAATGAACTCCGGCGTGCGCGCCGCCACTGCGGCCAGCCCCAACGGAAACGGCATGCCCAGGCAGAACGCGAGCGGCGCGATCAGCACCAGCGTGATCGACACCCTGAGCACATCGGGCAGGCCTGCAAGGCGTTCGAACACCGCGGGCAACAAGGCGACGTAGACCAGGGCCACGATCACGATCGCGGTTACCGCGACGGCGATCGGAGACAGCGCAGTGTGGCGCAACCGCTGCGCAAGATGGTGCGAAAAACCACTCCCCAGGCCGGCGAATGCCAGGAAACCACTCAACACGACGGCGACGGCATAAAGCGGGTTGTACAGAAACAGGATAAATTTCTGAATGAAGGCGATTTCGAGCGCGATAAAACCGAGCCCCAGCGCGAAAAAATAACTCCCCATGCGCAGCCCTGCGCGCGCGCTCCAGTCGTGCCGACGCCGCCACAACGGCAGCAGGATCAGCAGTGCGCCCGCCAGCAAGGCCTGCACCAGGGTCGCAACCAGGATGAGATAACTCCAGCCGATGAGTGCCGCGCCGCCGCGCGCCCGCAGCGTAAGCAGCTCGGGTAATGCGCTCCATTTGAAAAAGTGAAAGAAATGCGGCTTGTCGTCGGTCGCCGGCATGATGTAGAACTTGTAACGTCGCATGAACTCATCGCGGTCCGTACCCAGCAACGCGTTTGCGCCCTCATAGAGATAGGGCGCGTCGAGCAGGTTAAAGCGGTTGGCCTCGGCCGGCGTCATCCCCGGGTAATAGCCGACGTCGAAGGAGCGGGCACGCGTAAACGCTCGAATCGCGGTCACGTCCTTTTCGCTCAGCTCGCCGTTCTTCACTACCAGCGTGGTCGTTTTCCAGCTTCGGATCAACGCCAGCCGGCGGCCCGGATCCTTGACGCCGCTGCGCTCGAGCGCCGCTATGGCGGTGGCGAAGAGCTTCAGGCTGTCGCGCGGCGGCAGCTTGAGCCAGCGCGTGATGGCAAGCATGCCGCCAGGTGTTAGCTGCCTTAGGTACTCTTGCAGCGCCTCGATCGTATAGAGGTAGCTCTCGCTCAAGGCGAGCACGCCCGCGTTCGAGGCGGCGAACGAGTCCAGCAGCGCGACCTGGATGAGGTCGTAACGCGCGGTGCTGCGTGCGACGAAGCCGCGTGCCTCGCCGATTTGCACGCGCACATTCGGGGCACGAAACAGGTTCCCCGCAAAATCGGCATAGCGCTGTCGCACCAGCTCAACCATGAGCGGGTTGAGCTCCACCGCCTCGATCGACGACGCCTCGTGGTAACGCGCCAGCAACACGTCCGCACCGCCGCCCGCGCCCAGGACCAAAACGCGCGGGCGTTCCAGCAGGTAGTAGGGCAGGGCCGCTGATGTCTGGTCGAGGTAGGCAATCGATTCGCGCTTGCCGTCATAGCGCGTGATCACGCTCATGGCATCGCCGTCGGTGAATACAGCCAACTGCGGCGGCGGTTCCTGCCTGGCCCGCAGGCTCAGGCCCGGCGCGTAACGAAACGGAATCGTCGGGTTCGCCACGACCGTCAGCAGCCCGAGCGGGTTCGAGTCCTCGCTCAGCACCTTCGCGCCCATCACCGCAGTCGCCTGACGCAGCCCCTTGTACGGCGACATCTGCAGCGCAAGCCAGCTCGGCGGCAGCGCGACCGCCAGCGCCACGCCGGCGGCGATCAGCGTGAGCAGCGGCCAACGTGGTAGCCGCAAGGCAGGATCGAGGTTAGCGAGTATCGCGCCCAGGATCGCGACCATCGCGAGCACCTGCAGCGCGGTCTGCGGGCGCACGACGAACAACACCAGGATGATCGCGGCCGCGCCGACGCCGGCGCCGAGTAGATCGGAAAGATAGATCCGGCTGATCAGCTCGCGGTGGCGCACGAACGCAAGGCCGATGCAGTTGGCGGCGAACAAGAACGGCACAAAGAACAGCAGATAGATCACGAAAAGGTATAGCAGCTGGCGTGGGTCCCACACCACCTCGAGCGCATTGAAGGGCACGCGCTGTGCGACGGCGAAGGAGGCGATGATCGCCACAGCGAAGAGCGTGGCGTTGACGACGTAGGCAGCGCCGAAGCGCCGCTGCAGCGGCTCTCGCCAAACAGCGATAAACGTCCCGCTGGCGCCGTAGCCGAGCAGCGCCAGGCTGATGATCATGTACGCGAAGTGGTACCACTGGATGATGGACAGCAACCGCATCAGCAGGATCTCGTAGCCGATCGCGGCCGCGGAGATCAGCGATATGGAAAAAAACAGCAGCCGTGGCTTTGCTGTGTGCGTCGTTGTAGCGTTCACGCCTTCGTGCGAGTTTGCAAAACGCGGTGGCAACGGAGCGCGCGCAGCCATCGCCAGCAGGATGTTGAAAAAGGCCATCCATGACCTTTTTGCATCCTCGGCTCCGCCAACGGTACTTTCTTCGCTCCCGCTTTCCTGCTTCGCTCGAAAGCCCGGGGTTCGCCATCCGTGGCGAACCCGCTCAGCGGGAGGAAGGTCCACCGGACCTTCCTCTTTATCCGCTTCGCCCCTGTACCGCTCCTCAACTCCCCGCGGCACATGTCCGCGGGCCGCTAGGCAATGCGATCCCTGCGGCAGTCCCGTGTCGCCCCGGTGGGCCCGGCCGATGGTCGCGCCAGCTTCTCAGCGCTTCCCCGTCAGCGGCACAAAGCGCACGGGCAACACCTGGCGCGTCGTGATCTGACCGTCAGCGGTCTTTCGTACCAGCAGCAACTGCTGCGTGAAGAAACGATCGCCCACCGGGATAACCATACGGCCGCCGGGCTTGAGCTGCTCGATCAAGGGTGGGGGGACCTGACTGGCGGCGGCGGTGACGATGATCCCGTCAAAGGGGGCCTGCTCTATCCAGCCGTAATAACCGTCGCCGAGGCGCGTGGTGACGTTGCCGTAACCCAGACGGGCAAGACGGCTTTTCGCCTGCTCTGCCAGTGGCTCGATGATCTCGATCGTGTACACCCGCTTGACCAGGCCTGAGAGAATCGCCGCCTGATAACCCGAGCCGGTGCCAAGTTCCAGTACCACGTCCCCGCCGTCCACCTTCAGCAGATCCGTCATCAACGCGACGATGTAAGGCTGCGATATGGTCTGTCCGTAGCCGATCGGCAACGGGCGGTTCTCGTAGGCAAAGGGCTGCAGATCGCGCGGCACGAACTCGTGGCGGGGTACCGCTGCCATCGCCTGCATGACACGCTCATCGAAGCGTTTCCTGCCGGTGTAGCTGGCCGTGCGCCTGACATCGTCGACGATCGCCGCGATCATGTCCGCGCGCTCGGCGCCATAGCGGTCTTCCCCGGCACGCGCAGCCGCACCCAGCATAAACACGATGACTAACCACGGCGCGAGCAAAACTAAAGCTGTGTAGTAGCCAGCAGCCACGTGGCCGTTTGGGTTTTCCCAGGTACTCATGGTCCTGATGACTTTGCCGTGGGGCTTCAAGGGTGTAGCCGCAGCGTATCGTACCAGGATCCGCTGAACCACGAGAATGTACGCGAATGGAGACTAGCTCGAAAGTCGCGTAACCCCCGGCACCCTGTCAAAACCGGTGTCGAAGCTTATGATCCGTTCGATCCCACGCCGCTCCATGACGGCCACATGGAGTGCGTCTCTCGCCGATAGCACCGCATTCGCCGACAGGATTGCCCTGGCACGCTCGACATCGAGCAGTTTTACCGGAAAGGTCTCGTCCACAACTCCCAAAAGCACTTCGAATGCTGGAGCATTTGCGTCCCTGCGTTGAATGGCTACGTAGCGGCGTAGGATCTCCTGGAAAACCTCTGCGTCCACGACTAGGCGTTCCCCGCCGGCAATACAGCGCTCGAGCAACTGCTGTGAATCGAGTTTATGAGGATGATGCGCCCCAACGGGGTACATTAGGAATGTTGGAGTCAACAAATCGGCACGTCGAACTCGTAACCACGCTCAATTTCGCCGAGCACCTGATCGATGTCAGCCGTCGGGAACGAATGCCGCACAGCTGCGCGAACGGTCTCGAGCTTCTTGCGGGCATCCGTGCTGGGCTGTTGCCGCCGCGCCGCGCGTAGTGCTTGGCGAACCCACTCCGCTACGCTCATTTGCTTTCGGCAGGCCAGACGCTGTATTTCACGCATCTCCGCGTCATCGAGAATCACTTGCAGTCTTTTACTCATTGGATGAGCTTATATGACTCATACCATTGAGCCAACAACGACCGCAAGAGAATCGAGGATACCCTTTGAGCGCGACCTTTAGTATTTAGTATCGTGCCCATCTGGGAGGGGACGGTTAACTGAGGGGTTGTGGAAGTTTTTCCTCTCTCCCCGGGTTTCCCTGCACCCTGTGTGCAGGTAGCCGTTGAGCTGCGCTAATGGTTCGCGTAGACCGCCGTGTTGCCGTCCTTATCGAAGGAGAGCACCTGGTAGCGATCCTTGCTCGGGATGTCCATGCCCGGCGAACCCAGTACCATCCCGGGAACGGCGAGACCCATGATCTCGGGGCGCTCTTGCAAAAGACGCTGGATATCCTGGGCGGGCACATGGCCCTCGACCACGTATCCGCCCACCAGCGCCGTATGGCACGACGTAAGTCGGGTGGGCACGCCGTTGCGGGTCTTGACCGGCATTACGTCATTCACGTCATTCGTCTTCACGGAAAAACCGTTGCGCTCCATGTGCGCTATCCAGGCCTCGCAGCAGCCGCAGGTCGGGGACTTGTACACGGTCACCTCCACGGCCGCTGCCGAGCCCGCGGCGAAGAAAATCGCAAGTGCCGCCGCAGCGACAGACCCGGCGACCCACGCGCCCGCAACCAGTGCCTTCTTTGTACCCATAAACGCATCCCCTTTCGCGATATAAGCCGCAGATCAGCATATCCGAGCCACTATCGCGCAACGCCTGTATTTGAGCAAAAATGGGCAGGGATGTCGTTGATATAGATCAAGCAGTCGGTGTCGTAACGGGCGCTGCCCATCTAGCCCCGACCTGCCGACGATCTGGTGTAATCGGCCGGTCGTCGGGTCGGCGGCCGGCGTTTGCTCCGGGGAGCCCGCAATAGCTCGCGCCGCGGCTTCGCGACGCCGGCATCATGGTGCCCCGCGCCGCTTGATTCGTTGCCTCCGCGTAGCTTTTCGATAAGAATAACTGCCACCGACATAGCAACCGGCCGATAAGGCCAACAACACATAAAAACCGATGGCACCGCCACTGACAGGACGCCTGTGCATCGTTGCCGTGAGCTGCGCTTTGTGGCTCGGCGCGCTGACGGTGTGGGCGCAGGAGAGCCCGTTCCTATACGGCATTCACGACCACGACAGCAACCCACAAGAGTATCTCGATCGCATCGCCGCCGGTGGCGCTACGGGCTGGGTGAACGCCACAGTCGCCATCGGCAGTAATCCGACGGACACGGGTGGCGATGATTTTCGCTGGATCTCGAACCAGGGTCACTCGGTCATCGTGCGCCTGAATAACGGCTACTGCCCGAGCGGCACTATCCCCACGCCGGAGCGCTATGACGACTTTGCGCAGCGCGCGGCGAACTACGTCGCCGCCACACGGGGCGCCAATATTTTCGTTATCGGCAACGAGACCAACCTGGCCACGGAGTGGCCGCAGGTGAACGGCTACGCGAAGTATGTCTCGCCGCAGGACTATGCCGTGCTGTTTCGCAAGGTCTACAACGCCATCAAGGCCGTGCGCCCACAGGCCAAGGTCATCCCGCAGGCGCTCGCCCCGTTCGCCGGGCCGTACCCTTCCGGGCAGACCTGCGGCTACAGCCATGATGCCAATCCGCTCAACTGGGTGCAGTACATGAAGCAGATGCTCGGCGCCATCAAGAGCAGCGGCGGCATCGACGGCATCGCGCTGCATATCAACTCACGCGGCTACAGGTTCGAAGACATTCACAGCACACAGAAAGTCACAGCGGCGGGCGAGGCGCTTTACTTCAGCTTCTATGTCTACAAGGACTGGATCGAGCGCGGCATTCCTTCCGATCTCTACGATCTGCCGCTCTATGCGACCGAGGCCAACGGCGTCTATTACTGGTCGGGCGGCCACCCGGAGCGGCCCGAGGTGCGCTACGAACGGGGCTGGATGCAGGAGATCTACGCCGAGATTGACCGCTACAATCAGGCGGCGGCCGTCACCGGGAAGCCGATCTTCCGTGCCGTGATCATGTACCGCTGGTGCGCGTGGTGCGACGGCTGGAACATCGACGGCAGTCCCTACAAGGGCCAGATCCTGGCCGACCTCGATGAGGCGGTGGCGGCA
>FXBF010000076.1_pt1 | contig 27840 bp, 24 predicted proteins | sample 5335321 | NCBI WGS metagenome assembly FXBF01 (sample SAMEA103928391, study PRJEB20085) | sediment metagenome | isolation source: sediment
ATCGCGCACGGGCGCGGCTGACTGGATCTACCGGCATCAGTGGCGGATGTGGCAGACGCTCGTCCAGATATTCATTAATTAATGTGGAACTGTATAGCACCAGATCCCTGTCGATAAGGGTTGGTGCTTCATTGTAAGGATTAAGCTCTGCCAGTACCTCTGATATTTCACTTGAATCCACATACTCAATTTTGCAATCAACGTCTTTTTCAAACAATACAATTCGAGAAGCATGGCTGTAGGGGCAGTCATAGCCTGAGTAGAGCGTCATGATAGGCTTTCTTGCTGGTGAAGACATGTTCATATTTTTATCCTGGGTAGTAGATCCTGGGAACATCTGATTAATTATGCTGCTGAAAGTATACCACCTGAAAACATGTACGGGGGCCGAGTGTAGTGTTTCATATGCTGGCAGAATCAGTGTACATCCTTCCAGTATTCCTTTTTCAACAGATAGGCAAAGACCAGAAAAATTGCCAGAAAAATAAGAACGTATACGCCCAGCTTATATCTTATCATCTGCACCGGTTCGCTAATGTAAACCAGAAAGTTGGTTAGATCACGAGCCGCTGCGTCAAACTCTTCTTCATTCAATGAACCCGGCTTGACCATTTCAAAACGATCTAATGCTACCATATCGTTTTCATCTTTTTTGAATATAGCGCGACGAGAACCCTGCAGGCTGTATAAAACATGTGGCATGGCAACACTCTTAAACAGGACGTTGTTCCAGCCTGTCGGGGTACTATCATCCAGATAAAAACTACGCAGGTAGGTGTAGATCCATTCAGGGCCACGTGAACGTCCTACCAAAGACAAATCAGGCGGCACCGTGCCAAACCACTTCTTGGCATCCGCTGGAGACATGGTTGCTTTCATCAAACCACCAATTCTGTCAGCCGTAAACATCATGTTGTCCTTGACCACATCTTCGGGGATCTGCAGATCCTCTGCCATACGGTTATAGCGCACATAAGCCGCACTGTGGCAAGATAGACAGTAATTAACAAAAATACCCGCACCTCTTTGCAGTGAAGCCGTATCGCTCATATCGATATCGACCGCATCCAGACCTTCTCCGACAGCTGCAAAGGCTGGCATGCTCACCAGAGTAATCAACAGGAATAGCTTTTTCATTATGTTAACCTCTCTGGAACTGGTTTAGTGCTTTCCAGCTTTGTGTAAACAGGCATCAGCAGGAAGAAAGCGAAGTAGATAAACATGCCGATCTGGGCCAGTATGGTATTGATCCCACCGACCGGTTGCATACCTAGCCAGCCCAGCAGCAGGAAGGAAAGGGTGAAGAGAGCCAGGGCCGATTTAAAAATCGGGCCGCGATAGCGAATTGATTTTACAGGTGATCTATCCAGCCAGGGCAGGAAGAACAGGATCACCAACGAAGCACCCATGGCGATAACGCCCCACAGCTTCGCTCCACCCGGCAACCATGCCCAGGTCACAGCACGCAGGATTGAATAATACGGTGTGAAATACCACAACGGCACAATATGCGGCGGCGTGGATATCGGATTTGCCGGGATGAAATTATCCGCCTCGAGGAACAAGCCATAAAAATCCGGCGCAAAGAATATAATCGCAGAAAACACCATCAGGAAGACAATCACACCGACTATGTCTTTAACAGTGAAATAAGGATGGAAAGGAATACCGTCTAAAGGAACACCGTTTTCATCCTTATATTTTTTGATTTCTATGCCATCCGGGTTATTCGAACCAACTTTGTGCAGTGCAACAATGTGCAGGAACACCAGGATTACAAGAACCAGGGGAATAGCCGCCACATGGAAAGCGAAGAAGCGATTCAGCGTGGCATCAGCAATTATATAGTCGCCACGGATCCACTCGGCCAGGGCTTCTCCAACATAAGGAATTGCGCCAAATAGCGAAATGATTACCTGTGCACCCCAGTATGACATATTTCCCCATGGCAGCAGATAACCCATAAAGGATTCCGCCATCAGCGCAATAAAAATCACCATGCCGAATATCCAGATCAATTCGCGTGGAGCTCGATAGGAACCATACATCATCGCCCTGAACATGTGCAGATAAATCACGATGAAAAACATTGATGCACCGACAGCGTGCATGTAGCGCATTAACCAGCCCCACGGTACATCACGCATAATATATTCGACGGAAGCAAAAGCCATACCTGCATCCGGCTTGTAATGCATCGTGAGGAAAATTCCGGTAACAATCTGTAGCACCAGCAGTAGAATCGCCAGCGATCCGAAGTAATACCAGAAGTTAAAATTCTTTGGCGTGTAATACTTCGCCATGTGTTCTTCCCAGACCTTTGTCAGTGGGAAGCGATCATCAATCCAGGTCATTAACTTTTCCACTAGCCTTTATACCCCTCTGGATGTTCACCCACTACAATCTGTGTTTCAGTTATATAGCGGTACGGCGGTATGACCAGATTGGTAGGCGCGGGGACATTCTTGAAAACACGACCGGCCATATCAAATTTGGAACCATGACAGACACAGAAATAACCACCCGGCCAGTCAGCACCCATACCTGAAGGATGACCAACAGGAAATCTATCAAATGGCACGCATCCGAGATGGGTACAAATGCCAATCATGACCGATATGTATGAGTATTGTTCCTGGGAGCGGGGTAAGTTCTTTGTATAAGCAGGCTGCTGTGATTCGACATCAGAGTCCGGATCAACGAGTATATCGGCAATCGTGCCTAGTTTTTTCAACATGGCATCGGTGCGTTTAACAATCCATATCGGCTTGCCCTGCCACTCGATGGTGAGTAACACCCCCACATCCAGTTTACTAAAATCAACTTCAACCGGCGCACCTGCAGCCTTCGCTCTAGCGCTTGGCGTCATGCTCAGGATAAATGGCGCTGTAGCGAAACCGGCACCGACAGCACCAATGGCTGATGTGGCCAGAACCAACATGCGTCGCCTGCCTTTATTTACATTCTGATCACTCATGAATTTACCTCAAATCGAACCTGACTGGCAGGACAAACTGGACATCATTGCATTTTCCTATCAACTAAATGGCACCATAAAATAACCGCTCGGGTCACGTTTTCCAGCCACCAAACTTAAAAACTCGCGGATTATAGCAAAATCCACGAATTTCTTGTGAGCAAAAACATTATGCACATATTAGTATGTGCTGATATTCTATCACGGAACGGCCATTTATCAAGACGTTTGTTCTTCGTAGGCGTATTATAGCTTTTAAAAAGATTGCTTGACTTAATCCCTAAAATGAATATTTTTCTACTGAAATTGAAAACCACCAGGAACACCCATGCAAACATTCGTTAAAACCATTGCAGTTGCCCTGTTTGTGACCGCTTTTATTACTTACTTCTTCACCAACTTCAGCGTTTTAACTACACAGGAAGACAGCAATCAGCCTTTTTTGCAAACTGCTGAAGCAAAACCCCCAGCGATTTCCGGCCCCGTTTCCTACTCATCAGCAGTCAAGGCCGCCTCTCCCGCGGTGGTCAACATCAACACAGAAAAAATCGTTACTGTTCGCAGTCACCCCTACTTCAGTGACCCCGTGTTCAAACAAATGTTTGGCAATTTGATGATCGAAGGCTCCAGGGCTCGCAAGCGCATAGAAAACAGCCTGGGTTCCGGTGTAATTATCAGTCCGGATGGCTATGTACTGACAAACAACCATGTCATACAGGGTGCCGATACTATCCATGTCTCTCTAAAAGATGGTCGTAGCAGTACTGCAAAAGTAATTGGTACTGATCCTGAAACAGATATTGCCTTATTGAAGATCGATCTCGACAATCTGCCGGTAATTACTATCGGTGATTCTGAACAACTGGAAATTGGCGATGTAGTCCTGGCCATAGGCAACCCGTTTGGTGTCGGTCAAACGGTGACTATGGGCATAGTCAGCGCTACGGGGCGCACCCAGCTTGGCATCAACACGTTTGAAAACTTTATCCAGACCGATGCCGCCATCAACCCCGGCAACTCCGGTGGTGCACTGGTCGATGCATATGGCAGACTGATAGGTATCAATACCGCTATATTCTCGCGTAGCGGTGGATCACAGGGGGTAGGCTTCGCCATCCCCAGCAAGATGGCCAAAAACATCATGGAGCAACTGATAAAATACGGTCGCGCAGTGCGTGGGTGGCTGGGCTTCGAAGGTCACGCATTAACCCCGAGACTGGCAGAATCCCTGCAGCTGGGAACCACCGAAGGCATCATCATTACAGCAATTGTTCGAAATGGACCCGCCCATAAAGCCGGACTGGAGCCGGGCGACGTCATCACCGGCATTGACGGTAAAAAAGTCAAAAGCGGCCAGGACGCACTGGCAGTCATTTCAGGAAAAAAACCCGGTGAAAAAGTCACCCTGCTAATCAAAAGAAATGGCAGACAGTATTCTGTTACCGCCACAACCATTGACAGGCCACCACAGGCTATTAGTGAAGTGAAGTAAAATCTTGAGGGGAAAGGAGGAAAGGGGGAAAGGGGAAAGGAAGGTCAAATTCAAAGTCTTCTACTATTTCGTCTTACCGGTGCAGGCCAACATCCAGATTTCTTGAGGCTGTACTAAAAAATGTATACACATCATCACCACAACGTTTAAGATTTTGACCTGCCTTTCCCCTTTCCTCCTTTCCCCCTTTCCTCCTGCTATTGACTAAGCGCATCAGTAACAGTCTTACTTTCGGGATATGGTATTCTCACGTTTTTTATTTCTAACAAAAAGGTAATCAACACATGTCAGAAAAAATAACCGACTCCGGTCTCAAATATGAAGATATCGCTGAAGGCGAAGGTGACATCGCAGAAGCTGGGAAAATGGTCACAGTACACTACACCGGCTGGCTGACAGACGGTAATAAATTTGATTCCAGCAAGGACCGGAACGACCCCTTTAAATTCAAGCTAGGCGCTGGCAACGTAATACGCGGCTGGGATGAAGGCGTAGCCGGTATGAAAATCGGTGGCACGCGTAAACTCACTATTCCGGCAAATCTTGGTTATGGTGCACAGGGGGCGGGGGGTGTAATTCCGCCTAATGCGACGCTGGTGTTTGAGGTGGAGTTGCTTGGGATAGGGTGAAAGGAGGAAAGGGGAAAGGGGGAAAGGAAAATCAAAGGCTTCGCCGCGAGACGCGCCTCCCACAAAAACCTGTTGAGCCGTGTAAGAAACGGATACATGATTTTGTTGTGTGATGTGAGGCCCGTCCCGGGGCGAATGTTTATGATTTTATCTTTAGTCCTTAGTCTTTTGCCTTTCCTTTCCCCCTTTCCCCTTTCCTCCTTTCCCCTGCCGTTAACCCGCTACTTTCGGCAAATTATCCAATGCCCGCTCAATCTCAGCTTCAGGGTATTCATAATCGATCAGTTCACCGGCAAAGTACATATCGTAGGAAGACATATCGAAATGACCATGACCGGATAGATTAAAGAACAGGGTTTTTTCTTCTGCGCTTTCCTTGCAACGCAGGGCCTCATCGATGACCGCTCGAATTGCGTGGCTTGATTCGGGGGCCGGGATGATTCCTTCTGAGCGAGCGAATGTCACGCCTGCTTCAAAAGTGGCGATCTGCGGCACGGCCAGGGCCTCGATCAAACCTTCTTTATACATTTGAGATACCAGGGTGGAATCGCCATGATAGCGTAGCCCACCGGCATGAATGCTCGGTGGGATAAAATCATGACCGAGGGTGTACTGCAGCAGCAGTGGAGTCATTCCCATCGTGTCACCGAAATCATAGGCATAGTGGCCTCGCGTTAATGTCGGGCAGGAGGTGGGTTCGACTGCGACCAGCCGCACATTTTTACCTGCGGCGTTATCGGCGAAGAACGGGAAGGCAACGCCGCCGAAGTTTGATCCTCCACCACATGGCGCAAAGACCATGTCCGGGTATTCACCAATCTTTGCAAACTGTTTCTGCGCCTCCTGACCGATAACTGTCTGGTGAAGTAATACATGGTTGAGCACAGAACCCAATGCGTAGTTGGTATCGTCACGGGATGCCGCTTCTTCTACAGCTTCTGATATAGCGATTCCCAGTGAACCGGGTGAGTCGGGATCACCGGCCAGTATGCTGCGCCCGGCATTGGTAATATCCGTCGGACTTGCAAACACATCTGCCCCCCATGTCTGCATCATAGAACGACGAAAAGGCTTCTGGTCATAGCTAACCTTGACCATAAAAACGCGTACGCTGATACCGAACATCTGCCCGGCAAGTGCCAGTGCACACCCCCATTGACCCGCCCCGGTCTCGGTGGTCAATTTGGTAATACCTGCCTGCTTGTTATAGTAGGCCTGCGCCACCGCGGTATTCGGCTTATGCGATCCTGCGGGACTGATGCCTTCGTACTTGTAGAAAATCTTTGCTGGTGTGCCAAGAGCCTCTTCCAGTCTGTGCGCCCTGTACAAAGGAGAAGGACGCCACATTTGGTAGATCTCCCGCACTTCTTCGGGAATTTCAATCCAGCGTTCAGCAGAGACTTCCTGCTCAATCAGCGCCATAGGGAAAAGCGGGGCCAATGCTTCCGGACCTATGGGCTTTCCATCCGGCCCCAGCGGGGGTGCCGGCGGGTTCGGGAAATCACTGACCACGTTATACCAATGTGTCGGTATTTCTGATTCGTCCAGTAGCACTTTCGTTTGCATGATTAAAGCTCCCCTTGTTGTTAGCTACAGGGGTCAGACTTGAATTAGAAGAAACATCTAATTCAAATCTGACCCCTACCCTAGAAATAATTTATAAGCCGGATTATCCGTCTCTTCAACATAAGAATATCCAAGCTCCTTAAGGAATAACTTAAATTCTTTTTTCTCGTCAGGCGGCACCTGCATACCAACCAGTACGCGACCAAAATCAGCACCATGATTTCGATAGTGAAATAAACTGATGTTCCAGGTTTTGCCCATTTTACTCAGAAACCCCAGCAAGGCACCAGGCCGTTCGGGGAAGCGGAAACGGAACAGCCGCTCATTATTGGCGTGGCCGGCATGACCACCGACAAGATGACGCATATGCATTTTCGCCATTTCATTATCGCTCATGTCAATCGCTTCATAGCCTTTGCTGCCTAGTTTTTTCAACAGATCAACAAGCTCTTCCGGATCGTGCACCTGCAGGCCAACAAAAACATGGGCCTTATCCACACTGCTGTAACGGTAGTTAAATTCAGTGATGCCGCGCCTGCCAAGTACAGAACAGAAGGCTCGAAAGCTACCCGGCCGCTCTGGAATAGTAACTGCAATAATTCCCTCACGCCGCTCACCGATTTCGGCGCGTTCAGCAACATGACGCAGCCGGTCAAAATTCATATTGGCGCCCGATGTCACGGCCACCAGATCAAGACCCGTTATATTATGCTCAGCAACATATTTTTTTATCCCTGCTACAGCCAATGCACCGGCCGGCTCAGTGATTGATCGAGTATCTTCAAAGATATCCTTGATGGCGGCACAAATCTGGTCTGTCGTTACTGTGATTACTTCATCAACAAAATCCCGCGCCAGCTTGAATGTTTCCTTGCCAACCTGCTTAACTGCCACACCGTCTGCGAATATCCCGACTTCTTTCAATCTCACACGACGGCCTGCCTCCAGTGACCGCTTCATTGCATCCGCATCCTCCGGCTCCACACCTATGATCTTTATATCAGGGCATAGCATTTTGACGTAGACCGCAATACCGGCAATCAGCCCGCCACCACCCACTGGCACAAATATCATATCGGGCAATGATTTATGCTGCTTGAGGATTTCAAAACCGATGGTTCCCTGGCCGGCTATCACATACGGGTCATCATACGGGTGGATAAACACTCCCCCTTTATCCTTGCAATAGGATACCGCAGCCAGATAAGCGTCATCATAGCTGTCACCGATCAGTTTTGCTGTGGCACCGTAGTTGCGCACCGCATTAACCTTAATCCCAGGTGCCGTATCCGGCATAAAAATTGTTGCCTTGATACCCAGTTTACGCGCAGCTAACGCGACCCCCTGGCCATGGTTCCCGGCTGAAGCTGCAACGACGCCATTTTTCATTTCTGCCGGCGTAAGATTTGCCATCTTGTTGTAGGCACCACGCAATTTAAATGAAAAGGCTGCCTGCAAATCTTCGCGTTTTAAATAAATTCGGTTCTGCAGGCGCTCACTGAGTGTCTCAGCAACTTCCAGCGGCGTTTCTTTCGCCACATCGTAAATCTGCGCGGTCAGTATCCTGCGCAGATACCTTTCCGGCACACTCATCCGTTTCCTTTGCTCATAATTCATGATTTTTCTTTTCCGCCTGCCCGCAACGAGTTATCCTAGTTAGCATTTAGTAAATAAAGAAATTGCCCACGTGAATAGTATCAGAAATCAGGAGAACCTGAATGTCTCAGGATGAATTGAAAAAGGCTTCAGCTGAAGCCGCTCTGGAATATGTTGAATCCGGCATGATAGTGGGTGTCGGCACAGGCTCTACAGCAAATTATTTTATTGATGGTCTGGCCAGAATAAAAGGCAAGCTGGATGGCACCGTCGCCAGCTCCGAAGCCTCAGCTGAGCGGCTGCGGGAGCATGGCATACTGGTGATGGATTTGAATAGTGCAGGCGAGCTGCAGTTATATATAGACGGCGCAGATGAAACTACACGTCATCTGCATTTAATCAAAGGGGGCGGTGGCGCGTTGACACGTGAAAAAATTGTCGCGGCTGCCAGTGAAAAATTTGTCTGTATCGCCGATGATTCAAAATTGGTCGACGTACTGGGCAGTTTCCCGCTGCCTGTTGAAGTTATTCCAATGGCACGTAGCTATGTCGCTCGTGAAATCGTCAAACTGGGTGGGCAGCCTGTTTTACGAGAAGGTTTTACCACCGATAACGGCAACGTTATTCTCGATATACATAATATGAGTATCGTCGATCCGGTAGACCTGGAAACAAAACTTGACCACATTGCAGGGGTGGTCACGAATGGCCTGTTCGCAAGGCGAGGAGCTGATGTGTTTTTGATGGCCACGAATAATGGTGTTGAAGTGCTCAAGGCCTGAAAAAACCTTTCACCGCAGAAGACACGGGGGTATATACAGAAAAGATTTAGCCTGAGAACATTGCCAGCTGTTTTATCTGTGAGTTAATCGTTAATTTCCAGCATTTATTCAGTTTTTTCGCCACGAGGGCGCGAATAGCCTCTGTACACCTCGTACCCTCTGGAGCAATAGTTTTTTTTACTGTTTGAGTAACTATAGAGTAAATATAAATCAGGCAGGCTGATTGGATATATCACCTGTAAATCCACCATCTTCAGGCTTTCTTATTGACTGTTTGTCGGCATATAAAGCCGCGTCCGCACGTGACAAAAGACTATCTTCGTCATCGCCTTCCTGCCAGCTTGTGTCTCCAACTGAGAACAAAATCACATCAGCGAGTACTTTTTTCAGGCGACACTTCACAAGTGAGAGCACCTCATCACCTGCATCCGGAAACAGAATAATAAACTCATCACCGCCCCATCGCGCCACATGATCTACAGTGCGCACGGAATCCTGCAAGGCAATACCGACATTATGTAATATTTTATCGCCTGCCAGATGCCCTTGCTGGTCATTCACCTTTTTAAACTCATTGAGATCAATCATCATAATCATAAAGCTTTTGCCGGACCTTTCAGCTACCGCTATCTGCTGCGCAAGGAACATATCCCAGGTCTGACGATTATAAAGTCCCGTAAGCGGGTCAATAGTAGCGAGCCGATTAATGCGCTTTACCAGCATATGTACAACAATGCCTGCCGCATATGAGAACCCAAGAGAAATTACGGACAAAGAGAGCCAGCCTTCGATGCCAAGAAGTCTGGCAACAAAACCAAATACAACAGCGGAAAACAGTATCAACACTACGCCTGCAAGGGGGGTAAAGAAATGATAGGCATAGGTCGAACTCATAACATACACCGCCGCCGCAATCACGCCTACCTCACTTCCCATTCCATACATTCCCACACCCACCAGTAACACTCCAACTGGAACATGACCCAGAGCCAGCCATAAAGGGACGATACTACGAAAAAAATAAAATGATACGGCAATCAGCAGGGCAATAATTATCACCGCATATAATAAGGGCTTGTCAATGCCTTTCCATGTCGGGAATAACAGGGCAATAAACAGAGTAAGCGCAGGGATGCTGTAGATGATCGCAGAGACTCTTGCCATCTCATTGATGGTGCCCTGCAGGTCAACACGTCTTTCCTGCTGCAAATGATTGAGCCAGAAATCCATATTTTTATGATTCATTCAGTATCGACAGCTTATAATTTTAGCAGAAATACACGCAACCTCGAGTTTATTTTTTATTTATTGTATGATATCAGTAAGTTATAATTCTCTACTTTTTTAGTTTGGTACTACCAGGGTCTTTTACACGCTGCTTTGACTCGCCGGAATACCATATCCCATACACCATGCCCAAGACGTAATCCCCGTTGTTCATACTTCGTTAACGGTCTGCTTTCCGGGCGGTCAATGAAATCATTCTTTTTGCTGCAATTTTCTAATAAGCTTTCAGCAGAGAGTACTTCCATCATCCGTAATGCATAATCCTCCCAGTCCGTTGCCAGATGCATTATCCCGCCGGGCTTAATGCGCGCTGCAGCCATATTCACAAACTCAGGCTGGATCAAACGGCGTTTGTTATGCTTTCTCTTATGCCATGGGTCAGGAAAAAAAATCAGCAAGCCGGCAAGGCTTTCTTCTTTAATGTTATGCTGCAGCAGTTCCATCCCGTCATCCGCAGAAACCTTTACGTTCATCAGGCCTGCATCATTCAACTCACGCATGACTCGCCCGACTCCCGGCCGGTGAACTTCGATACCCAGGTAATCATTCTCCGGATAACGGGCTGCAAGAGTTTTCAGCACCCGGCCATCACCGAAACCCAGCTCGAGAAACACATCTGACCGCCGTCCGAATACTGCTTCAAAATCCCATTTCCCAGAAGGCTTATCGATACCGTATACCGGCCACAATGATTCAAATGCTAATCGCTGCGAAGGCGTAAAACGTCCCTCCCGCCGCACATAGCTGCGGATTTTTCGCTGTTGAAAATTTTCATGTTGTTTCTCTGTCACAGGTACAACCCTGTCTACTTATTGAGCAGTCATTCTAACATTGTAGGGCTCTGCCCTCAGAGAATTATAATGCAGGGGAAAGGGGGAAAGGGGGAAAGGAGGAAAGGAAATTCAAATTCAAAATCTCGTCAGGCCAGCGGCTATTCATCTGTTTGATTTTGACCCTGGTTTTCCTTTCCTTCTTTCCCCTTTCCCCCTTTCCCCTGCCCATTGAAACTATCTTTCCCCCACCCTTGTCTATAAAGTAAGAAAAAGGGCAATTACCGGGAAGTCAGGCATGGGCATCAGCAACTTGACACGTAACAAATTGATCGGCTGGTTAAGTCATGAACCGGAGCACCCGGCTGACCATCTGAGTGATTTCGATCTGCTGAAAGATGAAATAAAGGTCGCTGATGTCCTGCTGGTGGAAGGTCAAAGTCAGGTTAGCCGGATCATCAAAACCGTCACTCAGAGTCCCTGGTCACATGCTGCGATTTTCGTCGGGCGCATTCGTGATATAGAGACTCCCAGTTTACGGAAACGCACCAGTACGCATTTCGAGGGCACCGAGGACACCCCTTTGTTGATTGAAGCAGTCCTCGGCAAGGGCACCATACTCACACCACTGGAAGAATACCGTGTCTATCGTACCCGACTGTGCCGGCCGGGTACCATTTCACTGGAAGACCGACGTCTGGTCATTTCCTATGTCATAGAAAAACTGGGTACGGATTATGATTTACGACAGGTCATCGACCTGGCCAGGTTTATGTTCCCCTACGGCGTCCTGCCCAGGCGCTGGCGTTCTACCCTGTTCCACCATAACGCCGGGCCGGAAACACGAACCGTGTGCTCCACCCTGATTGCCGAGGCCTTCCAGAATGTCAGTTATCCTATATTGCCTGTGCTACAGGAAGACGACTTCGGCTATAAAGAACTTACCCACCGAAACTCTCGATTGTTTTCACCCCTGGATTTTGACATCTCCCCCTGGTTCGATATCCTGAAGTTTCCCCTGCAAAGCTTTGATGACGAAGCAAGTTACAGCAAGATGCCTTGGAAAGAAGACGGCTTGAACTGAAGATCCAAGATCCAAGTTCCAAGATCCAAGTAAATTCAACAGCTTATATCTCTGAGATTCATGGCTTTGACTTAGATCTTGGATCTTGGATCTTGGAACTTGGATCTTGGAACTTGAAACTGATTCTCGAACAATTTGCATAATTTGCTGTCGAAAGGTATAGAATGAAGAATAAATAAAAGGAGGTCCGCATGTTGTGGTGGTTAACTTCTATAGCCTTAATTCTGACGCTGGCATATCTGTGTTCTCCGGCTCGGATATGGGCACCTGCTCTGGCTATATGGGTACTCATTTCGTCATTTTTTGGCATGCTTAGCACTCCTGCCGCTCTGCTTGATCTGCTGCTCCTCGCTATCATAGCCTCACCTTTATTTTTACATGACCTGCGTCGCTCATTGATCAGCGATAAATTACTTACCCTGTTTCGAAAGCTGTTACCAGAAATGTCCGAAACTGAACGGATTGCACTGGAAGCAGGAACAGTCTGGTGGGATGTCGAACTTTTTTCAGGCAAACCCAACTGGAAGCGTCTGCAATCGGCTCCACCTGCCCATCTCAATGCCGAAGAACAGGCCTTTCTTGATGGCCCAGTGGAAGAACTCTGTGCACTGATCGATGACTGGGAAATCACCAATAAGCATAATGACCTGCCGGCTAAGGTCTGGGCCTATCTGCGCAAGCAGCGTTTTTTCGGCATGATCATTCCTAAACACTACGGCGGTCTAGAATTTACCGCCTACGGCCACTCCTGCGTCATTGCCAAAATCTCCAGCCGCAGTATCACTGCTGCCGTGACAACTATGGTTCCCAATTCACTGGGCCCCGCTGAACTTTTGCTGCAATACGGTACTGACGAACAGAAAGATTATTACCTGCCCCGTCTGGCCGTCGGTGATGAAATACCCTGCTTCGCCCTGACGGCACCGGAGGCCGGCTCAGATGCCGGTGCCATGATTGACTCAGGAATAGTCTGTCACGGGATACATGACGGGAAAAAGGATGTACTGGGTATTCGTCTGAACTGGAACAAACGTTATATCACCCTTGGCCCGGTTGCCACCGTACTCGGTCTGGCCTTCAAGCTCTATGACCCTGACCATCTAATTGGTAATGATGACTCGCGAGGAATAACGCTTGCCCTGATTCCAACCGACACCAAAGGCATCACTATAGGCGATCGGCATAACCCGTTAAATACCCCTTTCCAGAACGGCCCCAACTCAGGCAAGGATGTCTTTATCCCTATAGACTGGATCATTGGGGGTGAAAGCGGAATTGGGCAGGGCTGGCGTATGTTAATGGAACGCCTGGCAGTCGGGCGCTCGATTTCCCTGCCTGCTCTCAGTGCCGGTGCGGGCAAATTAGTGTCAGCGACTACCGGCGCCTACTCACGCATCCGCCATCAGTTCCGAATACCTATTGGTCATTTCGAAGGGGTAGAAGAGGCCCTTTCCAAAATTGCCGGCTACACCTATATCATGGAGGCAACACGCCGCCTCACCTGTGTCGCGGTTGATATAGGCGAAAAACCTTCGGTGTTATCAGCTATCGCGAAGTACAACCTGACTGAGATGATGCGCAAGACCATCAATCACGCCATGGATGTACAGGGCGGCAGTGGTATTTGCCTCGGCCCACGCAACCTCGTTGGGAATGCCTATCAGGGTGTTCCAGTGGGGATCACGGTTGAAGGAGCAAACATTCTTACCCGCACGATGATTGTCTTCGGCCAGGGTGCTGTGCGCTGCCATCCATATCTGTTAAAGGAAATGCATGCGGCACAGGACAAAGACAACCCGCAAAGCAGTAAGGATTTCGATGAGGCATTATTTGGTCACATAGGCTGGTCCATCAGCAATATAGCTCGTAGTCTGGTGCTGGCATTGACAGACGCGTGGATAATTACCGCGCCTAACAGTCACGCCCGCCGCTATTATCAGCAGATATCCAGGATGAGCGCCTGTTTTGCTGTCGCTGCTGACACATCAGCGATGCTTCTTGGTGGCAGTCTGAAACGACGTGAGTCCTTATCCGGTCGACTGGCAGATGCCTTAAGCCATCTCTATCTTGGCTCTGCAGTATTGAAACATTTTAAGGACAGCGGTGAGAAAAAAGAAGATATGGTGTTATTAGACTGGGCCAGCCAGTATTGCCTTTACCAGGTACAGGAAGCACTGCTAGAGCTTTATCGCAACCTTCCGGTCAAGACAGTTGGCTGGACACTGAGACTTCTCACCTTCCCGCTGGGCAGACGTTTCCACATGCCGAATGACAGACTTAACCACCGTATTGCCCGTCTACTGCAAGAGCCCTCTGCGGCGCGTGATCGTCTAATCTCTGGCATCTTCATCAGCACCGACCCGCAAGAAGCTACCGGACGACTGGAAGATGCCCTGCATCAGTTAGTCAATACTGCAGATAGTGACAATCGTTTGCAAAATGCCCTGCGTGGCCAACTTAGCGACATCGCCACAGATGCTGACAAAATTAAAGCAGGCATCGAGCAGGAAATTATTACTACCGAGGAAGGCGACCAGCTGCTTAGTGCCTGGGCCGCAAGACGCGACTGTATTCAGGTCGATTCATTCGCACCAGCGAAAGGAGCGATCGAGAATGCTCGGGGAAAGAAGAAAGTTAAAAGTGTAAAGAAGAAAGTAAAACGTAGAAAGAAGGTGGTTAAAGGTAGGAAGAAAAAAGTTCCAAGTTCCAAGTCACAAGTTCCAAGTCACAAGACTAAAAAACCAAACACTTAAAACTTGAAACTTGTGACTTGGAACTTGGAACTTGGAACTTGGAACTTGGAACTTGGAACTTGGAACTTGTAACTTGGAACTTGGAACTAATATAAAATGATTAAAGGCAGGTCCGTATTCATCGTTGATGGAACGCGTAGTCCGTTTCTGAAAGCCCGTGGTAAACCCGGGCCGTTCAGTGCGGCTGACCTGGCGGTTGCAACAGGAAAGCCCCTGCTGAATCGGCTGCCGTTTTCTGCTGATGTGATTGACGAAGTGATAGTCGGTTGCGTAATGCCCGGGCCACATGAAGTCAATATTGCCCGTATCATCGCCCTGCGGCTGGGCTGTGGCAATGAAACCCCTGCCTGGACGGTGCAACGAAATTGCGCTTCCGGTATGCAGGCACTGGACTCTGCTGCGCGCAATATTGCGCAGGGTGATGCAGATCTGATACTGGCCGGCGGGGTTGAAGTAATGAGCCATGCTCCTATATTGCTGAATGAACAGATGGCAGGCTGGCTAGCTGAATTTAATCAGGCGCGCACACCATTAAAAAAACTTGCTGCACTGGGCCGTCTGCGCCCTGCCTATCTTAAACCTGTTATCGGCCTTGTCTGCGGCCTGCACGATCCGGTAGTAAACCTTTCGATGGGACAGACGGCTGAAAACCTGGTCTATCAATTCGGCCTTAATCGGCAGGAAATCGATCGCTATGCCCTCACCAGTCATCAACGGCTTGCCGATGCCCAGGATAACAACCACCTTGAAGAACTGGTGACGATCTATGACCGGGCCGGTAAGTTCTATGATAATGACGACGGACTGCGTCGTGAAAGCACAATGGAATCGCTGGCCAAACTGAAACCGGTGTTTGATCGTAATTACGGCAAAATCACTGCCGGTAACAGTGCCCAGATTACCGATGGCTGCGCCCTGCTGATGCTGGCCAGCGAAAAGGCGATCAAGCGGCATAAATTGCCAGTTCTTGGCCGTCTGCGTGACAGTCAGTGGGCGGCACTTGACCCGGCGATCATGGGACTGGGGCCGGTACATGCCATAACACCCTTATTGAAACGACAGCGGCTGAAAATAGATGATATCGATTACTGGGAAATCAACGAAGCCTTTGCCGCACAGGTACTTGCCTGTAAACGCGCCTGGGCCGACAGTAAATATTGCCGGCAGCATCTGCACCTGCGTTCTGCTTTTGGAGAACTGGACGAAAACAAACTGAATATTGACGGCGGTGGCGTCAGCATCGGACATCCGGTAGGTGCCACTGGCGCCCGCATTACGCTGCATCTGCTGGAGATACTCAAGCGTACTAATAGCAGGCGCGGTATTGCCTCGCTTTGCATCGGCGGCGGGCAGGGTGGTGCAGTACTGGTGGAGCGTACTGATGACTGATAAGAAGATCAAAAACCAGCCTCTGCACTGGCGCACTGAGACCGATACGGACAACATAACCTGGCTTTCTCTTGACCGGGCAGACGCCAGCGCGAATTCACTCTCACATGCCGTACTGGAGGAACTGAAGGCTATTCTTGAGGCCCTGCATAATCAGCCGTCTAACGGACTGGTCATCCGCTCTGCTAAAAAGAACGGCTTCATTTTTGGTGCAGATATAAATGAGTTCACGGCTCTGGAAGATGTCGCAAAGACTATCGCTTTGATCCGTCGCGGCCAACACATCATGGATATGATCGAAAGTCTGCCCTGCCCCACACTGGCGCTGATCAATGGCGTTTGCATGGGTGGCGGCACAGAGCTTGCACTGGCCTGCGATTATCGGGTCGCCGATACCGATGCACGTCTCGGCCTGCCTGAAATAAAACTGGGTATACATCCGGGTTTCGGCGGCGTCGCACGCTCTATTCCGTTATTAGGTGCGCCGGCTGCGATGGATATTATGCTGAGTGGCCGCACCGTCTTCGCCTCTCCCGCCCGCCGCATGGGCCTGCTGGATGCGGTCGTTCCGTTGCGTCAAATGGAGTCTGCCGCCAGCCATTTCATCAGCAGTCGACCCAAAAAACGCCAGGCAAAATGGTATTTGCAATTGGCCTCAAACCCCCTTGTCAGACCGCTGCTGGCACGATATCTGCGCAAACAGGTCAGTAACAAGGCCCGAAAAGAACACTACCCGGCACCCTATGCATTGATAGACCTCTGGCAGCGTCATGGCAGCAATAAGCGAGCTATGCTGGATGCTGAAGTTACCTCAGCCAGTCATCTAATGATGACACCGACCTCACGCAATCTTGTGCGTGTCTTCCTGCTGCAGGATCGCCTCAAATCATTTGGCAAGGATCCTGCCATGGACAAAGATGCCTTCCAGCATGTCCATGTGATAGGCGGCGGCATCATGGGCGGGGACATTGCTGCCTGGTGCGCTTCTCGTGGATTAAAAGTCACCCTGCAGGAAACACGTAAGGAGGCCATTGCCAGTACCTTGCAGCGTGCCGGTAAGCTATATAAAAAACGTCTCAGGTTAACCCATCGAGTTACTTCAGCGCTTGATAATATTATTGCTGATCCGGATGGCCACGGACTGGAGAAGGCAGACGTTGTTATCGAGGCCATCTATGAGAACATAGATGCCAAACATGGCTTGCTGAAATCTGTCGAGCCCTTACTACAGGCCCACGCACTGCTGGCAAGCAACACCTCAAGCCTGATGCTGGAAGAACTGGATACGGTGCTGCAAGAGCCGCAACGACTTGTCGGCCTGCATTTTTTCAATCCTGTCGCGCATATGCCACTGGTTGAGATCGTTACTGGCGGGCAGACTACTGCCTCCGTGGCTTCGCAAGCAGCGTGCTTTGCCCGTCGCCTGGGGAAACTGCCGTTGCCGGTAATAAGTTCACCCGGATTTCTGATCAATCGCATCCTTATGCCTTACCTGATGGAAGCTATGATACTGGTTGAAGAAGGTGTGTCTCTGGCTGACATCGACAAAGCGGCGACCGATTTTGGCATGCCGATGGGACCGATCACCCTCGCCGATACCATTGGCCTGGAGATTTGTCTTTCGGTGGCGAATAACCTGTCAGATAAACTCGGTGGATCAATACCCCAACATCTGATTGACAAAGTAGATGCGGGGAAACTTGGCAAGAAAACCGGCGCTGGCTTTTATCAGTGGAACAAAGGCAAAATCGTCAACACTGATAGCAATGAAACAATACCCCCTGTTGAGCTCACAGACAGACTGATACTGCGCCTGCTGAACGAATCCATTGCCTGTCTTCGTGAGGGCATCGTAGAGGATGCAGATTTACTTGATGCCGGGGTGATTTTTGGTACCGGCTTCGCACCATTCCGTGGCGGTCCAATGCGCTATATTAAAGAAACAGGCGAGAAGGCCACTCACAGCCGACTACAGCAGCTGTCACGTAAACATGGTGAACGTTTCTCGCCTGACACCGGATGGGAGTCATTACTGACAGGTGAATAGAAAACAAAACAAGAGTGACGCTTACTGATGTCCACCACTGAGAATCAGCTAACTGAACCAGCAACAGACACTGACAATGCCGATGGCAGCGACGTCATCCATCCTGATGCAGCAAAATCCTTATATGGATTAATGCACGAGCGAGTACTGCGTAGCCCGGAACATCTTGCCTATAGACATTTCGATGAAAAAACAGAAAGCTGGCAGGATACCAGCTGGCAGGAACTGAATGAACTGGTTGCCCGCTGGCACACGGGGCTTAGCAATGAAAACCTGAAAGCCGGTGACCGGGTCGCTATCTGTATGCGCAACTGTATCAACTGGGTAGCCTATGAACTGGCGGCACAAAGCCTGGGGCTGGTGACCATCTCCCTTTACCCCAATGACCGGCCGAATAATATGGCTTACATCCTTGAAAATTCAGGTGCACGGGTCTTTCTGGTTGAAAAATTCCGGAGATGGGAAAAGCTGATAAACACCAGAAAGGAGTTGCCTGAACTACACACTGTCCTATGTGTGTCTCGTACAACTTCTCATTCAAATAACAATGATGAACGCGTTAAGCAGGTTGCTGACTGGCTGCCGGACAGCGGCACTATCAATGATGCATCCGGTGCACCGGACAGTCTTGCAACTATCGTCTACACGTCAGGCACTACAGGGCGGCCAAAAGGCGTTATGCTCAGCCACTACAATATACTCTGGAATGCCTGGGCAGGGCTACAGCATATTATGGTCTACCCGAGTGACCTTGCACTTTCATTTCTACCTCTGTCGCATACCCTTGAGCGAAGTAGTGGTTTCATCCTGCCCATGATGGCAGGGGCAAGCGTCGCCTTTAATAGATCAATTCCAGAGTTGGCCGATGACCTGAAAACCATCAAGCCGACCATCATGATTTCTGTGCCGCGAATCTTCGAGCGCATCTACATGAAGATTGACGATGGTCTGAAACTAAAGCCCGCCCCTGTACGCTGGTTGTTCAAAACAGCTGTTAACACCGGCTGGAAACGTTTTGAATGTCTTCAGGGACACCGCCACAGCAGTGGCTGGAAATTAACCTGGCCATTGTATGAGAAGCTCTTCTGCCAGCGTGTGCAACAGGCATTCGGCGGCCGTCTGCGATTTGCCATTTCGGGCGGCGCGCCACTTTCATTTCCTGTTGCAAAAACATTCATTGCACTTGGAATAAATATACAACAGGGATACGGCCTGACTGAAACCAGCCCGGTAATATCTGTCAACACCCTGGAAGATAATAGACCTGAAACAGTCGGCACAGCAGTTCGTGATACTGAAGTTAGAATTGGCGAGGACGATGAGTTGCAGGTGAGATCGCCAGGGGTAATGATGGGCTACTGGAATAATCATACCGCCACCTACCAGACCATTGATACCGATGGCTGGTTGCACACCGGCGACAAGGGAAAAATTGACGATGATGGCCACATCACCATTACCGGCCGTTTAAAAGAAATTATTGTGCTCAACACAGGCGAAAAAGTTCCACCTGCAGATATAGAAATGGCCATCGCCGCAGACGGCCTTTTTGAACAGGTCCTGGTTATCGGTGAAGGGCATCCATTTCTTTCCGTACTGGTGGTACTAAATAAACAACAGCACGAAGACTTACTGAGTAAACGAAAAGAATTATCGGATAAAGATGCCAATTCTACTGAATCAAAAGAATACCTACTACAGCACATTTTCCCACTGCTGCATGATTTCCCGGGATATGCACAGGTTTTCGGTATCGCTATTATTGATGAACCGTGGACAGTTGAAAATGAATTAATGACGCCAACATTGAAGCTGAAAAGGAATCTAATCCAGCAGCGCTACGAAAAGATTATTGATGAGATCTATGAAGGGCATGAAGTTTGAATGCAGTAGAAAGATAAAAGGTCAAAGGTCAAAGGTCATTGCTGTCCCATAAACTCGTCATTCCGGCGCAGGCCGGAATCCAGTGACTTTATCGGCATTTAAAATCAAAAGCTTATGGATACCGGCCTGCGCCGGTATGACGGAGGTGGTTTTTCATGTTCTTCTATACAAATAATTCCGCATTTCCTATGAATCACAATAGCTTATTAAAGTATGTTGGATATGTTTATGGGACAGCAGTGACCTTTAACCTTTCCCCTTTAACCCTGGGTCTGGTTTTAATGTGGGAGGCGCGCCTCGCGGCGAAAGAGCCCTGCACATTTTTCTGAAGATACTCACCCCAGGAAAATATTCCACAACAAAAAAAACGGCACGGAGAACCGTGCCGTTTTCATGTACTACTAAACTACAGATATTAAGGCTTGATATATGCGTAGCCAAACTTCTGCAGGTGAGCAAGTTCTGCAACACCACTTGGTACGATATCAGCCTTATCGACGTCATAGAGCATGTCATTAACATTGACTTTGCGCCCTTTTACAGTATTGGCACAAACTGAGAAAGAGATGCCCTGATTTTTCAGGTTTGCGATAGTAGCCTGCTGTTGATCAGTTGCGTTAGCTTTCTTGAACTTAGGCACCATTTTCAGTGCATCAGGCTCAAGCAGCATGGACAGACCATTTCCGTGCATAACAACCTTTAGGTCCAGGTTTTCTGCGCCAACAGCATTGATGTGGTTCTGAATGTTCCTCAAAGCACCCTTCTGCTTTTTAGGGTTATCGTAATTGACGTGGTAGACAACTTTCTGTTTTCCATAAGCTGCTTTGCCAGGATCAGTCTGACAACCTGTGGCCAAAAAGGCCACACCCAACAGTGCAGCTACTGCGACTAAACGAGTAAAAGTACTCATATACATCCTCCAACAATCTAAATCCTGCCTGGGTTCATTTAGTAGCCAGGACAACAAGGCAGAAAAAAATGGTGACCTGACGTATATAAAAACATTATTTACGTGTATAACATTAGCGGAAATGCGGCGCTGTTTCTATCAGTGAAAACCCTCATTGTTGAATGTATTTTCGGGGAATCTCCCCGATAAATCACTGAAGATGAGAGGTATGGGATTCTTCAGTTACAATAGTAAGGACTGCGGGTGTCGTATAATGGCATTACCTTAGCTTCCCAAGCTAAAGACGTGGGTTCGATTCCCATCACCCGCTCCACCTTATCCCTAACTAACGTTTTTAACAGATTTATAATATGATACGAGATTGCAGCGTTTCACTCGAAATGGCGTGACCCTGTGAACTAATCAGAGGCTCCTTAATATTTTCTTAATCCGGCCATGCGAATATTCTTCGAACTTATCAGGTTCAGATACATACTGTATTCCTTCAAACCCCAATATTTATTAGTCTAATTTAATAAAACCACATGAAGATTTCACATAAATTGGTATTAGCGGTAACTCTAACTGCCTTACTCCTGCCGACAATAGCTTTTGCCGGCGCTGAAAGTGGCATTTATATCGGCGCGGCTGTGGGTAACTCAAACATCAAAGGCCCCATCAACGAAAATGATTTCGATGTAGAGGCGACCGGCTACAAATTTATCCTCGGCTACAATTTTGGCATAGTGCCATTGATTGACCTGGCCATTGAGGGCTCTTATGTCGATATGGAAGAAGAATCAGTCGGTGACATTAGCTATTCCCAGACCTCATTTAATGGCTTTGGCCTGCTCGGCCTGAGCTTTGGTCCTTTCGGCCTATTTGCCAAGGCAGGTCTTGCCGCCTGGGATGCAGACGCCCGCGTGGGAAACCTGAGTACTAGCGAGTCCGGCTCAGACCCAGTCTATGGCATAGGTGCACGTCTGCAAATTGCCAAACTGAGCGGCAGGATCGAATACGAGTACTATGACCAGAGTAATTTCAATGATGTCTCCATGGCATCAATCAGCCTGCTGTATACTTTTTAGCCACAATTAATAATACTCTCCGGATGAAAGATGTCCGGCCAGGCTTGTGAGCAAGGCAATAAAACTCAGATCATCCCTTTTGCTGCGCGCGCATGTGGCAATTATTGTAACGGTAATGTCTTCTATCCCCAGCACTTCACATGCTGTTGAAATGCTGTACATGAAGCTGTGGAAAGAAAATAATCAATACCATTTACGCTCGTCAAGCACCATCAAGGCACCACCTGAACTCATCTTTAATGTGCTAATTGATTACGATAACTTCTATCGTCTGTCCGGCGGCATAAAAGAAACACGCTATCTGCTACCCGACCCGGACGGGACGCCTGTCGCATTCACACTGGTCGAAAGCTGCGTGCTGTTTTTTTGCAAACAGGTTAGAAAAACCGAACGGGTAATGATCATGTCCAGTAATGAAATCGTTCTCGAAGTCGACCCGGCTCGTAGTGATTTTAAATTTATGCGTAGTCGCTGGACTGTAAAAAAACACGGCAAACACAGCCTGCTGACCTATAACATGGATATGCAATCCGACTTCTGGATTCCACCGCTAATTGGCATCTGGGCGATTGAACGTAAATTTCACTCTACCGCCATGAACATAGCTCGTCGTATGGAAGAGATGGCCGCAAAAGGCACCCCGCTGAGTGAATTTGTGATTAAGGGGGCCTCAGATTAAAAATGTCTGGCCTCGTAGAGACATTGCATAATTTATCAGGGACTCAAAGGTAATTTTCAGCAACTTTTTTCTGACAGTGCGCTATACTCGTTTCGCAAGCAGCCAGAAGAAGCGCATTGATTACGACATCCTGGTCACCAGCAGGAAGGAGTAGCCTAGATGGGAAATATTCAGCAAGTTTCCACAGACACCTCAGAACAACTAATCCTTTACATCCTCGACACAAATGTATTAATACACGACCCCGCTGCCATACTCGAATTTGAAGAACACCATGTCATCATCCCGATGACCGTACTGGAAGAACTGGACAGCCTGAAGAGTGGCCGTCTGGCAATTGCCGCAGACTGCCGCCAGGCTATACGCGGGATAGATGAAATCCTTGGCCGTGCATCGCCTGATGAAATCGAAAAGGGCATCCCCATTCGGCGCGGTGACAAAGGCCCTGTCCATGGTTCCCTGTCTATATTGATGACGCATGCGCCGGACAATCTTGCGATACTTCCAACACATCTGAATGACAATAAAATTATTAATGATATCTGTTTGTTAAAAGAGAACAGACCCAATCAGCGTACCGTGTTAGTCACCAAAGATATCAATATGCGACTTAAGGCACGTGGCTGTGGCATAGAATCAGAAGACTATCACAATGACCAGCTGGTCTCTGACATCAACCTGCTTGATGTGGGCTACCTTGAATTTAAGGGCAGCTTCTGGGATCACATAGAAAATGTTGAAACTGAACAGAAATCCGGGCGTACCCTGCACAGAATTGCAAAAAAAGAGTCCTTACAGAAAATATACCCGAATAATTTTATCGTCGATGAGCAAGGAATGATTGCACGCGCCATTGAGGTAACAAATGACGTGGTCACACTCCAGCATATGGAACATGCTCGTTTCTTACGGCAGGAGGCATGGGGGCTGCGCCCAAGAGACATCTATCAGGCGATGGCATTGAATCTGCTGCTTGACCCTGAGGTACATCTGGTAAGCCTGACCGGCTCTGCAGGTTCAGGAAAAACCATACTGGCACTCGCCGCTGCCATCGAGATGACCGTAGCCAGCAAGCAGTACCGTCGCATTATCGTTACCCGCAGTACTCAGGGACTGGATGAAGATATTGGCTTTCTGCCTGGAACTGAGGAAGAAAAAATGGAACCCTGGCTAGGCGCTATTACTGATAACCTGGAAGCATTGCATTATGATGATGAAGATGCTGAAGGGAGTATCGATTACATTCTTAAAAAAGTGCCTTTGCATTTCAAATCACTTAATTACATACGAGGACGCAGCTTTCAGCACAGCCTGATACTTATTGATGAATCGCAGAACCTGACACCACACCAGATTAAAACCATTGTCACCCGCGCAGGCAACGGCTCGAAAGTTATCTGTCTTGGTAATTTATCCCAGATCGACACGCCTTATCTCAGCGCAACAAGTTCAGGACTCACCTACCTGACTGAGCGTTTCAAAGGCTTCCACCATGGTGGAAGCATCCAGTTACAGGGGGTTCCCCGCTCATTACTTGCGGAGTATGCTGAGACTAACCTTTGAGGGAATCTTTATGTGTCGTCGCTGCAGGGAACATAGTGACGAAGCAATCTTACCGATTGATTTTAAAGAGTGAGACTGCCGCGTTACGCTCGCAATGACAGGTTATTCTAATTTCTAGTGGTGCCCTTAAGTGTATATAATGCTAAAATGCAGGGTCAGGCCAGAGTAGTAGAAACTCTGATCCTGCTTTAAAATCCAGACTACAGAACAGCTCATATGGCCGCAACCACACATAGTCAACACATGACACTTTTTGGTGTACTCTATACCCTCATCGGATAAATGCTTTACAAAGAAATGAGAATGTAATGTTTTTCGACCCTAAGGATGAGCTCAACAGAGATCTCAGGGAATGCCTGGTAGAGCTGTCAGAAAAATCGCTATATGGCGATACGGGTCTGATGGCCAGTTCCATAGGTAAATGGATCACCTACCACATGCTGTTCACCGAAGGGTCAGACACCTCTCACAACGACACCGTTATAGGTATGAAAGTTTCTCATATAGAAACTATCGAAGATTTTCTTAATAGTGGTCAAGGCAATTACAACTGGAAACAACTCGAAACCATAAGCCAGGAAACTAAAGCAGAGTGGATTTCACAGACTCTAAAGCAGATCATCAATGGAGACGTACAGGTTGATAACGAACTGCACCGCTATGTAAGTAGTATTGTTGATCAGGACAAACTCGTTAATTACATAAACGATGAAATCGAATCCTTTACAACTACACGCAAAGACTGGCTGGAATCGTATATCGAGCTACACATAATGCCGGTAATCATGAAGTATCAGAGCGTCGCTTCAAGCCTTGATTCTCACGAACAACAGAAAAAGGTAGACCAGAAGGAACTAATGAACAAAGCTGAAGATGCGAACTCGCGCGTTAAAATGGCCCTGAAAGAATTCGGCAAGCTCGAAAAGCGCTATGAAATTGACAATGTGGACAGCATCCTGGATATGCTGGAAGAAGTGGTCAATGAAGCTGAAATAAGTGAAAATGACGTGGCGAATTTTATCCTGATGAATGCCCCGCGTTTCGATGAAGACGTTCGTTATCTGCTAACGACCCGCTTTCCTGTTTCTCTGGAAGAGTAGCCCGTCTCAACCTGTACATTTCAAGCACATGAGTTTTGCTGTCAAGCTGATTGCCTGGTACGAACAACATGGTCGTCATGATCTCCCCTGGCAGGTCCACAGCGCCCCCTATCCGATCTGGATTTCCGAAATCATGCTGCAGCAAACCCAGGTCATTACCGTAATCCCCTATTTTAATCGGTTTATAAGTCAATTCCCGAGTATCCAGAGTCTGGCAGATGCCGAGCTGGATAAGGTACTACACCTCTGGAGCGGTCTCGGCTATTACGCACGGGCCCGGCACCTGCATAAAACAGCCAAAATCATTACTGATCAATATTGCGGCAACTTTCCGCAGGAAATCAGCGAGCTGATTGCTCTGCCTGGTATTGGAAAATCCACTGCCGGGGCCATCCTTGCTCAAAGTTTAGGGCAACGTCATCCAATCCTGGATGGCAATGTAAAGCGGGTACTATCACGTTATTATCGAGTGGATGGTTGGCCCGGACACCGTGCAACCGAGAAAAAACTCTGGCAGCTCAGCGATGAAAATACGCCATCAGGGAATGTTGCTGATTACACCCAGGCAATCATGGATCTGGGAGCGACCATATGTACGCGCAGGAAAGCTGCATGCACACAATGTCCCTTACAGGACAGATGTCAGTCATTTCTCAATGACGAAGTAAATATTTACCCACATAAACGTCCAAAGAAGGCCCTGCCAGTTAGAGCGGCAACTTTTTTGCTGGTAAGAAACAAACAGGGTGAAATCTACCTGACACAGCGCCCACCCAGCGGAATCTGGGGAGGATTATGGTGTTTACCTGAACTTCAACCCGAAACAGAGACTACGGATGCAAAATGGCGCACGAAAAACCTTCCCGCTGACATAGAAACAGGGCAGCCCCTGCCCATAGTACGCCATACCTTCAGCCACTATCACCTGGACTTCACCGTGATACCCGCAACGGTCAAAGGGGATCACCAGACCAGAATCAGTGAGACCGCCCCTGCCATCTGGTATAACCCTGCTAAACCCGCTGAACTGGGACTGGCAGCTCCGATAATGAAAATCATCCACGAAACAGAGGTATAGTGTAGTGCTCCATATAATTTGGCGATTAAGAGGTTCACAAATGGTTCAAGACAAGACGCAGTTCGCAGACAATGGTAATTCCCTTGGCAAAAGCTGTAACGCAGTATTGAAGCATTTGTGGGCCTCCCTTCGGGCGTGGCGAGAAACCGTCATCTACCGCGTTAGGTTCCTTGCAAAGGGAGCAGCCATTTACTGCGAAACCTGCCTTGTAGCTAACGGTTTCTCGTCACGCTTAATCGTCAAATTACATGGAGCACTACACTAACATGGCTAACATGGTCAATTGTGTCGTACTCGGTAAACAGGCAGAAGGCCTTGAACGTAGCCCTTACCCCGGTGAACTGGGTCAGAGAATTCTAGAAAACGTCTCACAGGAAGGCTGGCAGCAATGGATGCAGCACCAGACCATTCTGATCAACGAGAATCAGCTCGCATTACACAAACCGGAAGCCCGCAAATTTCTTGAACAGGAAATGGAGAAATTCTTTTTCAAAGGCGGGTCACAGGTGCCTGAAGGTTTTGTCGCACCACCCGAATAAGTGCACTTAAAATCCGCTTTTACAATCGGCGCCCGCACGCTTATAATCCCGCCGTCTTCCCGATGTGGCCAGGTAGCTCAGTCGGTAGAGCAGTGGACTGAAAATCCTCGTGTCGGCAGTTCGATTCTGTCCCCGGCCACCATTTTATTTTTTGTTATGCCTCCGGGAAAAGACTACGACCAGGGGATGTAGTCGATACAAACCCACGGGGCACGAAAACCACCGAGAAAGAAAAAATAGGTCTGGTTTTTTATCATGGAAGGTCCCTCGTTGTGCATGCAGTAAACACCAGCTCGCCCCGTCGAACTTTATAAGGCCTTTTCACGGCGGGACTAACAATGTAATTCTCTCCTTTCGGATACAGGCTGCGGAACACCTCGACCGGTTTCGCATCGAGCTTGTCCGGATTAATCTTGCACTCCAAAACATCCATACGGTCACGCCCGCGCCGGATCACGAAATCCACCTCCCGGCGCGACTTGTCCTGCCAGTAGAAAATATCCTCGTCGGTGAAACGAAAGCGTAAGGCATCCAGCACAAGGTGTTCCCACAACAGGCCCCGGTCTTCGGCACGGATCGTGTCCCAACCTTTTTCGAAAGTGACGAAGCCGGTGTCGAAGGCATAACACTTGGGCCGACTGACGATCT